>RRZT010552627.1_pt1 | contig 11954 bp, 15 predicted proteins | sample 2165551 | NCBI WGS metagenome assembly RRZT01 (sample SAMN10456910, study PRJNA506462) | wastewater metagenome | biome: wastewater; feature: sludge; material: wastewater sludge; isolation source: wastewater sludge with Escherichia coli K12::gfp cells carrying plasmid... | place: USA: Moscow, Idaho... | reverse complement strand
GGCGTGAAGGTTTTCAACTGGACCACCACGCTGTGGCGCGGCTCGATCAGCTTCGAGCCACCGATGCTGTTCGCGCTGTCGTTCCTGTTCCTGTTCACGATCGGCGGCTTCTCCGGCCTGATGATGGCCATCGCCCCGGTCGACTTCCAGTACCACGACACCTATTTCATCGTGGCGCACTTCCACTACGTGCTGGTGCCGGGGGCGATCTTCGGCATCTTCGCCTCGGTCTACTACTGGCTGCCGAAGTGGAGCGGGCGGATGTACGACGAGACCCTGGCGCGGCTGCATTTCTGGCTGAGCTTCGTCGGCATGAACCTGGCCTTCTTCCCCATGCACTTCGTCGGCCTGGCCGGCATGCCGCGGCGCATCCCCGACTACAACCTGATGTTCGCCAACTTCAACATGGTCTCCAGCGTCGGCGCCTTCCTGTTCGGCGCCACCCAGCTGCTGTTCCTGTTCATCGTCGTCCGCTGCATCCGCAGCGGCGCGCCGGCGCCGGCCAAGCCCTGGGACGGCGCCGAAGGCCTGGAGTGGACGCTGCCCTCGCCGGCGCCCTACCACAGCTTCCAGACCCCGCCCGAGCTGCAGGAGCGCCGCCATGAGCACGACTGAGGGCGTCCCCACCGCGCGGCTGGTACGCCGCCTGCTGCTGGTGGTGGTGGCGATGTTCGGCTTCGGCTTCGCCCTGGTGCCGCTCTACGAGGTGATGTGCCAGGCCTTCGGCATCAACGGCAAGACCGCCGGCGCCTACGCCGGCAGCCAGACGGTGGACGAGACGCGCACCGTGCGCGTGCAGTTCCTCGCCACCAACGCCGCCGGCATGCGCTGGGAGTTCGCCCCGCTGCAGGAGGAGATCGTCGTCCACCCCGGCGCCAGCCAGCAGGTGCTGTTCGTCGCCCGCAACCCCGGCGAGCGGACGATGACCGCGCAGGCGGTGCCCAGCGTCGCGCCGGCAAGGGCCGCAGCGTTTTTCCACAAGACCGAGTGCTTCTGCTTTACCCGGCAGGTGCTGCAGCCGGGCGAGCGCATCGAGATGCCGGTGCGCTTCATCGTCGACCGCGACCTGCCGGCCGACGTCCACCACCTGACCCTGGGCTACACGCTGTTCGACCTCGCCGACCAGGCGCCCCTGGCGCGGCGCGGCGACTGAACAGGCCCCCCATGCGCGGACAGCCCGCGCCGCCGGCGCGGAGCGAGGAGAACGAGCATGGCCAGCCACGAGCGCTACTACGTTCCCGAGCAGAGCCAGTGGCCGATCATCGCCAGCCTCGGCCTGCTGGTCAGCTTCACCGGCCTGGGCCTGTGGTTCAACGACCTCAAGGCCGGCCACGACGCCTCCCACGGCCCCTGGGTGCTGTTCGTCGGCGCGCTGCTGCTGGCCTGGATGCTGTTCGGCTGGTTCGGCCACGTGATCCGCGAGAGCCGCGGCGGCCTGTACAGCGCGCAGATGGACCGCTCGTTCCGCTGGGGGATGAGCTGGTTCATCTTCTCCGAGGTGATGTTCTTCGCCGCCTTCTTCGCCGCGCTGTTCTACGTGCGGGTGTTCGTCGGCCCCTGGCTCGGCGGCGAGGGCGACAAGGGCGTCAGCGCCATGCTCTGGCCGGGCTTCGAGTTCGCCTGGCCGCTGCTGGAGAACCCCGACCCGCAGCGCTACCCGCCGCCCAGCGGCGTCATCGACCCCTGGCACCTGCCGCTGCTCAACACCGTGCTGCTGGTCTCCTCCAGCTTCACCCTGACCTTCGCCCACCACGCCATGAAGGCCAACCGGCGCGGCCCGCTCAAGGCCTGGCTGGCGCTGACCGTGCTGCTCGGCGCCGCCTTCCTGTTCTTCCAGGTCGAGGAATACGTCCATGCTTACCAAGAGCTGGGCCTGACCCTCGGCTCGGGCATCTACGGGGCGACCTTCTTCATGCTCACCGGCTTCCACGGCGCCCACGTCACCCTCGGCGCGATCATGCTGACGGTGATGCTGCTGCGCATCCTGCGCGGCCATTTCGATGCCGAGCAGCACTTCGGCTTCGAGGCGGCCAGCTGGTACTGGCACTTCGTCGACGTGGTGTGGATCGGCCTGTTCGTCTTCGTCTACGTGCTCTAGGGCCTACCAGGTGACATGGGAAACCAGTTGCCCGGAATACAGGCCCCAGGCGATCAGCGCCACGGTCAGCGCGGTCAGGCCGACGCGCAGGGTCAGGGCGCCGAGCAGGCGCCGGCCCTGGCCGGCATCGCGGACCAGGAAGAACAGGCCGCCGAACAGACTGGCCAGGGTGGCCAGCAGCAGGGCGACGATGGCCAGCTTGAGCATCGCGGCCTCCGCGAGGGAGAAGGATCGATGGCCAGTATAGTCGGCGCCAGTCCCGCCCCGCCGCGCGCCGGCCGGCGCGTGGCGCGGTGGCTGGCGGTGCTGCCGCTGCTGCTGGTGCCGCTGCTGCTCTGGCTCGGCGTCTGGCAGCTGCAGCGCGGCGAGGAAAAGCGCGCCCTGCTCGCCGCCCAGGCCGAGCGCGCCGCGCTGCCGGCGCTGGCGGTCGCCGAGCTGGCCGGGCTGGCCGAGCCGGGATTTCGCCGGGTGCGCCTGCACGGCCGCTTCGACGCCGCCCACAGCCTGCTGCTCGACAACCGCCTGCGCGACGGCCGGGTCGGCGTCGAGCTGCTGCAACCCTTTCTCGACCGCCCCAGCGGGCGCTGGGTGTTGGTCAACCGCGGCTGGCTGGCCTGGCCGGATCGCCGCGTGCCGCCGCGCTTCGCCACGCCGCCCGGCGAACTGAGCCTGGAGGCCCGCGTGCATCGTCCGCCGGGCGGCGCCTTCTTGCTCGGCGACGGCGCCGCAGCGGCCGCCGGCGACTGGCCGCGGCTGGTCAATGCGGTGGACGCCGCGGCGCTGTGGCGCGAGCTGGGCCGCCAGGGCCTGGCCGACGAGCTGCGCCTGGAACCCGGCCCGGCCCGCTACGTCGGCGCCTGGCCGCTGGTGAACATGAGCCCGGACAAGCACCTGGGCTATGCGCTGCAGTGGTTCGCCCTGGCGGCGACCCTGCTGGGACTGACCGTCTGGCTGGCCGTGTCCTCGACACGGGGAGGGATGCGATGAACACGCTTGCGATTGCCGACAAACTGCCGCGCTGGCGCGGCCGCGCGCAACTGCTCGGCCTGCTGGCGGTGGTGCTCGGACCGATGCTGCTGGCCAGCGCCATGTACCACGGCCAGTTCTGGCTGCCGCAGAGCCGCAGCTACCACGGCGAGCTGATCGCCAGCGGCCAGACCCCGGCCGACCTCGGCGTGGCCGGCGCCTGGGATGGCGGCGAGCCGCTCGCCGCGCCGCGCTGGCAACTGCTGGTCACCGCCCCCGACGGCTGCGCCGCCGACTGCCGCGCGCTGGTCTACCTGGCCCGGCAGATCCACATCGGCCTCGGCCGCGAAGCGCCGCGCGCCAGCCACGCGCTGGCCCACGGCGCCGCGCTGGCGGCCGACTACGCCGCCACCCTGCAGGCCGAGTATCCGCAACTGCTGCAACTGGCGCTGGATGCCGAGCGCTACCCGGCCGCGCAACTGCCGGCCGGCGCGCAGCTGTGGATCGTCGACCCCCACGGTAATCTGGTGCTGCGCTACGCCGCCGGCAGCGACGGCAAGCAGATCCTCGACGACCTGCGCTACCTGCTGAAGATTTCCCAGATCGGCTGAACGCTCAGGCACCCAGCTCGGCGCGCAGCCATTCGGCCAGCTCCGCCGCGCGCGGATCGGCGCCGCGCGCCGGCACCCACAGCGCCAGCCGCGCCGGCGTTTCGACGAAGCCCCAGGGCGCTTCCAGCCGCCCGGCGGTCAGATCGTCGGCGACCAGCAGCTCGGGGGCGATGGCCACGCCGAGGCCGGCCACCGCCGCCTCCAGCAGGTAATAGAGATGCTCGAAACCCTGGCCGGGCCTCAGCGCGGCCGGATCGAGGCCCTGCGCCCGCGCCCACTGCGGCCAGGCCTGCGGCCGCGAGGCGGTGTGCAGCAGCGGCTCGTCGAGCAGCGCGCCGGGCGCCGCCGCGCGCAGCGCCGCGTAGCGGGCGTGACGGGACGACAGCACCGGGCCGATGCGCTCCCCGGCAAGCTCGAACACCCGCATGTCCGCCGGCCAGGGCGGCGCGGCGAAGCACAGGGTGGCGTCCAGCCCCGGCCGGCGCGGGTCCAGCTCGCCCTCGCTGGCGGAGAGCTGCAGGTGCAGGTGCGGCAGATCGCGCTGCAGGCGATCCAGGCGCGGAATGAACCAGCGCGCCAGCAGGCTGCCCGGACAGCCGAGCACGAACGGCGCTTGGGCGCGGCCCTCGCGCAGTTCCGCGCAGAGCGCGCGCAGCGCGGCGAAGGACTCGCCGGCCACCACCGCCAGGCGCTGCCCGGCAGCGGTGAGTTTCACGCCGCGCCCGTCCTTGACCAGCAGGGCCACGCCGAGGTCTTCCTCCAAGGTGCGCAACTGGCGGCTCACCGCCCCGTGGGTGACGTGCAGCTCCTCGGCGGCGCGGCCGACGCCGGCCAGCCGGGCGGTGGCCTCGAAGGCGCGCAGGGCATTCAGCGGGGGCAGGTCGCGGGGCTGGCTCATCGGTGATATTTCCTCACAGGTTGCGGCGATCTTATCGCTTTTCCCGGCCCCGGCCATTGGTTAGATTGCAACCATCGCCGGACGCCCCTGTCGGCTCCGCCTCTGCCCCCGCCGGAGATTCCATGACTCAGACCTACTCCCACGGCCCCGATGCGCGCGGCCTGTTCGGCCGCTTCGGCGGCCAGTTCGTCGCCGAAACCCTGATGCCGCTGATCAACGAACTGGCCGCCGAATACGAGGCCGCCAAGAACGATCCGGCGTTCCTCGACGAGCTGGCCTACTTCCAGCGCGACTACATCGGCCGCCCCAGCCCGCTGTACTTCGCCGAACGCCTCACCGAGCACTTCGGCGGCGCGAAGATCTACTTCAAGCGCGAGGAGCTGAACCACACCGGCGCGCACAAGATCAACAACTGCATCGGCCAGATCCTGCTGGCCAAGCGCATGGGCAAGAAGCGCATCATCGCCGAGACCGGCGCCGGCATGCACGGCGTGGCCAGCGCCACCGTGGCCGCGCGCTTCGGCATGGAATGCGTGGTGTACATGGGCACCACCGACATCGACCGCCAGCAGGCCAACGTCTTCCGCATGAAGCTGCTCGGCGCCAAGGTCGTCCCGGTCACCGCCGGCACCGGCACCCTCAAGGACGCCATGAACGAGGCGCTGCGCGACTGGGTGACCAACGTCCACGACACCTTCTACCTGATCGGCACCGCCGCCGGTCCCCACCCCTACCCGGCGATGGTCCGCGACTTCCAGGCGGTGATCGGCCGCGAAACCCGCGCGCAGATGCTGGAGAAGGAAGGCCGCCTGCCCGACTCGCTGGTCGCCTGCATCGGCGGCGGCTCCAACGCCATCGGCCTGTTCCACGAATTCCTCGACGAGCCGAGCGTGGCCATCGTCGGCGTCGAAGCCGCCGGCCACGGCATCGACACCGGCAAGCACGCCTCCAGCATGGCCGGCGGCACCCCCGGCGTGCTGCACGGCAACCGCACCTTCCTGCTGCAGGACGCCGACGGCCAGATCACCGACGCCCACTCGGTCTCCGCCGGCCTCGACTACCCCGGCGTCGGCCCCGAACACGCCTGGCTGCACGAGGTCGGCCGCGTCGAATACGTGCCGATCACCGACCACGAAGCGCTGGCCGCCTTCCACACCTGCTGCCGCCTGGAAGGCATCATCCCGGCGCTGGAGTCGTCCCACGCCCTGGCCGAAGCCTTCAAGCGCGCACCCAAGCTGCCCAAGGATCACCTGATGGTCATCAACCTGTCCGGCCGTGGCGACAAGGACATGCAGACCGTGATGCACCACCTGCAGGACACCGTGGAGAACAACGCATGAGCCGTCTGCACCGCCGCTTTGCCGCACTGAAAGAACAGAACCGCGCCGCCCTGGTCACCTTCGTTACCGCGGGCGACCCGGACTACGCCACCTCGCTGGAAATCCTCAAGGGCCTGCCGGGGGCCGGCGCCGACGTGATCGAGCTGGGCATGCCCTTCACCGACCCGATGGCCGACGGCCCGGCGATCCAGCTGGCCAACATCCGCGCCCTCGGCAACGGCCAGAACATGGACAAGACCCTGCAGATGGTCCGCGAATTCCGCGCCACCGAGCAGGACACCCCGCTGGTGCTGATGGGCTACTACAACCCCATCTACATCTACGGCGTGGAACGCTTCATTGCCGATGCCAAGGAAGCCGGCGTCGACGGCCTGATCGTCGTCGACCTGCCGCCGGAACATAACGACGAACTGTGCGACCCGGCCCAGGCCGCCGGCATCGACTTCATCCGCCTGACCACCCCGACCACCGACGACGCCCGCCTGCCCACCGTGCTCAACGGCAGCTCCGGCTTCGTCTACTACGTCTCGGTGGCCGGCGTCACCGGCAGCGGTGCGGCGACCATGGACCAGGTGGAAGAGGCGGTGGCCCGCCTGCGTCGCCACACCGACCTGCCGCTGTGCATCGGCTTCGGCATCCGCACCCCCGAACACGCCGCCGAAGTGGCCAAACGCGCCGATGGCGCGGTGGTGGGGTCGGCGTTGATCGACAGGATTGCCAAGGCGGGGTCGAAGGAGCAGGCGGTTGCGGATGTGCTGGGGCTGTGTAAGGAGTTGGCCGAAGGGGTGCGGGGGGCGCGGAAGTAAGCGTTTGCGCGACTTGCATTTGAGGTGAGAAAAAGCCGCTGCTTCCGGAAGGGGCAGTGGCATTTTTCTAATGCGGGGAGAGAGCACCCACTGTGGCAGGGATGGTTGACTCTCGCAGGACGAATCCTACGTGAAATACTTGCTGACAGTAGAAGTGTACGAGAGTATTAAGTTTATGTGTTCTTCTTTTTTACGGCGCATATATATTCTTTGTATGCTTCCACATCAAAAAAACCAACACTTCTCGGATAACTAAGAAACGACCACTTCGTACAGGACTCAGCCAAGCATAGTAGATGAATCATTTTTACCGGAATCAGATGCCCAAATATGTCTCTGTACATATCTTTCTTCGCTGAAGGGCAGTTTTCAGATATCAGCTTAAACGGGATGCAGAACGCCCTGACGGCCGAGACTATTCTCAGATTTGACCGTTCATCTAAATCGTCAAAAATGGTGCCAATATCATTGACATTAGGAGATTCTACTATCAGCTTCTCAATAAATGAAACCGCATCAGCCTCACGAAGAAGATCCCCGCCATCTGAAACTATAGAAAGATTTGAGTACTCATTTCTGGCTGCCTCGACAAGACTGTAAAATGATGTCTCAAAAAAACGGACATCTTCGCGCTCCCTTTGAGATATTGAGTCATCCACAAGAAGATCATTGGCCTTCCTTTGCAGATTAATTGACCCAATCAGCAGGCAAGTTGTTATAAAGGTAAGTATTGGATTTGTCAGGCCTCCAACAAAGTCGCCAAATGTCCCCCAATCCCCCTTGTCAGCTGAAAGATTAAAAATTTCCTGAAAGGTTGGCCTTGTAAAATCAATCGCCCCAAAGTTTAAAAAGTAAGCTCCCCAAGAGAAAAAGATCGCCAAAGATGCTAGTAGCGCAAAAAAAAATGTATTTCCGGTTACTCATCCTCGAGCACTCGCACTAATCTGTAGTGCTTAACTCTCCCGCGAACATCAAGAACTCGACGAACCTCAATCTCCATAGCTTTGAATTCACCCCCCGTGATGATGTTTAAGTTCTCCGACAGCTTTTTTTCTGGTTCGTGGTGTATTTCTTCCATGCCATTGCAGGCGAAAAACTAATAGAGTCCTCTTCCATTCCATGAATGCATCTTCCAGTTCCAGTTCTTGAATTAAACCGGCTAATCCCAACCTTTATTAATATTGATTCCTTTTCTTTTGTTTCCTTTCTCATGTAGTCAAGCGTACTTTTGTTAAGGGTAAAAATCTCTTTCCCTCTTCTCCTGAAAGAAACAATATACCCTTGCCTTTCTACAGGCTTGTGCATCCTTAGAAGTGGCTCTATAAGTCTGTCCGATATGGAAAGAGCATTCTCCCTGTTTTTTGCAATCCATTTTTTTGCTCTGGCATCGCCTGCCTCATAATCAAACCCAACAGCCTTTGAAATTATGAATCTTACCACCTCAGAGAAGCCCTGCTCGCCAAGTTCAACGAGCGCGTGATTCTGTTCTTTCCCTTTTACGCTCAGAATAAAATGCTGCTTGAAAGACCCTTCGAACGAAGCCTTAAATTTTGCATGAATTCCTTTCACTGAGCTTATTTTCTTGGGAGTATCAGCGCCACCATCTAGAACCGCCCCCGCAGAAATTATTGCAACTTCCGAGGCTCCTTCCAATGCCTTGGCTCCGCCATTAAAGTCAAGAGAGTCAAACTCTTCCTCCCCCGTATTGAAGTAAACTTCCATTGGTATGTCAGTCATTATTGTCGACCGCCGCCTCCCGGATAAAATTCGAAATCTTTGCTTTGACTTTTAAACGAACTTGTAGTCGCAACCAGTAAAAGGGGAAAAATCTATTTTCATGAAGGCCAAGTATCCCCCATGGCCTTCCGCACCTGCAGCAACAGGGCATCAGTCACCGCAACCAACTCGGCTAGCAACGACTCATCCACCTCCATATAACCCTCATACTCGGCCAGATTGCGCCGCTCATGGCACAACGCGAACAGGCGCACCTGCACCTTGCCCACCCCAAGGGTGTGCGTTAGGCACTGGAATACCAGATAACGACGGTCCGAGCGGTAGCCCTGTAGGCGTAGGGCAGTCAGGGACAGCGCGTGGGCGGCGTTGTAGGCGAGGTCGAAGCGGCTGGCGAAGGATAGCGCGGGGTTGTGGGCATCCTGCAGGCGGTCGATGGCCGAGCGCAGCAGCCCTTCGCATTCCTTGCGATCCGGTGGCTCGGCCTTGAGGCCGCCGCTGCGCAGCAGATTTTCCAGGTTGTCGTTACCGCCCATGTTCGGTTCCCTCCGGCTCGTGGCCGATCAGCTCGATCTTGTCCTGTTCCGCCACGCGCAGCCCGAAGCTGTTGCCGGCGGCCTTCCTAGTTTGCCATTCGTCCGGAGTGTACAACGTCGGGTTGATGGTGCGCCCCAGTTGCTCCTCGACCGGCAGCAGGCGCTCCATCAGCTCGGCATAGCTCAGGCCGTCGCCGATCAGCATCAGGTCGATATCGCTGCCGGCATGCTCGCTGCCCTTGGCCACCGAGCCGTACACGAACGCCCACGCCAGTTGCCCGGCCAGTGGGGCGAGGGCGGCGCGCAGCGGCTCGGCGATGCCGAAGGTCTTGCGCACGATGCCGAGCAGCTCGGCATAAATCGGGCAGTCCGGATTGGCCTGGTAGTGGGTCTGGTTGCCCTGGCGGGTCATGCTCAGGATGCCTGCGCGCTGCAGCCGCTCCAGCTCGCGCATCAGGCTGCCCTTGCCGACCTGTGCATGGCGGGCGATCTCGTTGGCGTAGAAGCTCTGCTGTGGGTTGCCGTACAGCAGGCCCAGCACCTTGCGCTGGGTGGCTGTGAACAACGCATCGCTTAGCGGAATATTCGGCATGTCGATCTCTATAAGTCCCAATTTGGGAACGATAGGTCCTGATAAGGGACTCATCAAGGCCGCTGAGGCCGACAGGCATGCTCTGCGAGGTGGAGCTGCGACCAGTCAATATCCGGCGTGGGTTGCCAGCATCGTGCCTTTCGCTCGGCGATGAGCCGAATAATTTGCTTATTCGGCTCACGGGTCTGCGCACCTGTAACTTGCCTGCCCCGATCCGCCCCGCCAGCGGCGGACAATCGATGCGCGAGTTGTCCACCCTGCGTTCCATCCCGCCCTACGGAGGCAGTAAGCGCTCCTTGCTACACTCCCGCCCCAGAACAGACCTTGCGGAGAGCACCATGAGCGCACCGGACATTCGCTGGCAGCAGCGCCTGTACAACTTTCGCCGGGCACTGGCGCAGCTGGACGAGGCCATGGCCCTGATGGCCGAGCGCCCGCTGTCGAAGCTGGAAAAGCAGGGGGTGATCCAGGGTTTCGAGTACTGCTACGAGCTGGGCTGGAACACGCTGAAGGACTTTCTGGTCTGGCAGGGGATCGAGGGGCTGGTCGGCTCGCGGGATGCCATCCGCGAAGGCTTCAGCCGCGGGCTGGTTGCCGACGGCACCGGCTGGATGCAGATGCTCGCCGACCGCAACCGTACCTCGCACACCTACAACGAGGAAACCGCCGAGGCGATCCTGCGCAATATCCAGCAGCAGCACCACCCGCTGCTGCGGGCGCTGGAGCAGGTGCTGGGCGCCCGCGAGGAGCCGCAGGCATGACCCCGGACTACGGTCTGCCGGCAGACGCCCTGCAGGCGATTCGCGAGGTGCTGGCCGCTCATCCCGGCGTTACGGCGGCCATCCTCTACGGCTCCCGCGCCCTTGGCCGCGAGCGCCCCGGTTCGGATATCGACCTCACCCTGCAGGGCGACAGCCTGCAGCACCGTGACCTGCTGGATATCGAGCTGGCGCTGGACGACCTGTTGCTGCCGTGGAAGATCGACCTGTCGCTGCTGGCGCATATCGACAACCCCGCGCTGCTGGAACATATCCACCGCGTGGGACAGAAGCTCTACGAACGCGAGAGCGTGGCAGCCATCGGCAAGTAGGGTGGACCGCGGCGCAGCCTTGTCCACCCTGCGTTCCATCCCGGCTAATCCGCCCCGGCGATTCGATAGCGGGTACTGCGCCCGTTGCGCCGTTCCTGCGGCTGGATGCGGCGCATCCAAAGGCAGGCTTCCGCGGCGGAGCATGGGAGTCATCGGCGATTGTGGATAAAAGTTATGCACAGGGGCGAGGCTTTTGACCTGCCCTCAACCGCCGCCAATAATTCCGCTCCCTTCCCCATTCCCGCAGGGCGCCGGACCATGTGGCACCAGTACCGCTTCCAGCTCCAACCCCGCCGTCGCGGCTTTCATCTGGTCACCGACGAGATCCTCGGCCACTGCCCGGCGATCCGCGAGATGCGCGTCGGGCTGATGCATGTGTTTATCCAGCACACCTCCGCCGCGCTGACCCTCAACGAGAACGCCGATCCCACGGTGCGCGCCGATTTCGCGGCCTGGTTCGACCGCACGGTGCGCGAGGACGAGCCGTACTACCGGCATACCCTGGAGGGCAGCGACGACCTGCCGGCGCATATCAAGAGCAGCCTGCTGGGCAGCAGCCTGAGCCTGCCGGTCAGCGACGGGCGGCTGAACATCGGCACCTGGCAGGGCATCTATCTGTGCGAGCACCGCAACCACGGCGGGGCGCGCACGCTGGTGGTGACGCTGCACGGGGAGTGAGCGCGCGGGCTGTCCGGCCCGTCGTGGCGTAGCGGGAGCGGCGGGTGGCCGTTCGGGAGGCGTCGCCGCCGGCCGTCTGCCGGGCGGGCGGGCGCCACCTTTTATCCCTGTACGTCGATCCCGAAGCGCGCCAGGTCGAGGTCGAAGTGCGGCTTGAGGATCGCGCGCTCGAACAGCGCGAGGTCGCCGGGGGCGACGCGGGTGAAGGTCGAGTGGTCGGACGGCGCCCACCACTTGTGCGGGCCTTCGTAGCGCTGCGCGGTGACGGCCGGGACGATGAACTTGTACGGGCGCTCCAGCCAGCCGTCGCCGTACTTGGAGAACAGGTTGGCGGGGCCGCAGAACTGGCCGATCAGGTACATGCCCTGGTTGCCGTGGGTCAGGTAGAAGTAGTCGCCGGTCGGCGCCGCGATGAAGTCTTCCGCCTGCGAGGTGGCCGAGGTGCCCTTGGCGCCGGTGTCCTTGTGCAGGTAGACCAGCCCGTGGGCGATGGATTCGATGATTTCCGCGTACGAGAAGTACTGCGGCCCTTGGGAGAGTTTCCAGAAGTTGGGGCGCATCGGCAGGCTCCGGGCGAGGGGGAGGGGGCGGCGCCTTCGGCGCCG
>RRZT010743768.1_pt1 | contig 11957 bp, 12 predicted proteins | sample 2165551 | NCBI WGS metagenome assembly RRZT01 (sample SAMN10456910, study PRJNA506462) | wastewater metagenome | biome: wastewater; feature: sludge; material: wastewater sludge; isolation source: wastewater sludge with Escherichia coli K12::gfp cells carrying plasmid... | place: USA: Moscow, Idaho... | reverse complement strand
TTCAGGCGGTCGCCCAGCTGCAGGAGCAGTTGGCGCTCAAGGAGGACATGGGATTCACCGTCAATCATTTGGTAAACAATTTAACCAAATTATCAATTTTGGTCAAATTATTGATCATTTTATCAAGCGGATAGCTCCCGACAAAGCCCTCCAGCCACCCCGATCTCGTCGATCAACGCCAACGCACGCGGGAACAGACTCTCCCAAGCCCCGCTGGGCAGCGAATCGGCTTTCATGTCCACAGCGCCCGACGGTGAACAGATAGCGACTGCGCGAGTTTTGCGACGTTGCGCCAGACCTGCCGAGGCGGCAGGTGCGCATGCGCTGCGGCCTCTTCCACCGCCATCACAACGGTGGGCACCGGTGCCTCATCGAGCAGATGGGTCAGGTGTGGTGCGAACGAAGGCGGTACATCGCCACCGGCCAGGACTTGCTCCAGCACCTCGGGGGCAAGTTCATCCGCATAGCTGACACTGGCCGTCTTGGCCGCCATCCACAAGCCGCGCTTTTTGCGCCGCGCCTGGGTATCCGGCTGGGCGCTATCCAGCCCCAGCACCGCCATGACCTGTCCAACACGATTGACACCCAAATCACTCAAGGTGCCGTTTTCCAGCCCAACCAAGGTCTGGCGCGACAGGCCGCTCAGGTGTGCCAGTTGCGCCTGGGTCAGTCCCAACTCGGCGCGTCGGGCGCCCACGACATGGCCAATTTCGATCAGGTTCATGGTTGGTGGTGAATTTGAGAATGTCTGAAATATTTTACATATTAGACCGTGGCACGCTTGCGGACAATTGAGCCTGACCTGCCCCAGCCAACCCGCAGACTTTTCCACCGAAACTGCAAGCGCTACCAGCAAAAACTATAGGAAATCTATAGGAACACCCTATAGGTATAGACAAGGGGTGATCTATCGAACCAACAAGGGGCGATCTAACGAACCCTGCCCCAGAACCCAATCAGGGGCGATGTATCGAGCCATCAAGGGGCGATGTAACGAGGACAACCCGTGCAGAACACAGCCTTGTCCACAGTCCAGGCGGCCTATCTACCCCAGCTTTTTCGCGAGGTCTTCGGCACGGGGGTGGTAGTAACGCTTGAGCATGCGCAAGTCCTTGTGACCGGTCACGGCGGACAGCTCCAGGACGTTGCTCAGCTTTTCCGACAAGCGCGATGCAGCTTCGTGGCGGGTGTCATGGAAATGGACATCCTCCAGAAAGCCACGAACAGGGCGTTTACTGGCTGCTCGGCAGTCTTCCTTGTACTGCTGCTGGGCACGTTCCAGGGCGCGCTTGAATCCTTTGCGCAGCGCCATTGCTGTCGTCTGGAACACCGGCCCCTCATGGGCATTGTTTGCACCAGCCAAGCCCTGTAACTCCTGCAGGATCGCCACAGCCTTGCGCGACAAGGGCACCATACGCGAATCGCCATTCTTGGTGTCGGGCAGGAAGGCCGTCTGCCTGTCCAGATTCACACACTCCCAACGCAATGACAACAGCTCCCCTCGGCGCATGGCCGTCTCCACGGCCAGCTCCACCAGAGGCTGCAGCCACGGGTTGCGAGCCCCCTTGCTGAACGTACCATCGGACAGACGCTCACCGCCCGTCAAAGCGGCGAGCAGGTACACCATCTCTTCATCCGAGAAGCGCCTGTCCCTGGCTTTGGCCTTCTCCGGTCGCCGCACCAAGGGGATGGGGTTTTCGATATGAATGCCCCACTCACGCCGCGCGTGGTTGATCGCCGCCGACAGAATGTCGATCTCACGGTTGACCGTTGCCCCGCTGACCTGCTTGAGGCGGCGGTCACGCCAGGCGGCGACAATCGAACTGCTCAAGGCTGAAGTCTTGATCTGGGTAAGGGCGGCATCCCTGAGCAAGAGCTTGATCTTGGTGGACTCCATCACTGCGGATTTCTTCTGCGGCGTGACTTCCTTCTCATACCGTAAAAGGATGTCGGCCAAGGTGTTGCGCTCGGCCTCCCGGCGGTCGACGAAACCGGTCGTCTCCAGCTCGCGCTCCATCGCCCGAACCCAGCGTTCGGCGTCCTCTTTGTAGGAGAAGGTTCGTGACTGCGCAGGGAAGCCACGGCGTCTGACCTTGGCCTGCCACTGCAGCTCTCCGCGTTTTGTAATAGTGCCCACCGGCCCGTGTCCCCGAAGTGTCCCAAATAATGGGTTTCATCGTACAACACATTGATTTTATTGACAATAAATAGGCGTTCGGGACGTAGAGGCCGGAGGTTCGAATCCTCTCACCCCGACCAATCTGATGCTGCCGTCTGTTGCGGGAAGTTTGCGTTCATTGCCTTCCTGCCCGATGTGTCGATTGATGCACACATTCGGAGCGCCCCGGCGTTTACATCTTTTCACTGATCGGCGATGATCGACCGGCTTGTCCTGCCCGTTTGACCATCCGTCCCATGGCCGTTGCCGACCCAGTTTCCAAGAACACCTTGCCCGTCGCCCTGCCGGGGGTTGGCCGCGCCTTGGTCATGGCTGGCAAGATCACTCAGCAGACGGCGGACGAAGTCTTTCGAAAGGCTAAAGCCGCCAACCGCCACTTCATCACTGAACTGACGGAAACCGGCGCCATTTCCGCAGCGGAACTGGCCCACACCATGTCGCAGGCGTTCTCAGCGCCGCTGCTGGACATGGACGCGCTGGATGCCCAGCGCTTGCCGAAAGATCTGCTGGATCCCAAGCTTTCGGCCAGCTACCGCATCCTCGCGTTGAGCAAGCGCGGCGGACGATTGATCGTCGCCACGGCCGATCCTTCGGATCATGAGGCGGCCGAACGCGTGAAGTTCGCTACCCAGATGGGTGTTGAGTGGGTGATCGGCGAGTTCGACAAGCTGACCCGGCTCATCGAGGCCCACACCAAGAGCGCCACCGAGGCGATGGACAGCATCGTCGGCGGCGACTTCGAGTTCGACGAAGCGTCCTTGGGCGGTGATACACCGACTGAAGAGACCGAAGCGCCGCAGACGGATGTCGAAGACGCTCCCGTCGTCAAGTTTCTCCACAAGATGCTGGTCGACGCCTTCAACATGCGCGCCTCCGACCTGCACTTCGAGCCCTACGAGCACAACTACAGGGTGCGGTACCGCATCGACGGCGAGTTGCGCGAGATCGTGTCGCCGCCGGTGGCCATCAAGGAAAAGCTGGCGTCCCGCATCAAGGTGCTGTCGCGGCTCGACATTTCCGAAAAGCGCGTGCCGCAGGACGGCCGCATGAAGCTGAAGATCGGCCCCGACCGCGTGATCGACTTCCGGGTCAGCACCCTGCCCACGCTGTTCGGCGAGAAGATCGTGATCCGCATCCTTGATCCCAGCAGTGCCAAGCTCGGTATCGATGCCCTGGGTTACGAGCCGATCGAGAAAGAGCGCTTGCTCAAGGCCATCGAACGCCCCTACGGCATGATCCTCGTGACCGGCCCAACCGGCTCCGGCAAGACGGTATCGCTCTACACCTGCCTGAACCTGCTGAACAAGCCCGGCGTCAACATCGCCACGGCAGAGGACCCGTCGGAAATCAACTTGCCCGGCGTCAACCAGGTCAACGTCAACGAGAAAGCCGGCCTCACGTTTGCCGTGGCGCTGAAAGCCTTCCTGCGCCAGGACCCGGACATCATCATGGTGGGTGAGATCCGCGACCTGGAAACCGCCGACATTGCCATCAAGGCCGCTCAAACCGGTCACCTGGTGCTTTCCACGCTGCACACCAACGACGCGCCCACCACGCTGACGCGGATGCGGAACATGGGCATTGCCCCCTTCAACATCGCGTCGAGCGTGATCCTGATCACGGCGCAGCGCCTGGCGCGCCGTCTGTGCGCGCAGTGCAAGGCGCCAGTCGACATCCCCCGCGAAACGCTCATCGAGGCAGGGTTCGACGAACTCGAACTGGATGGCAGCTGGACTCCATACAAGCCCGTCGGCTGCAGCGCGTGCAACAACGGTTACAAAGGGCGCGTCGGCATCTACGAGGTGATGCCGATCAGCGAAGAACTGCAGCGCATCATCTTGGCGGACGGCAGCGCGCTGGAGATTGCCCAACAGGCGCGAAGCGAGGGCGTGCGATCGCTGCGGCAATCGGGCCTGCACAAGGTCAGGATCGGCGTGACCTCACTGGAAGAAGTGCTGGCCGTCACCAACGAGTGACGCGCGCACCTCGTCACTAGGACTGGAAAGAACAAGCCATGGCAACTCGAGTCGCTGGCGCCAAGAGCGTCAAGGAATTCGTCTACGAATGGGAAGGCAAGGACCGCAACGGCAAGATCGTTCGCGGTGATACCCGTGCCAGCGGTGAAAACCAGGTCCAGGCCACGCTGCGCCGCCAGGGCATCTTCGTCACCAAGATCAAGAAGCGCCGGATGCGTGCAGGCAAGAAGATCAAGCCGAAAGACATCGCCATCTTCACACGCCAGTTGGCGACCATGATGAAGGCTGGCGTGCCTCTGCTGCAGTCGTTCGACATCGTGGCCCGCGGCAACCCCAACCCAAGCGTGACCAAGCTGCTGAACGACATCCGCGCCGACATCGAGACCGGCACGTCCTTGTCCGCAGCGTTCCGCAAATACCCGCTGTACTTCAACAACCTGTACTGCAACCTGGTGGAAGCGGGTGAAGCCGCCGGTATCCTGGAAAGCCTGCTCGACCGTCTGGCCACGTACATGGAGAAGACGGAGGCCATCAAGTCGAAGATCAAGTCGGCACTCATGTACCCCATCGCCGTGATCGTGGTCGCCTTCGTGGTGGTGGCAGTCATCATGATCTTCGTGATCCCGGCGTTCAAGGAAGTCTTCTCCTCATTCGGCGCCGACCTGCCGGCACCGACCATGTTCGTGATCGCGATGAGCGAGTTCTTCGTGCAGTGGTGGTGGCTGATCTTCGGCGGGCTGTTCTTCGGCACCTACTTCTTTTTCCAGGCCTGGAAGCGCAACGAGAAAATGCAGATGTTCATGGATCGTCTGCTGCTCAAGATCCCGATCTTCGGTGAGCTGATCGAGAAATCCGTCGTGGCGCGCTGGACACGCACCCTCTCCACCATGTTTGCTGCCGGCGTCCCGCTGGTGGAATCGCTCGACTCGGTTGGCGGCGCCTCTGGCAACTCGCTCTACAAACTGGCCACCGACAAAATCCAGCAGGAGGTCTCCACCGGCACCAGCCTGACGGCGGCCATGACCAACGCCAACATCTTCCCCAGCATGGTGCTGCAGATGACGGCGATCGGCGAGGAATCGGGCGCGCTGGACCACATGCTGGGCAAGGCGGCTGATTTCTACGAGGCCGAAGTCGACGAGATGGTGGCCGGCCTGTCCAGCCTGATGGAGCCGATCATCATCGTGGTGCTGGGCACCGTCATCGGTGGCATCGTGGTGTCGATGTACCTGCCGATCTTCAAGCTGGGCCAGGTGGTCTGATGCCCGAGGGGATCTGGCTGCAGGCCGCCCTGGGCGGCCTGTTCGGGCTGCTCATCGGCAGCTTCCTGAATGTGGTGATCTACCGTCTGCCCAAGATGATGGAGCGCCAGTGGGCGGCCGAATGCGCCGAGATGACGGGGCAGACCCCTGCGCCGCAGGAGCGTTTCAACCTCGTCGTGCCGCGCTCGCGCTGCCAGAAGTGCGGCCACCAGATCCGCTGGTACGAGAACATCCCGGTGCTCAGCTATCTGTTCCTGCGCGGCAAATGCTCTGCCTGCGGCACACCCATCAGCCTGCGCTACCCGATGGTCGAACTGGTCACCGGCCTGCTGTTCGCGTGGTGCGTGTGGCGCTGGGGCTGGACCTGGACGGCTGCCGCCTGGTGCGTTTTCTCCGCCGTGCTGGTGGCCCTGACCCTGATCGACTGGGACACGACGCTGCTGCCCGATGACCTGACCCTGCCCCTGCTGTGGCTGGGCCTGATCGCGTCCACCCTGGGCATCACCGGCGTGCGTCTGCCCGATGCCGTCTGGGGCGCCGTCGGCGGCTACATGTCGCTGTGGCTGGTCTACTGGGGCTTCAAGCTGGCGACGGGCAAGGAAGGCATGGGCTTCGGCGATTTCAAGCTGTTCGCCGCGCTGGGCGCCTGGTTCGGCTGGCAGGCACTGGTGCCCATCATCCTGATGGCCTCGGTCATCGGTGCGCTGGTGGGCATCGGCATGAAGCTGGCCAGCTCGCTGCGCGAAGGCGGCGTGGTGCCTTTCGGGCCGTTCCTCGCCATGGGTGGCCTCACCGCCATGATCTTCGGCCCGCAGTCCATCTTGCGGGTGATCGGGCTCTAGAAGGCCAGTCAGGTGACATCCGTGCTGCTCATCGGGCTGACCGGCGGCATCGGCAGCGGCAAGAGCACGGTGGCCGGCATGCTGGCCGAGCGCGGTGCGGCAGTCATCGACGCCGACGCCATCTCGCGCGCCACCACGGCACCCGGCGGTGCCGCCCTGCCGGCCATTGCCCAGGCCTTCGGGCCGGCGCTGATCGGTGACGACGGTGCGCTCGACCGCGCGGCCATGCGTGAACGGGTGTTCCGCGATGCCAGCGCCCGGCAGCGCCTGGAAGCCATCATCCACCCCCTCGTCGGCCAGGAAACCGACCGCCAGGCACGGCAGGCGCTGGCCGCGGGCCACCCGATGCTGGTGTTCGACGTGCCGCTGCTGGTCGAATCCGGCGCGCGCTGGCGCGGCCGGGTGGACCGCGTGTGGGTGGTCGACTGCGACCCGGCCACACAGATCGAGCGCGTGATGGCGCGCAACCAGCTGCCGCGCGAGCAGGTCGAGCAGATCCTGGCCGCCCAGTCGTCGCGCGCGCAGCGCCTGGCGGCGGCCGACATGGTGCTGTTCAACGGCGCCGGCACCACGCTGGACACCCTGCGCCAGCAAGTGCAGCGGGCGGCCGCCACCTTCGGGCTATGATGCCGGCGTCCCTGAAAAGGCGCTTCGCGTGATCCTGTACGAGTACCCCTTCAACGAACGCATCCGCACCTACCTTCGGCTCGAACACCTGTTCGGCCGTCTGGGCCAGCTTCTGCCACGCGACAGCGCACTCGACCACCACTACGCGCTGATCACCATCTTCGAGGTGATGGACGTCACCAGCCGCGCCGACCTGAAATCCGAGGTGCTGAAGGACCTCGACAAGCAGAAAGCGCACATGGGCGCGTTCCGCGGCAACCCGGCCATTTCCGAGGCGTCGCTCGACGCCTTTCTGGCGCAGCTGGACGACGCTTTCCAGCAGCTCAGCCAGCAGCACGGCAAACCCGGCCATGAGCTGACCGACAACGAATGGCTGATGAGCATCCGCAGCCGCGCCGTCATCCCAGGTGGCACCTGCGGGTTCGACCTGCCGGCCTACCACGCCTGGCAGCAGGGCCAGTCGGCCGCACGGCGCGCCGATCTGCAGACCTGGGCGGCCTCGCTGGCGCCCATGGCGCAGGCCGTCACGCTGCTGCTGCAGATTCTGCGCGACTCCGGCAAGCCGCAGAAGGTGATGGCCAGCGCCGGGTATTTTCAGCAGACGCTGCCCCAGGGCCGCACCTTCCAGCTGCTGCGGCTGCGCATCGACGAGTCGCTGCAACTCATCCCCGAGATCAGCGGCAACCGCCTGATGGCCTCGGTGCGGCTGATGCGGCAGGACGCCGACGGCAAGCTGCAGGTGGCGCGCGAAGACGCCGCGTTCGAACTGGCCTTGTGCGCATGAGCGACCAGCCCACCCCACCCGCCGCCAAGCCGCGCACCGTGCGCTGCCCCGCCTGCGGCGGCCCCAGCGTGTATGCGCCCGAGAACCGCTACCGCCCCTTCTGCAGCGGGCGCTGCAAGCTGCACGACCTGGGCGCCTGGGCCAGCGAAAGCTTTCGAGTCGAAGTGCAGGAGGACGACGGCGCGGAAGAAGCGAACCGCCCGCCACTGCAATGAAAAGCTATCAATAAAATAGCTGCTTGCGCCCGATATACAATGATTTTAGGTCCATTTTATCCCGAAATCCTTAATTGACAGGCGCAAGCAGCTATATTTTTTAAATGCCGTCTGGCGCCACGCCGCGCTCCGCCTGCAGCCATTCGAGCACCGGCAGCGCCCCCGGCAACACCGGCGCGGCCTGCACCGGCAAGGTGTCCCACACAAAGGCCTGGCCCTCGCGCATCTGCAATTCGCCGCGCCAGCTGAACAGCTTGCAGAAATGCAGCCGCACCAGCGCATGCGGGTAATCCACCAACTGCTCGCGCCAGCGCTGCACGGCGGCCGGGTCGATGTCCAGGCCCAGCTCTTCGTGCAGTTCGCGCGCCAGCGCCTGCTCCACACTCTCGCCCGCCTCCAGCTTGCCGCCCGGAAACTCCCAGTAGCCGGCGTACACCTTGCCCGCCGGCCGCGAGGTCAGCAGAAAGCGCCCGTCGGCCTGCAGCAGCACGCCCACGGCCACATCGACGATGGGCCGCTCGCCCGGCACGTCGCGCGCCAGGTGCGCGTCGGCTTTCAGGATGTCGGCCATGCCGCGCGGCTCAGGCCCGGCCGACGAAATCGCGCGCGAACTGGTAGGCCACGCGGCCCGAGCGCGAGCCGCGCTCCAGCGCCCACACCAGCGCCTCGGGCCTGGCCGCCTCGATCTGCGCCGCGCTGGCGCCCAGCAACGACAGCCATTGCGCCACGATGGCCAGGTACTCGTCCTGACTGAAGGGGTAGAAGCTGACCCACAGGCCGAAGCGTTCGGACAGCGAAATCTTCTCCTCGATCACTTCGCCCGGGTGCACCTCGCCATCGTCGGTGTGGGTGTAGCTGAGGTTGTCCTTCATGTACTCGGGCAGCAGGTGGCGTCGGTTGCTGGTGGCGTAGACCAGCACGTTGGGCGTGCTGGCGGCCACGCTGCCGTCCAGGATGCTCTTCAGCGCCTTGTAGCCCGGCTCGCCATCCTCGAAGCTCAGGTCGTCGCAGTAGACGATGAACTTCCCCGGCCGGCCAGCCACCACCTCGACGATGTCGGGCAGGTCGGTGAGGTCGGTCTTGTCCACCTCGATCAGGCGCAGCCCCTGCGGCGCGTAGGCGTTCAGGCAGGCCTTGATGAGCGAAGACTTGCCGGTGCCGCGCGCGCCCGTCAGCAGCACGTTGTTGGCCGGCTTGCCCTCGACGAACTGGCGCGTGTTGCGCTCGATCTTGTCTTTCTGCCCGTCGATCTCCTTCAGGTCGGCCAGCGCGATGCTGCCCACGTGGCGCACCGGCTCCAGCGCGCCGTGGCCGCTGGCGCGCTTGCGATAGCGCCAGGCCACCGACTGCGACCAGTCGGGCGCCGACAGGGGCTGCGGCAGCACGGCCTCGATGCGCGCCATCAGGCGTTCGGCTTTTTCGATCAGACGGACAAAGTTCTCGTTCATTTCGGTCACCAGCGCTTGCCACATCGGCGCAAGCAGCTATCAATTCAGTAGCAAACGGTCGCTGAGCATGCCATGCCAGCAAAAGCCGCGGAAGGGCTTGGCGCGCCCGGCGGCGATGTCCCCATTCGCGCAGCCAGAAGGCGGAAGCGCCGTCAGGCGCGCACGGGGTTGTTCACGACCTGTAATCCGCGTTGATGCTCACGTAATCGTGGCTCAGGTCGCAGGTCCACACCGTGTCGCTGGCGCTGCCGCGACCCAAGTTGACGCGCACCGTGATCTCGGCCTGCTTCATCACGCGCTGGCCGTCTTCCTCGCGGTAGCTGGGGTTGCGCCCGCCATTCACGGCCACGTGCACGTCGTCCAGGTACAGGTCGATCTTCGTCTGATCCAGGTCCTCGATGCCGGCGTAGCCCACCGCCGCCAGAATGCGGCCCAGGTTGGGGTCGCTGGCGAAGAATGCCGTCTTGACCAGCGGAGAGTGCGCAATGGCGTAGGCCACCTGGCGGCATTCGGCGGCCGTCTTGCCACCTTCGACCTGCACGGTGATGAACTTGGTGGCGCCCTCGCCGTCGCGCACGATGGCCTGCGCGAGCTGTCGTGCGACGCCCATCAAGGCTTCTTTCAGCGCCTGGCCGTCGGCCGAATCCAGCGCCGTGACAGGCGCGTTGGCTGCCTTGTTCGTGGCGATGACGATAAAGGAATCGTTGGTCGACGTGTCGCCATCGATGGTGACGCGGTTGAACGAGCCCTCGGCCAGTTCGAACGCCAGCTGCTTCATCACCGCCTGGTCGACCTTCGCGTCGGTGGCCAGAAAGCCCAGCATGGTCGCCATGTTGGGGCGGATCATGCCGGCGCCTTTGCTGATGCCGGTGATCGTCACTTCAACACCGCCCACCATGGCCTTGGCGCTGGCTGCCTTGGGCACGGTGTCGGTGGTCATGATGCCTTCGGCGGCGCGCGCCCAGTGCGCGGGCTGCGCGTCGGCAATGGCCGCGGGCAGGCCGGCGACGATGCGGTCGACCGGCAGCGGCTCCATGATGACGCCGGTGGAGAACGGCAGCACCTGATCGGGCTGGAGCTTGAGCTGCGCCGCCAGCGCCTCGCAGGTCTGGCGCGCGCGCGCCAGGCCGTCCTCGCCGGTACCGGCGTTGGCATTACCGGTGTTGACGACGATGGCGCGCACGGCGGCGCCGGCGGTCAGCCGCTCGCGGCAGATCTGCACCGGCGCGGCACAGAATCGGTTGCGGGTGAACACGCCGCCCACGCTGGCGCCTTCATCCAGCAGGAACACCGTCAGGTCCTTGCGGTTGGCCTTGCGCACGCCCGCCTCGGCCACGCCGATGCGCACGCCCGCCACGGGGTGCAGGCTGGAGGCGACGGGAGCGGTCAGGTTCACGGGCATGGCGGGATCCTCAGGACGGTTTGGATTTCAAGCGATTCTGGGCTCTGGCGCTTGATGGACAAGCGCCGGAAGCTATATTTAATATAGCAAACCGAGTGGCAATGAAACGACTACCTCAGCTCAGCGCCCCATGGCAGTGCTTGTACTTCTTGCCGCTGCCGCAGGGGCAGGGGTCGTTGCGGCCCACGCGCGGCACGGCGCCAGCCGCTGCCGCGCCGGCCAGCGCGGCACCCGCGCGTGCCTGCGATTCGGGCAGGGTCTCGGCCTCGCCGGTCTCGGTGGGCGCGGTGTAGGTCACGTTGCTGAACTGCTCGCCGCGCTGCTCCAGATCCTCGGCGGCCTGTTCGGTCTGTTCACCCGATTCGATGCGCGCGTTCATCAGCGTGCGGGTCACCTCGTTCTTCACCACGTCCAGCAACTGGCCGAACAGCTCGAAGGCCTCGCGCTTGTATTCCTGCTTGGGCTGCTTCTGCGCATAGCCGCGCAGGTGGATGCCCTGGCGCAGATAGTCGAGCGCCGACAGGTGCTCGCGCCAGTGCGTGTCGATGGCCTGCAGCAGTACGGCGCGCTCGAACTGACGGAAATTCTCGGGGCCCACCTGCACCAGCTTGGCGGCGTAGGCCTCGTTGGCAGCATGCACCACCTTCTCGACGATGTCGTCGTCGCCGATCGCGCTGGAGGCTTCCACCTCCTGCTGCAGCGGCAGCTCGATCTGCCACTCGTCGGCCAGCACTTTCTGCAGCGTCGGAATATCCCACTGCTCCTCGACCGACTCGGCCGGCACGTACTGGCGCACCAGGTCGGTGAAGCAGCTCTCGCGCAGCCCGGCGATCTGGCCGGCCAAGTCTTCGGCGTCGAGGATCTCGTTGCGCTGCTGGTAGATCACCTTGCGCTGGTCGTTCGACACGTCGTCGTACTCCAGCAGCTGCTTGCGGATATCGAAGTTGCGGGCTTCGACCTTGCGCGCCGACTGGCAGAAACTGCACGATCAGGTCGTGGCCTCCGGCGGCCTGCACATCATCGGCTCCGAGCGCCACGACTCGCGCCGCATCGACAACCAGCTGCGCGGCCGTTCCGGTCGCCAGGGCGACCCCGGCTCCAGCCGCTTTTACCTGAGCCTGGAAGACCCACTGTTGCGCATTTTTGCCTCGGAGCGCGTCTCCGCCATCATGGAGCGGCTGAAAATGCCGGAAGGCGAAGCCATCGAGCACACCTGGGTGAC
>RRZT011795862.1_pt1 | contig 11958 bp, 6 predicted proteins | sample 2165551 | NCBI WGS metagenome assembly RRZT01 (sample SAMN10456910, study PRJNA506462) | wastewater metagenome | biome: wastewater; feature: sludge; material: wastewater sludge; isolation source: wastewater sludge with Escherichia coli K12::gfp cells carrying plasmid... | place: USA: Moscow, Idaho ... | reverse complement strand
TCCCAAGGCTTTATAGACAAATATCGACCGATCGATCTGGTCTTTTAAATGCCCTTCAGAATCCTTCAATTTCCAACTCATTCTCAACAAATTATCAGGATTATTTGAAAAATCTTTTGTTTTTCGTTCATCTGGCAATGTCTCAAATGCCCGTCTTAAAATTCGCTCTTTGGCCATTTCTTTAAACATGCTCAGGTCAGAACCTTGAGCCAACTCAGGATAATTTTCCATCCAGTCTTGTGAAAACATTTGCTCAATGCCTTTTTCAGCATACTTATGTAACTTGTCTGCTGGCATCGGTTCATATTTGACATCAAAAACCAATTTCATCACATTAACTGGCGTATCAAATGAGCTATTGGTTTTATGTTCGTTATAGTCATCTAATACGTGTGATTCAACTTTTCTGGCCTTCCAATCAAACACATCCACTTTAAATGGATTTTTACCTTCCGCTTCAAGCTCAATTAATTTCTCTGAAAAGCGTTCTTCCAAAGTGGTGATAACATCTTCCTGAGTTTCGACCGGCAACAAAACCAATCGCCCCATGAGTTTATTAATATATTGATTTTCATTGCTGGTTTTCAGAGCCAATAAGAAATCTGACTCCTCAATATTTACATTTAAATCCAAGGTCTGGGCAATAGAACGATTCTGCATCAAAAAGCGCAACGCAACCTCATCACCCACTGTATTCAGCAAATCTATCTCACTTTCCATATTTGAATTATCACGATTGGAAGTGGTATTAGCGCTGAGCTTTCTGAGTTTGGCATTGTGCATCATGGTTAAGCGGCGCTCAGCTGGCAAACCCGATTCAACATTGGTAATGATTGGGGCAATGACCTGCCCTTTTCTGTTTACGCGGCCAATCCACTGTAAGTGATCGGCAATGTTGGCAGCCTTTTCTAGGCCAATAAAATTGCGCTGACGGTAATCACTGTTTTCATATTTATTGGTGGCATGCAGCGAATAGCCCGTTGAACCCGAACGTGTGATAACGGCAGCATCGTAAGTGCCATTTTGAAACTTACCAATTTCTTCAGCATGATCCATTTGCGGGAATTGGCGAACAGCCCAAATGGTCTGTTTTTGTTTAACGCCATCAACTTCCAGATCTTGCGTAACTTTTTTCAAATACCTTTGGCCACTTTTGGTGCGGCCTGAAATTTCACATATGGTCATTGCATTTTCATGCAATTTTTCACGTACTAAGTCCAATGGTGTTAAAGGGATGTATGGCAACTCATCAATTTTTTCTTTGATGTTATCTTTTAGACTGATAAAGTTTGGATCGTCTTTTATTGAGGTTTTTGTCACCACGCCATAACCATTTTTGATTGTTATAGTGCCCAGTTTATTGAGCATTAAATTCAAGTAATCTTTAAATTGAGGGGGCTCTTTGAATTCAAGATCTTTCGCTGAGTCGGCAATGATTTTATTGAGCTCTTTTAGTCTTGCCTTACCTTCTTCTGTCAGCGTCTCAGATTGATTAAGTCCTTCTAATTCAGCTTGCTCAGCAGATGACAGTGCTTTCGTTTCAATTAATTGATCAAGCAATGAAGCAGCCGTGCTTTCGACACCGATAACAGGTTTTCTACCTGCATTGATTTCATCAACTACGTGGTTGGCCACCATGTCAATTTTGCTGCCCAATAAAAATTGACGGTTAATGTGATACATGCGTGAACCAAAATTCATGCTACTGGCTTTCATTCTGGCACCGGTTTTTACATCTGGATTTAATTTGGCAAAATCTTCTGCAAACTTATCATTCAATTTATGCACATCGGTCAGCACATCTGCAGACACATGAGCCATCATGCTCAGAACTTCGGCGACATCATTGGCTACCTCTCGGTTGCGCTCTTCTATTGCGGCATTGGGTTCTAAATCTTTAAAAGTCAGCTCAGAAAAATCATGCTCTCTTCTAATCAATACACCATCTTCAGCCATAGCCGTTGATATGGCTTCTTGTAATGCTTCCCCACCAGTTTCCAGTGTCTGCGGCAGTCGTTCAATATCAACAGAAGCAGGGAATACGCGAGAGTACAAGCCAAAGTGTTTGGCTTGTTTTAAAGGAGTGGCTGAAGAATAGATTACAGAGGAAGTGTTTTCCAACATGCGCTGAATGTTTGCACCAGTGTATGACTCCCCTGCTGCCAAATGGGATTCATCTAAAAACACCATGGTAGGGTTTGAGTTGGTGCCACCTGCGATTTTTTCCAAAAATTTTGCTTTAGGTGAGGCCATATAATCCTTGGCAACTTGACTGTAAGTGGCCAAGACAACATCGTACTCTTCAGGCAAAGAACCGGACTCAATGATTTTTTTGTGCTCTATCGGTCTCATGCTTTTAACCAGGTTTTTCTCTGGATCATCAAACCTGCGAATTGCAACATTGTTCACAGTAAAGGGTGTACCAAACATTTCAAGCGAACCAATATCATTAATGTCTCTGTATATATCCGTAAACAATGCTGGTTTATAGGTCAAGAAAATAGGAGTGGCATTTTCAATTTTGGCAAATCGCATCATGGCGGCGACAAAACGGCCTTTGCCCATACCCGTTTGATCAGCATTGATGATTCCGCGATTGTGATCATGGTTATAAATGCCAAGAGCAATGGCATCAATTTGCTCAGGGCTGAAATACTCTTCTAATTCTGCGGCTGAATACTGAAGGCGATTGGCAACATATTGGTCTATCGTGGTGATGGCCTCCCCATCTTCACTCTTTAAATTTGAATCCAACACATATTGCTCTACAGAGTTAAGTGCGGCATATGTTGCTGCACTCATATTGATTGGAATCATGGCACTTGGAGCGCCAAGTTGGGATTTGGGCAGATATGGCGTTTGGTATTCATTTTCCACACGAACAGCAGGAATTGGTTGTGTGATGGCTGAGGGAGTGGTTCTTCTTTCAGTGATGGATTCAATGGTTATAGCATCATCGATTGGTAGATTTAGTATTTGATTGGTTACAGAAATTGGGGCTTGTTCTGTGTCATCAATGACATCTTTTGTCCGTAATCTTGGCTCAGATTCAACAACAATATCATTGATTTTTTGATTGCGAGTTTCGGTCGGATCAAACAATGGCATTGTAATATTTACAAACTCTACGCCAACCGTTTCACCATAGACTTCTGCAATGTCTGTTTGAATGGATTCTGAAAAATCTAATGGTTCAGCTTCAAACTCACCAAATTCGACCACAGCATCTGGATACATGAGCTGCTGGTAATCAGCCTGGACTTTTGGGTATTGTTGAATGAGATTTTGAGACCAGGTATAGAGCTCTTCATAGTTTTTACAGATATGAAATTCCGTATTACCAAGCTTTTCACCCAGCCTGTCATCGGCTATTGGTTGTTCCAATTTGTTTCCAATGACCAGCATCCTGGTATTGGTATTGGCACCATTTCTTGCATATAGCGCACTGTCCAGCTCAATACCACCGAGATACTCATAGTGTGAAGTCAAATAATTAATAAAGCTGATTGAACTGAACTGTGCTTTACCTTTATTGTAAATGCCATCATTACCAATGATTAAAACAGTCCGACCTTCATCTTTGCGGGCCTCTAATGCTTTTAATGCAATCAAATGATCCAGTTTTTTGACTTCCAACACGCCATTGTGGCGATAGGCTTTATCCAACGGAGCAAATGGGGGGTTAGAAATAACGTAATCAAAGCCGTTTTCTTGATTAAAAACGGTTTTAAAATTCGTTTCAGTGGCATCGGCATGGATGACGTTTATACCCGAATTCAAAGAGGCAATGGCAAACCTGCGCTCATCCAATTCAACGCCAGAAATGACAGCATTTGGAAGGTTATTGATTAATGAACCAGTGCCGATTGTCGGCTCTAAAACAGAATAAGCACTTTCTGGTTTGTCATTGCCAATTAATAGTTTTTGGGCAATGAATGACATTGGTACAGGTGTTGAATATTGCCCCAATTCCAAGGTGTCATTGGATTTTATTAATTTTTTGGGTTGGCTGTCATACAAATCAATTGTGCGTTTGAAAATAGAATATTCGTTGCTTTCATTCCCCAATTTTTCATACAGGCCTTGAAGGGTTTTATTGATTGCCGATTCATAGACTTCACTGACAAAGTGAACCAAATGTGGAGGTGCTTCCTCTTCCCCAAAAAGTATCCGCGTATTGTGATTGTGGCTCATTTTAGAGACCTTCAAATCACCTGCAAGATGGGCTTTTAAAATAGGGAAAAGTGCTGCTTCAGTTTGGATGATGTCTGGTTGACGATCATTAAAACTCTTAAAACCATACAAGGCAGTGTGTGGGGCTAAATTATCAAACTCAGGCCGAAAATATTGTGTGCTTTGGGTTTCAATCCAACGATAATTTTCAGTCTTATGTTGATAAACCTTATCATCCTCTCTATTTTGGCCCAGCAATATTGAATTGCTTAACACCTCAGTTTTGTTTTTTGCCAGTAACGATTTTAATTGCTCTGCAAACTTTTCTTCTAACTCCAATGGTGCGGCATGCTTGATTGGACAATTTTCTATACCCAAAGCATCAGCTAGAGCTGAGCGGCTGACAGAGCGGTAGCTGCTGTTTAAAAAATAAATATTCTTCTCAAATTCAGGGGTCCAGTTTGGTTGAATGAACTCCATGGCCTTTAATTTTTCGGTGTCAGCAATGGCATTTGTATCAATTAAAATTAATTTTTCACCCACACCTGGAACAGAGGTGTATGAAAGAAAAACGCCTTTATCATCCAAATCAAACCAAGGCTTTACTTCTTGAGTAGCCACTTCAGGTACAGGTTCTGGCTTATTGAGTTCAGTTGAACTGGTGTTCACTGAATTATTACTGATGGGTGTTGGCGCAAAAATGGGTTTCCAAGCGTAAACTGCTGCAGCAAAAACCTGGGAGTTTTCAGGAAAATCTTTCACTGTATTGGCTCGGCGGTTTTCTATGTCTTGAATGACTGTAGGTAAGGCCCGGGCAAGCTGAGGACGCTCATTTGCAAATTTTTTTATAAAATCATTCTGCAATATTTCAATATTGTTTTGAGACAAAGAGGCATTCGCTGCAATCGCATTGTATTCAACAATCTCACGATACAAAGCCAAACGCTCACCTATTCGACCACGCAACAATCGATCCGGGAGAACTGAGACACCTTTGTTGGCAACAACGGTTTCAACATTGGTATCAATTGAATACTCTTCAACAGAAATGGGTGATCTAAGACTGGTTTTGTCGTATGTAATAAACTTACAGTTTTGTTGATCTTTAAAACACACATATAAATTTTCGGCATCAAACCCAGCAGCGAAATGTTTGCTCATGATTCACCCTATTCTTAAACTAAACATTAATTACATTGATGGCCCAGAGTTATCGTTGCTTGGGGTATATGGCTCTTCCATGTCCAAAACTGGTTCATTGTTAATTTTGTTTTGATATTTGATTTCAGGTTCTTTTAAGGCTGTTAAATTAAACTCATTTAGCGGCTTCGCTTTGGGGTATGGCTCAACTGAGACAACATCACGTGCATAAAAAGTACCATCTTCAAACTGACCTAACGAAACATAGGCTTCAGTGTATCCAGACACATTGACAGTTGAATCATTTGGCCCTTTGCGGCTGACTGAATAGGCAGTTAAATGTTTTTTATCGGCATCGGCTAAATAGGTTTTGGCTGATTGAGGGCCAAAATTGTAAATGCTGGCACTGCCAATATTCACTTCAACTTTACCCTCTTCGATCAAGTTATATAATTGCTGCGCTCTGTCTGTAACCGTAGCTGATGGACTGGTTAACTCCGGCATAGGCTCATTTAGAACAGCAGCAATTGCCGCACGAAAATAATCCAAATGGGTGGCTTCTCTTCCATCTGCTGGTTTGCGGTTCCCACTTAATAGATCATCTACTGAAACTTTGGCATCTGCTGTGACACGAATTTCTTTCATGCCACCAATACTGTCGTCATAAACTGAATCAGCAACAGTGGATGGATACAAACGCGGAACATTGTCAAAGATTGGGGTACCGTTGTGGCGCATGTCCAACAAAACCACAGGTCGGTGAGGGTTTTCATTTTCATCGACATTAGCGAATGCATTCATCAATACTTCTTGGCAGTTTTCTGCAGTAAGCTTCACAGAAGGCTTTACCACTTCTACAAAAGCAAGGTCTTTACCTGCATCGCTATTGTTTTTAAATAATTTCAAATGCACAGCATTACTGTGAAGAACTGTTACATTTTGGGTTTCAGTAGCGATTGTTTTAGGCCAATGGGCTCGGTATTCGGTGTTTTTGCCATCGTTTAATGCCACACAATCATCTAACTGCAGCACTGAGGCTTTTTTCTGAAATTTTTGAACCATGCTTTCGCGTTTGAATGAGCCAGTTGAATAACTGTTCTCTACAGCAGTACGTTTTTGACCAGGACGATCCGACAATCTTTCTTCTATCGAATTAAGTCTGACCTTTATCTCAGCGCCCGTTGCTAAATTAACACCACTCACAAATCCAGTGGTTTTGGCCAAATCATAATTTGTGACCTGTACCATAATTCGTTCAGTTGGACGATTACGAATTACAGCGCTTGAACTTTTAAATAATTCGTTATTAGCCACAGTGCCTCCAAAATATTTTAATTTAGAATGTATTCTCTATAAGAATACATTGAAGTAAAAAACTTTTAAACGAAAATTTATTATAAAAAAAAATATTAAATAAATTATAAAATATTTTTTATCAAAATTTTTTTATTCAAGCATACATTTCATGCTATAGTGGATTCAGGGAATTAAAAACGAGAACTATTATGAGTAATGATAGAGAAATAACGCCTTTGGTACAGGCGCTATTAAACTTGGGTGTCGAACCTGAATCAGCTTATGCGATGGAGCAAAGAGCTAGGAATGGTACAGCAGGAACCAAAGAGGATAATCAGCCTCAAAGTAAAGGCAGTAAATCTAAGAAAGTACGTACTAAAGATTTACAAAATCTTCTTTTAAAGAATGCCGAAGAAGCGGATACCATTCATTATATGAATACGATATTTATCCAATTCAACTTACCTAAAAAAAATACAGATGCTTATTTCTTTCAAAGAAATTCTGGCAAATATTCTTATCGATTATCAGCTCAACCAGATATTGGCTTACCCTATGGAAAATGGGCAAGACTGTTGCTGATTTACATTTCAACACAAGTTAAACTTAAAAAATCCAAGCATATTTACATGGGTTCTACGTTGATGGAACTCGGTAAAATTTTGCAGGGCGATATATCAAAGGAAGTTACTAATAACAATTGGCGGCGGGAGCTTTTAAGTCAATTGAAAAGACTTTTAACTACATCGTTTACAGTAATAAGCCAGGAAAAAAACGCTGACAATAATAAATTTTCCTTTGAAAATACAACTATCGCAGATCGTGGCGAAATTATTTTTAATAACTTGAATGAATGGTCATCCTCACTGACTCTTAGTGACAATTTTTTTAAAAATTGTCTTTCACATTCAGCTCCTATTGATTTGCGCGTGGTCAATAAACTTAAATCATCATACGAAATCGACATCTATTGTTGGTTATGTTTCCGTTTAAACGCTTTAACACACCCAATTACAATTCGCTGGGAACAGTTATATTTGCAGTTTAGTGACCCAATTGCGGAAGAATTAATATTTAATAAGCAACTTTATCAACACCAAATTGGCGGTCAGCCAGTCTATACTGAACGCTCAGCAACTGAAATAACTCGGGCATTAAGAAATTTCCGATTTAGATTTGTTGAAAAACTAAAGCTTGTAAGTGAAATATATAACGAAGGCATTCAATTTAGTTTTGATAAAAACACATTGATTTTAATCCCTTCTAAAGCCATGAAATCTTTTAAAGAACCAGTAAAGTAGAACTGGTACAAAATTCACAGAATACTAAAAAAACCCAAGTGTTCCGCCACTTGGGTTTTGTCATTTTGAAAATACTGCCATCATTTTTGCCGCACTTCAGACAAGTCTATGATGTCTGAATGCAGGTCTGTGCCTTCTCGCACATCCAAAACAACTTTAGTGATGACACGCTTGCCCTGGGCTTTTAATCGTGCTCTGTAGGCTTTCTGACGCTCTGCATTACTTGCAAATTGCTTCGGCCGACCTACTGGATTGGGCAAGTCTGCGAACAATTCCAGGCTCTCAACAGGCTTATTTTTTGACATTCTCACATCCATATGGACCGATAGCCAACTATTTCCGAATAAAAGTTATGCACAATTATTGTGTATTAATTGTAGATAAGTTTTGTATAAGCTGTGGATAAGCTGTGTATTATTTTAATTTTCACGGTAGTACTGCGAGACGTTTCACGGTAGTACTGCGAGACGTTTTACGGTAGTACTGCGAGACGCTTTACGGTAGTACTGCGAGACGCTATTAAAAAAACATCTATCTAGGCTATTGAATTATATATATTTATAAAGTTATCCACAGAGGCCCAATAATAGCTTTATCTTCTTTTATTTACAAATGTTAAAAACGAAGGCATGAATAGTTTTTAAAATTTCCAATATTAGCTATTTTTCTTAAATGTGCTATGCTTAAATTTTAAACAGCAGGTGAAACGATGACCAATTTGAATCTTATGCCTGAGTTTGGGTATTTGCTAAATGCTAACAATGGCAAAATAGAAATCATTTCAAACAGTGGCTACATAGCAATGCTTAGCCATACTTTGTTTGAAGAAAAGAACACCCTTCTTTGGGATGAAGCAAACTTAACAAGTCTATTATTTAATGCATATGGAGTAACCGAATTAAATGAATTGAATTTGGGAGATGACGAACAATTTGAACTGCATAATTTTGTTAAAGCAAACGCCATAACCAGTCAAACAATTTTATACAGTGTAGATGGCTGTAAATTCGCAACTTCTAAAATTTATCCAAATCGACTCGAAGCCGCCATTGCTATAAATCAAAAACATCAATTTGGTTTGTACTATTGCCGCTATTCTTGGGATATACCTAAATTCTCAAAAATTTCACCTGCTTTAGATTTGGCAATTGAAAAATTTCAATCCAAGCTGCCAATCCAAACAAAAGCATCTGTGATCATTACAAACTGTGATGGTACAACTGCAGAAATGAAGGCTAATGAATTTTGCAATTTCGTTGAACGCCAAGTTCAAACAAAATTATTTGAAGCGATTACATTTGAAGAACACCTTCAGCAGAGATTTTCTATCAATAGCATTTATGAATTAGAAGGATTGGACGGTGTTGATGAGATGACCCTTAAGTTTTACCAAAACTTATTCAAGAAAAATATCAGCGACTATCAGGCACCAATGTATTTTTATACCGGCACCGATTTAAAACCTAAATCCATAAGCTTGCCCGATTTGCAAAAATTAGGTATGGATAATGATAAATTCAGAATACAAATTGCAATGTTAGTAGCAAATGCTCAATCAGAACTATTGCAAATATCTTCTGTACATGAAGTTTAGTCGGCAATTCAGTTAATCAATGCCATTTAAAGAGCCGTAGAGCCATCTATGGCGTAAAATAAAGGCATACCCATCGATTGGTATGCCTTTAGTGTTTGTTGCTCTCTGTGATGCTCTATGAGCCTTTTTTCCCTTTTGCTTCTATGTAGTATGGCATGACTTTGGGAATGGTTTCTTTAATTTTCTCAATTCGGCCCGCATGAGTTGGATGAGTACTCATAAAAGCCAGGTTTGAAGATTTGTTGGCTTTCGCCATTTTTTCCCAAAATGTTATTGCTGCATTTGGGTTGTACCCTGCTCTGGCCATCAACTCCAAGCCAATCAAATCCGCTTCCGTTTCCGCACTGCGACTGTTGGGAAGGTTCCAGGCGTACCGTTCAGCAAGCTGTACTGCAATGTTACCGTACTCTCCCAGGCCCGCATATGAAGTGACTAAATGGGTTGTGAGTTTACCTGCTGCAGCTTTACTGGCTTTTTCACGAGAGTGTTCTCTTAAAGCATGGGCTATTTCGTGGCCAATCACTGCAGCCAATTCATCATCTGTTGGTTTAAGTTTGTTGAGTAGCCCAGAATACACACCGATTTTACCACCAGGCATTGCAAATGCATTGATTGAATCACTTTCAATCACGTTAGCGTACCAATTCCAAGACTTAACATCGTTTCTGTAAATCGGAGTTTCATTAATTAAGCGTTGAGTTACTCTTGTTACTTGAGGGCTACTTTTAAGTTTACCTTTAGCTTTTACTTCTCCAATCAACATTGTGTAATCTTGAGTAGCTTGTTGATGGAATTGGTTTTGTGAAAGGATCATGAATTGCTTTCTTTCTGCACCCATGGTTCCTGGTTGGGTTGTAGAAGTACAGGCAACTAAATATATAAGTGCAAGTGATATTACAAACAGTCTAACTAAAGATTTGATATTCATTATAAGCTCAGTCTTTAAAAAAGATTAATTTATTCCCCTGCTCATTTTAAAGTATTTACTAAATTTTTATGTATAAAATTTTTGAATTTATATAAATATTATTTTAATCAAAAAGATTTTGTGTAAATTGGTCAGTAAGGCTTTTTACTTTTGGCTGCCTATTATAAAAAGTTACCATATCACTTTCCCGATCAAACATTAGTTTATATCCAGGCAGAACATCAGATTCTGAAAGTGATTTAATAGCTATTCTAAAATTACGGATTGCATCTGTTGTTCCAGTTTTTTTATGCAATTTTTCTAACGAAATTGACCATGAGTACTTACTTGAACAGTGTTTTCTCGCAATTTCATAAATTCGTCTATCAATTGGTTTCCTTAATCTAAAATAATTTTGGTCAATGCTTAGAACTTCATTATGCTGGATGGAACGATACAGCCAATCAGGTAAAACTACTTCAACATATTCAATATTATTGTTTTCATCTAAACTCATGTGTGCCTGATCAAGCAAACCAAACATATCAATTTTCGAGGTTTTTCCTGTAACTATTTCTGTTTCAATTGTAGTGCCTTTCAATCTACTTAAACTGAGTTTAAATTGCTCATAAGCAGAACCACCAAAATTTCTATTTGTTTGCTTTAAAAAGTCATAAATAGAAAATCGTATTTTCCGATCAATGGTTGAATTTTCATACTTTGCTTGCATGAGCTTAGAAATACAATAAATCCAAATGTCTTTATCAAATATTGTTGCACGTCCGATTTCAGTCGTTGGGCGAATAATTGTTTTAACATTGTTATGTTCATATATTATGGTTCGCATATCCGCAGATTTTAAAGCAAACAAAGGATTTTCCATTGAAGCCATATCATCACGAAAAATAGGCAATTCGACACCATCAGCAATGAAGTAGGTTACGTCTGGATGTCTAGTTGGTAAAAGATGCTTCTTAGCATTCTTTTCTTCATTTTTATTAAGTGCCTTTAATTGCCTTAAAACTAAATTTTCGGGTAATGGAACAACGGCCTTTAGATTTTCTTCAATTGTTTGGTTCACTTGATCAATGGATAAATATTCAAGCTTATTTACTTCATCCCAAAACTTAGCCGTGTAGTTCATGCCGCTTTTAATATCATCCATTATATAAATTCCATTTTTGCATTAACGTCATATCACCTGCAGAATAACGTCATGCTACCTGCATTCTAAGTAAATGTTAATAGAGTAGTTATAATAATAATCATTTTGTCGCATAATATACACGTCATATCACCTGCACTTTGAAGCTGAAATCCTTGGCTGGTGCGGTTTTCAGCCTATTGACTCCCTTGCCCTAGGACACGTCATATCACCTGCACTTTGAAGCTAAAAGCCTTGGTTGGTACGGTTTTCAGCCAATTGACCCCCTTGCCCTAGGACACGTCATATCACCTGCACTTTGTAGCTGAAAGCCTTGGCTGGTGCGGTTTTCAGCCAATTGCCCCCTTATTCTATGACACGTCATATCACCTGCACTTTGTAG
>RRZT011520030.1_pt1 | contig 11959 bp, 7 predicted proteins | sample 2165551 | NCBI WGS metagenome assembly RRZT01 (sample SAMN10456910, study PRJNA506462) | wastewater metagenome | biome: wastewater; feature: sludge; material: wastewater sludge; isolation source: wastewater sludge with Escherichia coli K12::gfp cells carrying plasmid... | place: USA: Moscow, Idaho ... | reverse complement strand
GCTGGGGCTGACCGCCGGACTGCTGCTTTATGCCGGCGGCTTGTCTGCGCTGCAGTCGATGACCCTGATCGCTGCCTTGCCCTTCGCCGCGATCATGCTCCTGCTCTGCGTCAGCCTGATGCAAGGGCTGCGTGCGGATTTGCTGCACATCGATCGTAAGCTTTCGCCGGCGACCAACTTCTGGTCCGGCCACAACTGGAAATACCGGCTCGACGTGTTGTTGCACGGACGTCATCGCGACGATGTGCGCCGTTTCATGCAGGACGTAGCGCGTTCGGGCATGAGCGAAGTGGCGCGCGCACTTGAGACGCGCGGGATGTCCTGCCGCATCGAAACCGCCGACGAAGACCACCTGGCGCTGGTCGTGCCGCAGGAAGGGCGGCGCGATTTCGTCTATGGCGTCGAGCTGCAATGCCGTCCGGATGCGGTCTTCAACCCCGTTGCCGCCGCTTACCGCGGGCAGGGAGAGGGCGATCATTGTCTGCCGGTGACCTATTTCGCAGACGGCCGTGCCGGCTATGACATCCGCTACATGACCCGCGACGAGGTGATCGCCGACGTTCTGCGTCAGTTCGAGCGTTACCTCGAGCTTTCTCGCCAGGCTGGCACCGAGCTGCTGACCAGTGCGCCGGAGCATGGTCCGGGGCAATCCTGAAGCGGGCGACCGAAAACCCATGGAGATGAACATGACCGTAAGTACGAGCGAAGCCTGGCAACGGCTTCAGGCACAAGGAGCCCGGCTGGCCGCGAGCCACCTGCGCGATCTTTTTGCCGCCGATCCGCAGCGCGTTGAACGGCTGAGCGCCGATTTCGACGGTCTGCACCTCGATTATTCCAAGCAGCGCGTGAACGCCGAAGCGATGGATGGGCTCGTGGCGCTGGCCGAGGCCGCCGCGCTGCCGGCCAAGATCGAGCGCATGTTTGCGGGCGAGCCGATCAATGTGAGCGAGGGGCGTGCGGTCCTGCACGTTGCCCTGCGGCGTTCGTCCGCCCCGTTCCCGGCCGGTGCTGACGTGATGCCCGAAGTGCAGGCCACGCGCCAGCGGATGGCGGATTTCGCCGAGCGACTGCGTGCGGGTAAATGTCTCGGGCATACCGGGATGCCGATCCGTGACGTGGTCAACATCGGCATCGGCGGTTCCGACCTCGGGCCGAAGATGATGAACTACGCCCTGCGCGCCCTGAGCCATCCGGCGCTGGGCGTGCATTACGTCTCCAACCTCGACGGGGCGCAGATTGCGCCGCTGCTGCAGGCGCTTGACCCGCGCACGACCTTGTTCATCGTCGTCAGCAAGACCTTCACCACCCAGGAGACGATGCTCAATGCGCAGACGGCGCGCGCCTGGTTGCGCGCCAACCTGGGCGACGAGGTCGATCTCTCCGCCCATTTCGCAGCGGTGTCGAGCAAACCCGAGCGGGCGATCGCCTTCGGGCTCGATGCCGAACGCGTCTTCCCCATCTGGGACTGGGTCGGCGGCCGCTATTCCTTGTGGTCGGCGGTCGGGCTGGCGCTGATGGTCGCCATCGGGCCGCATGCCTTCGACGAAATGCTGCGCGGCGCCGAACGCATGGACGAGCATTTCCGCAGCGCGCCGCTCTCGCGCAACCTGCCGGTGCTGATGGCTCTGCTCGGGATCTGGAACACCAACGTTCTCGGTGCCGAGACCAACGCCGTCCTGCCGTACAACGAATCCTTGCGCTATTTCCCGTCCTTCCTGCAACAGCTGGAGATGGAAAGCAACGGCAAGTCGGTGACTGCCGACGGTGCGCCGGTCGGTTGCGCCACTTCGCCCATCGTCTGGGGCGAGCTTGGTAACAACGGCCAGCACGCCTTCTTCCAGCTGTTGCATCAGGGGGGGCGCTTGGTGCCTTGCGACTTCATTGCCAGCGTGCGCTCTGACTTCGCCGTTCCCGGCCATCAGGACGCCTTGCTCGCCAACTGTTTCGCCCAAAGCTCGGCGCTGGCCTTCGGGCGCACGCCCGATGAGGTGCGCGCGGCCCTGGCGCAGGAAGGGCTCGCCCCGGCGGCGGTCGAGGCGCTGTTGCCGCATCGGGTGTTCGCCGGCAACCAGCCGTCGTCGACCCTGCTCCTCGCGGCGCTCGAACCTGCGACGCTCGGGGCTTTCGTTGCGCTCTACGAGCACAAGGTCTTCGCGCACGGCGCAATCCTGGGGATCAACCCCTTCGATCAGTGGGGCGTCGAACTCGGCAAGGCGGTGGCGAACCGCATTCTGCCGGCCTTTCGCGACCCGGCGCAGGCGAAATCGCTCGACGCCTCCACACAGGCGCTGTTATCGTTCTGTAAACGGCATGCCGTCTGAGCGAGCGTCGCGGATCAGCCCCTCTCTCCCACGGCCACCCAGGATTTCATCCACGCCATGAAAATCGTCAGCGTTCCTTGCACCCCTCGCGCCGGGCAAAAACCCGGGACCTCCGGCCTGCGCAAGAAAGTCAGCGTGTTCAGCCAGCCGGGCTACCTTGAAACCTACGTTCAGTCGCTCTTCGATTGCCTGCCCGAACGGGCCGGGCAGGCTCTGGTGCTGGGCGGCGACGGGCGCTACTTCAACGATGTCGCCATCCAGACCATTTTGCGCATGGCGGCGGCCAACGGCTTCGGGCGCGTGCTTGTCGGTCAGGGCGGCATTTTGTCGACGCCGGCGGCGAGCGCGGTGATCCGCAAGCGCCGGGCCTTCGGCGGCATCATCCTCTCGGCCAGCCACAACCCCGGCGGCCCGGACGGCGATTTCGGCGTCAAGTACAACCAGAGCAACGGCGGACCGGCCAACGAGGCCTTTACCGACGCGGTCTACGCGCGGACCCAGACGTTGACCGAATACCGCATCGTCGAAGCGGCGCCGGTCGATCTCACGCGCTGCGGCGAAACCTCGATCGGCGAACTGCGGGTCGAGGTCATCGACGCCGTGACTGACTACGCCGAGCTGCTCGAGTCGCTGTTCGACTTCGAGTGCATCGCCGCGCTGCTTCAGCGTCCCGAGTTCCGCATGCGCTTCGACGCCATGCACGCGGTCAACGGACCCTATGCCAAGGCCATCCTCGAGAACCGTCTCGGCGCACCGGCGGGAACGGTGGTCAATGGCGTGCCGCTGCCCGATTTCGGCGGTGGCCACCCCGATCCCAATCCGGTCTATGCCGCCGAGCTGGTCGATGCCGTCGCCGATCCGGCCAACGGCCTTTCCTTCGGTGCGGCGTCCGATGGCGACGGTGACCGTAACATGATCGTCGGTCGCGGCTTCATCGTCAGCCCGAGCGACAGCCTGGCGGTGATCGCCGCCAATCACGCTTACGTCCCGGCTTACGCCAAAGGCATCGCCGGCGTCGCCCGTTCGATGCCGACCAGCTGTGCCGTCGACCGCGTCGCCGCCGCGCTGAATGTCCCGTGCTTCGAGACGCCGACCGGCTGGAAGTACTTCGGCAGCCTGCTCGACGCCGGCCTGGCCACTTTCTGTGGCGAAGAGAGCGCAGGCACCGGCTCGAACCACGTGCGCGAGAAGGACGGGTTGTGGGCGGTGCTCTACTGGCTCAACATCCTCGCCGCGCGCGACGAGACCGTCGAGGCCGTGGTGCGCGCCCATTGGCGCCGCTTTGGGCGCAACGTCTATGCGCGCCACGATTACGAAGGCATTGACAGCGAGCGCGCCGAGGCGCTGTTCGCGGCCCTGCGTGCCGCGTTGCCGGGGCTTCCCGGGCAGGCAACGCCGGCCGGAACGATCCGGGCCGCCGACGATTTCTGTTACACCGACCCGGTCGATGGTTCGCGCAGCGAGAAGCAGGGCGTACGCATCCTGCTCGAAGACGGTTCGCGCGTGGTTTTCCGCTTGTCCGGGACGGGGACCGAAGGCGCCACGCTGCGCGTCTATCTCGAACGCTACGAGGCCGATCCGGCGCAGCATGACCGGCCCGTGCCGCAGGCACTGTCGCCGCTTGTCGCGCTGGCGGAGCAGGTGGCGAAAATACGTGAATTTACCGGCCGCAATGCCCCGGATGTGATCAGCTGAAAGGGCGTTCGCGAGCAGGCCATTTCTTGCGAGGAGTCAGGGAGATGATCGAAAGGCGTACTTTCCAGTTGCCCGGGCGGGCCATTGCCCTCGTCCTGGCGGGCGGGCGCGGCAGCCGTCTGCACGAGCTGACCGACCGGCGCGCGAAGCCGGCGGTCTATTTCGGCGGCAAATACCGGATTATCGATTTCGCGATGTCCAACTGCGTGAATTCCGGTATCCGGCGCATCGGCGTCGTCACCCAATACAAATCGCACAGCCTGTTGCGCCACTTGCAGCGCGGCTGGAGCTTCCTGCGCGGCGAGGTCAACGAGTTCGTCGACCTGATGCCGGCGCAGCAGCGTATCGACGAGGAATCCTGGTACCGCGGCACCGCCGATGCCGTCTACCAGAACATCGACATCATCGAGAACTACCGTCCGTCGCCTGAATTTGTCGTCATCCTTGCCGGCGACCACATTTACAAGATGAACTACGTCTCGATGCTCGTCGATCACGTCGAGAGCGGTGCGGAGTGCTCGATCGCCTGCATCGAAGTGCCGCGCAAGGACGCCACCGGGTTCGGGGTGATGGCGGTCGACGAGAACCGGCGCATCACCGAGTTCATCGAAAAGCCGGCCGACCCGCCGCCGATGCCGGGCAAACCGGACAGTTCGCTGTGCAGCATGGGCATCTACATCTTCAACGCCGCCTACCTGTACCGCGAGTTGCAGCGCGACATCGTCGATCCCACCTCCAGCCACGACTTCGGCAAGGACATCATTCCGGCCGCGGTGCGCAACGGTGTCGCCCAGGCCCACCCGTTCGAGCTGAGCTGCGTGCATGCCCCGGAAGAGGGGCCGGAACGCGAACACTACTGGCGCGACGTCGGGACCGTCGATGCTTACTGGGAAGCCAACGTCGACCTGACCGCGACCGAACCCCTGCTCAACCTCTACGACGCCCGCTGGCCGGTGTGGACCTATCAGCCGCAGCTGCCGCCGGCCAAGTTCGTGCATAACCAGATCGACCGGCACGGCATCGCCATCGAATCGACGATCGCCGGCGGCTGCATCATCTCCGGCGAACTCAACCGCTCGGTGCTGTTCTCGGGTTGCCGTGTGCATTCCTACACCCGCATCAACTGGTCGGTCCTGCTGCCCGACGTCGAGATCGGCCGGCATGCGCGTTTGAGCCGCTGCATCGTCGACCACGGCGTGCGCATTCCGCCCGGAATGGTGATCGGCGAGGATGCGCAGGAAGACGCGCGCCGTTTCCGGCGGACCGAGAATGGCATCACTCTGGTGACGCAAAACATGATCGACCGACTGGCCTGATAAGTTCATCGTTTTTTTTCCGTTTAACCCATGCGCATTCTTCACGTCGCTTCCGAAATCTTTCCTCTCGTCAAAACCGGAGGGCTGGCCGATGTCGTGGCCGCCCTGCCGCCCGCGCTCGTCAAGCAGGGGCTCGAAGCGCGCCTGTTGTTGCCGGGGTTGCCGGCGATCCTCGAAGGCGTGCGCGACCTGCGCCCGGTCGCGCGGCTCGGCCCGGCCTTCAGCGCCGCGGTGATCGTGCTCAAGCTCGGTCGCCTGCCTGACAGCGGCCTGCCGGCCTACGTCATCGACGCGCCCTTCCTCTACCGCCGCAACGGCAACCCTTACGTCGGCCCCGACGGCAACGACTGGAGCGACAACCATCGCCGCTTCGCACTGCTCGGCTGGGTCGCCGCCCATCTGGGCGCGGGCGAACTCGACCCGGACTGGACGCCCGACGTGGTGCATGCGCACGACTGGCATGCCGGCCTGGCGCCGGTGTATCTGGCGCAGAACCCCGCGCGCACGGTCAAGTCGGTGTTCACCGTGCATAACCTGGCCTTCCGCGGCATCTTCCCGCTCGAACTGCACCCCGAGATGCACTTGCCGCTGCGCAAGCTGACCCCGACCGGGGTCGAGTTTCACGGCAAGATCTCGTTCATGAAGGCCGGTCTCGTCTATGCCGATCGGGTGACCACGGTCAGCCCGACCTATGCGCACGAGATCTGCACGCCCGAATTCGGCTGGGGGCTCGAGGGCGTGCTGCGCGAACGCAGCAACGTGCTGTCGGGCATTCTCAATGGCGTCGATTATTCGATCTGGAACCCGGCGAGCGGGCAGGTGGTGGCACCGTATTCGGCTCAGGACCTCGCGGGCAAGGCCGAGTGCCGGCGCGCGCTGCGCGAGGAACTCGGGTTGGCGCCCGATGCGCCCGGGCCGCTTTTTGCCGTGGTCAGCCGGCTGACCTCGCAGAAAGGCATGGACCTCCTGCTTGCCGCCTTGCCCGAGCTTTTGCGCGAAGGCGGGCAGCTGGCCGTGCTGGGCAGCGGCGACGGCGACCTTGAAGCCGGTTTCCGTTACGCGGCCTCGGTCAACCCGGGCAGCGTCGCGGTGCGCATTGGCTATGACGAAGCGCTTTCGCACCGCTTCATGTCGGGCGCCGACGTGCTGCTGGTGCCGTCGCGCTTCGAGCCTTGCGGTCTGACCCAGCTCTACGCCTTGCGCTTCGGCACCCCGCCGCTGGTGCGTCGGGTCGGTGGTCTGGCCGACACGGTGGTCGACGCGAACGAAGACAATCTACGTGCCGACCGTGCGACGGGCTTCGTCTTCGGCGACGCCTCGCGCCACGCGCTGGCCGAGTCGATCCGGAGCGCGTGCCAGCTGTATCGCAGCCCCGAACGCTGGCGTGCGGTACAGCTGCGCGGCATGGCGCAGGACTTCTCCTGGGACGATTCGGCGGCGCATTACATCCGCCTCTACCGCGCCCTGCTGGGCGCATAGCGTCGGCCGCCAGCGGGCGGCCGGACTGGCCGGCCCCGGCAAAGGAGCCGGGGCGTTCCGACGCTCAGTTTGCGTTGTGGCCGTTGAGCAGTGCTGCGATGTCCTTCTCGGCTTCGATCCAGTCGCGCACCGGGTCGCTCTGGAACTGGCTGCTTTCGGCACGGTAATACGCTGCCTCGGCGATCATCTTGTAGCGCTGTTCGTCGCTGATGACGACGGCCGTGGCGCTGACGACGGTCTTGACCGTCTTGCGTCCCGTGCTCGGGCTCACCGTCTTGGCCGGCGCGGTCGTCTTGCGCGCGGGCGTTGCGGTGCTCGGCTTGGCGGTCTTGGTCGTGGCCTTAGCGGCGGCCGTGGCAGGCTTGGCGGCCACCGCCTTGGTCGCGGGCTTGGCCACGGTCTTGGCTCCGGTCTTCGTGGCGGTCTTGCGGGTCGTCTCGGCCATGCGCTTTCCTTTCATGAACTGAACCGTGGATCGGAAGGTCGGACCGGGGTCCGGCTAGGCGCTGCCGGAATGCCACCAGTGGGACACGCGAAGCGCCGCGACCCTTTAACTATAAGCTTTTTTTCGCCTGCGCCAAGCCTGCTGCGCGGGCACGTCGCTCATCCGTCATCCGCGGTGCGCGTCCCGGTCGCTCCGGCGGCGGCCGGCGCGACCATGTACGCGGGCCAGGTCGGCGAGCAGTTCGGCGTGCCAGGGAGCGACCTGCGCCCAGTCGAAACGCCACGTCCAGCTGCCTTCGGCGACGCCGGGGCGGTTCATGCGCGCCTCGCTGCCCAGGCCGAGGACGTCCTGCATCGGCACGATCGCGCGGCTGGCGACCGAGGCCGAGGCGGCGCGGATCAGGTCCCATTCGATTCCGCGTGCATCGACGCCGAGGTAGCGGCGCACGTAGTCCTGCGTCGTCGGTTCGAGCGCCTGCCACCAGCCGCGCGTCGTGTCGTTGTCGTGCGTGCCGGTGTAAACCACGCTGTCGCGCTCGTGATTGTGCGGGAGATAGGGGTTGTCGCTGCGCCCGTCAAAGGCGAACTGGAGAATGCGCATTCCGGGCAGGCCGACGGCATGGCGCAGGGCGTCGACCTCCGGGGTGATTTCGCCGAGGTCCTCGGCGATGATCGGCAGGGGCCGTCCGTCCTCCGCCAGCGCGTCGCGCAAAGCGGCGAACAGGGCCAGTCCTGGACCGGGTTGCCAGCGCCCGGAGGCCGCCGTCTCGGCGTCGGCCGGAATCTCCCAGTAGGCCTCGAAGCCGCGGAAGTGGTCGATGCGCACCACGTCGCAGAGGCGGAAGGTGTGCCTGAGGCGGGCGATCCACCAGGCATAACCTTCGGCGGCGTGCGCCGGCCAGCGGTAAAGCGGGTTGCCCCAGTGCTGCCCGGTGGCGCTGAAATAATCGGGCGGGACGCCGGCGACAACGCGTGGCCGCCCGCCGGCGTCGAGGTCGAAGAGGTGCTGGTGGGCCCAGACGTCGGCGCTGTGCGGCGAGACGAAGATCGGCATGTCGCCGACCAGCTCGACACCGCGCGCGTGGGCGTGCTGGCGCAGGGCGTCCCATTGGCGGTGGAAGCACCATTGGCAGAAGCGCCAGAAGCGGCAGGCCTCGGCCAATTCCTCCGCAGCTTTGGCGAGGGCGCCGGGGCTGCGCTTGGCAAGGGGCGCGGGCCAGTCCTGCCAGACCTTGCCGTGCGCGCCGAATTTTCCGTCGAGGGCCATGAACAAGGCGTAATCATCGAGCCAGTCGCTGTGCTCGGCGCAGAAATCGGCGAAGTCGGCTTGCGCATCACGGCGCACGTCGGCGAAAAAGCGTTCCGCGGCACGGTGCAGGCGCGGCAGGCGGTAGGCGCGCAAGGCCGCGTAGTCGATCTGGTGGGCGCTGAAGTCCGGCCGTGGTTCGAGCTCGGACGGGCGCAACCAGCCGGCGGCAAGCAGGCGTTCGAGGTCGATGAACAGTTCGTTGCCGGCGAACGCCGACGGGCTCATGTACGGCGAGTTGCCCGGGCCGACGCCGCCGAGCGGTAGCACTTGCCAGAGGCTTTGCTCGCCGGCGGCGAGCCAGTCGACGAAGTGGTAGGCGGCCGCGCCGAGGTCGCCCGCACCGTGCGGGCCGGGGAGGCTGCTCGGATGCAGCAGGATGCCGCTCTGGCGGGGTAGGGGCATGGCGGGCTCCGGGTCAGGGCGTAGGCGCGGCGGGGGTGGTCGCTTGCAGGTAGATCTGGACCGCTTGGGCGTCGGCTTCGACCGCGCCGGCGCAGTCTTTCTCGGCGAACGGCGACGCCGCTGCGGTGGCGCAGACGCGGGTCCAGGGCCCGGCGGGCAGGACGTAGCGGACGGGCTGCGCGGCACGGTTGTAGAGAATCAGCAGGCGCGGTGTGGTGGTGTCCGACGCGTGTGGCGCGGGCGATTTCGATGGCTCCGGCGGCTCAAGCAGCATGCCAAGACTGGGCGGGGCGGTTTGCCAGTCGGCCTCGTTCAGCACGCGGCCTTCCGGGTGCCACCAGCACACGTCGGGGCGACCGTGCGCGTCGGGCTGGCCGCTGAGCCAGGTTTCGCGGCGCAGTTGCGGCAGGCGGCGGCGCAGGGCGAAGAGCCCGGCGACGAAGGCCTGCAGGTCGGGGGCGGCGTTGTTGGCGGGGTTCGCAGTGCCAGCATTGGCGGTGCCCGCGTCTTTGCTTTCAGCATTTTCCCAGGCGAACCAGGTCAGCGCGTTGTCCTGGCAGTAGGCGTTGTTGTTGCCGCCCTGGGTGCGCCCGAGTTCGTCGCCGCCTTGCAGCATCGGCACGCCTTGCGCGGTGGCCAGCGTCGCCAGCAGGGCGCGGACGAGGCGGTGGCGGCAGGCCAGCACCGCCGGGTCGGTGCTGTCGCCTTCCGCGCCGCAGTTGGTCGAATGGTTGTGGTCGTTGCCGTCGCGGTTGCCTTCGCCGTTGAGCGCGTTGTGCTTGTGCGCGTAGCTGACGAGGTCGCGCAGGGTGAAGCCGTCGTGCGCGGTGATGAAGTTGATTCCGGCCTGCGGGGCGCGCCCGGCGTGATTGAAGATTTCGCTCGAGCCGGCGAGGCGTTGCGCCAGCGCGCCGGCACCGGTGCCGCCGGTCAGCCAGAAGGCGCGAACGTCGTCGCGGAAGCGGTCGTTCCATTCGCTCCACCCGGGCGGGAAGTGGCCCAGACGGTAGCCGTCGGGGCCCAGGTCCCACGGCTCGGCGATCAGCTTGACGCGGCTGAGCAGCGGGTCCTGCGCCACGGCGGCGAGAAAAGCGCTGTCGCGGGTGAGCGCGGCGGCGAGGTCGAAGCGGAAGCCGTCGACGTGCATCTCGCCAGCCCAATAACGGAGCGCGTCCAGGGTCAGCTGCAGGGCGCGTGGATGGGCGAGTTTGAAGGTGTTGCCGCAGCCGCTGAAGTTTTCGTAGCGTTGCGGGTCGTCGGGGTGCAGGCGGTAGTAGCTGGCGTTGTCGATGCCGCGGAAGCTGAGGGTCGGCCCGAACTCGTCGGTTTCGGCGGTGTGGTTGAAGACCACGTCGAGGATGACCTCGAGGCCGGCGGCGTGCAGGCTGCGGACCATGCGGCGGAATTCGTCGCGCGGCGAATTTTTGGCCTGGCTGGCCGGGCCGTCCGGGCCGTCCGGGCCGGCCGCGTAGCGTGGCTCGAGGGCGAAGAAGGCGAGCGTGTTGTAGCCCCAGTAATTGCTGAGGCCGCTGCGCACCAGGCGTTCCTCGTCGAGAAAGGCGTGGACCGGCAGCAGTTTGAGCGCGGTGACCCCGAGCGCGCGGTAATGCTCGAGCATGACCGGGCTGGCGAGCCCGGCGTAGGTGCCGCGCAGTGCCTTGGGAACGCCCGGGTGGAGGCGCGTGGCGCCCTTTACATGAACTTCGTAGAGCAGGGTGTCGGCCCACGGGGTCCGCGGCGGGCGGTCGTCGCCCCAGTCGAAGGCGTCGTCATCGACCACGCGCGCGTGCAGGCCGGGTACGGTGGTGTCGTCAGCGTAGGCGAAGACGCCGTCGATTTCGCGTGCGTAGGGGTCGAGCAGGCGGCGGCGCGGATCGAAACGATGACCATCACCCACGGGGCCGTGCACCCGGTAGGCGTAGCGCAATCCTGCGCCGGCGCCGGGCAGAAAGCCGTGCCACACCTGGTCGGTGCAGGCCGGAAGGTCGAGGTGCTGCTCGCCGTCATCGTCGAGCAGGCACAGCTCGACGCGCGTGGCGTGCGCCGAAAAGAGCGCGAAGTTGACGCCGCCTGCTTCGACGTGCGCGCCGAGCGGCCAGGGGCGGCCGCGGCGCAGCGCCGGTGTGGCGGCTAGTGTTGCCATTCGAAGAGCACGGTGGCCAGCGGTGGCAGCGTGAGCTGCACCGACCAGGCCTGGCCGTGCGCGGGTACCGGCTCGGCGTCGGCCTGGCCGCAGGGATTGCCGACGTTGCTGCCGCCGTAGAAATGCGAGTCGGTGTTGATGCGTTCGACCCAGGCGCCCGGGCCGGGAACGCCCAGGCGATAGTCGCGGCGCACCACCGGGGTGAAGTTGCAGACGCAGAGCACCGCCCGCTGACGGTCGCGGCCACGGCGGACGAAGGCGATCACCGAATTGTCCGAATCGTTGGCTGAAATCCACTCGAAGCCGGCGGGTTCGAAGTCGATTTCGTGCAGCGCCGGCGTGTCGCGGTAGAAGTGGTTGAGGTCGCGGATCAGGGCGCGTACGCCGTCATGCTGCGGGAAGGCGAGCAAGCCCCAGTCGAGCGCGGCATCGTGGTTCCACTCGTTCCACTGGCCGAACTCTCCGCCCATGAACAGCAGCTTTTTGCCCGGGTGCGCCCACATGAAGGCGTAGAGCGTGCGCAGGTTGGCGAATTTCTGCCAGTAGTCGCCGGCCATCTTGGCGAGCAGCGAGCCCTTGCCGTGCACCACCTCGTCGTGCGACAGCGGCAGGACGAAGTTTTCGGTGAACGCGTAGAGCAGGCCGAAAGTCAGCTGGTTGTGGTGATAGCGACGGTGGATCGGGTCATGCGTCATGTAATCGAGCACGTCGTGCATCCAGCCCATGTTCCACTTGTAGTGGAAGCCCAGGCCGCCCATTGAGGGTGGGCGGCTGACCGACCGCCAGGCCGTCGAATCTTCGGCATAGGTCGCGGCGCCGGGGCACTCCTGACCCAGCACCTCGTTCATGC
>RRZT012111100.1_pt1 | contig 11960 bp, 9 predicted proteins | sample 2165551 | NCBI WGS metagenome assembly RRZT01 (sample SAMN10456910, study PRJNA506462) | wastewater metagenome | biome: wastewater; feature: sludge; material: wastewater sludge; isolation source: wastewater sludge with Escherichia coli K12::gfp cells carrying plasmid... | place: USA: Moscow, Idaho ... | reverse complement strand
CGTCGGCTCCGGCGCGTCGAGCCGGGTCCACGGGGAGAGCAGCGAGGGCCCGAAGTGGTCGTGCATGTGGGCCATGCCGCCGGGCCCGCCGGCGAGGTGGAAGGTGAGCACCGGCCCGTGGAAGGCCCAGCGCAGCCCGGGCCCGTCGACGATCGAGGCGTCGATCTGTTCGACGGTGGCCTCGCCGTTGGCGACCATGTGCAGGGCCTCGCGCCACAGCGCCTCCTGGAGGCGGTTGGCGACGAAGCCGGGCACCTCGCGGTCCATCGTGATGACGGACTTGCCGGCGAGCGTGAAGAACTCCGACGTCCACGCGACGACCTCGGGGGAGGTGCGCGGGCTGCCGACGACCTCGACGAGCGGGATGAGGTAGGGCGGGTTGAAGGGGTGCCCGACGACGAACCGCTCCGGGTGCGTCGTCTCGGTGTCCATCTCGCTCATGCCGTAGCCCGACGTCGAGGAGGAGATGACGACCTCGACGGGGGTCGCCTCGTCGATCTGTGCGAGGAGCGGGCGCTTGAGCTCGAGGGACTCCGGGGCGCTCTCCTGCACGAAGTCCGCCTCCCCGACCGCCTCGGCAAGGGTCGAGCAGACGGTCAGCCGGTCGGGGCTCGCGCCGTCGACGAGCCCGATCTCGGTGAGCGCGGGCCACGCCGCGTCGACGAGCGCCGTGAGCCGCTGGGCCGCGACGGGCGCCGGGTCGTAGGCGCGCACGTCGTAGCCGCGGGAGAGGAAGTAGGCGACCCAGCCGCCGCCGATCGTGCCGGCGCCGATGCAGGCGACGGTGCGGACCTCTGCAGGCGCCACACGCGCCTTCTCGACAGCAGCCATCTCAGCCCCTCGGCTTCAGCTTGAGGATCTCGCGGGCCTCATCGGGCGTCGCGACGGCGGCGCCCATCGACTCCACGAGGGTCTTGGCGTTGGCGACGAGCTGCGCGTTCGTCGCCTTGTTGCCCTTGCCGAGGTAGAGGTTGTCCTCGAGCCCGACGCGCACGTGTCCGCCGAGGAGCACCGACTGCGCGGCCCACGGCATCTGCATCGCACCGAGGGCGAACGAGGCCCACACCGCGTCCGGCGGGAGCTGGTGGACCATCGCCATGAGCAGGCCCGGGTCCGGCGGCGCGCCCCACGGGATGCCCATGCATAGCTGGAACATCGCCGGGTCGTCGATGAGCCCCTCGGCGACGAGCTGCTTGGCAAACCACAGGTGCCCGGTGTCGAAGATCTCCATCTCGACGCGGACGCCGAGCTCCTGGATCCGCTTGGCGCCCTGGCGCAGCATGTCCGGCGTCGAGACGTAGACGAGGCTGCCGTCACCGAAGTTGAGCGAGCCGCAGTCCAGGGTGCAGATGTCGGGCCGCAGCTCCTCGACGTGCTTCAGGCGCTCGAGGCCGTTGACGAGGTCGGTGCCCGGGCCGTGCTGGCCGGCCGGGTCGTCGCGGTCGACGACGAGGTCGCCGCCCATGCCGGCGGTCGTGTTGATGACGACGTCGACGCCGCTGTCGCGGACGCGCTCGACGACCTCGCGGTAGGCGGACACCTCGCGGTAGCCCTGGCCCGTCTCGGGGTCGCGGACGTGGATGTGGATGATCGCGGCGCCGGCCTTGGCCGCCTCGATCCCGGCGGTCGCGATCTGCTCCGGGGTGACCGGCACGTGCTCGGAGCGCCCGGTCGTGTCACCCGCCCCCGTCAGTGCGCACGTGATGATGACCTTGCGATTCATGGGTCGCGTCCTCCTCGTCGTTCTGATTCGCGCTATCGATCCGGCGGCCCCTGGTGTCTACGGGCCGGGGCTGCCGGCGGCCGCTCGGGCGAGCGCCGGAAGGGTGAGATAGGCGAGGTCACGGCATTGCCGGTCCACCTTGTCATCCGCGTGCGGCCAGGCGCAGGTCAACGTGACGACGACGCGCGCGTCGCGGTCGACATACGTGAATTGTCCGCGGCTGCCGTCGGCGGTGAGCCGCCGGCCGGTGTCCTCCAGCGGCCACCAGTGGCCCCCGAAACCGGCGTGCGTCGTGATCGAGCTCGGCAGCCGGCCGGGCCGGGTGAAGGGGAGCGAGGGCCGCCCGGCGACGTCGAGCCACTCGTCGGAGAGCAGCCGCCGGCCGTCGGGGGCGAGCCCGTCGACCTGGAGCACCCCGAGCCGCGCCCAGTCGCGGGCCGTCGCGGCGACGCCGCCACCCGCGAGCGCGACGGCCTCGCCGTCGGCCGCGATGGTCGTCGGACCGGTGCAGCCCAGGTCGTCGAAGAGCCCCGCGAGCGCCTCGGCGAAGGCCTGCCCGCTCGCCCGCTCGCGGACCCAGTCGAGCACCTGGGAGTCGGCCGTCGAATACTCCCAGCGCTCCCCCGGCCCGCAGCGGCGCCCGACCTCGCGGAGCTGATCCCGCATCGAGCCGGCGCCGGTGAAGGAGCAGCGCACGAGCCGCGACGCCGGGCCGTCGGGGTCGCGGTGGTCCTCGATCCAGTCGACGCCGCTCGTCATCCGCAGCACGTCGAACACGGGCACGTCGCCGTATCCGCTACGCGCCAGCTCCGGCACGTAGGCCGACACGGGCGCGGCGAGATCGAGGGCCCCTCGCGTCACGGCGAGCCCGACGAGCTGCGCGAGCACCGACTTCGTCATCGACGCACCCAAGAGCCGCGAGTCGGGCCCGACGCCCTCGGCAAACGCCTCGTGCACGAGCTCGCCCCGGCCATCGTGGACATCGCGCACGACGACGAGCGAGGTCCAGTGCAGCATCGCGAGCACCTCGTCGAGCGTCAGGATCCGCCCCGCTCCGGCGATGACGACGTCGGCGAGCGCGTCGAGTCGCGGCGGATGGACCGGCCAGGCATCGCGCCGGCCTTCGGCCGCGCGAGGGCGCAGCGCCGCCTGGCCGGGGAGCTCCGGGTCGACGAACGCCAGCGAGGCGACCGACGTCACCGCAGGGTCGGGGTGTTCGTCAGCAGGGTGCGGGTGTACTCCTGCTGCGGGCTCTCCATGACCTGCACGACGAAGCCCTGCTCGACGACGCGCCCGGCCTGCAGCACCTGGACCCGGTCGGCGATCGACCGGACGAGCGCGAGGTTGTGCGTGACGAAGAGCATGCTGATCCCGCGCTCGCGCTTGAGCCGGTCGAGCATGTCGACGATCGACCCCTGCACGGAGACGTCGAGCGCCGAGGTGATCTCGTCGCACACGAGGATGTCGGGCTCGGCCGCCAGCGCCCGGGCGATCGCGACGCGCTGCCGCTCACCGCCGGAGAGCCGGTTGGTCCGGTAGTTGAGCACGGTCGGCCCGAGCGCCACGGCGTCGAGCAGTTCGACGACCCGGTCGCGCGCTGTCGCCCCGCTCGCGATGCCGAAGAGCTCCATCGGCCGCTTGACGATCTGCTCGATCGTCAGCCGCGGGTTCAGCGACAGATAGGGGTTCTGGAAGATGTACTGGATCCGCTTGCGGTCCGCGGCGCTGCGCTGTCGAGACCCCTTCGCGAGCTCGTGCCCGTCGAGCGTGACCCGCCCGGTCCACTGCTTCGACAGGCCGCCGATGGCGCGCGCGGTCGTCGTCTTGCCGGAGCCGGACTCCCCGACGAACGCGAGCACCTCCCCCTTCGCGAGGTCGAAGTTCACGTCGAAGACGACGTGCTTGCGCCCGTAGAAGACGTCGAGATGCTCGACCGAGAGGATGATGTCGCGGCTCGTCGAGGGGTCGGTGTCGGCGAGGTCGCCGGTCGCGATGCTCCACGGCGGCAGCTGCGCGTGCCGGATGCAGCGCACCTCGTGCGCCGGTGACACCTGCGAGACCGGCGGGTCGGTCGTCGCGCACTCGTTCGTCGCATACGCGCAGCGGGTGTGGAAGCGGCAGCCGTCGGGTCGCCGCCCGGGCCCGGGGGTGCTGCCGGGGATGCCGGTGAGCCGGCGCGCCGACGTGAGGTGCGGGATCGCGTCGAGCAGCGCCCGCGTGTAGGGATGGCTCGGCCGGGCGAAGATCTCGTCCTTCGGCCCGAGCTCGATGATCCGCCCGGCGTACATCACCGCGACGCGATCGGCGAGGTTGGCGACGACCGCGAGGTCGTGCGTCACGTAGAGCGCGGCGACCGAGTGCGCCTGGCACAGCTCGCGGACCGTCTTGAGCACCATCCCCTGCGTCGTCACGTCGAGACCGGTCGTCGGCTCGTCGAGCACGAGCACCTTGGGCCGCGGCAGTAACGCCATCGCGAGCGCGACGCGCTGCACCTGACCACCGGAGAGCTGGTGCGGGTAGCGGGAGAGGAATTCGTCGTCACTCGGCAGCCCGACCTCCTCGAGCCCGGCCCGAGCCCGCTCCAGGCGGGACGCCGACGTGCCGTCGCCGCGCAGCTCGAGGAGCTCGACGATCTGGCGCCCGATGCGGATCGAGGGGTTGAGCGCGGCACCGGGATCCTGCGGCACGTAGGCCACCTCGGCCCCGCGCATCTTGCGGACCGAGCCCGCGTCGAGCGTGAGGATGTCGCGCCCGCCGAGGTCGATCGAGCCGGCGCCGATCCGCGCCCCGGTGCGGGCGTAGGACAGCAGCGCGGTGCCGATCGTCGTCTTGCCCGAGCCGGATTCGCCGACGAGGCCGACGATCTCGCCGGGGTGCAGGACGAGGTCGATGTCGTCGACGACGTCGATCCCGCTCTTGCTCAGCTCGACCCGCAGGCCGTGGACCGTGGCCCCGGTGCCGGGGCCCTCACCGATCTTTGCGAGCGGACCCGTCGTGGGCCCCGCACCGTCTGCTGCAGCCGCTGTCGACATCACTCGCCACCGTTCCCGGCGACCTGCGTCACGCCGTCGGCGAGCAGGTTGGTGCCGATCGTGAAAATACCGATGATGATGACCGGCAGGAGCACAGCCCACGGCTGCACGAGCAGCGCGAGCCGGTTCTCGTTGATCATCTGCCCCCAGTCGGCGGCACCCGGGTTCGTCGAGAAGCCGAGGAAGCCGATGCCGGCGACCATGCCGATCGAGTAGGTGAGCCGCAGGCCGGCCTCGGCGAGCAGGGGCGCGTTCATGTTGGGCAGCACCTCGGCGAGGATGACCCGCAGCCGCGACTCCCCCAGCGCCTCGGCGGCGGTGACGAAGTCGCGCGGCACGATCCCCAGCGCGACCCCTCGGGCGACGCGGGCGACGCGCGGGGCGTGGGAGAAACCGACGAGCAGGGCGATGATCCACCACGTCGGCTCGGTGATCGCGGCGAGCACGAGCAGGGCGAGGAGGATCTGGGGGAAGGCGAGCGCGATGTCGTTGAGCCGCATGAGCGCCTCGTCGAACCAGCCGCCCGCGTAGGCCGCGACGACGCCGATGAGGATGCCGACGACCATGCCGATGATCGTCGCGACGAGCGAGGTCACGAGGATCGAGCGGCCCCCGGCGAGCACGCGGGAGAAGACGTCCTGCCCGAGGTAGTCGGTGCCGAACATCCCGTAGGCCGAGAACGGCTTGCCGACGATGTCGTTCTCCCCGTGCGGCGCGAGCCACGGACCGACGATCGCCAGCAGCGTGATGAGCGCGGTGAGCGTCAGCCCGACGACGAGGCGTCGCGAGGTGAGATAGCGCCGCAGCGTGGCGCCACGACCCGGCGCGGCCGGGATGATCGCCAACGCCGTCGTCGACGGGGGTGCCGACGGGCGCCCAGGGGTGCTGGTCATGACGAGATCGCCGTCCTAGCTCGCGGGGTGAAGAGGATCGAGAGGATGTCGGCGATGAGATTCACCCCGACGTAGACGGCCGCGAGCGTCATCGCCAGCGCCTGGACCATGGGGAAGTCGCTGTTGCGCACCGAGTCGACGAGGCTCGCCCCGACGCCGGGATAGGAGAAGAGGTACTCGACGATGACGATGCCGCCGGCGAGCCACGCGAACTGCAGCGCGATGACCTGGATGCCGGGGACGATCGCGTTGAGCAGCGCGTGCTTGCGCATGACGACGCCCTCGGGCACGCCCTTGAGGCGCGCGAGCTCGACGTAGTCCGAATCGAGCACCTCGAGCAGGCTGCTGCGGACGATCCGGGAGACGTAGGGCGCGACGGCGAGCACGAGCGTGAGCACCGGCAGGATCATCGACGCCGGGTTGGCCCACGGGGGTCGCCCGCCGCCGGCGATCGTCACGGCCGGCAGCACGTGCATCACGGTCGTGGAGAAGAACGCGACGAGGAGGATGCCGATGACGAACTCGGGCAGTCCGGCGAGCGTGAGGAGGACGACCTGGATCGCGCCGTCGGCCCGGCGCCCCCGGTAGTGCGCCGACAGCATCGCGATGCCGATCGCGACCGGGATCATCACCGCGGCCGAGATGAGCACGAGAACGGCCGAGTTCGCGATGCGCGGCCCGATGAGATCCCACACCGGCTGCTGGTTGGCGATCGAGGTGCCGGGGTTGCCGGTGACGAGGTTGCCGAGCCAGGAGAAGTAGCGCGAGACGATCGGCTCGTCGAGCTGGAGCTGCTCGCGCAGGGCCGCGACGCGCTCGGGGCTCGTCCCGTAGTCCTTGCCGAGGATCGCCCGGACCGGGTCACCGAGGGCGGCCGTCGCGAGGAAGACGATCACCGAGCAGGCCCACAGGGTGAGCACGGCCAGGACGAGGCGGCGGCCGATCCAGCGGGCCCACGCCAGCGCCCCCGAGCGCTTCGGCGGAGCGACCTGCGTCGGCGGTGGGGTCGGGCCGACCTCGACGGAGTCGACGACCTCGGGACTCTGCGGGCTGTCGGGGCCCGGGGTGGCGGTGGCGGTCATGACAGCCTCACGAGACGAAGGACGCGTGCTTGAACCCGAAGGCGTCGCACGGCAGGTAGCGGTGGGGTTTCAGGCCGGTCACGAGGTTGGAGTAGGCGTCGACCTGGCGCTTGAAGCCCCAGATGATGTAGCCGCCGCGCTCGTACTCGATCTGCTGCGCGTCGTGCTGGAGCTGCGTGCGCTTGGCCTCGTCGGTCTCCCGCGTCGCCCGGGCGATGAGGTCGGCGAACGTCGGGTCGTTCCAGTGCGTCTCGTTGTAGGGCGCCGTCTTGAGCGAGGAGGAGGCGACCTGCGGCAGGTAGTTGCGGGTGTTCCAGAAGTCCTGCGCGAAGTTCCACGAGAGGTAGCGGTCGCCGTAGAAGGTGTTCGGATCCGCCTTCGTGAGGCGCACCTTGATGCCGGCGGCGCGCGCCTGGTCGACGTAGAGATTCGCCGACTCGACGCCACCGGCGCCGACGGCCGTGGAGGTGACGAGTTCGATCTGCAGATCCGACTGACCGGCCGCCTTGAGCAGCGACTTCGCCTGGTCGATGTCCCGCTCCCGCTGCGGCAGGTGCTTGGCGTAGGCGGGGTCGAAGGGCGAGTAGAGATCGTTGCCGAGGAAGCCGTAGCCGTTGAGCGCCTGGTCGATCATCTGCTGGCGGTCGACGACGAGCCGCATCGCCTGGCGCACGCGCACGTCGCTGAACGGCGCGACGTCGACGCGGATCGTGAAGGGCACCCACGCCCCGGAGTCCGCGATGAGCGCCGAGGCGCCCTGCTGCGCGATCGTCCCGACGAGATACGACGGCAGGTTGTCGATGCTCTGCACCTGGCCCGCGAGCAGCGCATTGACCTTCGCGGCGTCGTCGGCGAAGTCGTAGATGTAGAGCTCGTCGACATACGCCGGGGTGTCCCAGTAGGTGTCGTGCCGCAGGAAGCGCGAGAGCTGACCGGGCACGAACTGGTCGAACTTGAAGGCGCCGGTGCCGACCGGCTTGGCGAGGTCGAAGTCGGTCGGGATGATGCCGACCGTGTATTCGGCGAGGAGCTGGTCGAGGATCGCGTAGGGCGTCTTGAGCGCGAGCCGGATCGTGCGCGGGTCGACGATCTTGGAGTTCTTCAGGTCGAGGACCTCGGCGAGCTGCACGCCGCCGGGCGCCGTCTTCTTCGGATCGGTGACGACCGCGAGCGTGTGCATCACGTCTTGCGCGGTCACCGTCTTGCCGTTGTGGAACTCCACGCCTTGACGCAGCGTGATCGTCCAGCTCAGCGCGCTGCTGTAGACGCGCACGCTCTCGGCGACGCACGGCTCGAGCTCGTACTTGTTGTTCCACCGCAGGAGCGGCTCGTAGAGGTTGAGGCACCGGGCGATGTCGGGGTTCGTCACCGGGAAATGCGGGTCGAGCGTGTCCTTGAGGCCACCACCGGTCGCGCCGTGGCTGTAGACGCCGCCCTTCTTGCGGGGAGCGTCGGCCGGGGCGGGCTTGGGGACCGCGGCGCAGCCGCTCAGACCGCCGAACGCCGCGGCGCCGAGCAGACCCGCTCCCCCGAGGCGCAGGATCTCGCGCCGGGACAGTCCGGCCGACCAGGGGTCGGCCAATCCGAGGCGGCGGCCCGCGGCGGCGAGCTCGGCATCGGAAACGGGCAGCTCAGCGGCTGCCCGTCCGTGCAGTGGTCCATGCGTCACCATGCGAACCCCTTCGTCGTTCATCGGAACGTAGAGGCCGCCCGGTCACCCGTCAAGAGTCCCCGCCGAGGCGGTGAGTCCGCGAGCACGAAACCCGCACCCTCCACCCCGCCGGCCGGTGCCTGTGAACGCTGAATCCCCAGGTCACACATAGGGGATTCGCCGACGCGAGCCGCTATGTCGGGCGCGCTCTCGGGGCGCGTTGTCGACCGGCTTGTCGCAGGTGCCGCGTACGCTGAACGACGTGCCAGGGGACCGCACGACCTACACGCCCGCGGTGCGGGACGGCGACGTCGTCGCGCGCACGAACGGCCTGACGATGCGCTTCGGGCCGGTGACGGCGCTGGAGGATCTCGACGTGACGATCGGGCCCGGGGTCACCGGGCTCGTCGGCGCCAACGGCGCGGGCAAGTCGACGCTCATCAAGATCCTCCTCGGCCTGCTCCGTCCGACGTCCGGCACCGCGCAGGTGCTCGGCCTCGACATCGCGAGCCAGGGCGAGCAGATTCGCCGACTCGTCGGCTACATGCCCGAGCACGACTGCCTCCCACCGGATGTCAGCGCCAGCGACTTCGTCGTCCACCTCGGCACGATGTCGGGGCTGCCGCCGACCGTCGCCCGCGAGCGGGCCGCCGACGTGCTGCGTCACGTCGGGCTCGCCGAGGAGCGCTACCGGCCGATGGGCGGCTACTCCACCGGCATGAAGCAGCGCGCCAAACTCGCCCAGGCCCTGGTCCACGACCCGCGTCTCGTCTTCCTCGACGAGCCGACGAACGGGCTCGACCCCGCGGCGCGGGAGGACATGCTCGGGCTCGTCCGGCGCATCGGGCACGACTTCGGGATCTCCGTGCTCGTCACCTCGCACCTGCTCGGGGAGCTCGAGCGGGTCAGCGATCACGTCGTCGTCCTCGACGGCGGGCGGCTCCTGCGCTCGAGCGCGACGGGCGAATTCCTCGAGGGGACCGGCGATCTGCTCGTCGAGGTGCTCGGCGGCACGCCGGAGCGCGACACGATGGTCGCCGAGCTGACCGCGAACGGGCTCGGGGCGACAGCGCACGGCCGGCTCGTCCGGGTCGCGCCGCTCGACCGGCCCGACGCGCAGGCGGACACGCGGACGGACGCCGACACGCGCTTCGTCTACGACACGATCCGCGACGCCGCGCAGCGCCTCGGCGTCGGACTCGTGCGGCTGGAGCCCGACCGGCACCGGCTGCAGGACGTCTTCGCCGACCCCACCGACACGACCCTGACGGAGGCCTCATGAGCACCCCGAGCGGCGGTGGGCCCAGCGTCATCCACGACCTCGGCTATCGCGGCTACGACGGCCCGCGGCGCAGCTCGATCGCCATCGCGCGCACGCTCTTCGTCACCGGCCTGCTGCACGCCTACGGGTTCAAGCGCTCGAACCGGTCGAAGGCGCTGCCCTGGGCACTGCTGGGCTTCAATCTCGTGCCGGCGGCCGTCATGGTCGGGGTCATGGCCCTGACGAAGATGGACCCGCCGCTGGGGTATGCCGACTACTCGCTGCAGATGCAGGTGCTGTCGAGCATCTTCGCGGCCGCGCAGGCGCCCGTGCTCTTCTCCCGCGACCTGCGGCACGGCTCGATCGTCCTCTATCTCGCGCGGCCGCTGAGCGCCGGGATGCTCGCGGTGACCCGGTGGTTGTCGCTGGCGTGCGCGATCGCGATCTTCCTCCTCGCAACGGTGCTCCTCCTCTTCATCGGGTCGCTGCTCGCGGGGCACGACGCCGCGACCCACGCGCAGCAGGCGGGCAAGGCGGCACTCGCCGTGCTCCTGCTCGCCGCGCTGCTCGCGAGCATCACCGGGGTGCTCTCCGCGTGGTCGACGCGGCGCGGCTTCGCGGTCGTCGGCTCGATCGCCGTGCTCGTGCTCGGCGGCGGGGTCGTCGCTATCGTCCAGGCGCTCGCGATCGACGCCGGGTCGAGCCTCGTCGGGCAGCTCGCGGGCCTCGCCTCGCCATACACGCTCTACGCAGGCATCGCCCACGCCCTCGACAGCGCAGCCCAGTCGATGACGCCCCCGACAGGGCTCGGGGTACTCGGCTACGTCCTCGTGGCGCTCGCGGTGCCGATCGTCAGCGTGCTCCTGCTCGTGATGCGCTTCGGGAAGGCGGCGCGATGAGCGAGCTCCTCCTCACCGGCGCCTCGCGCTGGTTCGGCAACGTCGTCGCAGTCAACGACGTGACGATGCGGATCGGCCCCGGCGTCACCGGCCTCCTGGGCCCGAACGGCGCCGGCAAGACGACGCTGCTCGGCATGATGTCTGGCTTCCTGGCCCCCTCGGCCGGCAGCGTCACCCTCGACGGGGAGCCGGTCTGGCGCCACACCGACGTCTACCGCCGGATCGGGCTCGTGCCCGAGCGCGAGATCAGCTTCGGCTACCTCACCGGGCGCCGCTTTGTGCAGGCGAACGCGCAGCTCCAGCGGCTGCCCGACCCCGACGCGGCGACCGAGCGGGCCCTGGCGACCGTCGATATGGTCGAGCCCGCGGCGCGGCGGATCGGCACCTACTCCAAGGGGATGCGCCAGCGGATCAAGCTCGCGGCGGCGCTCGTCCACGACCCGCAGGTGCTCCTGCTCGACGAGCCGTTCAACGGCGTCGACCCCCGCCAGCGCGCCCACCTCATGCGCCTCCTGCGGGCCATGGGCGACGAGGGTCGGACCGTGCTCTTCAGCTCGCACATCCTCGAGGAGGTCGAGCAGCTCGCCCGGCACATCGAGGTGCTCGTCGCCGGACGGCACGCGGCCTCGGGTGATTTCACGGCGATCCGACGGCTCATGACCGACCGGCCGGTGCACTACCTCCTGCGCAGCAGCGACGACCGTCGGCTCGCGGCCGTGCTCATCGGCGCCGACTGCGTGCACTCGGTGGCCTTGGCGACTCGCCTCAGTGGAGGGCTCGAGGTGCAGGTCAGCGACCTCGGAGCCTTCGCGGCGGGGCTGCCCGGGTGGGGGCGCGACGCCGGCATCACGATCCGCGAGCTCGTGCCGACCGACGAATCGCTGGAGTCCGTCTTCGCCTACCTGGTGGCCTCATGAACCTCACGATCGCCTCCCTCGCCGCCCAGGCGCTCGTCGGGCAGCGCCGCGGGTGGACCCTCCTCGCGCTGCCGGCCTGCCTCGTCGCCCTGGCGGTCGGGCTGCACATCTTCGCGCCGGGCACGTCGAGCACGCAGGTGCTCAGCGGCCTCGGCTACCCCGTGCTCCTCCCGCTCGTCGCACTGCTCGCGACGTCCTCGGTGCTCGGCCCGGAGATCGACGACGGCTCGATCGTCTACCTGCTCGCCAAGCCGGTGAACCGATATGTCGTCGCCATCAGCAAGTTCGTCGTCGCGTGGGTCGCGACGATGCTCGCGGGGGCCCTGCCGCTGTGGGGGGTCGCGATGCTCGTCGACGGCGGGGCGACGCGCTGGGCGTTCGCGTGGCTCGTCGCGGCGGTCGTCGCGGGCACGGCCTATTGCGCGCTCTTCCTCGCGCTGTCGGCGCTCACGCGGCACGCGGTCGTCGTCGGTCTGCTCTTCGTGCTCATGTGGGAGGGCCT
>RRZT011128807.1_pt1 | contig 11962 bp, 12 predicted proteins | sample 2165551 | NCBI WGS metagenome assembly RRZT01 (sample SAMN10456910, study PRJNA506462) | wastewater metagenome | biome: wastewater; feature: sludge; material: wastewater sludge; isolation source: wastewater sludge with Escherichia coli K12::gfp cells carrying plasmid... | place: USA: Moscow, Idaho... | reverse complement strand
AATCATTGGTAGGAATATATGAAGTGAAAACATCTCCGGAGCTTTCGTGTACAGAATCTATCCTATTCTCACCTACATAAGTAGTTTTTGAAGTCATAACAGCTAGTTTTTAATTGTTTTTTTCTGTAATAAATTTACGCTAATTTTTTAAAATTCAGAATTTAAAATATGAATAATTATTAAAATATGATAAAATTTAAATTATTGACTTCAAATTAAAAATGAAAAATATCTTTCGCCATATTATAAGCACTTTCAAAATGAAGAAGATTTTGATGGATATCTAATTTTTCAGATTGCATAAAAGTAAATACCCTTTCTGTAGGCATATTTCCCACTAAATCATCCTTTGCCATTGGACAGCCTCCAATTCCCTTTATTGCGCTGTCAAATCTTCTGCAGCCTTGGTCATAAGCAGCTTTTAGTTTGATGTAAGAATCCTCATATCGATTATGAAAATGCGCCCCAAAATTAATATTGGGATATTTAGCGGGAATTTTATTAAAAAGGAGTGAAATTCTTTCCACATCGCCAACGCCGGTTGTGTCAGATAAAAGAATATGTTTAATTCCAATTTCCTCAAAACGTCTTGCCCAGAAGTCCACATCCTCCCATTTCCAGCTTTCACCATAAGGATTGCCAAAAGCCATCGAGAAATAGAGATTCAGTTGTCTGCCTTCAGATTTTGTCAATTCTAAAATGTTCACAACTTCAGTAAAAGCTTCATCACGACTTTTATTAGTATTTCTATGCTGGAATGTTTCAGAAATCGAGAAAGGAAACCCCAAAATATCAACTTGCTCGTGGCTCAAAGCTTTTTCAGCACCACGGATGTTGGCTACCACTACGGAGAGTTTTGTGTTGGAAAGTGATTTGTCGATTTCATCTATTACAATTCCGGAATCAGCCATTTGAGGCATCGTTTTCGGATTCACAAAGCTGCCGCAATCCAGTACATCAAAACGCACTTCCATCAATCGGTTGATGTAATCTATTTTTTTCTGCGTTGGAATCATTTCTCCCCAACCTTGCATTGCGTCTCGTGGACATTCGGTTAAGAACATTTATATCGTTTTTATAATTATTTAGGCAGCTATATCCGCCTTCCGTTCCCGCTTTTTTCTTTTTAAATAAAAAGAAAAAGAGCTCCACTCAAGTCGGGCTGCAGTGATTCGAAGTTCCAATAATACTCATCGACGCTCGCTTCGCTCGCGCTAAAAAACATTCAATACTTTGATAATTCACAATATATGAATCATCAGATATTATTTGTCGTTCACTGCATAAATATATAACTTTGCGGAGATATAGCAAATTATATGGAAAACATCCAATTAGACGGTATTTGGAGAGAAAAACTCCTTAACAGATTCATCACATACATCAAGATATTTTCAACCAGCGACGCAGAAAGTGAGACTACACCTTCTACAGAAAGGCAGTGGGATATCGCCAATTATCTGTACAAAGAATTGCAGGATTTAGGATTGGAAGATGTTAGTATCGATGAAAAAGGATACGTTTTTGGGTTCATTCCTTCTAACAAAGAGGAAGAAGTTCCACAAGTTGGGTTTATTGCGCATTATGATTCTTCACCGGATTTCAATGGCGAGAATGTGAATCCACAGATCTGGGAAAACTATGATGGCGAAGATTTATTACTAAACAAAGAAACTGGATTCACTTTGTCATCAACTAAATTTGAATCTTTAAAAAAATACATCGGACAAACCATCATCACAACAGATGGAACAACATTGTTAAGTGCGGATGATAAAGCTGGAGTTGCAGAAATTGTAACGGCAGCAGAATTCCTTTTGGCTAATCCACAAATCAAGCACGGCAGAATTTCTATCGGATTCAATCCGGATGAAGAGATTGGAAGAGGCGCACATCATTTCGATGTAGAAAAATTTGGAGCAGAGTGGGCTTACACAATGGATGGCGGAGAAATAGGAGAGTTGGAATATGAAAATTTCAATGCGGCCGGAGCTGTGGTAAAAATCCACGGATTATCTGTACATCCAGGTTATTCCTTTGGGAAAATGCTGAATGCTGGATTAGTAGCTTCAGAATTTATCAATTCACTTCCAGCCAATGAAACGCCAGCAACTACGAAAGGTTTTGAAGGATTTTTCCATCTGACAGATTTTGAAGGTGATGTTTCCGAAGCTAAACTTCAATACATCATCCGTGACCATGATGATCAAAAGTTTGAAGATAGAAAGAAACTGATTGCTGAAAAAGTTGAAGAAATCAACAAAAAATATGGTGAGAAAACTGCTGAGATTGAAATCAAGCAGCAATATCTCAATATGAAAAAGCAATTCGAAGGCAAAATGCACATCGTTGATATTGCAGAACAAGCGATGAAAGATTCCGGAATCGAACCAAAAATAAAAGCCATCAGAGGCGGAACAGACGGAGCGCAGCTATCTTATATGGGATTACCATGCCCAAATATTTTCGCTGGGGGACATAACTTCCACGGACCTTACGAATTCGTACCATTGGAAAGTATGTTAGCTGCTGTAAAAGTAATTGCTAATATTGCTCAATCGGTAAAATAAATTAATTTTAATTCAAATCAATTCTGAATGACAATCAAAGAAAAACAACAAGAATTAATAGAAGAATTCGCCTTTCTGGACGATTGGGAGCAGAAGTATGAATATATCATAGACCTTGGGAAAGAATTAAAAGGACTTCCTGAGGACAAAAAAACAGATGAAAATCTAATACGAGGTTGCCAGTCTAAAGTTTGGATTGATGCAGAATTTACAGATGGAAAATTATTTTTCAATGCGGATTCTGACGGGATTTTGCCAAAGGGAATTGTTTCACTTTTGGTAAGAATCTATAGTGGCCATTCTACACAGGAGATTTTGGATTCTGATTTTGATTTTATCTCTGAAATTGGCTTGCAAGAATTTTTGTCTCCCTCAAGAGCCAATGGCTTGATGGCAATGACGAAACAAATCAAATTTTACGCAGTGGCGTTCCAACTAAAGAAGTAGGTGAAGAGAATTCTCGCATATCGTTTTTCTGCATTCGGAGATGTGGCGATGACAGTCCCTGTCTGCGTAGAGTTTCTGGAGCAAAATCCTGATGTAGAAATTGTATTTGTGAGCAGAGATAATTTCAAAGACCTTTTTGATAAACATCCTAGGCTGAAATTCTATGGAATTAACTTAGATGATTATAAAGGTGTTTTCGGCATCAGAAAACTGACAAAGCAATTAATCAAACAATTTAATCCGGATTATGTTGCGGATTTTCACGATGTGATTAGAACCAAGATGCTTAATTCCATCTTCATCCGGCACGGCTACAAAGTCTTCCAGATTGATAAAGGAAAAATTGAAAAGGAAAAACTGACAAATATCTGGAATCTAGATAAATTTCCTTTGAAAAGAACGGTAGAACGTTATGCCGATGTTTTCAGAAGGATGGGCTTTCAAGTAAATCTCTCCCACAAGCTTAGAACTCTATCGGACAATAAAAAAGATATAGGTTTTGCACCTTTTGCGCAGCATAAAGGTAAGATGATGCCGGAAGAAAAATCATTTGAGCTGGCAAGAATCCTTGCTAAAACTCATAGAGTTTATTTTTTTGGTGGCGGAAAAGAAGAGAATGATATTCTCACAAAGTGGGAAAAACAAATTCCGAATACGCATAGCTTGTCCGGAAAGCTAAAACTGACAGAAGAACTTCAAAAGATCTCCGAACTGGAACTGATGATCTCTATGGATTCTGCAAACATGCATCTCGCCAGCCTTATGGGAACAAGATGTATTTCGATTTGGGGATCTACACATCATTTTGCAGGATTTCTTGGCTATGGACAGGATGAGAATGATATTGTTCACGTTAAAGATCTGTCTTGCAGACCGTGTTCGGTTTTTGGCGACAAAGAATGTTTCCGTGGCGATTATGCCTGTCTAGAAGAACTGGATATTCAGAAAATCATAGACAAAATATGATGCTCAGTGTCTGTATTCCGGTTTATAATTTTGATGTGACGGAATTGATCACCGATATTCGTAATCAAATCAATACAGATGATCTTGATGCGGAAATTATCTTTATAGATGATGCTTCACAAGAAGAGATGCGTCAGAGAAACGAAATTGTTAAAAGCCTTACCGATCATTATATATTACTTGCAAAAAATATAGGACGCTCGAAAATCCGTAATTTATTTTTAAAATATTCCAAGTCTGATTATTTATTGTTTTTAGATTGCGATGGGAAAATTATTACCAAAGGATTCATCAAAAACTATATCAACTTCATCAATGATCATCATCCCGATGTAGTTTATGGTGGAAGAACAGTAAATGAAAGTAAGCCGGATTTGCATTATGGGTTGCGATGGAAATTTGCAATAGAAAGAGAGAATCTGCCGGTAGATGTTAGAAAAAAATCGCCTTATCGTGATTTTCAAACCAATAATTTTATCGTTCGAAAATCAGTTTTAGAAAACCATCCTTTTGATGAATCCATCTTGCAATATGGTTATGAAGATCTTATTTTTGCTAAGAATCTTTATAAAGCTAAGATTAAAATAGAACATATAGACAATCCTATATATAACAATGATGTTGAGACAAACGAGGTTTTCTTAAAAAAAGCAGATCAATCTGCAAAAAGCCTTGCTCATCTGATTGAGACGGATTTGGATGTAAGAAATAGTTCTAACATTAAGCTTGCAAAAGCCTATGCTCTATTAAAAAAAACTGGCGGGATTCTTATTTATAAAATGTTTTACAAAATTATGAAACCATTCATAATTCGCAAGTTACTGAGTGGAAAAGCAGAACTCAAGACGTTAGATCTTTATAAGTTAGGACAACTTATTGATCATATCAGTAAGAACTGATAGTTTCGTAATCTTTGGTTAATTCCAGCCTTATATTAGCAATGTTCAATTTTGTTACAATTTGCAAAATTATATAACCTATCAGCATTCCAAAAGTATTCAGAAAAACATCATCTACATCTGCCGTTCCTCTTGCTGTGTAATATTGAGTAAGTTCAATTGCGCAGATCCAAGTAATAAAGAGAAACGCTAAAAGTGGCAGTTTGGTTAGTCGTTTATCTAAAATACCAAGCCATCCGTATGGTATAAATACAATAATATTTCCTACGATGTTCACCATAAAAGTCTCAGAAAAAAACTGATGATAGTTTAGGAAATATTTAATACTCTGAAACGGATTTAGTTGCAGAAAACCAAACTCGGGATGCCTTCCGCAACCATAAAACATCATATAAACTAGAAATATAGTATATACAGAGAGCAATACTGCATAATATCTTTTCATAGGTCCTTTTAAATAGATTTATAAAAGGAAAATTCAGATCATAGAAACTTTTTTTAAACGTTCTAACGCAGCAAATATCTGTCCATAGACTCAAGATTAAACGTATGATTGGTTTTTTTATAAAAGGTTTAACGTTTTAGGAAACAGAGAATAAAAAAAATTAAGGAAGTTTTAAGAAAAGTGGGCGATACAGGATTCGAACCAGTGACCTCTGCGATGTCAACGCAACGCTCTAAACCAACTGAGCTAATCGCCCTTTTGTGAAAATTGATATAAAAAAATCTCCCAATAATTTGGGAGATTTTGTGGGTCCTGAGGGATTCGAACCCCCGACCCTCTGGGTGTAAACCAGATGCTCTGAACCAACTGAGCTAAGAACCCTCTAATTCTCTTTTAGAGTGGTGCAAATATACAACTTATTACAATATTCACAAATTTTTTTCTAAAAAATCTCCCACTACAAAGTTGCTTCCGCCTATAAAAATCATTTCCTCTTTTTTACAATTCTGTTTTGCAGCAACATAGCCTTCCTGAACAGAGTCGAAAATTTTATAATTTAATTTAGATTTTTTCAATAAGTTGTCATAATCTTCCGGATGCCTCCCTCTTCCCACGCTTGGTTTTACAAAATAGAACTGAGCATCCGAAGGTAACATTGGAATCACATCATCGATTTTTTTATCATTGACGAATCCTAAGATGATATGTTTTGATTGAGCGTATTCATTCAGTTGCTTGAATACTTCTTCCAATCCTGCTTGATTGTGTGCTGTATCACAAATTGTCAACGGATTTTTTGAAAATTCAAACCAACGGCCGATGAAGTTTGTGTTTTGGTGAACATTCAGAAGTCCTGATTTTAAATCATCATTAGAAATATTAATTGCTTGATTCCTCAATTCATTAACCAAAGCCAAAACTACCCGGATGTTTTTCTTCTGATAATTTCCTTTTAAATCTGAAACTAAATCAGTTTTAATACCAGTTGCATCGATATAATCAGCTTTAACTTCGAAGGCTTTTTGTTTAATAATTTCTTTTACAACAGGATTTTCGTCACCGGAAATTATTGTAATATTTTCCTTTACAATTCCCGCTTTTTCTTTTGCGATTTCTTCGATTGTGTTTCCCAAAATATTCTGATGGTCCAACTGAACATTTGTAATAGCTGAAACCAAAGGTTTGATGATGTTTGTCGAATCCAATCGGCCGCCCAAACCCACTTCGATAATTGCAAAATCAACTTTTTGCTGATAAAAATATTCGAAAGCCATTATCGTCGTGAATTCAAAAAAAGAAGGACGAATATCTTCCGGCAAATGTTTCAGTTTTTGGATGAAATCGTAAACAAATTGTTTGTCACAATTTTTTCCATTGATTTTGATTCTTTCTGTAAAATCAATCAAATGCGGCGAATTGTAAAGTCCGATTTTATAACCAGATTCTTGAAGAACGGAAGCCAGCATATTGCTTGTAGAACCTTTTCCGTTGGTCCCGCCAATGTGGATGGTTTTGATTTTATCTTGTGGATTTCCAAAAAAATCGCACAATTTTTTAATGTTGTCAAGTCCTGGTTTGTAGGCTTTTTGCCCGTCAATCTGGTAATTCGGCATCTGTACAAAGAGCCAGTCTATAGCTTCCTGATATTCTTGTGAAGTCATATTTCAAAATGAAATACAAATTTAAAAATAAGATGAAATCAAAGGAAATAAATTTAGAAGATTGGATTAATTGAGACAAAAACACCTTGGTGGTCGCTTAAAATTTCTTTTTCAACAAATGTTTTCGCTTCTGTAATATTTTCTACTAAAAATTTCGGAATAATAATGTGGTCGATATTTTTCTTAATTTTTTCAGTCGAATTAATAAGATTAAGTTTCTCAAATAGTGATTTTAAAACTTTGGTAGTTTCGGAATTAATACAGTAATGTTTTTCATTTTCAAGAAAAGAAGTGTTCAAATCGCCGATGATTAAAATGTTGGGATTGATTTTAGAAATTCTATTGCAATCATTAATGCAATTTTCCAATTCGTTTTTCGCAAAAGGTTTTCTTTTAAATTGAGTTCCGATAATGGTTGCGTAAATAACCAGATCTCCGAATTCTGTTTTGAATTCCAAGGCCAAACTTGTCTTATTGTCAATCACAGAGAATATCCTTGCTGAAGGAACTTTAGAATAAATAATTGTTCGATAAGCTTTTTCTCCGCTCAGATATTTGGAATAATTTAAACCTTCATATACTGTGTTTTCGGGAATTTGTTCAGAAAAATATTTGAATGGAAATTGAGATAAGTTCAGATTAACAGCTTCTGTTAAAATCAAAAAATCAAAATCTTGTTGACTTAAAAACATTTCAACTTTCTCAGACTTAAACTTTTTACACCAGTCGATATTGAGCGTTGCAATTTTCATTGATTATATATTCAACAAAAATTAGAAATTAATCGTATAAGTTCCCTGAGAAATATTCTGAGATTTTTTGGCTTTCACATATTGTTTTGTCCAAATCACAGCAGCCGTGATATTGCACGCATCTTTGATTCCGCTGCTTCGTCCAGCATTGGTTACATTTCCAGCTTTATCAACCGTGATGAACATTACCAACTTACCTTTGGTTTTGCAATTGTGTGAAGGAAGTTTTCCAGCTTTTCCCATCGTTCCCGGAATGAAACCTGTAAGAATTCTGTCTTTCCCGATTTTAGTGATTTTATCATCTTTAGAATCAGAATCTATCACTCTGAGCGGAGTCGAAGAGTCGTCTTTTTTTGCAAGTTTCTTATCTTCTTTCTCCGTTTCTGGTGCGTCCTTCTTTTCTTCTTTTACTGCGGGCGTTTCTTTTGCTAGAGCCACCGTGTCTGGAGGTAAAACTTCAACGTCTGGCACATATATTTCCGGTTTTACGATAGAATCTGCTTTGGGTTCTTCAATCGGTTTTGGAGTTTCTACAATAACAGGTTTTGTTTGTTCAGAAGCTTTGTAATAAAGAGAATTGAACGAAAATAAAAGCACAAAAAATAACAATGCAACTACATAAAAGGCAATTGGCAATCCGGATAATTTTTTTGTTCTTCTTTGGAATTCCATCTTAAGAAGGTTTGTTGATGATGTCTAAAAACTCATTGGTGTGATACTGAATTTTCATCAATAGATAATCAACTTTTCCAACCAAAATGTTATGAAAAATATAAGACAAAAATCCAACGATAAGACCAACAGCCGAAGGTGCTAAAGCTTTATAAAAATTAGCAGCTAAAAGGTTTTGCGCTATCACAGTATCAGTTTTTGATAAAGTTCCGAAAGTTGAGGCCAAAATCAAAACACCGCCTAAAAGTCCCAACATCGGCGCTGCGCCGGACAGTGTTGCCAAATAGTTGATGTTTTTTTCAGCTTTGTTGAGTTCTATTTGAGCGTGAGTTTCCATGGCGTTGGCAATTTCGCTCACAGGTCTTCCCAATCTGGAAAGCCCCTTTTCTACACTTCTGGATTCTGGCGAATTATCTCTTCTGCAAAAATCTACAGCAGATTGGATTCTGCCGTCATTCAGAAGGTCGTTTACATTTTTCAGAAGATAAGGATCAACTTGATTTTCTCTGTTGAGCGCGTATAATTTCTGTCCAAAAAAAACAATGGCTGCAATTCCTGACAATATGAGGATGATGATAAGAGAAACACTTAGTAAGCCTCCACCAAAAAGGAATTCCCAAATAGAAATATTTTGATTTGCCATAGTTTTGTCTGTTATTTTATAGTTTCAAATTTATGAATTAGTTGATGATTAATCCGAATAGATTATGAAGGAATTTACGAAAAATGGTTATTAATAGGAATTTTAAAAAGTGATCTTATAAGTTCCTTTGGACGAGGCATTTGCAGATTCTGCTTTCACGTATTGTTTTACCCAACTTATTGCGGTGCTTACTACGCAAGGGTCTGAGATACCACTTTGTCGCCTAGCAGAAGTGACTTTTCCGGATTTGTCTACCGTGTAAGAAATGGTGATGCTGCCGCTTGCAGAACAGTCGTGGTTGGGTTGCGCGCCGCCTCGTCCCATCGTTCCCGGGATGAATCCGGTTAATTTCCTATCAATTCCAATTAAGCTATTTCCATCGCCATCTCCGCCAAGTGGGTCACCATAATTTCCCGGTCCTGTTCCGTTTCCTTGAGAGCCGGATTTTGTTCCTCGTCCTTTCAATAGATTTCCGATTGCGGCATTCCCTTTCCCATCTCCAGTTGCATTTTCTTTTTTGATATCGCCTTTTACGACAGACTTACCGGTTGTGTTTTTGGTTGAGTTGGCTGCAGTGCTAGGGTTGGGTTTATCTGTTGATTTTTTGGCAGTTACGGGCTGTTCTTTTATCCTGGTTGGTGTAGGAACTACATTGTCAGGAATATCTTTATCAACTTTTTCTTTAGAGATTTTGACCGTTTCTGTAATGATATCTTTTTCCTCTTTTTTATCAATAATCGGAGCGGGACTTCCTGCTTCTTCCTTTGGCTCATCTATGCCATTTCCATTTCGGTTATCGCCGTAGTTAATGCGCATTTCCGTAAGTTCCACAGGAATGATCCTTTCACTATTTACAGCCGTTTTTTTGGGAGCTTTGATGACATTTGCAGGAATAAAGAAAATAATCAGAAAAATAAACATCCCGACTACAAGTGCTTTAGTCAGCGTATATTCGTAATGTTTACGGAATTCGTAAGCACCATAAGCTTTATGCCGGTCTTCAAAAACGATATCATCCAAATCCTGATACATCCCAATCAAGTATTTTCGTTATAATTAGTTTTATAACGAATCGTAAATATAATTATTATTTTTTGGATACGGATTAATCGTCTACTTCGATGTCGTCCTGACGAAAGTTACACTTGAGCTTAAAAGGAATAGGCTCTTCGGATCCTGTGTAAAAATCCGTAATATTACCTTTCCAGCAAAGCTCCAGCTCATTTTTATCGTTTTTCGAAAAGCTCAGATCATTATCATAGAGAAAAGCTTCATCATCGTCATAGAGGTCAACTTCTGTGTAAGTGTCTTCTTCTGTGTCTTCTACAAGAAAAGTTTTTCCTTCCAGTTCAGATTCCGCTATTGGGAACTCGGAAATGTTAAGCGATAATTGGGGAAATTGGTATTGTAAGGAATCGTCATCCACATGTTCCAGAGAATCATCCGTGATGATTTCTACTTCCAAGAAATTCTGGGCATTAAGATAAACGGATTTGCAATAGGTGTTTCTGATAAAATATTTCAGAGTTTCTTCCGGATGATAGATCTTTAATATTCCTTTCATTATAAGGATATTGAGTTTTTGATAATTTAAATTGTGCTTAACAAAGATAAAAATTTGGTTGAATTTGAAAAATTTTTGTGGGTTATTTTTATTATTAGTTTTAACAAAGATAAATTATAGAATTAGTATAACTTATTAATTGTTGTGCTGGTGGATGGAGTCCGAAAATGCATTTTAAATCTTATCTTTACAATATCAAATCTATATTGAATGACGCATCTGTGTAAAATTATATGTGTAACCATCTTGGCTTATTGCTTCTTTTCTTGCAAAAAAGATGATTCTCCTGTAATGAAAACGACCATAAGTTCAGCCACTTCCGAACTCGATTCTATCGCATCTAATTATTATGAGGAATATTTGAAATTTTACCCTTTGGAAGCTACTTCTCAGGGTGACGATAGGTATAATGACATGCTTCCGGATAATCTCAGCCAGGATTTCATCAAAAAAGAAATTGCTTTCTATAATTCGGTGCATAATCGGCTAAAGTCAATTGATTACAATAATCTGGATGATGATCATAAAGTAGTTTATGATGTTCTAGAATACACATTGGTAGACAAGCAGGAGCGTTATGCTTATCATCCAGAATATATTCCTTTCACACAGTTTGATGGTTTGCCTTTGACTTTTCCAATGCTGGGAAGTGGAACAGGAATTCAGCCTTTTAAAACCGAAAAAGATTATGAAAATTGGTTGAAAAGAATTGATGAATTCCCAATTTGGATGGATTCTGCAATTGAGAATTTTAGATTAGGAATCAAAAATAATACGGTACTTCCAAAATCATTAGTCCTAAAAATGATTCCACAAATGAAAGCTGAGGAAATCACAACTTTCGAAATCGATAAAAATATTTTTTACGGTCCTATAAAAAACCTTCCGAAAGATTTCAAACCGGTGACTGCTAACAAATATGCCAAGCTTTACCAAGATGCTATCAAGAATAAGTTGATTCCTGCCTATCTCAAAATGGCTGATTTTTTAGAAAAAGAATATTTGCCAAAAGCTAGAACGACAGATGGTTATGATGCATTGCCAAATGGTAATAATGTTTATGCTTATTATGTCAAAAGCTGGACTACAACAGATAAAACACCGGATGAGATCCATAAAACCGGATTGGAAGAAGTCGCACGAATCCGTAAAGAAATGGAACAAGTGAAAGCTCAAGTTGAGTTCCAAGGTTCTTTGGAAGAATTTCTGAATTATGTGAAAACCGACCCAAAAGCAATGCCTTATAAAACTTCGGCAGAAGTATTGGCAGGCTTCCAATCAATTTTGGACAAAATCACTCCGAAGCTGAAAACGATGTTCAACGTTACGCCTAAAACACCTTT
>RRZT010257613.1_pt1 | contig 11962 bp, 14 predicted proteins | sample 2165551 | NCBI WGS metagenome assembly RRZT01 (sample SAMN10456910, study PRJNA506462) | wastewater metagenome | biome: wastewater; feature: sludge; material: wastewater sludge; isolation source: wastewater sludge with Escherichia coli K12::gfp cells carrying plasmid... | place: USA: Moscow, Idaho... | reverse complement strand
CTGGCGGTTGATGCTGGGCCTACCGTTTGGTCCGGGAGCTTTACCGCCGGCTTTTGGCCATCCTTCCCCGTCGCATCGACCGACATCGGAGCCGGGGTCGCCGAGACCGTCGGCAAAATCGCGGGCGCGAACGGTGGTCGGTCAAACGGCGCGGGCCGGGTCACCGGCGCCACGGGTGGATGGGCCAGTTGCCCGTAGGCGCGCGTGATCTTCTCGACGTAAGCCCGGGTTTCCGCGTAAGGCGGCACGCCGCCATACCGCAGCACCGCACCTTCCCCAGCGTTGTAACCGGCCAGCGTCAGACGAACATCTCCTCGAAAGTAGGCCAGCAACCACCGCAAATACGCCATGCCGCCATGCAGGTTCTGCACCGGATCGTAGGGGTCTTGCACGCCGAATCGCTGGGCGGTCTCGGGAATCAGTTGCATCAATCCCTGCGCGTCCTTGATCGAGCGGGCTTGGCTGTTGTAGCCGGACTCGGCCTCGATCACCGCCAGCACCAGGGACGGTTGCAAGCCGTAATTCGGCGCCATGCGCGTCACCAGCGCCTCGACTCGGGCTCGCTCTGGCGAAGGCGGACCGCGCCGGATAGCGAGTTGCATGGCCGGCGGTTTTCGCGTCGGGTCCACCGGCTCCGCGCAAGCCGCCCGCTTGACCTTGGTCGGATCGTCCACCCGCGCCAACATTTGCTTGGCGGGCGCATCGCCCTTCGCCGCCGCCAACCGGAACCACGCCGCCGCCTGGGCATCGTCCCGCGCCACGCCGCGGCCGTTGGCGAACATCCAGCCCAACTGATACTGGGCGGGCGCGTGGCCGCGCCGGGCCGCCGCGCAGTACAGTTGCATCGCCCGGCCATAGTCCTGCGCCACGCCTTCGCCATGCTCGTAGCGCGTCGCCCATTCAGTCTGGACGACCGGCGCCTCCTTGATGAGTTTGAGCCAGTCCGGTCCCGGGCTCGCACTCTGAGCACTGCCGGGATGGACGACTACGGCCCAAAACACGAGACAATATCGTAACTTCATCAAGTCATTTTCCTGTAGACATGAATCATTGCTTATCCTGATCCTAAGCGATTCGGGTCTAAAATTCTATTGTCGCCCCCGGCACGCCGATATCTCATCAAATTCCGTGCCACCTGGCTGAGCCCTCGGTCATTACAAAAAAATGACGGGGCTGGCTGAGAAACCCTGGCCGTTCCTGTAGACTTTTCACTCCGTCATTGAGGACTCAAACACATAATTCGCCGTTGACTGAACCGAATCCAACAGGAGGCCATGATGGTCAGCTACACCACCGAGTCCATTCGCAACATCGCCCTGGCCGGGCATGGCGCGGCTGGAAAAACCACCCTGGTGGAATCCATTTTGCATCACGCCGGCAAACTCCCCGCCCCCGGCACCGTCGAAAAGGGAAACACGGTCTGCGATTTCGACGCGCAGGAAAAAGCCCACCAACACTCGCTCGACTCCGCGCTGGTCCATTTCGACCACGACGGCGCCCGCATCAACCTGATCGACACGCCTGGCTTCCCAGATTTCCTCGGCCAAGCCATCGCCGTGCTGCCGGCGGTGGAAACGGTCGCCGTGGTGATCAACGCCCAAACCGGCATCGAAGCGGTCACGCAACGCATCATGGAGCGCGCCGGCGAACGCCAGCAATGCCGGATGATCATCGTCAACAAAATCGATGCCGAAAACCTCGATTTGGCGGGCTTGGTAGACCAGATTCAGGAAAGCTTCGGCAGGGAGTGCCTCCCGATCAACCTGCCCGCCCATGGCGGCGCCCAGGTGGTGGACTGTTTCTTCAATCCGACCGGTGACAGCGATTTTTCCAGCGTGGCCGCCACGCATTCCGCCCTGATCGATCAGGTGGTGGAAGTGGACGAAGATCTGATGGCGCTCTATCTGGAGCAGGGCGAGGATCTCCAGCCCGAGCAGTTGCACGCGCCGTTCGAAAAAGCGCTGCGGGAAGGCCATCTGATCCCAATCTGCTTCGTCTCGGCGCGCACCGGGACGGGCGTCAAGGAATTGCTGGACATCTTCGTCAAGCTGCTCCCCAATCCCACCGAGGGCAACCCCGAACCGTTCCTGGAGGGTGAAGGAGACGCGAAGGCGGTGCACCCCGTGCCCGATCCCCAGCGGCACGCGGTGGCGCATGTGTTCAAGGTGCTGATCGATCCGTTCATCGGCAAGCTCGGCATTTTCCGCATTCACCAGGGCACCGTCACCAAGGACAGCCAGCTCTTCATCGGCGACGGCCGCAAACCGTTCAAGGTGAGCCATCTGTTTCATATCCACGGGAAGGAGCACCCTGAAATCGCGGCCGGTATTCCGGGCGACATCTGCGCGGTGGCCAAGGTGGACGACATTCACCGCGACGTGGTGCTGCACGACTCCCACGACGAAGACCAGATCCGTTTGCGGCCGCTGCGTTTCCCCACCCCCCTGTTCGGGCTGGCTATCCGCGCGGCGACCCGCGGCGACGAGCAAAAGCTGTCCGACACCGTGCACAAGCTGTTGGAAGAAGATCCCTGTCTGATGCTGGAGCACAACAGCCACACCAAGGAAACCGTGCTGCGGGGCCTGAGCGATCTGCATCTGCGCATCACGCTGGAAAAGATGCAGCAACGCTACAACCTGCAAGTCGAAACCAAGCCGCCCAAGATCGCCTACAAGGAAACCATCAGCCAGAACGCCGAGGGCCATCACCGCCACAAGAAACAGACCGGCGGCGCCGGCCAGTTCGGCGAGGTGTTCATGCGCATCGAGCCGCTGCCGCGCGATGCCGGTTTCGAGTTCGTCAGCGCCGTGGTGGGCGGCACCATCCCGACATCGTTCCTGCCGGCGGTGGAAAAGGGCGTGCGCGAAGCCTTGCAAGAAGGCGCCATCGCGGGTTATCCGATGCAGGACGTGCGCGCCATCGCCTACGACGGCAAGTATCATCCGGTCGATTCCAAGGAAATCGCCTTCATCACCGCCGGCCGCGAAGCCTTTTTGGACGCGGTCAGCAAGGCCAAGCCGATCGTGCTGGAGCCCATCGTCAACCTGGAAGTGCGGACGCCGGCCGATTGCGTGGGCGCCATCACCGGCGATCTGTCCAGCCGGCGCGGGCGCATCGCCGGCACCGACGCCGGGCCGCGCGGCATGAGCATCATCAGCGCGCAAGTGCCCTTGGCGGAGCTGGAAGGCTACGAGTCGCAGTTGAAATCGATGACCGGCGGCCACGGTTCCTACAGCATCGAACTGAGCCACTACGACCCGGTGCCTGGCGACATCCAGCAAAAGCTGCAAGCCGCGCACAAGAAGCAACAGCACGACAGCTAAGCGCCCCACGCGCAAGCCGCAATCGACTCCAGCTTGCATCTTATATTCCCAGTGTTAAACTGGGAATATAAGAGTTGTATAGAAAATCCGGGCGATTCGGTGGATTTCGGCGAAATCGCCTGTGCAACCGCATAACAAATTTCTACGCGATATGTACAGGGCACCAATTCAGTCCATCGGCATCGCCAGAGGTGAGTCATGAGCCACACGATTCGCAGCGTTCGGAATTTCGGCATTTACTCGCTGCCCGCCTTGCTGCTCGCGATCGCGGGGGCTTTGCTGATGGCCCTGCTGTACTACCCCGCTCCGGCGACCGTCGCGGCCGTCGAAGCGCGAACTCCCGGCGATCTGGATCAAGGCGACCGGCAAACCCGCGCCGACGCTTTGTTCGCGGCGATGCTGGCGGACGCCTTGCGCCAGCTCCGGCCAGAGCGGGACATCCAGGCGCGAACCCTGATGTATCGCTACCCGCAAAATCCCTTCTCGGCGGAACGACCGGCCTTGCTGCGGATAGCGCCTCCGGCCAGGGAGAGTGCCGGCGACGCCTCCAGCCGCCCCAAGCCGATCTGGTTATAGCTCCAACCCCTTCGACCGTACGATGCCAGCGAGCCGGGCCGGCCGATTCGCGCCACGCGGGCCTCGGCGCCTTCCGGTCGGTTTCGTTGGCGCCCCCACGTCTCACCGCTCCCGCAGCGCCCGTCGGTACGCCTCCAACACCTCTCCGCCGAAACAGACCAGATAAACGGCGGCGACTCGATCGTCGCCGGCGAGAAATTGCCGGACTTCCCGCACCGCGATGGCGGCGGCTTCGTCCAAGGGATAGCCGTAAACCCCGCAACTGATCGCGGGAAAGGCGATGGTTCGGACACCGTGAGCCACCGCCAGCTCCAGGCAATTCCGGTAGCAGGCCGCCAGCAACTCCGGCTCACCCTGGTCGCCGCCCTGCCAGATCGGGCCAACGGTATGAATGACGTGGCGAGCCGGCAATCGATAGCCTCGCGTCATCTTTGCCTGACCGGTTTCGCAACCGCCCAAGGTCCGGCATTCGGCCAACAATTCCGGCCCGGCGGCACGGTGAATCGCCCCGTCCACGCCGCCGCCCCCCAGCAGCGAACGGTTGGCCGCATTGACGATGGCATCCACCGGTAACCGGGTGATGTCGTCCGAAACGATCTGGATACGATCGGGGTTCGCGGTCATGCCGATTCTCTCTAAATCTCCACCATTTCAAAATCGTCCTTGGTGGCGCCGCACTCGGGACAGGTCCACGTCAGCGGCACGTCTTCCCAAGAGGTGCCCGGCGGAATACCATCTTCGGGCCAGCCTTTTTCCTCATCATAAATAAATCCGCAAATCAAGCACATGTATTTCTTCATTTCGCTCGCGTTGTCCATTTGAGTCATTCGGTGACGGTTATTGTCCCACGCCGGCGAATCCCGAAAAACCCGCCGCGTTTGTTAAAATCCGCTTTACCGCGCAGCCGACCGCAATCCGGTCAGGAGTTTTTCGCTTGATCCCAGCCAACCCCGCAACTCTCCCCGTCGTCTTGACCTTGGCCGGGAACGATCCCAGCGGCGGCGCCGGCCTTTCCGCCGACATCGAAACCATCGTCAGCCTCGGCTGTCATCCCGCCCCCGTCGTGACCGCCCTGACCGTGCAAGACACCCGCGACGTGCGGGCGCTGCTGCCGGTCGACCCGGAGCAGGTCTTGGCCCAGGCTCGCGCGGTGTTGGACGACATGCCGGTGGCGGCGTTCAAGATCGGCGTCATCGGCAGCGCCGAAAACGCCGCCGCCATCCATGGCCTGTTGACCGCCCATCCCGCCATTCCGGTGGTGCTCGATCCGGTGCTGGCGGCGGGCGGCGGCGCCGAGCTGGCCGACCAAGCGCTGATCGAGGTCATCCAAACCCTGTTGCTGCCTCTGACCACCGTCCTGACGCCCAACAGCGTCGAGGCCCGCCGGCTGGCGCCGGAAGCCGACACCCTGAACGCCTGCGCCATGGCCTTGCTGGCGCGCGGCTGCCAATACGTCCTGATCAGCGGCGGGCACGAACCGACCGAGGACGTGATCAATACCCTGTATGGCAACAACCGCTCGCTGGAAACCTTCCACTGGCCGCGTCTGTCCAACGAGTATCACGGCTCCGGCTGCACCTTGGCCGCCGCCATCGCCGCCCTGCTCGCCCAGGGCCACGAATTGTATTCGGGCTCTCCCAACTCCGCCATCTACCGGGCTCAAAACTACACTTGGCGCTCCCTACAGGCCGGCTATCGGGCGGGTGGCGGGCAGTTGCTCCCCAACCGGCTGTTCTGGGTCGCCACTTCCCGAGATCGGCCATGAACAAACCGCCTTGCAGCGGCCTCTATGCGGTCACCGACGCCTCGCTGCTGTCCGACGACCGCCTGACGGCGGCGGTCGAACAGGCCATCTCGGGCGGCGCCCGCCTCGTCCAGTATCGCGACAAAAGCGGCGACGGCGCCCGGCGACGCCTCCAAGCGCGGGAGCTCAACGCGCTGTGCCAGCGCCACCGGATTCCCTTGATCGTCAACGACGATGTGGAGCTGGCGGCCCGAGTCGGCGCGGCGGGCGTCCACATCGGCAAGGACGATCCGGCGCTGGCGACCGCCCGCGCCCGGTTGGGCGAAGCCGCTCTGATCGGCGTATCCTGCTACGACCGGTTGGACTTGGCGCTGGACGCCGAACGCGCCGGGGCCGATTATGTGGCGTTTGGCGCATTTTTCCCTTCCCCGACCAAGCCGGCGGAGATCCGTGCGCCGCTCGATCTGCTACGGGAAGCCCGCGCCACCTTGCGGATACCCATCGTCGCCATCGGCGGCATCACTCCAGAGAATGCACCGTCGCTGCTGGAGGCGGGCGCCGACTCGCTGGCCGTGGTCAGCGCGGTGTTCGCCCAACCCGACATTCGGGCCGCCGCCCGTCGCTTCGCCGTCCTGTTCGCCCGAGGAATACCGACATGAGCCGTTCCGAAGATCTGTTTAGCGAAGCCCAACGCTACATTCCCGGCGGCGTCAACTCGCCGGTGCGCGCCTTTCGCGGGGTCGGCGGCACGCCGATTTTCTTCAAGCGCGGCGAGGGGGCGTATCTGTACGACGAGGACGACCGCCGCTACATCGATTACGTCGGCTCCTGGGGGCCGATGATCGCCGGCCACGCCCACCCGGCGGTGGTCCGCGCCGTCCAGGAAGCGGCCGCCAACGGCTTGAGCTTCGGCGCCCCCACCGCGCTGGAAACCGCCATGGCGCGCAAAATTCGGGAACTCGTTCCGTCCATGGAACTGGTGCGGATGTGCAACTCCGGCACCGAGGCCACCATGAGCGCCATCCGTCTAGCCCGTGGCTTCACCTCCCGCAACACCATCATCAAATTCGAAGGCTGCTACCACGGCCACTCCGATTCGCTGCTGGTCAAGGCCGGTTCCGGCGCGCTGACCCTGGGCGTGCCGACCTCGCCCGGCGTGCCGGCGGCGCTGGCGGCTTATACCCTCACTCTGCCCTACAACAACCTGTTGCAGGTCCGCGAGGTGTTCAGCAAGATCGGCGAGGAAATCGCCGGGATCATCGTCGAGCCGGTCGCCGGCAACATGAACTGCATCCCGCCCGCGCCCGGTTTTCTGGCGGGGCTGCGCCAACTGTGCGACCGCTATGGCAGCGTGCTGATTTTCGATGAGGTGATGACCGGCTTCCGGGTCGCGCCGGGCGGCGCGCAGGAGCTGTATAACGTCAAGCCGGATCTAACCACGCTCGGCAAGATCATCGGCGGCGGGATGCCGGTCGGCGCGTTTGGCGGCAAGCGGGCGATCATGGAAAAACTGGCGCCGCTGGGGCCGATCTATCAGGCCGGCACGCTGTCGGGCAATCCGGTGGCGATGGCGGCCGGGCTGGCGACGCTTGAATTGATCTCCGCGCCCGGTTTCCACGACGGCCTCGCGGCCAAAACCCAACGCTTGTGCGATGAGTTGGTCACCGCCGCCCGCGAAGCCGGCGTGCTGTTGACGGCGAACTATGTCGGTGGGATGTTCGGCATTTTTTTCACCGAGGAACAGGTCACCACTTACGAGCAAGCGGTCGCCTGCGACATCGAGCGGTTCAAGGTGTTCTTCCACGCCATGTTGGCGGAGGGCGTGTATCTCGCCCCGTCGGCTTTCGAGGCGGGATTCCTGTCGTCGGCGCACACCGATGAAGACATCGAGGCGACCATCTCGGCCGCTTGGCGGGTGTTCGCGCGCATATAAAGATTTTATCTGGAGGATTTTCCATGTCCCGACCCGCCGAGCAGTTCGTCACCGCCGCCGACTATCTGGCGCTGGAACGTCAGGCCGAAACCAAGAGCGAGTACCTTAACGGTCAGATCTACGCGATGAGCGGTGCCAGCCGCAACCACAACCGAATTACCGTGAATCTAACCCGCCGGCTGGGCAACCAACTCAGCGGCAAACCGTGCGAACCCTTCGCTAACGACATGCGGGTCAAGGTAAGCCCCACCGGCCTGTACACCTACCCGGATGTCGTGGTCGCCTGTGGTGAGCCGCGCTTCGAAGACCAGCATGTCGATACCTTGCTCAACCCGACTGTCATCATCGAAGTGCTGTCGGACAGCACCGAGGCTTATGACCGGGGCGACAAATTCGCCCATTACCGCGCGCTGGAATCGCTCACCGACTATCTGCTGGTGGCCCAGGACAAACCGCGAATCGAGCACTATTCCCGGCAACCGGACGGTCGATGGCTCTATTCCGTCGCCGATGGGCCGGATGGCCGCATGGAAATTGCCGCAATCGGCTGCGTGCTGCATCTGGCCGAAGTCTACGACCGAGTGGAATTTCCGGAGACCGAACCAACCGCGCATCCGATATAGCGCCATGGAACCACGACAAAGGCCCCGATTGGGGCCTTTCGGTTTGGCGTTCGGCGACGAAGGTTCAACGGCGCAACCGCCAATTGGCCAACAAGCCGACCGCTCCCAAGCTCAGAAACAACAACAGGTTCCATGTCGGCATGCTCAACCCCAGCAAGCTCCAATCCACCTTGGCGCACTCGCCGGAACCGGTCAACACCTCCCGCAGCGTCTCGCCGAGCGGAAAGGTTTGCAGCATATAATCCAAGTTCGGCCCACAGCGCGGCGCCTCTTCGGGGGGGAGATGCTGCAGCCAGACATGCCGGGCGGCGATGAGCGCGCCGACCGTCGCCGTCAGGTCGATCAGTACGCCATACACTTTCGCACCCCAGCCGCGCGGGTCGTGAATCGCCGCCGCCAGAAACACCGATCCGACCGCCATCAAAGCCAAGCGCTGGAAAATGCACAGCGGGCAGGGCTCAAATCCCTGAACGTGCTGGGCGTAATAGGCATAGCCCAGCCCGCAGGCGCACACCAGGAAACACAGCAAATTGAGCGATCGACGAGAGAGCCAACCATCGCTACCGGCACTGGCAACGTCCATCATTCGAGAATCGGGCATGGCAACTTCCATTAGCGTTTGAATGTGAGGGCTCAACGATCCGAATGACCCAGCGAGCGATCCGGCGCAATGCGGTCGCGGACCCGTTGCTTGATTTCCTTCGCTTCGGGGAACCGCCCCTCCTGCTTGCGCGACCAGATCAGCTCGTCGTTCAACCGGATATCGAACACGCCGCCCGTACCGGGCCGCAACGCCACCTCCCCCAACTCCTCCTCGAAGGTGGTCAATAGCTCCTGCGCCAGCCAAGCGGCTCGCAGCAGCCAGCGACATTGGGTGCAATAGGTGATGCTCGCTCGCGGTTTTGGTTCCATGTTCGCCCCGTCACAGCTTGTCGAGATAAGCCACGCCGCCCAGTTGCCCCATCTGCCGCTCGATCCAACGCTGGCGCTTGAGCACGTATCCCGAGGGCTTATCCGCCCGGTAACGCAGCGGATTGGGCAACACCGCCGCCAAGCGCGCGGCTTCGTCGGCGGTCAGCCGGGCGGCGGGCTTGCCGAAAAACCGCCGGCTCGCGGCTTCCACCCCGAAGGTATAGTCGCCGAATTCGGCGATATTGAGATAGACTTCCAAAATCCGCTCCTTGGACCAAAGCAGCTCCAACAGTACCGTGAACCAGGCCTCCAGCCCTTTGCGGACGAAGCTGCGACCCGACCACAGGAACAGATTTTTCGCCACCTGCTGGCTGATGGTGCTGGCACCGCGCAACGGTTTACCTTCTTCCCGATCTTCCAGCGCGTCCTGAATTTCCACGAGGTCGAAGCCGTGATGGACGGGAAATCGCTGATCTTCTGCGGCGATCACCGCCAGCGCGGCATGGGGCGAAATGGCCGGGTACGCCGTCCAATCGTAGCGGACCGTGGCGCCAGCACCCGCCCACGACGCCTTAACCCAGTTCTGGACGATCACGCTAGAGGTCGGCAACGGCAGCCAGCGCAATATCAAAACCAACAGCAGCGAACCGGCCAGAAAGATCCATGTCGCTTTCCACAAACCACGCCCGATTCGGACCCACCAACGCTGTTTCGATGCCGGCGACCGCCGGGCGGCTTTGCGCCGGAACGGCCATTTCCATGATCGTCCCTTCAAAAAATGCCCCACGCCACCCCCGAAGCCATGGTTTCCCCCAATTCCTCGCAGCGTTGCAGCACGGCGGCGGTCAGTTCGCCTCGGGCGATGATCGGATCGCACACCGGCTTGAACGGATAACCGCGGGCGATGCGTTCGATGCCGGTCAAAGCGCCGGTTCCATCGTTGCCGGCGCTGATGAACACCGCGTAGGGCAATCCGCCAATTTTGCCTTGAGCCGGGTAATAGGTGCGATCCAGAAAATTTTTTAGCGCCCCGGACATGTAGCCGAAATTCTCCGGCGTGCCCAACAGCAAACCCTGCGCCCACAGCAGATCCTCCAGCCCGGCGCGCAACGCCATTTTCAGGCGGGTTTCGACTTCCGGCACCCGCCGGGCACCGCGCAGCACCGCCCTCGCCATCGTTCGAGTGTGGCCGGTCTGGGAATGGTAGACGATCAGCAGATGCTTGCGCGGCTCAGTCATGGCAGCGCCCGGACGAGGGTGCCGAAATCGGAGCGCCGCCGGCCCGCCATCTCAGACGCTCTGGCCGAGACCGGGCGACTTGCACCACGCAATCGCCCGTTCCAAACGATCGTTTCCCCAGAACATCTCTCGGCCGACGATGAAAGTCGGTGCGCCGAACAGGCCGCCGGTCGCCGCCTGTTCGGTTTGCGACCGCAACAGATCTTTAGTGGCCGGCGCCAAGGCGTGCGCGATGCTATCGTTCGCCGACACTCCAGCCCGGTCGAGACACATCGCGATGACCTCGCGCCCGGAAATATCCAGATCGTCGGCAAAGTTGGCGCGAAACACTTGCCGCGCGAATTCGGGAAGCCAGGGTTCCGACGCGAAAGCGCAGGCGACTCGCGCGGCCAGCACGCTGTTGCGGGGAAAAATCGAGGGTCGGCGCAACGGTATCTTCAAATCCGCGCAGATGCGTTCGAGATCGCGCCACATATAGCGGCCCTGCACGGGATAGACATTGAACGGCGAGTCGGTCCAGCCCTGCCGCCGAAAGATCGGTCCCAGCAGAAACGGTTTCCAGACGACGGCAATATCTTCTTCGCGCGCCAGCGCCTCGATCCTCATCGCGGCGGGATAGCTGTAGGTGCTGGCGAATTCAAACCAGAATTCGAGGGTTGCCATGCCGGATGCTTTCGGATAAGCGTGGGGGAGGCGGCGCGTCACGCGAGCCGGCGAGGCGGTCCCCGATCATCCCCTTGCCGCGCCATGGGATTTCCGCTATGGTTGCGAGTCTTTTCAGAAGGCCGAAAACGGCTTGCCAGCGAGGTTTTATGTCGAAAGAAGACCATATCGAGATGGAGGGCACCGTGGTGGACACCCTGCCCAACACCATGTTCAGAGTAAAATTGGAAAACGGCCATGTGGTTACGGCCCATATCTCGGGCCGGATGCGCAAGCACTACATCCGTATCCTGACCGGCGACAAGGTGAAGGTCGAATTGACCCCTTATGACTTGAGCAAGGGGCGCATCACCTATCGCGGGCGCTGAGCGATCCCCACCGCACTCCTTTCTCCTGCCAAACCGGACAGCCCGCAACCCATCCCCCGCAGGTTGCCGACTGTAATCGCGCTTTTCCCTACGGTACCGCCTCTTCCTCGGCAATTTCCACTTGCAGGTCGCCATCGCGCACGGTGACGGTGACGTGGCCGCCGTTCACCAGCCGGCCGAACAGCAGCTCTTCGGCCAGCCGCCGCTTGATGCTCTCCTGGATGATCCGCGCCATGGGCCGCGCGCCCATCTTGGGATCGTAGCCGCGCTCGGCCAGCCACGCCCGACCCTCCCGATCCACGTCCACGGTGACTTTCTTGGACTCCAACTGCGCTTCCAGCTCGATCAGGAACTTGTCCACCACCTGCGCGATGGTGGCCGGCGTCAACCCCTTGAACTGGACGATGGCGTCCAGGCGGTTGCGGAACTCCGGCGAGAACATCCGTTTGATGACATCCAGACCATCGCTGCTGTGATCTTGCACGGTGAACCCGATAGACGGTCGATCCATCTGTTCGGCGCCGGCATTCGTGGTCATCACCAGAATCACATTGCGAAAATCGGCCTTGCGACCATTGTTG
>RRZT011146053.1_pt1 | contig 11964 bp, 10 predicted proteins | sample 2165551 | NCBI WGS metagenome assembly RRZT01 (sample SAMN10456910, study PRJNA506462) | wastewater metagenome | biome: wastewater; feature: sludge; material: wastewater sludge; isolation source: wastewater sludge with Escherichia coli K12::gfp cells carrying plasmid... | place: USA: Moscow, Idaho... | reverse complement strand
TTTTTTAAACAGCAAATTGCTTAATTGCAGGATGGTGTCTTCAAGTGAAAAACAGACGTTTGAGAAGACGGGACTAAAAAAATCTTGACATTATTTTAAGGTTAGTAATATAATAATTGAAATAATTAAAAACAGTGATTGAGGAAAGTAATTTTCATTAGAGTCTTCAGAGAGTTGGTAAAGCTGGAAGCCAATGGCAATGATGTTGATGAAGTTCCCTCAGGAGTTGATTGGCTGAACATTCATGAGTAAAGTAATTTATTCGTTTCACCATTAGGCAAATCCGGTGTCCCTCATCGTTAAAATAGGAAGAACTGGACTGATGCTGGTCGGGTTCTAAAAAGGTGGATTAGTAAATAATCAAATTAGGTGGTACCGCGAGTCAGACTCGTCCTTTTCGATAAGGATGGGTCTTTTTATTTGCACAGCGAGGGATCAATTGCTTGATTTGTTCGCGAACGTCAATACCTGACCAAAAGATGCAACGGCAAGTGCGTCTTTAAATTCACACCAAAAAAAATAATTCGATTTAAAATCAAAAGAAAATTTTGGAGGAAAAAATGTACTGGAATAAGAGTTATGAATGCATGCCAAGAGAAAAATTGCAGGAACTGCAATTGGAACGCTTAAAGCGAATGGTCAATCGGATTTATCACGATGTCCCTTTCTATCGTAATAAATTTCAGGAAAAAGGTCTGATGCCGGAGGATGTCAGATCCCTGGATGATCTTCAGCAGCTGCCTTTTACCACCAAGGTTGATCTACGGGATAATTATCCCTATGGGCTTTTCACGGTACCGCTGGAACAGATCGTCCGTATCCATGCATCATCAGGTACCACCGGCAAACCGACGGTGGTGGGCTATACCCGGAATGATATCTCAATGTGGTCGGAGCTGATGGCTCGTTGTCTGGTGGCAGCCGGAGCGGGCCCGCATTCGGTGATTCACAATGCCTCTGGCTATGGACTGTTTACCGGTGGCCTGGGGGTTCATTATGGGGCCGAACGCCTGGGCGCTTCGATCATTCCGATCTCCGGCGGGAATACCGCCAAGCAGATCATGATCATGCAGGATTTTGGTTCGACCGTATTGACATGCACCCCATCCTATGCTATTTATTTATCAGAGGTGTTGGCGGAGTCGGGGATTGATCCGGAATCCTTAAAAATCAAAGCAGGTATTTTTGGCGCCGAGCCCTGGTCAGAAAATATCCGTAAAGATATTGAGAAAAAACTGAAAATCAAAGCCTATGACATTTATGGCTTATCCGAAATCATGGGACCGGGAGTCGCCATCGAATGTGAAAGCCAGGATGGCCTTCATGTTTGGGAAGATCATTTTATCCCTGAAATTATTGATCCAGTAACCTTAAAGGTGTTGCCATATGGTGAGCAGGGCGAATTGGTGATCACCACCATCACCAAGGAGGGAATTCCGATTCTGCGTTACCGGACCCGGGATATTACCACCATCAAACCGGAACCTTGTGCCTGTGGCCGAACCCATTTACGAATCAGTCGGCTCCAGGGCCGAACCGACGATATGCTGATTATCCGTGGTGTGAACGTCTTCCCGACCCAGATTGAAAGCGTGCTGCTGGAAATCGGCGAAGTCGAACCCCATTATCAATTGGTGGTGCGGCGCGACGGCTCGCTGGATACCCTGGAAATAAAGGTGGAACTCAGCGAAGCCTTATTCTCGGATCGTATCAGTAATCTGGAGAACCTGGAAAAACGGATCCGGGATCGGATCCAATCAACCATTGGCGTCAATGCCAAAGTAGCCCTGGTCGAACCCAAAAGCCTGCCCCGTAGTGAAGGAAAAAGCCAGCGGGTTGTCGATTTAAGAAAAATTTAGGAGGAGAAAAAATGATACGACAAGTTTCCATTTTCATCGAAAACCATGAAGGTCGACTGAATCATATCTTGAAAATTCTGGCCGAAAATAAAATCAATATTCGCTCGCTGAATATTGCTGATGCCACTGATTTTGGGATCGTCCGACTGATTTTACAGGAAACCGAAAAAGGCATTGAGGTGCTTAAGAAAAATGATATCATCACGACCGTGACACCCGTTCTGGCAGCAGAAATTTCTGATGAGCCCGGTGGATTAAGCACCCTGGTGAATGCTCTGACCGAAGCGAATATCAATATTATTTACGCCTATTCGTTTCTGCCGAAAAAAACCGACAATGCCATCATCATCATCCGGGTTGATGATGAAGTCCAGCAAAAGGCCATCGAAACCCTGGCAAAGGTTGCCGAGGTAAATCTGCTGGATCGGGAAACGCTGTTACTGAAATAATTTAACCGGTTGGGGTAAATTAGAAATATTTATAAATTTCCTATTGACATTCCGCAAAACTTTTCGTAAGATCAAAGGTATGAATTAAATGTAACTAAGAATATGATTGATACAGGAAAGGCAAACCATGGCAACGTCAAGAAAAGGAACCCAAACAAAGAGTAATATTATTACAACCGCAAAGATTTTATTTTATGAGAATGGTTATAACAAAACCGGCATTCAGGACATCGCCGATCGCGCCGATGTCAAGCTGGGAACCATTACCTATTATTATAAAAAGAAAGATGATATGATCACCGATATCTACAATGTCTTTTTTTTGGCATTGTATGATTATGTTTCATCGGTTTCGGAGAATCTCAATCTTTATACCAAGTATTGTTATGCCCTGGTGCTGTATTATGAAGCGATTTTAAATGATGAGCATAACAAAACCTTATACTATGAGGTGCTGGTAAAAAATGTCAATCCCCATGGACGAACCAACATTACCAACACCCTCAATCGCTCCTGTTTGGATTTTCTCAATAAAAACTACATAGAGGCCGATCTGGAAGTCATTGCCCGTTCCGAATATGGGGCCCGCAAAGAACTGTTTATTGACTTCTATGAAAAGAACATCAAGTTTACCAGTCGGGCCATGATTTATTTCTTTATCCGGAATTTGTTCAGACTGATGAATCTGGATGGCGAGATGATCGAAAACACGATTCAGCAGGGCTTTGAGTTTTCAAATAAAAACAAGCCGGAAGGCATTAAGTTTTTAATCTAGTACATTTTTGAGGGCAGCATCCATTGGAATGCTGCCCTTTTTGCGGTTTGATTGGGGAAACGTTGAGTCGGGTTTGATCGTAAGAATTTCTTAAGGAAATTCAGCGTTGTTTTGACAGAAGTTTGTGTTAAAGTTAAACCAAGATGAAATGGAAAGGCGGAAGCTTAAAAATGAGTATTTTAATCTGCGACGATGAAAAAGAAATCGTTGAAGCTCTGGAGCTATATTTAAAGAACGAAGGCTATGCGATTTTAAAAGCCTATACGGGAAGAGAAGCCATCGCACTGGTCGAAAAAGAAGAGGTTCAATTAATTATTATGGATGTGATGATGCCGGAGATGGACGGGCTGCGGGCAACGATGAAAATAAGAGAAACAAAAAATATCCCGATTATTTTTTTATCAGCCAAAACCGAGGATAACGACAAGATCATGGGTTTAACCATGGGTGGCGATGATTATATTACCAAACCCTTTAATCCGATGGAGGTCATTGCCCGGGTGAAGTCGCAATTGCGGCGTTACAATACCCTCGGTGGCTGTCCGGAAAAAGTGGGAACCTACCGCACTGGCGGACTGGTGCTGGAAGATGACTATAAACGACTGACGGTGGATGGGGAAGAGGTGAAATTGACCCCGGTAGAATACAAGATCATGCTTTTTTTAATGTCAGAAAAGGGCAAGGTCTTTTCCATCGATCAGATTTATGAGCATGCCTGGGAAGAACCGGCTTACAATTCGGACAACACCGTCGCCGTCCATATTCGGCGGATTCGGGAAAAAATAGAAATTAATCCCAAAGAACCAAAATACTTAAAGGTGGTATGGGGCATTGGTTACAAAATTGAAAACTATCTGGACTGATCAGAAATTTAAAATTACCTGTTCATTTTTGACGGTGGTCTTAATCACCATCAGCTTTGGCGCCTTATTTGAAGCTTACTGGTTTAATTGGGACTATCTGGCGAATACCAATAATTACCTGGAGAGTGCCGAGCTGCAAAATAAAGTGTTGACCGCCTATGAAAATATCGATCAGGTTTATAATTTTTACCAGAGCGAAGAAAATATCCGCGCTGGAAATGCCATCGATCCGGAAGCGATTGAGGCTTATAAGTGGGACATCTTAGCGGGATTGGACATCGTTGATCCGGACGATATGGGCGTTGCAACTGAGCAGGAGATGCTCACTGATGCAAGTTTCTGGGAACCATACGCCGGTGAGCTTGAGGCCAAAAAAAAGCAGCTGATCAACGAGGGACTGTTTCAGTATGAACGATTAAAAAAAGAGCTGGAGCAAACTCAGGGGTTGGCCTATATTATTGACAGCAAGGGGGTTAAAAACAGTCGGCCACAAACTGCGGTCCAGGATGATCTGCTCAAGCGCCGGGTGAACTTCACCTATAATAAGGGGGCGATTTCCTCGACGCTGCCCAAGATGGATCAATTTGAACCATTGGACTACGCCGTTGAACCCGATTTTCAGGTCATCATCGGATTTGACGATGCCTATATCGCCCAACGGGAAGTGATGTATCAGGCCGAACGGCGGGAATTTCTGTGGCTGATGAGCATCTTTGTTGTGTCTTTGATCCTGGCAGCTATTTGTACGTTACTGGCCTGTGTTTCGGCCGGGCGTAAAAAAGATCGGGAGGGTGTGCAGCTATTACCGATCGACGCATTTTGGATTGATGCCCACTTTTTATTATTACTGATGGTGGAAACCCTGGTCGTTGCCGCAATTGTCTTTTTCTATGATCAGAATTTCCCTCGGGTCGATATGCTGATGCTCTTTGCCGTCGGTGCAGCTTTGGGATTGAATTTTTTACTGTCACTGGTGCGAATTTTAAAAGATCACAGTTTCGGAGAACGGCTATTGTTTCTCAAACTGATCCGAAAGACATGGCAATTTATTAAAACCCAGTTTAAAAAAATTACCAGTTATTACAATGATGTCATGAAGGGCTCTCCGACCGTGAAACGATTTATGTTCTGGGCCATTCTGCTGGTTGTTCTGGCCCTGTCCGTGCAGGTGCCGCTTCTCGGCTTCTGCTCCTTTATCTGCATTATTTATCTGCTTTATTTGGGTGGTAAAAAAGCCAAGAAATATGATGGCATTCTGGAGGGATTAGAACGGATAAAAAATGGTGAGGTTGATTACAAGCTGACAGGCTTTGATGGCGCTCTGGGTGAACTGGCTGAAGGCATTAATGCCATCGGCGATGGTATTTCACTGGCAGTATCCGAAGAAGTAAAAAGCCAGCGCTTGAAAACCGAGCTGCTGACCAACGTTTCCCACGATATCCGGACCCCACTGACCTCGATTATTACCTCCATCGATCTCTTGAAAAACGGAAACCTCGATCCGGAGGCAAAGCAGAAGTACTTGGAGATCCTGGAAAACAAGGCGCACCGACTGAAGGTGCTGACTGATGATTTGTTTGAAGCAGCCAAAGCGTCATCAGGTAACATTGAAGTGGAATTTCAGGCTGTTGATCTGGAAATGCTGATGACCCAGGGCTTGGGCGAGATGGAAGAAGAACTGCAAAATTCCCAGCTGGAGTTTATTGCCCAATACCCCAAGGATCTTTTTGTGGTAACGGCTGATGGCCGTCTGCTCTGGCGGGTGATTGAAAACTTGCTTTTTAATATTTTGAAATATGCTCAAAAAGAATCCCGGGCATATATTGAGTTTTCAAAATGTGAAGCCGAGAAAACCGGAATGGTGGTCTTTAAAAATGTCTCAGCCCAACCGCTGAATATTTCACCTGATGAATTGATGGAGCGGTTTAAACGGGGTGATGAAACCAGAAACAGTGAAGGCAGCGGTTTGGGCCTGGCCATTGCCAAAGACCTGATGACGATCCAGCAGGGTGAGCTAAGACTGGAAATCGATGGCGATCTGTTTAAAGCGGCGATCATCCTGCCCCTGGCACAATAATCCGATATGTCAGCTGCTGGATCGGAAGGATGGCTAAAAGCAGCAGATCGTGTTGCCGGTTTAAGAATGATGGCAATATCAAGTTAAAACCCACAGGCGGTGGGTTTTTAGTTGTCCTTTTTATGTAATGATTGTAAATAAATAACAACAAAGTAAATTCTAAACGAACAATGGTCTGGTTTGATTGTACACCGGGAGATAAATCGGTATAATTGGAGAAAACGACAGAATATAGTGACTAATTCATATTACAAGGAAGTAACCAATGAAAAAGACCAAAGGTATCAGGCTGTTTTGGGGCCTAGTCTTGACGATCATTTTGAATGTGGGATCCTTTCCAATCGGCGTATTGGCAGAAAATCAGGCCGACCAGGGAACCTGGACACCAATTATTGTCTTCTCTTCCGACCCGGTTTATAATGGAAATCCCCAAGTTTTAGCGACCGTAAATCCAGCGGTTGATGGACCAGAGCTCAATCCGGACCTGATCGAGATTACCTATAAAGGGATTCAGGCAAATGGAGAAACCTACCCATTATCGACGATTCCGCCATCAACGGCAGGAACTTACATGGTTTTTGCAGGATATCGCGGTGATGACGCCTATCAAAGTCTTGACGATAACAAAGAAATTAAAATAAAGGCGATTGAACTCAAAACATCAGAATTCTATACCGAAAAGCCAGTAACTAAAATTTACGATGGCAATACCAGTGTGTCTCCAAACACCGTAAAGGGATTGGGTAATAGCGGTGTGATTGACATCGATTTAAATGCGGTTATCTTTAACTATAAATTGGCCAGTTTTTTATTCAAAGATGTAAAACCGGTTAATCCCAATCGAATCATCCTTAAAGAAGTGACCGTTTCCGGCGATAAAGCAAAAAACTATCTCATTGTTGATGACAATAAAGCGACAAAACCATTGACCAGCATCGACATTTCGCTGGATGCGAGTATCTTGCCTAAACCGGTGCAAGTTATCCTTACCGGTCAGGATAAGGTTTATGATGGAACCCCAAATCTTCATGACTATCAGCTATCCGTCACCAAAACGGATCTGATCCCGGGTGAAGAATTAGGTGCTTTTGGCGCTGAGAATTTTTATCCCTATTATGGAGAAATTGATGTCCAGCAAAAAGATGTTGGCAGCTATTATGTATGGGCAACAGGCGGATTCTATTTGTATGGAATCGATCGGACCAACGCCGAAAACTATACAATTAATAATCAGACGCTCGTTTCAAAGAAAAAATATGCTATTACCCCAGCCTCAGTAACGGTGATTCCGGCCTATGTTTCAAAAATTCAGGGCGAAGTAGACCCGCCATTAACCTACACGGTCTGGCAGGATGATGCTGGCGATGGTTTCAATAAGGGACTATATGCTGACGATGTGATGTTTGGTTCCTTGGAACGCGAAGCCGGCGAAGCGGTCGGCAGTTATGACATTTTTTTAGGAAACTTGAATAATTCGAATTACCGCATTAGTCTGGCTGATGGAACCGATAAATTTGAAATTATCAAGAACGAAGATGTTGTTGCGGTCTACAGTGGGAATGATTACAGCAATGGCGAAAATGGTGCGACCGAAAAAGAAGCAGAGTCACCGGTACCCTATATGGGGATTGCGTTGCTGCTACTGTTGCTGATTGCCGGAGCGATCTTCTTCGGTAAGAATCGCTTAACAAAAATGGATTAATTCAAAATAAAATTTACAGCAAAAGATCTGTTATCGAGGCAGGTCTTTTTTGTGCCATGAACTAAAAGAAAATAGAGCTAAAAATGAAACTGATATAAAAAAAAGAAACGTTTACAGTGATTATATGCTAAAATAGGCGGTAAATAGGATAATAATCATTACAGACAAATATGGCCAATTGGAAAGGAAAAGAGCATGAAGAATGGAAAATTAAGTGGACGGTTGTGGCAAACAGGATTGATGGCAGCATTGATTTTGCTGATGTTGCCGATGGGTATTTGGGCTGAGGTTGATGGCAAAATGGCAACGACCATATCGATAGCCAGCGCGCCGTCATCGGTAACCTTTAATGCGTCGGCCACCGAGCTGGATAAGGCCGTGTATAAAGCGATGAACATCGTCGTTATCGATAGCGACTATAATAAGATTGACTTTACTCCGGACGAGATTACCCTCGACTATAATCGCCAGGTTGGCACCCAAAAAATAACCGTCACCTTTAAGGGTGATGATCAGTACGAAACCAGTACTGCAACCGGAACGATTATCATTAATGATGTTCCCAAAAAAGATACCCGACTGGTGCTGAAGGCCAATCCCCCAGCGGTGGGATATTCTGCGGATACGGCAACATTGGATCGGGCAGTTTATGATGATCTGGTCATTCAAGTAGTGGATGGGGATTCCAATAAGGTTAATTTTGCACCCAGCGATATTACCCTAACCTACAATCATGCCGTGGGAGCGCAAAATGTTGTTGTGGCATATAAAGGGAATTCCCAATACAATCCAAGTCAGGTAAACACCTCAGTTCAGATCACCGGCAAGCAGGATTCCAAGGTATCGATCGCAGCTAAACCCCCAGCCGTAGCCTACACCAGTGATTCAGCAAAACTTGATTTGGCTGTTTATCAGGCATTGAGTATTGTCATCATCGATGCGGGTAACAATAAAATCAGTTTTACAGCGGCTGATATTGATTTGAGCTACAATCGTGCCCCGGGAAAACAGGATGTTACCGTAAAATATAAGGGCAATGATCAGTTTTCGCCAAGCACGGCCACTGGAAATGTAGAGATCACCGGGAAGATTGATCCGCCGGCACCAACCAAAGAAAATACAACCATCAATCTGGCAAAACCGCCTCTTGAAGTAGCCTATACAACCGATTCAGGAAAACTGGACGCCGCCGTTTATCAGGTATTGGGAATTCAAGTGGTTGACAGTAAAAGTAAAGCCATCAATTTTACAACCACGGACATCGAACTGAGCTATAATCGGGAACCAGGCGATCAGCCGGTGACGGTGAAATATAAGGGCACTGATCAATTTAACAGCAGCACGGCGACTCAAACAGTCACCATTACCAGCAAGGATGACAGTTCGCTGATCATTTCACAAAATCCGCCCAGTGTTGACTATGATGATAACACGACAAATCTCGATGACGCCGTTTATCAGGATCTCTGTGTTGCGGTAGTGGATGCAAACAACAATGAAATTAAATTTAATCGGGATGATATCGAGCTTGATTATACCAGAGCAGTGGGTGAGCAGGAAGTCGTTGTTAAATACAAAGGCAACAATTATTTTAAAAGTGCGGTGGCAACTGTGCGGGTGAACATCGTCCAACCGAATCCCAATAATCCCTGGCTGATTGCCGGAGTGGCCGGAATAATTGGGGCCATTGTAGTTGTTTTGGTGATTATTGGTGTTGTCGTTTTCCGAAAAAAGCATCAGGAGAAAGTTCAGTGATCAAAGAACCGGAAAATAACGATAACAAAGTGCTACAAAACGGCGATTCAGAAGTGTGAGAAAAGTCGTGTTTTATGGCAAAAATTGATGGGCTTATTTATCTTCGGTTAACCTAAAAAACATTGACAACCGGGAGATAAAAAGATATAGTTAATTTAGAATGATAAGAAATTAAATGTTTCTTTTGTTAGGTGAGGCTCCTATACAGATATGGCTGCTGCCCGGAAACATCGAAAGATGCCAATGGGTCAACAGGTACTATCGAATTAAGGTTTTACTTAATGCAGTTGGGCAATGCCCTATGCTGTATAGTGCCAAAACTCAACGAATGGAGGAATCATTATTTTTGCTGTGCAAAAATCTCCTCCATTATATAGAGGAGATTTTTTATTTCGCCAAATACTGAAGAAACATCAGCAAAGCTGCAAAATGATTCTTTGGTGCAAATTCAAAAAAAGGAGTGAGATAGGATGGACGCAGACCCTGGAGAGAAGCGTATTGAACAAAACGAACAAAAACTGAGCGGCCAAATTATCTTACAGATCATCGGCTGCTCTTAATAAAGGAGGAAAGCAATGATCAAAATCTATAAAACTGTTGATGGCAAGATTCAAGAAATTGAAACCATTGAAAAAAACAGTTGGATCAACATGGTCAATCCAACTGAAGAAGAATTGCAATTTATCACCAGAGAATTAGCGGTGGAACCGGATTTTCTGAGAGCAGCCCTGGATGAAGAAGAAATTTCCCGGGTGGAACTGGAAGACAATAACCAGGCGCTCATTACCATTGACGTTCCGGTCATTGAAAAAGATACCAAGCTGGTGCTTTATACAACCATACCGGTGGGGATCATTCAAACTGAAGAAAACATTATTACCGTCTGTTTAAGGGGAAATACCCTGATCGACGATTTTGCCAAAGGCCGGGTTAAAAATGTCTACACAAATTTAAAAACCCGTTTTATCTTTCAAATCTTATACCGGGTGGCTAGTCGATTTTTGATTTATCTGCGCCACATTAATCGCATGAGTACCGATATTGAACGGCAACTCCATATATCGATGAAAAACAAGGAACTGATCCAGCTGCTTGATCTGGAAAAAAGTCTGGTGTTTTTCTCGACATCCCTGAAAGCCAACCAGGGGGTTTTGGAAAAGCTGGAGCGTGGCCGGATTATCAAACTCTATGAAGAAGATAAGGAATTATTGGAAGATGTGCTGATTGAAGTCCAACAGGCCATTGAGATGTCCAATATTTATGCCAACATTCTTAGTGGAACGATGGACGCCTTCGCATCGATTATTTCGAACAACTTAAATATCGTGATGAAGATATTAACCTCCTTAACCATCTTAATGGCGATACCAACGATGATTGCCAGTTTTTTCGGAATGAATGTTGAAGGGTTGCCGATTCCCAATTTCTGGAGTGTGGTATTAATTTCAGTTGCCTGTACCGGCGTGGCTGCCTTTGTGTTATTCAAGAAAAAGATGTTTAGTTAGAGTCGGCTAAAAATTATCATTGACAAAGAAATTCAACCGGGTATATAATTTAATAAATGAATAGTCTGTTTCAGGGCGAGGTGTAAGTCCTCACCGGTGGTGATGCGCGAAAGTGATAAGTCCACGAGCCGAAAGGCCGATCTGGTTGGAATCCAGAACCGACGGTATAGTCCGGATGAAAGAAATGGCGTACAATTTGCGCGCAAAGCCCTTGAAAAGAAATTTTCAAGGGCTTTTTAAGTTGACTGGACAGACAATTGAAGGAGGATTTTTATGAAAATCAAGACAAAACAACTGACCCAGATGGCAGTATTGGCAGCAATGTCCATACTATTGGTTTATTTAATCCATTTTCCAATATTCCCGGCCGCTCCTTTTCTGGAGTATGACCCGGCGGATATTCCCATTTTCATTGGTGCGTTTATGTTTGGCCCATTAGGCGGCTTAATTTTAACCGCTATTGTTTGTGTATTGCAGGGTGTAACCGTTAGTTCGGCCAGTGGGATTATTGGGATTCTAATGCATTTCTTCGCAACCGGGTCTTTTGTATTGGTTGCCGGAAATGTATACAAAAAAAATAGAACCAGAAAAGGGGCTGTCATAGCTCTGGCGCTTGGTACGGTTACGATGACAATCACCATGGCCTTATGGAATATCGCAATTACACCATTCTTTATGGGCATTCCGGTTGAAGCGGTTCTGCCGATGATCCTTCCGATCATTGTTCCTTTTAATCTGATTAAAGCAGGAATCAATTCAGTTATTACCTTTGTTGTGTACAAGTCTGTCAGCAAGGTATTGGGTCTGGAACTGCAAGAACCAAAGGTCGCAGAAAGTAAATAGTTAAAGCTTCATTATAATAGGGAACCTGGAATCGATTGATTCCAGGTTCTTTTTTAAAGCCTTAAGGATCGGATCAGAACCTCGAATAACGGGGAATCGGCGATAAAAAAGAATTAAAAAACTTTTAAAAAAGCAT
>RRZT011662624.1_pt1 | contig 11968 bp, 8 predicted proteins | sample 2165551 | NCBI WGS metagenome assembly RRZT01 (sample SAMN10456910, study PRJNA506462) | wastewater metagenome | biome: wastewater; feature: sludge; material: wastewater sludge; isolation source: wastewater sludge with Escherichia coli K12::gfp cells carrying plasmid... | place: USA: Moscow, Idaho ... | reverse complement strand
GATTAAGGCTACAACCATTGGTGGCTTTTTAACAAAGCTTAGACTTTTCATCACTGCGTATGCTATCAACTGCTTTTTGAAGCTTAGTGATGACAAAAAAGCTCTTCTGTTTAACTAGCAGTTTGGGTTAGAATATATGGAATTTATTGCGCAAGATTACTTAATTAAATAACCTTACGCAAATATTTTTATTTAGTTTTACACCGTTTTAAACTGGGATAACGTATTGCTCAAATTACCTGCTAATCGAGCCAAATGTTCTGCAGCAGAAGCAATTTCTTCGACACTTCTTGCATTTGAACTTGAAAGTACATTAATAGCATCTATTTTATTAACAACAGAGTCATTGATTAATTGTACATTATGCTCTGATTTTTTAACAACAATTTCTGTAGCATTAACACTTTGTTCCAGCATTCCTACCGCTTCTTGTGTTTGATCAGTCACCTTATTTGAAAAAGCTGAAAGTTCTACAATACGTTTTGCATTAATATTCATCTCACCACTAATATCACTAATAGATTGAACGATGACATTCACAGTTGCATTGGTTTCAATAAGACTTTTTTGTGTTCGCTCAGCCAATTTGCGTACTTCATCAGCGACAACAGCAAAACCGCGCCCGTGTTCACCTGCACGTGCTGCTTCAATGGCAGCATTAAGTGCGAGGAGATTCGTTTGATCAGCAATATCTCCTATCACTTCAAGTACAGATTTTACTTGTGTTGCTTCAGTAGCCAAATGATTCAACCTATCATTCATTTGTGCTTCTTTTTCTGCTGTTGAATTTAATTGGGTAATTGTCTCATCAAGTAGTTTTTGTGCTAAAGCAAGACTATTCTGTGCTTTAAGCGTCATTTCCTTAACGCCTCTGACTTGCACACTTGCTTCATTCATTTCATCAGCAACTTTTTTTGCTTCTTGTGTTGTTTGTGCTACAATCTCTGATTCTTCTTCTGCACGCTTCCCTATCTGTAAACTGGTTGATGAAAGTTCTTCTGCAACTGAAGCATTTTCATGAGCATTGTTTTTTGCACCTATAATAGCTAATTTAATATCACCTAAAAGAGCATTTTGCATTTGCGCAATATCATTCATTTCATCTTTGGTTCCCGTTTCAACAGCGATATTTAGAGCTTTATGCTGGCGAATATACTCTATAGCACTTTTTGTTTTTTGAATTGAACCCTGAATGGAATACATAATCGAAATACCTATAGCTACAACCAAAAGAGCAATAATTGCTAAAACAATCACAGAAAAAGTTGCATTCGTCTCAATTCGATTTAAATTGCTTTTTTTCACATTATCGTATAAATCAACAATTAATTGTGGGATTTTATCGTACAATTGAGCAGATTCTCTAGTTAACTTCATAAGCGTTTGATAATCACTTGGATGTTCTTCTTGAAAGGAACTCTCATTGACTTTATTTCCATATTTTTTAAGCATTTCCATACGCGGAATATTAAGTGTATGCCACTCCTCAACAGCACTTTTCAGCTTTTTAATTTGCTCTTGATTTGCAGGAGTAATTAAAATAGGAAGTAAAGAATTCAAACTGTCAATTGACTTGCGGTAATAATTTTCATAGCCTTGCAAACGTTCAGATTTAAATAAAAGTTGATAACCACGTAGTTCCATCATGGTTCCATTTAGATTTGTATTTACGTCTCCAATTAAAGTTAAGCGAATGGCTCCCATTTTTCCATCATTGTTGGATTTGGTAACTTGATAGCCTAACACGACAAAGCCCACAATTAAGACAACCAACAAAACTATTAATTTTCCTTTAATGGTTCTTAACGACATATCACCACTCCTGTACACTTGAATTTAAAATAAAAACTAAAGTAATATAATAAATTTTACTTCAGAATTTTATCTTAAAAATGTAACAAATGTCAACCGAAGCGCAGAAGTCGTCAGTTTTCTGAATATCGATTTTGTCAACTTTATGGTGAGTGAAAACTTCATTAAGGTATGTGATAAGAAAAATACCTATACCCACGCAAGGTTCGAAAACTTTAGTTTCAAAAAGAGGTTTGTTATTTAATTTTAAAGCTTCTTTAACTATGGTTGAAGCAACTTCAAAACTGGTATAGTAGATGCCATGAAATTTTCTAGCATTTGTGGAAGAAATTTTTATTTCTTCTTGATTCTCTTGATGAATTTTACCAATCTTGTTGACTAGATCGATAAAATCTATTTCATTATTTACATTAGAAAGGTTACTTAAAAAATTATTGATTTGTGGCATGAATTTCTTTAGATAATTTAGTTTATATTCTCTAATTTTAGCAGGAGGATTCTTCAGAAGACTATAATTATTTCATTTTGAAATAATTCTATGATACTTTTTGTACCATAGAATTAGGATTGATATAATTGATATTGTTGGATATTTGGGTTGAGTTCTGTGAGCACAGAGCAGTTTTAACCCTTCTCCTAGTCATGAAAGTTTCTTCTTTCATTTGAATAGGAGTTCCAGAGGTATTTTTACTATTGGTTGTTCTTCTCTCTAAGTATTGGATAGTCAATCCGTATTTTTTAGAGTATTTTTCAATCAAAGGGTGTCTGTAGTTGAAGTAAGTCAATTCCCCTTTAATCAATTTTAAATCCCTCAAAAGTTGTTCATGAGGAAAATCGTCCCCAAAGTTCCCATAGTTGAAAGAACACCCACATGTCAGACTTAGAATCTCTTTGTGAGTGGTTTTATACTCTTGTGTTCCAATGGTTTGAGTGGCAAGTGTTTGATTTAAATGTTCCATTTTCTTGTCAAACTCTTCAATACTCATCATATTTGTCTGAAAATATGGAGGATCCATTGTCGTATAGGTGTCACTATGTCCACTATACTTTTTCAAAATTGTCTTATAGTCTTTGTTGTGAAACGTTACCTTTGCAGTGTTGTAAAGATAGTGGTATAGTCCTATCTTTCCCACAAAGTTGAAAAACCTTTTCACTTTCTTGGTGTCTGTTGATGCAGAGATGTAAGAGCCTGAATCTTTCATCTCGTAGTTTCCTCCAAACCCATTGTTTAACAGAAAAAGAAGTATTGAACTTCCCTCGATGGTGTTTTTGGCTGTTCTGTTTTTCTCTATCTCATTCAGTTTTTGTAAAAGAGCGCTGTGATACTCTTTGTATTGCTCTGACGTTGGTTGATATGTTTGGTATTGCTTAAACATATCTTGAATGATATTAGAGATACATACCATCATCTTTTTGTGTCCATTTTTATTTTGGACATTCTTGCTCAGAGTGTAAATGGATGGGTTTAAGTCATTCAAAATTACCGATGTATCTTTTGGAATATGGGTAAATAGTGAATAAAATGTTCCAAGTCCACCCATGAACGGGTCAATAATGGTGGATATTTTTTGGCTGTCAACCACCTCTTTAAAATGAGTGTTGATAGTTTCATAAAACTTTTGTTTGCCCCCAGCGTATGGATAAAGATTTCCAAGATGTGGGCTATTGAATGAAAAATACGGATAGTTTCTCAAAACATAGTCAGTCAAAACAGAATGGCTGATATCGCCCCTATCCAACAAGGCGTTAATTCTTTTAATGACTTGCGTATCTTTGGTATAGGTTAGTAAGGACAAAGCAAAAAAGATTTTAAAAAACTTCTTTGGGGATGCGTCTTTGTATGAAAATAAAACCTTACTCATGGCATCTCTGTTGATGCTCCTTGCCTCTTTTGTTTCCTCGTGAGGGATACGCAAGATGGTATCATTTGTCGGTTTGAAAATATTTTTCAGTTTGATACTGATTAATTTCAATGTCGCTTTTAACTCTTTTAAATCGCTTATATTAGCAATCGAATTGACAAGATAGTCAATCTCGTCAATTTTTTTGTCAGGGTTTAATTTACACAATAATTGCAAAATGGTATTTATTAACTTTTGGCATATGCTGTCAATCGCATTGATACTTATGATTTTTTTCTCTAAATCTTTGATGTAACCTGATTTATGATAACTCTCCGCCTTATCCGCTTGATACATTTGAATCGGTTTTTTTGTTTCCATTTTATCTCCTTGGGTTTGATTTTGAGTAGCTGTTGTGTCCATCTTTTTTCCTTTTTTTGAATTTGTGATGACATCATAACAGGAGATAAAACTCTTTAAAAGTGCTATTTTATGGGTATTTGTATGGGGTTTAAGATTTAATTTATAAATAATTTATGGGATGAAAAATAGAGAGGTTTTTAATGTATGGGATAAAAATAGAATGAAAAAAATATCAAATTAATTTATGGGGTATGAGTGGATGGGTGGTGTATAAACTATGGGGTTTCAGTTAGAATTAAATGAAATTTATGGGATAAAGTTTTGAAAGAGAAAAAATAAATAATCTCTATTTTTTCTCAAATTGGCATAAAAAAGAGGAAATTATCAAAAAATAGTTATATGAGGGTCATTAAAGCGTTTCTTTTTAGCATTGTTTTTTCTTCTATCGACAATACCTTGGGCTAAATTTTCCTTTCGTTGCTTATCCGTTAATTCCATTAAATGTATACATTCATATGTGAGATGCTTTAAAATATTGTTGTACCACTTTTTGGATTGTTTTTCATTGTCTTTAAGAAGCGTTAGCATAAACGCTAAAATCTCATTAGCATTTTCTGTAAAATGATAAGACTGATGCTTGCCCATAAACTCTATCAACTTTTTCTTATCTTCAAAAGAAACGCTGAAAGAACTTTTTTCTATTGCTTCTCTTATAGAACGATAGTCGCAACATCTATCTTCAAAAACAACCCTTCTAAAAATTAATACATCATTACGAGAACAATCAGCGCAACCTTTTGAATCAAGATAATCGGCTTCATTTTTAAGTTCTCTAAATGCTTTTAATTCTTGCGTTGTTTTATCAAACGTAATGAAATCTACTTCAACATAGTTCACAACTTTTTTCATTTGATTGTCAATCAATTCATTTTTCTTGCGTTGTGCATAAATTTGTGTGAGAGATTCTAATTTTAAAAAGGTATGACGAGTCATAAGCGGTGTATGTTTTGGCATGAATATTCCTTTTTGGGCAAACAAAATAAAAATTTTGTCTGATTTTTCTTTACTTATAATGTAATAGATAAGCAAAATCTTATCACATTTTATTCTAAAGGAGTGTCAAGATGAACACGCAACTAATGATTATGGGCGAAATCAGTTTCATAAAAACTGGCGAGTATAAAGGTGAGGTGGTTAATAAACTTCAATTTTTTAATGAAGACGAGGCAAAAGGTATTTCTATCTTAGAGGTTAAATTGGATTCTCGTCAAGATATGTCAATTTTGAAAAAAGGTGTTAAAGTTCAAATACCAGTCACAATTTCTGCGATGGATAGAAGTATTTTCTATAAGCAACGAGGAAAAATTTTAACCAAATAAGCGTTTTAAATCTTCTTGCTCAAGGGTGTTATTCCTTGAGCTTCTTCTTTCTTTTATAAATTTTCAAAGGATGTATCATGGTAGACAATAATCAAAACGATGGTTTAGTGGAATATGTGTTGGAGCAGATGCTTTATAATGAAACGTGGTTATCTGTTGTTTTAGTGATTGATAGTGCGATGGTTTTATGGGTGGCTCATTACTTCTTTGGTTTGAATATCTTTCAACTTTTAGGGAAGTGATGCATGAATAAAGACATCATTTTTTTTCATTGTAAAAAAGTTATAAAAATGAGTGGTTACGCATTGGTTGTGTTTATTTTTGTGGGGTTTTTAGAAGTCATTCATATTGATATTAAAAACAACAGCTATATTTCAAGCGTTACGAATGAAAAAATCCCATCAGGTTTTGTTGTGAGGGATGATAGTAAAAATGTGCGTTTCATAGGGCAAGAACATCGAGAATTAGTTAAAAATAGTCCATTCTTTCAAAAGCACGAACAACTTTATCAATCAGTAAATAAAAGTGAATTTGTCTTTTCATTTATTGAATATGTGAAAAATTTGCTTCACTACTCTTTTAAAAAATCTTATTCAAGCGAAGTTTATCAGGCTGATTTTTTCATGCGTATTTTATTGGGAGGATTGTTTTTTATATGGTTGATATATAGGTATCTATTGAGAGCAAAATTTGAAATACTGCCTGTACGATTCAATCTATATAATCAAATAGGAGAACAAAACGCACAATCTAAAAAAGTGTATGACATCTTTTTAAAAAAGAACGATAATCAAATCATTTATAAAAACGCTTCTAAAATCAACTATGACAACTATGTCAAAGGATTAGAGGACATCAAGCAATTTCTTGGAATGGAAAATTTAGAAGTTCAAAGATTCAAAAAGGCTTCTGTGGCATTGGTGGTTTCTAAAATTCCTTCATCGGTGAAGTTTGATGTGTCAAAGTTGAAAAAGGGATTGATTTATATGGGGGTGGATAAGTATTTAAAAGATTTCTATTTATCTATTAAAAATATGACGCATACCATTGTTGTCGCTGAAACGGGTGCGGGAAAATCTGTCTTTGTTCAAAATTTTTTAGTTTCTCTGTTTTTCAACCATGAAGAGATTGAGCAGTTCTATTTGATTGACCCAAAAAAAGCCGAATTTGGAAGGTATCAAAAATTAAAAAAAGTGGTGTATGTTGAAAATGATATTGACATCTTGGAAACATTAAAAACGCTTCAATCGGTTATGTATGCAAGATATGAGAGTATGAAGCGTGATGACTTGGACAATGGGGATGTGATTTATAATGGAAAATTCATTATTTTAGTGATGGATGAGTTTGGAACATTAGGAACGATTGCCGATACAAAAATGAAAAATGAAGTGGAGAGAATTTTGATAGACTTGGCGCAAAAGAGTAGACGCGCAAAAATTAGAATGGTTTTTATAGGACAAAAAGCAACGCGTGAGAGTATTTCATCCAATGTATTAGCCAATTTGTCTAGTAGAGGTGTTATGAAAACAGAAGATGGGGACAATATTATCAAAATGGTGGGGAATAAAGAAGAGTTAGAAGAACGAGGGGTAAATCCTAAAAAGTTTTGTAAGGGTAGGCTTTATTTCAAAGATGGTGCAAGTGGAGTCAATACTTTAATACAATCGCCATTTTTTAACTTATCGGATAAAACCCATATTGAGTATTTAAAAACCATTGTGAAGGATTTAATCCCTTCAAAAAATGAAACGATTAAACAATCTTTGAGCGATGCAAGTATCAAAAGTATAAAAAGTGCTGACTTTTATGAAAAAAATTTAAAAAATTTGTGGGAGCGTGTTAAAAATATTCAGGATGAAAACAAAGCAACAGAACTTAGAAAAGCAATTCAGAGCTGTAAAAGAGATTTGAAGCGTCAAAAAATGGATGATTTAGATATTAGGATAGAAACTCTTCACAAACAACTTTCCATTTAAAAACAAGGTTATTGGGGTTCTCCGTGGTGGCTTGCCACAACGGAGGTTCTCAATGTTCTTGTTTTTTCCACAATCAATTTCAAAATTTTATTTTTCCCTTGTTTACTTAAAATATAGATAAATAAAAAAGTGTGGTATGGAAAAAATGATAATAGACAAATACATTCAAGAGGCACAAATTTTATACGAGCAGAAGGAATTGAAAAAAAGACTTTTTGCCCAAAAGGTGCTGTTTACTCGAAAAGATAATTCAAGAGCGTTTAGCCTTGAAGATGTCAATAATTATAAAGAAAAAACAAAATCTGCACTGGTACAAAATGAAATCCGTTCTATCGCCAAGGTGATGGAAAAAAAGATAGTTATTTTTCAAACACGCACGATAAATCCCATGTTGAATGTTCCATTATTAGATACAACGCTTGAGAAGATTGACGCTGATATTAAAAAGCAGTACGAACATTTTAAACGATTTCACAGACACATGAAGCAGTTTAAATATGAAGATAGAAAACTAAACTATAAATTTGTCAGGATGTATGAACTAACGAAGTCTTTAAATATTCATTCGCATTGTTTAGACATTTTGGATGACGCTTTGGATTTGGAGCATTATTTAAAATCAATCGTCCATGCAAGGAAAAACCATGACATTGGAAGGATTGAATTGGCTGTGAATGTTCCGACATTTCGACACATTGAAAAACTTTTCAAAAAAGGTTTTGTGGTAAGGGTTAATAATCAATACATCACATTGAAACTGCATAGAAGATTTGGCTTTTATGTGATTTCAGATTTCGTGACAAGACAAAAAGGGAATTTCATTTATATCAGAGTTTTACAAGAGAAGCAACGTGATGGCAAAGCTATCACAAAATATGCGTTTAAGTACCTATTGAAAACAACTAAAAAAACATCAAAAGAACAAGCCATTTTTTCAAAGTTAAAAATCAGGCAACAACAATTTTCAAAAGACTTTTTTAGCTGTGGGATTAGAAAAGACATCTTATATAGGACATCAAGCAAAATTTACACAATGGTTAAAAGAAAACGAGAGGGTATTTTTTTAAAGCCAACGCTAGAAGATTTGAAAGGGTGTATTTTTTACACGTCACATCTTTTTAAAAAAAAGGTGGTGTTCCAACTTGAAAATTATGTGTTTTATCGTAAAAGTAAAAGAGCTAATGAGAAGTGGATTGAGCTATTGGATACCCAAAAATATGCCATTGAGGTTTATGAAGATAGATTTTCAGACGCTTCTTTATATGCAGATAAAGAAGATGTTAATGGGTATTCCTCTTTGCGTGATTGGGTTAAAAAAGCCAATGACGTTATTAGAGCACTTTTTTATTCTGACATTGAGTATCGTACCGACAAAAAGGAATTTCAAAAATGGTTTGAGTCTGAAAAGCCCTATTTGAGCTCTTTGATTACGATTGAAGAGATTCAATATGAAAATCAAAAAGCTCGAGAAGAGTATTTAAATTACATAGACAAGATGGAGCAAAAAATCGCTGATTATTATGAGCGAGGTTGCCCCTATACTATTGAATTGTGCTCTAATTTTTAGATGTATCCTCTGCAAAATCAAATGAAATTTTTGAGAGGTGTTTATACAAAATTTCAATTTTTGTCTGTGTCTTATAGTGGGTTTCGGTGATGTCGTCATTGAGGCTATGCCCGACAAGTTTTTTAATAATGTCAGATGGTGCTTCAACATCGTCTAGTTTTTGAGTAAAGTTTTTTCTGAAACTATGAAGGCTTTTTAGTTCTTGATTTTCAGGGGTTAAAACAGATTTAATAGCTCTATTGAGGCGTTTTCCAATTTGATTATCCTCTCCATTGAAAAATAAAAATTCTGTGTCATTATGTGCTAATTGATATTTTACAAGTTCTAAAATATCGGGGTGGATAGGGACTCTTCTAGTTGAGTTTTTTGTTTTGAGAGTGCGTTCTCCCGATTCTTCGATGTTGAAATAGGGGATATTATCCTCATATAAAATATCTGTTTTTTTAAGCTCAATCAGTTCTTTTCGTCTGAGTCCTGTATAGACAAATACTTTAAACATATTGCGGATGGTTTCGTCTTTGTAGTTTAAAAGCTCTCCCAGCTCATTATCGTCAAATTGTGTTTTGTCTGACATCGCTTCCTCCAGATATTTTATTTTCATGTTATTGGTTTTGATATAGTCGTTTCGTTCTAAGTATTCGATAAGATTTTTGATATAGACAAACATATTATTGATAGTTTTGTTCGTAAGTTTTGGGAATTGGTTAAATGCTTGTTTTTCTTTTTCGTCTTTAAATTTCATAATCTCATCAAAGGTTTTACCCTCAAATTGCTTGAATTTGAAAATATTGGATGGCAGTTGCTTGAGATTGGATTGTAAGGTGTTAAAAAATTTCTTTTTGTTTATTTGGTGGATGTCGGTGCTTTCATGGGCAAATAATAAAAGGTATCTGTACACATTATTGATTTTCTTGATGGTGTCATCACTTTTGTTTTCAGTATCTTTTTTGTATGCCATAAACATAGTAAACGCTTCTTTAAGCGTAATCGGTTTAATTTCATCGGAATCTATGATGCGAACATTAGAGATTTTTTTCTGTTGTTTTTTACCCATTAAAATGCGCTCAATCTTGTCATTAAGCTCTTGAATGAGGGCTATATCCTCAGGATTGTCGCCTTCATCAACTTGAATTTTATTAAACGTAAGATTTGGATCAAGTTTTTTCAACATAGGATGACTTCCATAAAGTTTGATTTTTAAAAGATTGGCAAATAGTAGGTTATCCGTTCTTAAAGTCTGTTTAACGATGCTTCCATTGACTTTTATAACGAAATAGTAGGTGCTTCCAATCTTCTGTAAGTGCTTGGTATTGGAATATAAAAAATTTCTTAAAAGTTGTAAAGAAGTTGTAAAAATCTCTTTACGAAGTTGGTAAAGTGTCGGTTTGATGGGATGTTTTAATAGACTGGCCGGGAGAGAGGGATTTGAACCCCCGGAAGTGTTACCTTCAACGGTTTTCAAGACCGCCGCATTAAGCCGCTCTGCCATCTCCCGACAGGTAAAGTGATGATTCGTTTTAAGGTGGAGGCGACACCCGGATTTGAACCGGGGATCAAGGCTTTGCAGGCCCATGCCTTACCGCTTGGCTATATCGCCGCCGAATCCATGTTAGTGGTGGTGCCCGGAGCCGGATTTGAACCGGCACAGGAAAAACTCCCGAGGGATTTTAAGTCCCTTGCGTCTACCAATTTCGCCATCCGGGCAACGCATTTCATTTTCTTAGATAAATGGAGCGGGAAACGAGGTTCGAACTCGCGACCCCGACCTTGGCAAGGTCGTGCTCTACCACTGAGCTATTCCCGCATTTAAAAAAGAGATGAAAGTATATCAGTTTTTTTTAGTAAAGTAAAGTTCTTTTTGAAAATCATTGTACCAAGGAAGGTATTTTGCTATAATCTAAGAAAATTTTGAAGGAAGTTTCATGCGTAGTGATCAGGTAAAAAAAGGGTTTGACAGAGCGCCACATCGAAGTTTGTTTCGTGCAACGGGTGTGAGTACAGAAGATTTTAGTAAGCCTTTTATCGGCGTGACAAATTCATACATTGATATTATTCCTGGGCACTTCTTTTTAGCAGAATATGGCAAAATCATCAAAGATGAGATACGAAAAAATGGTTGTATCCCTTTTGAATTTAACACGATTGGGGTGGATGATGGTATTGCGATGGGGCATGATGGCATGCTTTATTCGCTTCCGAGCCGTGAAATTATTGCTAGTTCTATCGAAACAGTCATGAATGCACATAAGCTTGATGCAATGATTTGTGTGCCAAATTGTGATAAGATTGTTCCGGGTATGATTATGGGAGCACTCCGAGTCAATGTTCCAACGGTCTTTGTCAGCGGTGGTCCTATGAAAAAAGGCTACACGAAAGAGGGAACTCCTATAGATTTAGCGACGGCGTTTGAAGCGGTGGGTAAGTTTGAAAAAGGTGATATTACAGAAGCAGAACTCACCGACATTGAGTGCAATGCCTGTCCAAGTGGAGGGTCGTGCTCTGGGATGTTTACGGCAAACAGTATGAACACATTGATGGAAGCGATGGGAATTGCGTTGCCTGGTAATGGAACTATCCCAGCACTGACACCTGAGCGTGAAGTGCTCATTCGTGCTGCGGCAAAACGTGTGTGCGAAATAGCTTTGGATAGCGCTTATAATTTTAGAAATATCCTCAATGAAAAAGCTGTACGCAATGCCTTTGCGGTCGATATGGCGATGGGTGGAAGCTCCAACACAGTACTTCATATGTTAGCCATTGCTAAAGAAGCAGGGGTTAATTTTAACATCAAAGATATCAACGATATCAGTAAAAAAGTCTCTCACATCGCTAAAATCTCTCCTTCTCTTTCAACGGTACATATGGAAGATATCAACAAAGCTGGTGGTGTGAGTGCGGTGATGAAAGAGATGAGTCGTCGTGATAACGGAGCACTCTTCTTGGATAATCTCACAGTAACGGGAGAGAATATCGGCGAGCGTATTGCGGGGGCTAGTATCAAAGATGAAACGATTATCCATACGCTTG
>RRZT010625100.1_pt1 | contig 11968 bp, 15 predicted proteins | sample 2165551 | NCBI WGS metagenome assembly RRZT01 (sample SAMN10456910, study PRJNA506462) | wastewater metagenome | biome: wastewater; feature: sludge; material: wastewater sludge; isolation source: wastewater sludge with Escherichia coli K12::gfp cells carrying plasmid... | place: USA: Moscow, Idaho... | reverse complement strand
TTGTTTCCACTTACCCATCACTCAGGCTCCACGACGATGTCATTTAAAGTTGACCCATTTGAGGGGGTCGATCGGCTGCCCACGGTGCCGCAGTTCAAAGTATAAACCGGATTCAGGGTTGCCACCGCTGTTGCCGACCGAAGCTACCGTGTCGCCGCCGCGCACCGCATCGCCGACCTGCTTGAGCAGGGCGTCGTTGTTGCCGTAGATCGACAGGTACTGGCTGCCGTGGTCGACGATCAGGAGGTTGCCGAAGCCGCGCATCCAGTCGGCGAAGACCACGCGCCCTGCGGCGATGGACTTGACCTCGCCGCCCGAGGCGGCGCGGATGAACAGACCCTTCCAGGTGCTGCCTTCCTGACGGGCGCTGCCGAAGCGGTTGGTGACGGTGCCGCGTACCGGCAGGCGGAGGTTGCCGCGCAGCGCGGCGAAATTGCCGCTGGCGCTGGCGTCCGGGCTCTTGTCGTTGTCGATTCCACTCTCCGCGGGGCGCGCGGGCGACGGTCGCGAGGCGTTCCCACGCTGGGCTTGGCGTTGTGCCGCTTCGCGCTCGGCAGCCGCACGCTGCGCCGCTTCCCGGCGGGCGGCCTCGCGTTGCTGCTGGGCGATGATGCGGTTGAGGCGGTCGATCAGCTGGCCGAGTTGCTTCTCGTCGCGTTGCAGCGAGCCGATTTCCTTGCGCTGCGAGGAGAGTTGTGCCGAGAGCGAGTCGAGCATCGCCTTGCGCTGACCGCGCTGGGCAAGCAATTTGTCGTGCTGCTGTTTTTGCTGTCCTTCGACCGCGCTCAACTCCTCGGCGCGTTCGCGCGTGTCGGCGGCCAGTGCCTGTTTGCGCCGCAGCGTGTCGGCGATCTCCCGGGTCAATTGACTGCGGGCCTGGCCGATGATCGCCAGATAGTGCAGGTCGCGCGCCGCCTGGTGCGGGTCGTCGCCGTTGAGCAGCAGGCGCAGGGCGTCGGGATTGCCGCCCAGGTATTGGCGGTAGACGAGGCGCTCGAGTTGCTCATGTTGCGCCTTCAGGCGTGTTTCGAGGTCGCGGGCTTGGCCGCCGAGGTCTTTCAGGGTGTTTTGCAGGCGTTGGCGCTGAGTGCCGAGTTGATGCAGCTCGCGCTGGGTGGTCGAGATGCTCTGTTCAACCCCTTTGAGCTGGTCGGCGGCGCTGGCGCGTTTGCCTTCGGTGGCCGCCATTTCCTTGCGCAACGCGTCGATCTGATCGCGCAGTTCCTTGAGGTCGCTTTTCTTCTCCGCGACGTCGGCACGCGTGGCGGCGCGCTTGTCCTGCGCTGGGGCCGGAGTGGGCCAGAGCGCAGCGAGCAGGAAGATGCCGCTCAGGGTTGCGGCGAAGGCGATCGTGCGGAGGGAATGCAAAGGGCGGGCGCGATTGGGGCAGGAACGTTCCATGGCGACTAAGCAGGGTTCCGTGGGGACGGCCCCCGGGAACGGGAATTATTTTATAATGATTCCCCACACTTCACGAGTCCGGGTCGCCGTGGCCATTCAAGTTAGTCTGATCGACAAGCAGGAGCACATCGAACAAGCCGCGCGCGCCTTGAAATCGATCTCCCATCCCTTGCGCCTGAAAATCCTGTGCGTGATCGGCGACCAGGAGGCCTGCGTGCAGGAAATCGTCGAAGCGGTCGGGACCTCGCAGAGCAACATTTCGCAGCACCTGGCCATCCTGCGCGAAAAAGGCATCCTGATGACCCGTAAGGATGCCAATCGGGTTTACTATCGCGTCGGCGACGGCCGCACGCTGCAACTGATCGGAATGATGCGCGAAGTGTTCTGCGGCGGTTGATCCGCCGCGGCCACGCCCGGTCTTTCCGGTTTTCAATCTTCAACCTTAGCCGTACTTGGAGTTCGACTTGGAATTCATTCAGCAAAACCTGTTCATGATCGCCGTGGCCCTGATCAGCGGCACGATGCTGCTGGTCCTGTCGGTGCGTCGCCCGGGCGGGCACAACGCCCTCAGCCCGGCGAAAGCGATCCAGCTCATCAACCGCGAGGACGCGTTGGTGATCGACGTGCGTGAACAGGCCGAATACGTCGGCGGACACGTTGCCGATGCGCGTCACCTGCCGCTGGCCGACCTCGCCAACCGCGCCGGTGAACTCGATAAGTTCAAGGCCGGCCCGGTGCTGGTCGTGTGCCAGACTGGTGCCCGCAGTGGCGGTGCGTGCCGGACCCTGGAAAAGCTCGGCTTTGCTAAGGTCCACAGCCTCGAAGGCGGCGTTGCCGCCTGGTCCGAGGCCGGTCTTCCGCTCAAGAAGGGGGCGCGCAAATGAGTACCCGCCCGCGCGTCCTGATGTACTCGACGGCCGTTTGCCCGTACTGCGTGCGCGCCGAGAACCTGTTGCACGCCCGCGGCGTCGAGGCGATCGAGAAGGTTCGCGTCGACCTCGATCCCGAGCGTCGCGCCGAAATGATGGAGCGGACTTCGCGCCGTACCGTGCCGCAGATTTTTATCGGCGAAACCCATGTGGGCGGCTGCGACGACCTGATCGCCCTCGATCAGGCTGGCAAGCTGCTCCCTCTGCTGGCCGGCGAAAGCGTCTGAGGCCACTTCGTCCCTCGTTACCCCATTTCAACCTCTAAAGAAAAGATATCGTCATGAGCCAGGAAGCCGCACCGTCGTTCGCGATCGAAAAACTCTATGTCAAGGACATGTCGCTTGAGGTGCCGAATGCGCCGGAGATTTTCCTTGAAAGCGAAAGCCCCGAGATCGGCCTGCAACTGCAGACCGCCGTTACGGCGCTGGGCGAGGATGCGTTCGAAGTCACCCTGACCACGACGGTGACCGCCAAGCTGGGCGAAGAGAAGACCGTCTTCCTCGTCGAAGTGGCGCAGGCCGGTATCTTCCGCGTACGCAACGTGCCCGAGGACAACCTGCCGCCGCTGCTCTCGATCGCCTGCCCGAACATCCTCTTCCCGTACGCGCGCGAAGTCGTCTCCGACGTCGTCTCGCGTGCCGGCTTCGCGCCGGTGGTCCTGCAACCCGTCAACTTCGAAGCGCTCTATGCTGCGCGCCTCGAGCAGGCGGCCGCCGAAGCCGCCGCGGCGGAGCAGGCCACGGTTCAATAAACGCGCAGGCGAGGGCGTCATGAAGCGATTTCTACCGTTGATCGTTGCCGCGTTCGTGCCGCTGGCGGCCAGCGCCATCGAGTACCGCTCGGTGGAGAGTGCGACGGTGCTGTACGACGCCCCGTCGCTGCGCGCTGCCAAGCTGTTTGTCATCAAGCGCGAGACGCCGGTCGAGATCGTGGTCTCGGTCGAAGGTTGGGCCAAGGTGCGCGATGCTGAAGGCGGGTTGGCGTGGATCGAAAGCAAGCATCTGGTCGAGCGGCGGACGGTCATCGTCCGCGTCGACGTCGCCGAGATTCGCCAGAAAGCCGACGAAACCTCGCCGCGGGCCTTTGCCGCGGAAAAGAACGTCGCCCTGGAGTACCTTGAAACCCTTCCCGGTGGCTGGATCAAGGTCCGCCACCGCGACGGACAAAGCGGCTACGTGCGCGCCAATCAGGTCTGGGGCGGCTGATTGAAGCTTACCGTCCTGGCGGCCGGTGCCTGGGGGACCGCGCTGGCGCTGGCGTTCGCCCCGCGCCATGCGGTGACCTTGTGGGCGCGTGAGCCGCAACTCGTCGCCGACCTCAAAAACGAACGCGAGAATCGGCGTTTCCTTCCCGGGTTCGCGTTTCCTGATTCTCTGGCCGTCGAGGGCGATTTCGTGCGTGCCGTTGAGGCGGCCGAACTGGTTGTGCTGGCCACGCCGCTCGCTGGCCTGCGCTCGACCCTGAAGCAACTGCGCGGGGCGCGTGCCGATTTGCCGCCCTTGCTCTGGGTGTGCAAAGGGCTCGAAGCGGGCAGCGCCAAGCTGCCGCATCAGGTCGTCGCTGACGAGTTGGGCGCGAGCGCCGTGTGCGGCGTGCTGACCGGCCCGAGCTTTGCCGAGGAGGCGGCACAAGGCTTGCCGCTGGCGATCACCCTGGCCTCGTGTGACAGCGCTTTTGCCGAGGCCGCGGCACGCGAATTGCACAGCCCGCGTTTCCGCATCTACGCCAACGACGATCTGGTCGGGGCGGAAGTCGGCGGGGCGGTGAAGAACGTCATGGCCATCGCCACCGGCATCTGCGACGGGCTCGGGTTCGGGCTCAATGCCCGCGCCGCTTTGATTACCCGCGGTTTGGCCGAGATCGCCCGTCTGGGCGTGGCGCTCGGCGGGCAGCCGGCGACCTTCATGGGTTTGGCCGGAATGGGCGACCTCATCCTGACCTGTACCGGCGCGCTGTCGCGCAACCGCAAGGTCGGTCTGGCGCTGGCGGAGGGCCGGCCGCTGGCGCAGATCCTGATTGACCTCGGGCACGTCGCCGAGGGCGTGGGGACGGCGCGCGAGGTCGCTTCATTGGCCGCGCAGATGGGCATTGACATGCCCATCACCCAGGCCGTCGACGACATTCTGCAAGGGCGGCGCGGCGCCCAGGCCGCCGTCGAGGCTTTGCTCAACCGCGACCCCAAGCGCGAAGGCCAGTAAACCCGCCTCCGCGCCGGAGGTGAGGCTCAGGTGCGGAACGAACTGAACTTGTTCTGCAGCCCCTGCGCGAGCTGATCGAGTTCGCGCAGCGTCAGCGTCGCCTGTTGCAACTGCGCTTCAGCCGCCTGCATGCGTCCGGTGATGGCTTCCGCACTTTGCGCCATGAGCGTGGTGGCGCTTTTCTCTTCGCGCGTTGAATGCGAGATGTCGTCCATCTTGCTGCGTACCGCATCCATGTTGCCGCGAATGCCCGAGATGCCCTCGGCGGCGGTGCTCGAACTGGCGACGCCATCGCGCGCCGAACTGAGCGTTCGCTCCATGGTGTCGACGGCGTGCAGCGTCTCCTTGCGGATGCCGTCGGTCATGGTGTTGATCTGTTGTGTCGCCGCGCCGGTGCGCTCGGCGAGCTTGCGCACCTCGTCGGCCACCACGGCGAAGCCGCGGCCCTGTTCGCCCGCGCGCGCGGCTTCGATGGCGGCGTTGAGCGCGAGCAGGTTGGTCTGGTCGGCGATTTCCTTGATCACTTGGGTGATGCCGCTAATTTCCTGGGCGCGGCGGTTGAGTTCCTCGAGCAGTCCGGCCAGATTCTCGACCTCGCCGGCCGAGTGTTCGACCTTGGCGGCGACTTCGGCGACGCTGGCCGAAGACGCTTCGGAGAGCTGGCTGGTGCTCTTGACGAGTTCGTCGGCTTCGCTGACGTTGTCCGCGATGTGGGCGATGCTGACGGTGATCTGCTCGATCGTCGCGGCATTGCTGGAGCTTTGGTCGGCGAGCGCCTGGAAGTCGTTCGACATCCGATCCAGGGTGCCGTTGACGGTGTGCACGCCGGCGGTCAGGCGCCCGGCCTCGTCGCGGATTTCCGCAAACATGGTGCGCAGGCTGGCAAGGAACGTGTTGAAGTGCCGGGCCGTCTCGGCGATCTCGTCGCGCCCGGCGATGTCGATCTGACGGGTCAGGTCGCCGCCGCCGCGGGCGATTTCCTGCATGATCTGGCTGATCCGGCTGATGCCTGAAGTGATGCGCTGGGCCATCGCGAAGGCGACCAGCACGGCGGCGACGACGAAGACCAGACCGATCAGGAAAATCTGGCTCATCAGCGCGCGGCTGCTGGCGAGGAGTTCGTGCCGGTCAATGACGCTGATGATCTTCCAGCCGGCGCGCGAGGCGTCCATCACCAGGCCGACTTTTTCCGTCCCGTCCTGCATGAAGCGGAAGTTCGGCGTGCTCTTGGCGACGGCTTCGGTCAGCTCAGCGATGTTGAGGGTGCCGATCTGCTTGCCGAGCAATTCCTTGTTCGTCGGGTGCGCGAGGACGGTGCCATCGTTTTCGGTGACGATCAGGAAGCCGGTTTCGCCGATGCGGATCTGGCCGACGATTTCCGAGAGCTGCTTGAGCGACATCGCGATGCCGGGGATGTAGAGCACCTCGCCGTCAGGGCCGTTGTAGCTCTTGACCGCAGAGGTGACGAAGTCGCCAATGGTCGAGAAGTAGGCCTTGCTCAGGATGGGCTTGCCGCGCTGCGCCATGGCCTGGCTCCACCACGGGCGTTTGCGCGGGTCATAGCCGGCGGCAAATTGTTTGTTGGTCTGGGTGGTGATGAAGCCGCCGTAGCGGGTGCCCATGAAGAACTCGGGGTTCTCCGGGTGCGTCTTGCCCATCAGGGTGAAGTGCGCATGCAGCTGCTTCTCGGCCTCGCCGCGAGTGAGCGCGGTGAGGTCGGTCGGTGTCGTCTTGTCGGCAAAGCTGTTAACCGTCGCGTCGATGCGTTGCGCGGCCGGGTGTTGTCCCATCGATTCGAGGTTGTAGAAGGTGTTGTCGATCATCACCTTGATGACGTTGTCGACTTGCTTCATTTCGCCCCCGGCGCGGGCGATGAATTCGCTTTCCGATTTCTGTCCAAGTGAAACGTTGAGCAAAACCAGAATGCAGACCAGCGGGACTGCCACCAGGGCGGTCGAACTCAGGAACAGGCGCTTTTTGATGCTGCCTGAACGAAGGAAGGAGAAAGGCATGCGACGACTCCTGAAGCGGCGCGAATACACGCCATGCCGTCACTATAGTGCCCGGCGCGAGAGCCGGGCAAGCGTCTAGCCGGCCGCCTCGCACGCCCCGTCGTAAGCCTGCTGGCGCCAAGCTTCGAACACCGTCACGGCCACCGCGTTGGAGAGGTTGAGGCTGCGCTGTCCGGGCAGCATCGGCAGGCGCAGGCGTTGCTCCTCCGGAAAGCTGGCAAGCAGCGCCTCGGGCAGGCCGCTCGTTTCGCAGCCGAAGACGAAGGCGTCGTCGGCACGAAACTGCGGCGCGTCGAAGCGCTGCGTGGCGCGTGTGGTCATCGCAAACAGGCGGCGCCCGGCGAGTGCCGTCAGGCAGGCGTTCCAGTCGGCATGCCGATGCACGCGCGCGAACTCGTGGTAGTCGAGCCCCGCGCGCTTGAGCTGGCGGTCTTCCCAGCGGAACCCGAGCGGTTCGACGAGGTGCAGTTCGGCGCCGGTATTGGCGCAGAGGCGAATGACGTTGCCCGTGTTCGGGGGGATCTCGGGTTGGTACAGGACGACGGCGGTCAAGGCTGGCTCCGTGGCGTTGCAAAAAGTAAAAGCGGGGGGAAAGTCCGGCGCAGCGTGGTGTTTCGCCGGGCATCGGCTAGAATCATGCGGTTGGCAAAGAAGATGAATGACACAGGCTTGGTGCGGAGCGTTCTATGGTTCGGCCGGAAAAAATCCGTCTCGGTGATTTGCTTATCCAGCAGGGCTTGCTCAGCGACGAGCAACTGAAATTCTCGCTGGACGAGCAAAAACGCAGCGGGCGCAAGCTCGGGCGTATTGTCGTCGAAAGCGGCTTCGTCACGGAAGAGGCGATTTCCAGGGCCTTGGCCGGCCAACTGCGCATTCCCTTCCTCGACCTCAAACAGCACAGTCCACGTCCAGAGCTGTTGCAATTGCTGTCCGAGGCTCAGGCCCGGCGCTTCCGCGCCGTGGTGTTCGACGAGGCGGGCGGGAATCTGCGCGTCGGTTTTGTCGATCCGACCGATCTTGCCGCCTACGACGAGATCGTGCGCCTGACGCGTCGGCAGATCGATCCAGTCGTCGTTGCCGAAAGCCAGCTGCTGGCGCTGATCGACCGTGCTTACCGCCGCACCGAGGAAATCAGCGGCCTGGCGCGCGAGTTGACGGCCGACCTTGGCGACGTTCCGGTTGAATTCGGCGAGTTGTTCGCCACCGCGCCCGGGGCCGAGGATGCGCCGGTGGTCAAGCTGTTGCAGACGGTGTTTGAAGAGGCCATGCGGTCGCGTGCCTCGGACATCCACCTCGAACCACAAGAGCGGGCGCTGCGTGTGCGTTTTCGCATCGACGGGCTGTTGCACGTGCAGATGGAGGCCGATGCCAAAATTGCCCCGGCGCTGGCGCTGCGCCTGAAGCTGATCTCCGGCCTCGATATTTCCGAAAAACGGTTGCCGCAGGACGGACGTTTTGCGATCAAGGTCCGCAATGCCATGGTCGACGTGCGTATCTCGACCATGCCGACGCAATACGGCGAATCGGTGGTCATGCGTTTGCTCAACCAGAACACCGGCCTGCTGGGGCTTGACCGCCTCGGCCTGCCGGCCGACATGCTCGAGCGCCTGCGCCGTTGCGTGCGTCGCCCGAGCGGCATGGTGCTGGTCACCGGGCCGACCGGCAGCGGCAAAACGACGACGCTCTACGCCGCGCTTTCTGAACTCAACACCACCGAGAAGAAGATCATCACCGTCGAGGACCCGGTCGAATATCGACTGCCGGGGATCAACCAGGTCCAGGTGCACGAGAAGATCGATCTTTCCTTCGACCGTGTGCTGCGTTCAGCCTTGCGCCAAGACCCGGACATCGTTCTGGTCGGCGAAATGCGCGACCAGACTACGGCCGAGATCGGCATGCGCGCGGCGATCACCGGGCACATGGTGCTGTCGACGCTGCACACCAACGACGTAGTCTCCACGCCGATCCGCCTGCTGGACATGGGTGTGCCGCGCTACATGGTTGCCCTTTCGCTGCAGCTCGTCGTTGCCCAGCGCCTGGTGCGCGTGGTGTGCGAGAACTGTGCCGAACCGTATACGCCGGCGCCGCACGAGCACGAATGGCTGCGTCTCGAGCTCGGCGACGCCGTGGACCGCCAGCGCTACCTGCGCGGTCGCGGGTGCATGCACTGCGGCAACACCGGCTATCAGGGCCGGACGGGCGTTTACGAGATGCTCGAAATGACGACCGAACTCGTCGAGGCGATCAACAGTGACGACACCGGCCGCTTCGTCCAGGCCGCCCGCCGCCAGATGGCCGGCGAAACCCTGCGCCGCGATGCCGTTCGCCAGGTTGTGCGCGGGCGGACGACGGTCGAAGAAGCAATGCGCATCAGCAATCAGTTTGAGGATTGAGTGAAGATGCCTAAGCGCAACGGGTTCGGTGTAAACGGCGAGAGCGCACAGCAGGAAGTGGCGCCGATGGCGGTCGACACGGTTTCCTCCGGGGCCAAGATTCGCCCCTAGCCATGCCTGCATTCACCTATAAAGCCCGCAATGGCGCCGGCGACCTGATCGAAGGCACGCTCGAGGGCGTGTCTGCAGGGGTGGTGGCCGACCAGTTGCGCGGGCAGGCGTTGACGCCGGTGTCCATCGTCGAGGCGCAGGGGCGTCCGGAAGCGCGTGGCGCGACCGGCGTTCCCGGGGCGGGCGTGACGTTGTTCCGGGCGAGGGTGTCGCAGGTCGATCTCCTGCTCTTCAGTCGTCAGATGCACACCCTGCTCAAGTCGGGAGTGCCCATCCTGCGCGCCCTGAACGGGTTGCAGGAGGCGGCGATCAACCCCGAACTGCGGCGTGTGATCGGCGAGATTCGCGAAAGCCTGGAGGGCGGGCGTGACCTGTCGCAGGCCATGGCCCGGCATCCGCGCGTCTTCTCGCCCTTCTACCTGTCGATGGTGCGTGTCGGCGAGGCGACCGGGATGCTCGAGGACGTTTTCTACCGTCTGTTCGAGCACCTCGAGTTCGAGCGCTACATGCGCGAACAGGTCAAGACCGCGCTGCGCTACCCGATGTTCGTGGTGGCCGCGATGGTCGCCGCCATCGTCATCGTCAATCTTTTTGTCATCCCGGCGTTCGCCAAGGTGTTCGCCGGCTTCGGCGCCGAGCTGCCGTTGATGACGCGTTTGCTGCTCGGGTTTTCGGACTTCATGGTCGAGTTCTGGCCCGCGCTGCTCGCCGTTGGGCTGGGCGCAGTATTCGGTTTTCGCGCCTGGGTCGGTACCGCGGCCGGGCGACTGGCCTGGGATCGACTCTCGTTGCGCATTCCGATTGCCGGGAAAATCCTGCACAAGGCCGCGCTGTCGCGCTTTGCGCGCAGCTTCGCGCTCGGTCAGCGCAGTGGTGTGCCGGTGATGCAGGCCTTGTCGAACGCCGCGCAGACGGTCGACAACGTCCACGTGGCGCGCCGCATCGAAGCCATGCGCGAGAGCGTCGAACGTGGCGAAAGTCTGCTGCGGGCCGCCATCGGCGCCGGCATCTTCACCCCGGTGGTGTTGCAGATGGTCGCCGTCGGCGAGGAATCGGGCGCGGTCGACGACATGATGGAAGAGATCGGCGACATGTATCGTCAGGAGGTCGAATACGAACTGAAGACGCTCGGCCAGCAGATCGAGCCCATCCTCATCGTCCTGCTCGGCATCCTCGTCCTCATCCTGGCGCTCGGCATCTTCCTGCCGATGTGGGATCTGGGCAAGGTGGCGATCAAGCGCTAGGGCGCGGACGATGGCCGGCGCCCCGCGGCGACGCTACGAATTCGCAGTGCTGGTGCTGATCATCGGCGCGCTAGCGCTGCTGCTCCTGCAGGCGCTCGAACGCGCGCGGCGCGAAATCGAGGACGCCGCCGTGCAGAGCGAAATTGCCGCCCTACGCATCGCTTTGCTCGAACGTGCGGCGCACCGCGAGGTGCATGGCGGCACCTGGCCTGCGAGCGACAACCCCGTCGACTGGGCCGGACGGGCGCCGGAACCGTACCGCGGCACGCTGTCCGTTGCGCCGGCCGGCCATGGCGTCTGGTATTTCGATACGACGCGGCGCGAGCTGGTTTACCTCTACCGCGGCGGCGACGCCGCCCGCTTTCGGCTGGAGCGCGCCGCGCCGATGGCCGGTAGCGATACGGTTCCGGGGCGGCTCGCCGGCATCGGCCTTCGACGCGTGGACGCCACAGTGGGCGAGCGCTAAGCAGGCAAGAGGCGTGCAGCGTAATGCAAGGGGAGTATCATGACGGCTTCAGGCGAGGACACGAGATGAATGACCGCACCCGCAAGCTCAGACTAGACCGGCCGGCGAAGCCGTCGGGCGGATTCACGTTGATCGAACTGATCGTCGTGGTCATCATCCTTGGCATCCTTGCCGCGGTGGCCCTGCCGCGCTTCATCAACCTGCAGCGCGATGCCCGCATCGCCAAGCTGCAGGCGGCGCGCGGCAGTGTCTCGGCGGCGTCGGCGCTGGTGCATGCGACGACGCTCTCGCGCGGCGGCGTTGCCGATCCGGCCGCCTGCCCGGGCGGCGGCGGCGTGGCCAATAACAGCCCGGCCGCGACCGGAACGGTCTGTTCCGAAAGCGGCGTCATCCACCTCGTCTGGGGCTATCCGGCGGTCACTGCCTTCGGCGGTAACCCCGGAATCCTCTCGGCCGCCGGGTTGACCGGCATCTTCAACCCGACCCAGGCCCAACTCGAGGCCGAGGGCTACACCTACACGCAAGGCGGCGCGATCGCGACTTTCGGCGTCACCGGTGCGCCGGATGCGGCCAACTGTTTCTTTACCTACACCCAACCCAATCAAGCCAACGTCGCCGCAACGATCAGCGGCCTGACCATCGGCGGATGCTGATTTTTACAAGGAGAACGGCAATGAAAACCATGCAACGCGGCTTCACCCTCATCGAACTGGTGGTGGTGATCGTCATCCTCGGGATTCTGGCGGCGACGGCGCTGCCGAAGTTCATCAACTTCCGAGGGGACGCGGCATCGGCCGCCGTGCAAGGCGTAGCTGGCGGCCTTTCGTCGGCGAGCGCGGTGAACTACGCAGGGGCGCAACTAAGCAAGACCGTTACTCCGGCCACGTTGAACGGAGCGCCTGCGACGGTTTGTACGACTGCGAACATGGGGGCCATGCTGACCTCAGGGTGGCCGGCGGGTTACAACGTGGCTGCGGCTACGGGTGCTGCCAACTGTACGTCAGGTGGTACGACCTCGTGTTCTGTTACCTATGCCGTCGGCGGAACGACCTACTCGGCTACGGCGGGGATTACCTGCTACTAAGAAACGACTCGCTCTTCTCTGGTAAACGCTAGAGATGATGCAATTCAAATCCGGGCCGGGGCGCGATGCGTCCGGCCCGAAGTTTTTTGGCTGAGCAATTATTTATGACGGGGTTTTGGAGCGGGGATAG
>RRZT011035792.1_pt1 | contig 11969 bp, 9 predicted proteins | sample 2165551 | NCBI WGS metagenome assembly RRZT01 (sample SAMN10456910, study PRJNA506462) | wastewater metagenome | biome: wastewater; feature: sludge; material: wastewater sludge; isolation source: wastewater sludge with Escherichia coli K12::gfp cells carrying plasmid... | place: USA: Moscow, Idaho ... | reverse complement strand
GAGGTGATGCGCCGGATCCGCGCGAATCAGCCCGAGGTGCCCGTCATCTTCCTCACGGCCAAGGACGCCGTCGACGACAGGATCGGGGGGCTCACTGCGGGGGGTGACGACTACGTCACGAAGCCGTTCAGCTTGGAGGAACTCATCGCACGACTGCGCGCCCTGTTGCGGCGATCGGGCGCCAGCCTGACCCGGTCCGACAGCCAACTCATCGTGGGTGACCTCATCCTGGACGAGGACAGCCACGAGGTCAGCCGGGGCGGCACGGACATCCATCTCACGGCAACGGAGTTCGAACTGCTCCGCTACCTCATGCGCAACCCACGGCGGGTGTTGTCCAAGGCTCAGATCCTCGACCGCGTCTGGAACTATGACTTCGGTGGTCAGGCGAACGTCGTCGAGTTGTACATCTCCTATTTGCGCAAGAAGATCGACGCGAACCGGCAGCCGATGATTCATACGCTGCGTGGCGCCGGTTACATGCTGAAGCCCACCGAATGACGGCCCCGCCTCCCCCCGCGCTCGGACCGGGAACTCTTGGACGCAAGCTCGTCATCAATGTCGCGCTCCTCGTCGCGATCGGAACAGCCTTGCTGGGCCTGTTCAACAGCGTGATCACCTACAAGGTGTTGGCCGCCGAACTGGACGGCCGGCTCGACTCGACGCTCGGCCGAATCAATCGTGGCGATCCCGACAATGACGGGGATCATGCACCGCCGGGTACGGTCGCCGGACAGCAGATCGGGACGATTGCCGTCGAGCTCTCGTCGTCGGGCACTGTCGTGGCCGATGGGCGGATGACGGAGAACGGCTGGGTCGACCTGGATGAGGAGGACCTTGAGGCGCTGACCTCGGTCGACACTCAGGGCAAGTCAGACGTGAACCTGCCCAACCTCGGCATGTACCGGATCCGGGTCGACGCGAACCCGTCCGGACGGCTGACCGTCGTCGGGCTTCCGATGAAATCACTCATCGAAACGATGACCACCCTGCTCGTCACGCAGGGCGTGCTGATTCTCGCCCTGGTAACGGCGTCGGTTCTCGCCACTCGATCGATCATCGTCCGGTCGCTGAGACCGTTGAACCGACTCGCGTCCACGGCGACGAGAGTGTCTGAACTCAACCTGGAGCGTGGCGAGGTCTCCATCGCCGAACGTATCCCCGTGCAGGACGCCGACCCACGAACCGAGGTCGGTCGCGTCGGCACGGCATTCAACCTGATGCTGGACAACGTGGAGAACGCCCTGGCGGTCAGGCAGGAAAGCGAAACGAAGGTACGACAATTCGTCGCCGATGCATCCCACGAACTGCGAAACCCGCTGGCGTCGATTCGCGGGTACGCCGAGCTGACCCGCCATGAGCGCGCCTCGGCATCTCCGGATCTCAAGCACGCGTTGGAGCGGATCGAGTCCGAGGCCGACCGCATGAGCGAACTCGTCAACGACCTGTTGCTGCTGGCCAGGCTCGATACCGGCCCAGCCCTCGACCGGACGGAGGTTGACGCGTCAGAAGTCGTGCTCAACGCCGTCGCCGACGCGCAGGCCGCGGGGCAAGACCACCACTGGACGGTCGCTGTCCCGGAAGAACCCGTCCTGTTGGCGGCCGACGCCAACCGATTGCACCAAGTGATCGCCAACCTGCTGACCAATGCCCGCACGCACACGCCGCCCGGAACGACCGTGCACACGGCTGTCGCAACGACTCCCACCACGGTCGAGATCAGCGTCACCGACAATGGTCCGGGGATCCCACCCGAGACTCTGCCGAGAGTGTTCGAGCGGTTCGCCAGAGCGGAGGCCAGCCGCGTTCGCTCGGGAGGGCCCAGCACGGGACTGGGTCTGGCCATCGTCAAGGCCGTCGTGAAGGCCCACGGGGGAAGTGTCCGCGTCGAGAGCGAACCGGGAGTGCGCACCGCGTTCACCGTGTCACTCCCTCGCGAGGGTTCGTCGGAGGTAGCGCACCTCCTGTGACGCTTTTCGGTGACCGAGGTCGAATATCTCAACGATCACTTCACGGAGGAGCAGGGCAACACTCCTTACCAGAGCACTCTTTTTTGTTCCGCGCGCCCCGCCCATGAAGTGACGACTGGTCTGACAGGCGGCAGCGAGCTATCAAAGGTGGTGTGAAGGCACTCCCCCCGCGCTTCGTGTTCATCATCCCTGCCATCGCTGTGCTGGCAGCATTCAGCGTCCTGTCGAACCCGACACGCGCCGATGCTCAGACGGTGCAAGAGGCATTCATCGCGAAGATCACCAACGCTGCTCAAGAGGACCAGGCACGATCCGAAGTGCCTGCCTCGGTCACCATGGGTCAGGCGATCCTGGAGTCAGGTTGGGGCAGGTCGAGCCTGTCCTCGAAGTACAACAACTACTTCGGCATCAAGTGCACATCGACGAAGTCGCCGTACCAAAGTGGCTGCGTCACCTTGTCGACCACCGAGTATTACGGCACGCCCGCCACGCCTGTCGTGCAAAAGGCCTCGTTTCGCACGTACACCAGCGCTTACAGTTCGTTCGCTGACCACAGTCGGCTGCTGACCACGCTGTCGCGGTACAAGCCCGCCTTCGCGTACAAGACGCAGCCGGACAACTTCATCAAGGCCGTCGCCAAGGCTGGGTACGCAACCGACCCGGCCTACGCCACCACGGTGATTTCGATCATGCGCAAGTACAACCTGTACCAGTACGACCTGACCCCGGCCGACCCGGTCGTGGCAGCGACGGCCGCGCAGAAGTCCGCCTTCTTCGCGAAGGTGGGTCCGGTTGCGCAGTCGTACCAGATCTCCAGCGGCCGCATCCCGGCCTCCGTCCTGATTGGTCAGGCCGCGCGCCATACGAACTACGGGTTGTCGAATCGCCTGGCCAGGACCAACAACTACTTCGGACTCACCTGCACATCGGTCGCTAGCCCTTACCAGACGGGCTGCTACACCGTGACCGCCTCTGTGGGGGGAAAGATCGTCCAGACCCGCTACCGGACGTACTCCAACGTGTGGGGTTCCTTCGCGGACATCGCCAGGCTGTACACGACGTACACCCGTTACGCCAGCGCGGGGGCCTACCGAAACGCACCGGAGAGCTTCTTGAAGACGGTCGCCATTGCCGGGTTCGGAGGGACCTCGTACTTCAACGCCGTCTTACCGATCATGCGCAACAACCGGCTGTACCTGTACGACATGCCATTCACCACGCTGCGCTCGGGGCAGTCCGGTTTCCGTGTGGCCGCCTTGAAGCGACTGCTGCGGGCCGAAGGATTGACGTGGGTCGGCTGGTCGTCGAGCTACGACGCCACGACGGTCTCCGCGGTGAAGACCTATCAACGCCGGGTTGGGATCTCCGCATCAGGCATCGCCGATCCGCGCACACTGCGATCGCTCGCATGGAGGTTCACCAAGCAGCCCACCAATCAGCGGGTCGCCGCGATGCAAATCCTCCTGACAAGCAAGGGATACCCGACGAAGGTCTGGGGCTACTACGACAGCACCACGGCTACGCGCGTAACCCAGTTCAATGCACGGAACTACGGTCCCAGCGGCGACACGGTGTGGTTGACCACGTGGGGCAAGCTGTTCGCCTGATCGATGCGCCGCGCACGCCTCAGTGTGCGGCGATCATCGCGAACACCCCGTCGGCAATCATCTGCACGGCGATGGCTGACAGCAAGACACCAGCGATCCGGGACGCGAGGACCGTCCCGGATTCACGCAGGACATGTCGAATGCCTCCCGCGAAGCGCAAGAACAGGTAGACGACGACGATAGACGCGATCAAAGCGCCAGCCACCCAGAGGTAGTCCTGAGGGGTGTGGGCCTGGTTGACGGCCAGCATCGTCGCAACGATCGCGCCCGGACCGGCCAGCAAGGGCGTCCCCAACGGGACGATGGCGACGTTGGTGCGTTCCGCCTCCGTGGCGGGCGTGGACTCCTGCCCCATCAGCAACTGGAGCGACACCAACAGCAGCAAGAAGCCGCCCGATACCTGCATGGCCTCCACCGAGATGTGCAGATAGGCCAGGATGTACCGCCCGAAGACCGCGAACAGGGCGATCACACCCAATGCCACCAGGGAGGCACGCAGCGCCGCGCGATTGCGCTCCTTCGCTGACAGTCTCGCGGTGAGGCCCAAGAAGACGGGCAGCAGGCCTGGCGGATCCAAGATGACAATGAGCGTCAGCAGCGTCGAGGAAAACAGTTGGGACTCCAGCACACACTCAGGCTTACCTCTGGTCGAACGCGACGGCAAACCCGCCGAACGAGCGAAACGCCCTACCAGCAACAGGAAGTGAGATCCACAGACTAGGCTCGGCGATGATCGCGATGGGGGCAGCGACGCCCGACGCCGCAGCCACGTGAGGTCCATGCATCGTGAGTACTTGACCGTTCGAGGAGGACGAAGAATGCCAACCCGCGCTGAGGTCGCTGCCATGGTTGACCACACCTTGTTGAAGACTGACGCCACACCCGCCGCCATCGCCGCCCTGGTCGCCGAGGGTCGGGAGTTGGGGGTCTTCTCCGTGTGCGTGTCTCCCAACATGCTGCCCGCAACAGACACGCTTGGTCCGCTGAAGCTCGCCACCGTCGCCGGTTTCCCGTCCGGGAAACACATCAGCGCCATTAAGGCGGCCGAGGCTGCGGCTGCCGTCGAGGCCGGTGCCGACGAGGTCGACATGGTCATCGACATCGGAAAGCTCAAGGACGGCCGGGCCGATCTCGTTCGCGATGACATCGCGGCGGTGAAGGCCGCCGTCCCGGACCCGGGCATCTTGAAGGTGATCATCGAATCTGCTGCCCTCACCGACGACGAGATCGTCGCCGCCTGCCACGCCTGTTTGGAGGCCGGTGCGGACTACGTCAAGACCAGCACCGGGTTCCTCGCGTCGGGCGGTGCGACGGTGGCGGCTGTCGAGTTGATGGCACGCACGGTCGACGGGCGCATCGGCGTCAAGGCCGCAGGCGGGATTCGCACCTGGGACGACGCCGTTGCGATGATCGCCGCCGGCGCCACGCGCCTCGGTCTGTCGGCGACGCGTCAGATTCTGGACAGCGCGCCCGCCTGATTCACTGGGGTCGCGTTCGAACGGTGCCGCACTTCACTGCGCCTGACCTGGCAGGCGGGACGCGGCACCGTTCACGTCGCGATCAGTCCAGACCTTGGTCCTTCAACCACTGTGCTGCGGCGTCCGCCGGTGTCTTGTGCTCGTCATCCACCTGCCCGTTGAGGGTCATCAGCGCCTTCGTCGTGAGCTTCGCTTGCACGGCGTTGATTGCTTCTACCGCCGCTTCGTTGTCTGCAACAGACTTGGCCGTCAGCGGAATCACGTTCTGGGGAATGATCATTTCTTCGGGATCAGTCAGCTGAACGTAGTCGCTGCTGGCCAAGACGGAGTCCGTCGTGAAGAACGAGGCGACCTGAACCTTGCCGTCCTGGAGATCCTTGATCTTCACGGCCTGAGAGTTGTACACCTGGAAGGACTTGAAGCTCACTCCGTACACGCTCTTCAGACCGTCGGGCCCGTAGGGCCGCGCCTCCAATTCCGTCGGGCCACCAAGCACCCAGCCGGGGGCTCCTGACGCCAAATCGCCCAGCGATACGAGGTCATGCTCGTCGGCAAACGACTTCGTGACGACATACACATCTTGGTTGGACGCTTCGGCCGCGTCCAGCACCTTGAGATCGGGACCGACCGCTTCAGGCAGGGCGGCTTCGATGTCGTTGGCCGAACGCGCCGGATTCTCGGGATCCAGGTATTGCAACAGGTTGCCCGTGTACTCGGGCACCATCGAGATCGAACCATCCTTCAAGGCCTGCAAGTAGACCTCGCGTGCTCCGATGCGCGTCTTCGTCGTGGCGTCGATGCCCTTCGCGCGGAGAGCTCCCGCGTAAATCTCCGCCAAGACCTCTGATTCCGTGAAGCTCGCCGAGCCGACGATGATCTGCCCGCCGTCCCCCGCCGACGCGGTTGTTTCGTCACCCAGAGGATTCCCGGAGGCGCACCCGGCGAGCACGAGGGCCACGAGTACGGCTGAAATCAGGGCAAACGTCCGTCTCATTCCGCTACCTGCCAATCTGTCGTCAGTGTGAGGCCACCGCGGTGATACGTCATTCGTTTCAGCGCCCACCCGGCGAAGCCCAAAAGTGCATCAACCAGGACGGCGAGTACGGCCACGATAACTGCCCCGGCAAACATTTCCGGATACCCTCGCGGGCCGAGAATCTGTCCGTCCACGATCAACCGGCCCAGACCCCCCGCTGACGCCATCGCCGCGACCGTCGCGCTTGCGATGAGTTGCAAGGAGGCGCTGCGCACGCCGGAGACCACGAGTGGCAGGGCGAGAGGGAACTCGACCTGCGTCACGACCTGCCATGGAGTCATGCCCATTCCCACCGCTGCGTGAACGGCGTCGGCGTCGCAGTCACGAAAGCCGACGGCCGTCGCGTTCAGGATCGGTGGAGTGGCGAGCACGGTCAGGGCCAGGACGACCGGGATGATGCCCGTACCCATCAAGGTCACGACGAGCACGAGCAGGCCGAGGGTCGGGATCGCTCTCGCGGCGTTGGAGGTCTGCACGATGAAGATCTCACCCTTGCGAAAGTGACCCACGGCAGCTCCGATGGGCACTCCGATGATGATGGCGATGAGCAGTGAGATCCCGACGTACTCCATGTGCTCGCCAATGCGGGCCCAGATCCCCGTGGGCCCCGCCCAGTTGGCCGCGTCCAGCAGATAGCCCCAAAGGTTCATGCTCTCCCCCTGGCCAGCCAGGGGGCTGCGACGCGCTGCCCCAGCAAGATGACTCCGTCGGCGATGACTGCCAACACGAGGCTCAGCACCAACCCCACGATGATGGGAGTGAGGAAGCCTTCGGCAAAGCCGGTGTCGAACAGACGGCCCAAGGCGCCTTGCCCGATGACGGCGCCGACGCTCACGAGGGCGATCGTGGACACCGTCGCGACACGAAGCCCGCTGACGATGACAGGCGTCGCCAGGGGCAACTCGACCGACCAGACCCGGCGCCACGCGCCGAAGCCCATGGCTTCAGCGGCTGACCGGACCTCCTGCGGGACGCTTTCGAACCCGTCGACGACGCTGCGGACGAGCAGCGCAACGCAGTAGATCGTGAGGGCGACGATGACATTCACGACATCGAGAATCTTTGTGCCGAGCACGACCGGCAGAGCAACGAACAGCGCCAGCGAGGGGATCGAGTAGACGACACCGAGCAGCGCCAGGGCAACCGAGCGCACCCGCTGCCCACCGCGGTACACGACGTACCCCAGCGGGATGGAGATGACCAGAGCAGCGATGACAGGCGTTACCGATTGGAACACGTGAGCGGCCAAGAGGTCGCCCAACATGCGCCAGTTGGCGGCGATCCACGCCCAGTTCATGCGGTGTCCTCCGTGCCGGACTCCGGAGACTGCGGAGACTCAGCGTCGGGTGACTCGCCGGTGGACGTGCGACCCGCCGATGTGGCCCCGGAATCTGCCCCGCCGCGTTCGTCGGCCAACTCGTCGCGATGGGCGGCCAGCGCGGCCAGTAGGTCGGACACGGTCACGATGCCGGCATATCGCGATGCTGCACCCGACACCGCGACCGCGCGGCCGACTGGGGAGCTGAGGGCCGCGTCCAGGGCGATTCGCAAGGAGTCCACGTCGGGATCGAAAACGCTACCCAGTTCGAGCACGTGTCCAGGTCGCCGTGCATCCACCCAGCCAACCGGACCGCCTCGCTCGTCGAGAACGAGGACCGGGGCCTCGCGCGTCGCGCTCCCCGGAGAACGCGTCGTGTCGACGGCGGTCAAGGGGAGGCGCTTTGCGGGGACGAAGCCCAGGCCTCGGAATCCTCGGTCCTTGCCGATGAATCCCCGCACGAAGTCGTTCGCCGGAGCGTCGAGAATCTCCGCAGGCGGCCCCACCTGCTGAATGCCGCCTTGCTTCATGATCGCGACCATGTCGCCCATGCCGATCGCCTCGTCGAGATCATGGGTGATCATGACGATCGCCTTGTCGAGGTCACGCTGCAAACCGCGCACGAGGTCCTGCAGCCCCGCCCTGACCAGCGGATCGACGGCCGAGAAGGGCTCGTCCATCAACAGCACGATCGGGTCGGCAGCCAGTCCACGAGCGACGCCGACGCGCTGCTGCTGACCGCCGGACAGCTCCGATGGGTAGCGACCGGCCAGTGCCGGTGGCAGCTCGGTCAACTCCATGAGTTCGCCGACCCGGCGAGAGATCCGCTTGCTGTCCCAGCCCATCAAGCGGGGGACGGTGGCGATGTTGGCCGCGACCGTCTGGTGCGGAAACAGGCCGCTGGCCTGGATCACGTACCCCATGCTGCGACGCAGTTCAGTCTTGCCGTAGCTGGTGAGCGGCCGACCGTCCCACTCAATCGTGCCGCTGGTCGGGTCGAGCATCCGGTTGATCATGCGCAGCGTCGTCGTCTTGCCGCACCCGGACGGTCCGACGATCACGGTCGTTTTGTGACCGGGGATCTGCAGATTCAGGTCGGACACCGCCGGGGCGCCACGACCATAGGACTTCGTGACGTGCGTGAATTCGATCATGCGGCCTCACTCGGGTGTGCTGTCGATCAGCGCTTACACGCAGTAATGGGCACCAACCCTAGCCCCGAGCGCTGACACACCCTCCGCCGGTATCACCCAGCGGTGCGATGTACGACGAACGAGTGATCCCCAAACGAGACCACCTGACCGTCGCGCACCCGCACGCGATCCCCTGCCGCGCACGGCTCGTACGCGCCGTCGCTCGAGGCAATGGCCGTCCCATTGGTGGAGCCACGGTCCATGACGAACACCCCGCGTTGATCCACACCCACCGACAGGTGAGTTTTGGACACCATCCGACCGTCGGCGCCGATGCTGACGCGCTCGGTCACGGTTTCCCCGCTTCTGGGGACGGGATTCCGCCCGATGAGCACCGTCCCGTCGAGCGTGACCTCGCGCCCATCGTCCAAGCGGATCGCCCACGAACCGACCGCCCGAGCGGCGGGCCGCGCTACGTGAGTGTGGGCGAGATCGTCTTCGCCGGGTTCCGCAGGCACGGATGTCATCTCGGGCATCACGGCACGCGCAGGCGGGGCGCTGGCCGGGACTTGCGGCGCTCGCGCCGCGGACTGTTCCGGATCCCAGGCCCGCGAGGGTCGCGGAGCGTTGGCGTTCGGCACCGCCCCCTGAGCACCGGGGTCCGGCTGCGATTGCGGCGGGAACTGCTGTTGCGGTTGCTGAGCCTGAGGCGGTTGCTGCGGCCAGTTTGCCGGGCGCTCGGTGATCGGTTGGGTCGGCTCCGAGTACGCGTCCGGTGCGGGCGCAGATGTTTGCGGAGGGGACACCACTGGCGGAGCCGCGGGCCAAGGGCCCGGCTGCGCGGGTGCCGCCGGTCCGGAGGCCTGTCCCCACCCGTCCGGTTCAGTGGGCGCCTGTCCTTGAGCTTGGGGCATGTGTTGCGGGTAGGCGGGCATCGGATTGCCGGGATGCCCGACCGAGGCCGGAGATGAGGGGTACTGCTGACCCTGAGGTGGCCCTTGCTGCACAACGCCCTGGTCGTACCCGTACATCGCCGCTGCAGGGTTCGCTGACGGTTGGTTCATCTGGCCGAAACCGTCCGGTGTGCCGGGGTACGCGGGCTGCACCTGCTGGGGGCTGTGGCCTCCCTGATCGTGCGGGCCGGTGACCGCCGGTTGTGCCTGCGTCGGCGCGTAACCCGCCTGCGGCATCCCGTATCCAGCCTGATCCTGCGGTGCGCCGAATCCGGGCTGCGGCTGAGCCTGCGCATAGCCCGCCTGCTCCGGCTGCGCGTACCCCTGTTGTGCTGGAGGCGGCGCGCCGAAGCCCGACTGCCCTCCCTGGGGGGCGAAGCCCGGGTCCGTTGCAGCGGGCCCAAAGCCGGCGCGGGTCGATGGTGCCTGCGGGTATCCGTTGGTCGCGGGCGCCTGAGCCGGGTAGGTGTTTTGCTGCGAGGCATACCCCGTGATGGGTTGACCCTGCGTGTCCTGCGGCTGGCCGTATCCGGGGATCGTTGCGATCGGTCCGGTTCCTCCGCCGTTGTCCGGGGCGAACGCCCCGGCGGCCGCCGTGTCCCATGGGTCGTCAGACCCAGAGAACCCCTGTGGTCCGGTCAGGTGCGGGGGAAGTCCGACCGTGGAGCTCATGGACGTCGAGGACACCGGCTTGCGCGATGAGACGGTCCGGGCCGACACCTGCGGCTTGACGCGCTCAGCGATGACGACCGAACGCGCAGCCAGGTCGTGCCAGCCCTGATGCAAGGGGTTCAAAATGAGGAGCACGGCCATGACGATGAGCCCGATCCCCGTCGCCGCCAACGCGTAAAGAACCAACTGACGCAGGAAGAACCGCCCCCACCCGATGGGTTTGCCGTCCGCGGCACCCACCAGTTGCAAGCGCATGACCCGCATCCCTGGGCCCGCAGCACGCGAAGCGAACATCCACCACAGCAGTAATCCATAGGCAAGCAGGACAACCCCACATGCGATGGACACCACGAGGAAAGTGGATCCGGATGGACCAGACGCGACTACAGCGCCCCACACGCCCATGACGACGGCGGGTACAACACCATCAATCATCTGCGCGACGAAGCGCTTGCCGAGCCCGCCGATTTCGACGCCGGCAGGCAACTGCCCTGTGGCCATGAACCAACTCCCTTCCTGGCCTAGTGTGCCAGTGTGTCAGCGCACCCGAAATCGTCGGAACGAGCGTAGTGACAGCCACGCCAGTGCTCTGCGCCACCATGGCACGGAGGCCATCATGCCCTTTGTGGCACGATCAACGCCCGACCAGTACGTCGTGGCCTGCGCTGTGGTGACTTCTTCGGGGCCAAACACAGTGGTGTCGGCGAGCCTTGCAAGGACCTGCGGATCGGCTCCGTCGGACACCTTTGGGAACACGTCGGTGATCGACTCGGCTTGCTCCGTGCGGGTCGCATAGGGAGACGGTGTCGACCCGAGGTCACGCGCCTTGTCCGTCAGTTCCGACCATCCGCCAGCCACGCGGTTGGCGATGATCTCGGCATTCATCCGGGCCCTTCGGCGTCGCAGCTTCGTGCCGATGATGAGCGCGACCGGCAACACCACCAAGATCAGTGGGATCCCCACGCCAGCGGCGATTCCTGCGACCAGCCGCCAGTTGACGTTCCACCAGCTGTCGTCCTTGCCCTCGGGTCGACGGGGATCTGCCTCATCGGGCGGCAGCCGGTCGGGACGCTCGGGGGGCGGCGGCGGATTCTCCACCTGCGGACGCGGCTTCACTTCGTCCGGGTCATTCTCGATCTTCGGGGTCCGATCCTTGTCGGGCGTCGGATCGAAGGTCACCCAGCCCAGCCCGTCGAGATACAACTCGACCCAGGCCGACACGTCCTTGCCCTTGATGGTGACGGAGTCGGAGTACGACGTCGGCTTGTACCCATAAACGACGCGGGACGGGATCGACAGATGGCGCGCCATCAGTGCCATGGCGACGGAGTACTGCTCTTCGTCGCCGACCATTTTGTTGGTGTCGGACAACAGAGTTTGGATGCGCTCGTACGAGTGGCCAGCTGCCGAGGGCGCTTCATCGTCCTCGACACCGTGCGAGTAGTAGCCCTGCTGCAGGTGGGCCTCCAACTGCAAGGCTGCCTGCCCCGACGTGGTGGCAGTCGCTGTCCACCGTTGGGCGAGATCGCGCACGATGTCTGGCATTGGTTCAGTCGGCGGGAGGTCCAACCGGCCCTGCCGCGCTGCCTTCACCTTTGCCGTCTTCGGCTGGTCGACGACGACGGCTTCGATCGTGTACGTGTCGGACTGCTTCAGCCCCTCGGTGTCCAAGGCCGTGTCCAAGGCGCGGTTGTAGTAGAACGCATCGGTGAGCGCGATGGCCCTGTCGCCCGAGAACGTGACCGCGCGGGTCTCCCCCACGGTTGGTACCCAGGGACCGCTGTACTCGTTGAGTTCGACCG
>RRZT010359943.1_pt1 | contig 11969 bp, 12 predicted proteins | sample 2165551 | NCBI WGS metagenome assembly RRZT01 (sample SAMN10456910, study PRJNA506462) | wastewater metagenome | biome: wastewater; feature: sludge; material: wastewater sludge; isolation source: wastewater sludge with Escherichia coli K12::gfp cells carrying plasmid... | place: USA: Moscow, Idaho... | reverse complement strand
GACGTGGGTGCGCAGGCATTCGCCGCCGCTGGGCTCGCGGATGTCGACCTCGCCGCAGCTGGCGAACAGCGGGTTGATGAGCCACGGGTCGATGCCCAGCAGCTTGCCGAAGCGCTTGCTCACTTCTTCATAGCACTGGAAGTGGCGGCTCTTGCGCCGCACGCTCCAGCCGGCCTGCAGCGGCGGCAGCAGGTACTGCTCGTGCAGGTCTTCCAGAATGCCCGGCGCGCCGGCCGAGAGGTCGTTGTTCAGCAGGATGGTGCAGGGGTCGAAGTGCTTGAGCCCCAGCCGGTAGCGCGTGCGCTGCGCCGGCTCCAGCGTCAGCGTCTCGCCGTCGGGCAGCGCGATGGTGCTGCTGCGCTTGATGGCCGGGTCGATGGAGCCGAAGCGCACGTTCAGCCCCGCCATGCGGAAGATCTCCTGCAGCCGCGCCAGGCTGGCCAGGTAGAAGCTGCCGGGCTTGCCGTTCTCGGGCACGATCATCAGGTTGCGCGCCTCGGGGCAGATCTTCTCGATGGCCGCCTGCGCCGCCTGCACCGCCAGTGGCAGCCCGTCGGCCGACAGGTTGTGCCAGCCGTCGGGGTACAGGTTGGTGTCCACCGGCGCCAGCTTGAAGCCGGCGTTGCGGATGTCGACCGAGCAGTACAGCGGCGGCGTGTGCTCCATCCACTCCAGGCGGAACCAGCGCTCGATCACAGGCGTGGCGTCGAGGATGCGCTGCTCCAGCTCGTTGATGGGGCCGGACGGGGCAGTGACGAGGTGAGGAACCATGGGCGGCGGGCGTGAGGCGACAGTGCCCGCCAGTGTAGTGGGCTGCCGCGGCGCGCCGCGCCACGTTCAACGGGCGGTGTAGATCTGGTCGAAGTGCCCGCCGTCGGCAAAGTGCGCCTGGCTGGCCTGCGCCCAGCCGCCGAAGGCCTGGTCGATGCTGAAGAGCTGAAGCCTGGGGAACTGCTTCGCATACCGGGCCGCGGCCTTGTCGGAGGTGGGCCGGTAGAAGTGCTGGCCGGCCAGGTCCTGGCCCTCGTCGCTGTACAGGTAGTCCAGGTACGCCTGCGCCACGGCGCGGGTGCCGCGCCGGTCGACGTTGCGGTCGACCACGGTCACCGCCGGCTCGGCCAGGATCGACAGGCTGGGGTAGACGATCTCGAAGCGGCCGCCGAACTCCTTGTTCAGCAGGTGCGCCTCGTTCTCCCAGGCGATCAGCACGTCGCCCTGGCCCCGCTGGGCAAAGCTGACGGACGAGCCGCGCGCGCCGGTGTCGAGCACGGGCACGTTCTGGTACAGCCGGGCGACGAAGTCCTTGGCCTTGGCGTCGCCGCCCAGCTTGCGCCGGGCGTATTCCCACGCCGCCAGGTAGTTCCAGCGCGCGCCGCCGCTGGTCTTGGGGTTGGGGGTGATGACCTTCACGCCGGGCTTGGCCAGGTCGTCCCAGTCCTTGATGCCCCTGGGGTTGCCCTGGCGCACCACCAGCACGATGGTGGAGGTGTAGGGCGCGCTGTTGTGCGGCAGGCGCTTCTGCCAGTCTTTCGGGATCCAGCCGCCGTGCGCGTGCAGCGCGTCGGTGTCGCCGGCCAGCGCCAGCGTGGCCACGTCGGGGGCCAGTCCGTCGATGATCGCGCGCGCCTGCTTGCCCGAGCCGCCATGCGACTGCTGGATGGTGACGACCTGGCCGGTCTTGCCCTTCCAGTGCGCGGCAAAGGCCTGGTTGAAGGCGACGTAGAACTCGCGCGTGGGGTCGTAGCTGACGTTGAGCAGCGTGACGGGCGCGGGCTGCGCAACGGCGAGCGTGCCGGTGGCGGCCAGGGTGGCGGCGGCCAGCGCGCGCAGGGCGGTGCGGCGGCGAAGGGACATGGCGAAACTCCTGCAGATCAATCGTGTTGAGAAGGCCGCGATGCTGCCGGCGGACGCCGCGCGCGGGAACGATTCTTTTCTTGTTTGCTTATGCCGGGCGCCGCCGGCTTACCCAAGGCATTGAATGAAATGCCGCCGCAGCGCTTGACCACACGGCGCCTGAAGCTATTGAAAAAATAGCGTCCATCGTGGCATCATCACCCCATGCCGCAACGCCCCGATGCCCTGAAGTACCTCGCCTTCAACTGGTTTGCCGTCGTCATGACGCTGGCGGGGCTGTCGCTGGCCTGGGGGCGGGCCACGCCGATCCTGGGCGACATGGCCGGCGCCGGCGCGCTGGTGCTGGGCGCCGCGGCGGCGCTGGCGCTGCTGGGCCTGCTGGTGCTGTCGTGGATGCGCTGGCAGCACTACCCCGAGGCGGTGGCGGGCGACATGAAGCACCCGGTGCGCCACGGCTTCATCGCCACGCTGCCGGTGTCGCTGATCCTGGTGGCCACGGTGGCGGCCTCGCTGTTCGGCGCCGAATGGTGGGTGGTGGGGCTGTGGTGGCTGGGCTCGCTGGCGCAGTTCGGCGTCACGCTGTGGGTGCTGGCGCGCTGGCTGAGCGCCGACAAGACCCAGGCCTTCAGCTGGCCGGCGCTGACGCCCGTGCTGATCGTGCCGGTGGTGGGCAGCGTGCTGGCGCCGCTGGCCGGCACGAGCCTGGGCGCGGGCGCCTGGGCGGCGGCGCAGTTCGGCATCGGCGTGCTGCTGTGGCCGGTGCTGCTGGCGCTGCTGTTCGCGCGCATCGCCACGCACGGCATGTGGCCCGAGCGCCTGCTGCCCACCACCTTCATCAGCATCGCGCCGCCGGCGGTCATCGGCACCGCGGCGCTGCAGCTGGGTGGCCCCGTCGTGCTGGGCTGGATGTGCTGGGGCGTGGCGCTGTTCTTTCTGCTGTGGAGCGCGCAGATCGGCCGCCGCATGCTGGCGCAGCCGTTCTCGATCGCCTTCTGGTCGATGGGCTTTCCGCTGGCGGCGTTCGCCTCGCTCAGCCTGCGGCTGGCCATGCAGCACCCGGGCGCGCAGGCGCCGGCCATGATGGCGCTGGCACTGGCCTCGCTGGTGGGCGTGGTGCTGACCATCGCCACCTGGAAGGGCTGGCGCGAAGGCAGCCTGCTGCAGCCCGAGCCAGTGGCCATCGTCGCCGTGCCGGGCAGCCCCACGGCGCCGGGGCCGCAATGAGCGGGCCGCAGCGCCGCCGGCGGCTGGAAGGGGGGGGACTTGTCAGATTTTCTTGACCATGAAAAGCGCCGCTTGCGCCCGAACAGCGGGTGCCAGCAGCTCTGTTTTATGAGCCGATAAAACCCGCCAAATGGCTATCGCCTGCTTCATCGTCAGCCACCCGCCGCCGCCTGATCGCCCCATGCACGCCGCCGCCCGCCCTGCCCCACGCCTGCCGGGTGACGTGTTCATCTGGTACGTCATCCTGCTGGAGGGCGCCACCTTCTGCGTGCTGTTCGGCGCCTTCGCGTTCACGCGGGTGCGGCACCTGGAGCTGTTCAACGCCGCGCAGCAGCAGCTGGACCTGAGCGCCGGCGCCATCAACACCGCGCTGTTGCTGACGGCCAGCTGGTGCGTGGCGCGCGCCGTGCTGGCGGTGCGCGGCGGCACGCGCGGCACCGCGCTGGGCTGGCTGGCCGCGGGCATGGCCGGCGGCGCGGGCTTCGTGGGGCTGAAGCTGAAGGAATACGGCGACAAGTTCGACCAGGGCATCGGCCTGGGGCAGGACAACCTGTTCTTCGACTTCTATTTCATCCTCACCGGCTTTCACCTGCTGCACGTGCTGGCCGGCCTGCTGGCGCTGGGCCTGGTAGCCGTGGGGCTGCTGCGCCAGCGCCGCGACGCGCTGAACGGCCACGCGCTGGAGACCGCCGCCGCCTTCTGGCACCTGGTCGATCTGCTGTGGCTGGTGCTGTTTCCCCTCGTCTACGTCATGCGGTGACTGCGATGAAACCGAAGCTGCTTGACCTCATCTGGCTGCTGCTGCTGGCGGCCACCGCCTTCACCTGGTGGCTGGGCCACACCGGCGCGCTGGCCGTGCCGCGGCTGTCCATCGTGGCGCTGGTGTTCGGGTTGGCCTGGCTGAAGGGCGTGGGCGTGATCCTGGAGTTCATGGAACTGCGCCACGCGCCGGCCGCCTGGCGTTGGGCGCTGATCGGCGGGTTGAGCTTCATCACGCTGCTCATCGTGCTGGCGTACTGGTTGGCCACGCCTTGACGTTCTGAGGGTCGAATTGGCCCTCAGCGCCCGCCCATCAAGCGCAAGCAGCTATCAATGAAGGATTGATCGGGCATTAAGCCAGCCTTCATCCCGCGGCGCCTACCATCGCTGCTGTCATCAGCCCGAACCCCGCCATGCCACGCCGCGCCACCCACGCCGAAACCCACAAGCTGCAGCACGCCAGCTGGCTGCGCGCCGCCGTGCTGGGTGCCAACGACGGGCTGATCTCCACCGCCGGTCTCGTCGTCGGCATGGCGGCGGCGGGCACCGAGCTGAAGACGCTGCTGCTGACCGCCGCCGCGGGCTTGACGGCCGGTGCCTTCTCGATGGCGGCGGGCGAGTACGTGTCGGTCAGTTCGCAGGCCGACGTGGAGCAGGCCGACCGCGCCACCGAAGAGCGCGAACTGGCCGAGCAACCCGAGCACGAGCTGCGCGAGCTGACGGGCATCTATCAGGCGCGCGGCCTGTCGCCCGAGTTGGCGGGGCAGGTCGCACAGGCGCTGACGGCGCACAACGCGCTGGGCGCGCACCTGCGCGACGAGCTGGGCATCACCGCGCACAGCGCCGCGCGGCCGCTGCAGGCGGCGCTGGCCTCGGCCGCGTCGTTCGTGGTCGGCGCGCTGCTGCCGATTCTGGTGGTGCTGCTGTACCACGGCCCGCGGCTGACCATGCTGCTGGTGGGCGCCACGCTGGTGCTGCTGGCGGTGCTGGGCGCGGTGGCCGCCAAGCTGGGCGGCGCCCCCATGGGCAAGGGCGCGGCGCGCGTGCTGTTCTGGGGCGCACTGGCCATGGGCGCCTCGGCGCTGATCGGCAAGCTGTTCGGCACGGGCATGGTGGGCTGAGGCGTGCGGACCATATTCTCCCCTGGTTGATGGCGGACAGCGCCCGTGTGACGGGCGCTGCAGCCATATACCCCCCTGTTTTCAGCCTTTCCGCCGAAAGCGTGGAGCAGCGCGCGCGGTATCAGGCCAGCGTGACCGCCGACGCGATCACGCCGCCACCCAGGCAGCGCTCGCCGTCGTACAGCACGGCGCTCTGGCCGGGCGTGACAGCCCATTGAGCCTCAGGGAAATGCAGGCGGAACGTGCCCGGCGCATCGCCGGCGGCCAGGGTGCAGGCCGCATCCTGCTGCCGGTAGCGCGTCTTGGCCGCATAGGCGCCGGGCGCCGGGGCTTCGCCGGCTGTCCACGCCGCGTCGTCGAACACCAGCTCGTGCGACAGCAGCCACGGGTGGTCGTGGCCCTGCACGGCGTAGAGCGTGTTGGTCGCCATGTCCTTGCGCGCCACGAACCACGGCGCGTGGTCGCCTCCGCCCCTTTGCGCACCTTTCTCCTTCACGCCGCCGATGCCCAAGCCCTGCCGCTGGCCGAGCGTGTAGAAGCTCAGCCCCACGTGCTCGCCGATCTTGCGCCCGCGCTCGTCCTTGATCGGGCCGGGTTTCGTCTGCAGATAGCGGTTGAGGAACTCGCGGAACGGCCGCTCGCCGATGAAGCAGATGCCGGTCGAATCCTTCTTCTTCGCGTTGGGCAGGCCGATCTCGGCGGCGATGCGGCGCACCTCGGTCTTGTGCAGTTCGCCTACGGGGAACAGCGTCTTGCCGAGCTGCGCCTGCGTCAGGCGGTGCAGGAAGTAGCTCTGGTCCTTGGCCGGGTCCAGACCCTTGAGCAGCTCGTGGCGCTGCAGCGCCTCGTTGAACCGCACTCTTGCGTAATGACCCGTCGCGATCTTCTCGGCGCCCAGCCGCATGGCGTGGTCGAGGAAGGCCTTGAACTTGATCTCGGCGTTGCACAGCACGTCGGGGTTCGGCGTGCGGCCGGCTGAATACTCACGCAGGAACTCGGCGAACACGCGGTCCTTGTAGTCGGCCGCGAAGTTGACGTGCTCGATCTCGATGCCGATCACGTCGGCCACAGCAGCGGCATCGACGAAATCGACGTTGGACGAACAGTATTCGCTGTCGTCGTCGTCTTCCCAGTTCTTCATGAAGATGCCCACCACCTCGTGACCGGCTTGCTTGAGCAGGTAAGCGGTGACGGCGGAATCGACACCGCCGGACAGGCCGACGACGACGCGGTGTTTGGCATGCATGGTGCGGGGATTATCGAGTGTGGCCACCGCGGCCCTGCGCGCGCGCCGTCGAAGCCCACACGGCCGGTGGCAACGGCCTGGGGGTATTTACCCATAGATAGAAAGTGCACATTTTTTAACATTCACCCCTCATTCAAGGGGGTGCAGCCTGCCCCCGTCCACCTTGCACGCCCCCTGATGACGCCGATGAACACCCCGCCCTACGCTGCCGCTTTTCGACCGCGCTCCTTCACGGTGCGGCCCGCCTGGCGCCGCGCAGCGGCCGCGCTGCTGTTGGCCGTGGGCGGGGTGGCCGCGCAGGCCCAGATCCTGATCGGCCAGACCACCGCCGTCACCGGCCCGGTGGCCGCCAGCGTGGGCGAAACGCTGGTGGGTGTGCGCCTGTACCTGGACCACGTGAACGCCCGCGGCGGCGTGCATGGCGAACAGATCAGGCTGATCACGCTGGACGACAAGTTCGAACCCAAGCTGGCGGGCGAGAACGCGCGCCAGCTGATCGAGGAGCACAAGGTGGCGGCGCTGTTCATGAGCCGCGCCACGCCGCACACCCAGGCCATCCTGCCGCACCTGGCCAAGCACCAGATCGCCCTCATCGCGCCCTCCACCGGCGCCATGGTGCTGCACCAGCCGGTCAACCCGCTGGTGTTCAACGTGCGCTCCAGCTACCAGGCCGAGACGGAAAAGGCCGTCGAGCACCTGCACACGCTGACGCTGCAGCGCATTGCCGTGGTGCACGTGGACGACTCGTTCGGCGAAGACTGCCTGGCCGGCGCCATGAAGGGTTTCGACCGGTTGAAGTTCCAGCCCGTCACCGTGATCAAGGCCGACCGCGCCAAGCCCGATTACGCCGCCATCGTGCCGGAACTGGTGGCCGCCAAGGCGCAGGCGGTGATCTGGATCGGCTCCAGCGTGGCGGTGAGCGGCGGCGTGAAGGCGCTGCGGGCGGCGGGCTCGGCGGCGCAGGTGGTCACGGTGTCGAACAATGCCTCGGGCGGTTTCATCAAGCAGTTGGGCGACGCGGCGCACGGGGTGATCGTGACGCAGGTGTTTCCCAACGTGCGCGCCATGGGTTACGGCATCAACCGCGAGGCCGACGCGCTGGTCAAGGCCAAGGGCGACGTGGCCCTGTCGCCGCAGATGATGGAAGGCTTTGCCGGTGCCAAGGTGCTGGTGGAGGCGCTGCGCCGCGCCGGCCCAAAGCCCACGCGCGAGCGCATCGTGGCGGCGCTGGGCAACATGAGCCACTACGACCTGGGCGGGCTGGAACTGGGCTTCGGGCCGGGCGACCGCACCGGCCTGAACTTCGTCGAACTGTCGATCATCGGCAGCGACGGCCGCTTCAGGCGCTGAGGCGCCGCCGCCTCAGCCGCTGCGCGCAAAAAACAGCGCGCTCATCACCAGCCCAGTCACGATGACGATGGCGCGCACCACGCGCACCGGCAGGCGCTTGGCCAGGCCGGCGCCGGCAAAGCCGCCCAGCGTGGCGAACACGGCCATCAGCAGCGCGGGCTTCCAGACAATGGCGCCGCCGATGGCGAAGGCGATGACGGAGACCACCGAGAGCACGAAGGAGTTGAGGTTCTTCAGCGCGTTGACGGTGTTCAGCCGCTGCTCGCCCACCAGCAGGTACAGCGCCATCAGCAGGATGCCCAGGCCACCGTTGAAGTAGCCGCCGTACACCGCCACGGCCAGCAAGCCCACGCTGCGCCAGCCGGCCAGGCCGCCGCCGTGCCCGCCACCCGCCCAGCGCGCCAGCCGCGGGCCGAGCGCGAACAGCGCGGTGGCGAACAGCAGCAGCCAGGGCACCACGCCGGCGAACACCCTGGCGGGCGTGACCAGCAGCAGCAGCGCCCCGGCCACGCCGCCGAGGGCGCTCAGCACCACCTCGCGCACCAGCAGCGCGCGCGGCAGCGCCGCCAGCTCGGCCCGGAAGCCCAGCGCGCTGCCCAGGTAGCCGGGGCACACGGCCAGCGCGCTGGTGGCGTTGGCGGCAATCGGCGGCACGCCCGCCCACACCAGCGCCGGAAAGGTGAGAAAGGTGCCGCCGCCGGCGATGGCGTTCAGCACGCCGGCCGCGAAGGCCGCGGCGGCGAGCAGGGCGAAGGTGAGGATCGGATCCATGCGAGGCGAGGTGAATGCCAGGGTGGCGGGCGCAGCCAGTGTAGACAGCGCGCTGCAGCCGGGCCGTTGGCGCGGTTCAGCAGCTGCCCGGCGGCGATCCTGCGGGAGCGGGCTTGCCCGCTCCCACAAGGCAAGATGCGCTCTGCTGCGCCACATACTCCCCATACACCCATCCGACAGCGCTTGATATTCGGGCGTTAAAACCGTATACCCTCACATCAATGCACTGCCCCCTGGCAGAACCCGCCGTCCTTCAGCCCGGTGCGCCGGCCGACGGGTCCATATGCACCGCGTCCAGCGCAAAGCGCCGGCCGGCCAGATGGTCCTGCACGCAGCGCCACACCAGCGGGCTGCGGTGGCGCGCCTGGCTGGCCTCGATCTCGGCCGGGGTCAGCCACAGCGTGCGCACGATGCCGTCGTCCAGCGGGCGCGCCGGGTCGGCCTCGCCGGCGCGGCCGCAGTAGGCAAAGCGCAGCCAGGTCGTCGGCTCGCCGCGCGCGTCGTGCGAGGCGGCCATGTACACGCCCAGCAAGGCCTCGGGCGTGAACACGCGGCCGGTTTCCTCCAGCGCCTCGCGCACGGCGCCGTCCTGCGGCGACTCGCCGGGCTCCAGGTGCCCGGCGGGCGTGTTCAGGCGCAGGCCGTCGCGGGTCTGTTCCTCGACCAGCAGGTAGCGGCCCTCGTGCGCGATCACCGCGGCCACGGTGACGCTGGGTTTCCATCGGCTCGAATTCATGGCGGGCGATTATGTGGCCCTCCAGCCGGCGCGCCGCTTGCGGCCCGCCCGGGGTGTCGCGCAAGGCGCTGGGGCGGCACCAAAATAAAGCACAATCGGTTCGAGGGAGTTTGCTTTGATAAGCTCTCACTTATACAAACCCAGTACAGCGTGCCAGGCATGGCCGGCCCGCTGCCCCCCACGAGGAGACGTTTCATGCTGATTGGCGTACCTGCCGAAACGGCGGTTGGCGAGACCCGCGTTGCCGTGACCCCGGAAACGGCCAAGAAGCTGGTCGGCCAGGGCCACACGGTGCGTGTGCAGTCCGGCGCCGGCCTGCGCGCCAGCGCGACGGACGAGGCCTATCAGGCCGCCGGCGCCGAAATCACCGATGCCGCGGGCGCCTTCGGCGCCGAGATGGTGCTGAAGGTGCGCAACCCCTCGCCCGCCGAAATCGCCGCCATGAAGCCGGGCACGGTGCTGGTGGGCATGCTGGAGCCGTTCAACGCCGAGGGCCTGCAACGCCTGGCCGCGGCCAACCTGACCGCCTTCGCGCTCGAAGCCGCGCCGCGCACCACGCGCGCGCAGAGCATGGACGTGCTTTCAAGCCAGGCCAACATCGCCGGCTACAAGGCCGTGATCATGGCGGCCGACAAGTACCAGAAGTTCTTCCCCATGCTGATGACCGCCGCCGGCACCGTGAAGGCGGCGCGCGCGGTCATCCTGGGCGTGGGCGTGGCCGGCCTGCAGGCCATTGCCACGGCCAAGCGCCTGGGCGCGGTGATCGAGGCGAGCGACGTGCGCCCGAGCGTGAAGGAGCAGATCGAATCGCTGGGCGGCAAGTTCATCGACGTGCCGTATGAAACAGCCGAGGAGAAGGAAGCCGCCGAAGGCGTGGGCGGCTATGCCCGCCCCATGCCGCCCAGCTGGCTGGAGCGCCAGAAGGTCGAGGTGGCCAAGCGCGTGGCGCAGGCCGACGTGGTGATCTCCACCGCGCTGATCCCCGGCCGCGCCGCGCCGGTGCTGATCACCGAGGACATGGTGAAGAGCATGAAGCCCGGCTCCGTCATCATCGACATGGCCGCCGGCAAGGGCGCGCCCAACCCCGACGGCAGCGTGGGCGGCAACTGCCCGCTGACCGAGGCCGACAGGACGGTGCAGAAGCACGGTGTGACCATCGTGGGCGAGACCAACCTGGCGACCCTGGTGGGCGCCGACGCCTCGGCGCTGTACGCGCGCAACGTGCTCGACTTCCTCAAGCTGTTGCTGCCGCCCGCCGCCAAGGGCGAGCCGCCGGCCAGCTTCCGCATCGACATGGAGGACGACATCGTCGCCGCCTGCCTGATGGCGCACGAAGGCGCGGTGACGCGCAAGTAAGAGAACAGGCTGTACCTCATGACCGTTCACACCCCGACATTCACCCGCGGCGCGCTGGCGCTGGCCACCCTGGCCGGCGCCGCCCTGCTGGCTGGCTGTGCCTCGCCGGGCACATGGTCGGCCAAGTGGCCCGACCGCGGCAGCCCGGCGGCCGTGGCCGGCAGCGCCGCCGCGCCGCTGATCCAGGTGCCGCCCACCAGCGTCGGCACCTGGTTCGACCTCGGCCATGTGCTGGCGCCCTGGATGGCCGGCGATGCGCCCGTGCCCGTCAGCGGTCCGGCCGCACCCACGCGCGTGGCCGGCCTGCGCCGCGAGGACGGCCGCTGGCTCGCCATCGTGCTGACGCAGACCGCGCCCGCCGGCGGCGCGCCGTGCCCGCTGCCGACCAGCCTGCACGTGGTCGACACCGGCACCACCGCCGACGGCTGCCTGCGCCTGCGCCGCGACGCCGACTTCGACCGCTGGCTGCAACAGCAGCATTCGGTGCTCTACCACTGGCTGGACGGCCGCGGCTGGACCTCGCAGCCACGTGCCTGGGTGGGCTACCGCGTGCCGGCCGACGGGGGTCGCGCCATCGAGACACACGCGCTGATCGACCCGTCGCTGATTGAGCCGACCACGCGCAACAACACCGACTTCCTGGCCGGCGGCCAGCCCGGCCTGCAATGGGCACGCGAACTGGCGGCCGCCACGCGCGCGGCCAGCGGCAGCGGCGTGCTGAACGTGCCGCCGTTCCCGTTTGCGCCGCAGGTGGCGCCACCGGCCCCGCCGGCCGTCGTGGCACCGCCGCCGCCCGCCCGCGCCACGCAGGTGCCGCCACGCCCGCCCGTGCAGGCGCCGCGCCGCGACCGCGAATAACGCTTTTCAACCATTCCCCACACGAGCCCGAGACCCACGGAGACCCGCATGGAAGCCATTTCGCCCATCGTTTTCAACCTCATCATCTTCGTGCTGGCGATCTACGTCGGCTACCACGTGGTCTGGAACGTGACCCCGGCGCTGCACACGCCGCTGATGGCCGTGACCAACGCCATCTCCGCCATCGTCATCGTCGGCGCCATGCTGGCGGCGGCGCTGACCGAAGGCGGCTTCGCCAAGACGATGGGCGTGCTGGCCGTGGCGCTGGCGGCGGTCAACGTGTTCGGCGGTTTTCTGGTGACCCGGCGCATGCTTGAAATGTTCAAGAAAAAAGAGCGTCCTGCCAAGGCTGAGAAAGCCTGAGCAGCTACGAGATAAGGAGCATTCCACATGAGCATGAACCGCGTCGCCCTGCTGTACCTGGTGGCCAGCGTCTGTTTCATCCAGGCACTGAAGGGGCTGTCGCACCCCACCACCTCGATCCGCGGCAACCTGTTCGGCATGGTCGGCATGGCCATCGCCATCTTCACCACCGCCGGTCTCATCATCTCGCTGGCCGGCTCGGCCCTGGGCCTGGGTTGGGTGCTGCTGGGCCTGCTGGTGGGCGGCACGGCCGGCGCCATCATGGCCAAGCGGGTCGAGATGACCAAGATGCCCGAGCTGGTGGCCTTCATGCACAGCATGATCGGCCTGG
>RRZT011723696.1_pt1 | contig 11971 bp, 9 predicted proteins | sample 2165551 | NCBI WGS metagenome assembly RRZT01 (sample SAMN10456910, study PRJNA506462) | wastewater metagenome | biome: wastewater; feature: sludge; material: wastewater sludge; isolation source: wastewater sludge with Escherichia coli K12::gfp cells carrying plasmid... | place: USA: Moscow, Idaho ... | reverse complement strand
GCCACGGCTTTTACCGCTTTTTTGCGTGGGAGGCCATCCTCGGCCTGATCGTCATGAATCGTGAAGTGTGGGGCACCGATCCCTACTCGCCCCACCAGTTCGCCTCATGGCTGCTGATGATGACCAGTGTTGCACTGGTCGTCATCGGCGTCGCAACCCTCAAGCGCGATGGCGCCCCCGGTGCAACACGCGACGATGGGTCGTTCTACGAATTCGAGAAAACGACCCAACTGGTATCGCACGGTATTTTCGGCTACATCCGCCACCCGATGTACGCCTCGCTGCTGGCACTGGCCTGGGGCGCCTATTTCCAGGATCCCAGCCTGACCGGCACGGCAATCGCCCTGCTCGCCAGCATTGCCCTCTGGCTGACCGCGACAACCGACGAAAAGGAATGCCTGGCCTACTTCGGCCCGGCCTACGCTGCCTACATGCAGCGCACCAAGCGCTTCATTCCCTTTTTACTCTGAGGGAACCTTCGAGCCCATCAGTTCATTGCAGGTCCCCCGGCCGAATGTTTCGGCTTTCTTCGGGCTGGAAATCTGCGGTTCTTCGTAAATACGCTTGATGATGATATTGGTGATACGCGGCCCGTCGCTGCCATCCTCATCGAACAGTTTCATCGGACGACCCCGCTCGCGGTTATAGAAGGCCTGCAAGGCGTGGTCGCGCACCCGCTCGCAAAAACGGATCTTTTGCGCATCCGGCATGCTGTCGTCGACCGGCGCGGGATGGCCGTGAGCCAGCACACCGGCTGAGGCCAGCAAAGCCAGCAGGAGTAGCGAAAACTGTTTCATTGCTCGGTTTCCTGAATCGAGGTGAGATAGGCCAGGACATCCTGGACATCCTGGGCCTTGAGGCCATTAAGCACACCGACGGTTCCCTCTTCGTCATGCGGCCGATCGCCCTTCAGATACAGATCGACCTGCCGCTGCAGGTAGTTGGTGTATTGCCCGACCAGCATCGGGAACATGCCCTTGCCTTTGCCCGTCTTGCCGTGGCAACCGGCACAATGCTTCTGGTAAATCTTCTCGCCATTGGCCAGATCGCCCTCGGCCCGCGGGATGATCATGACCTTCTCGGCCATCAACAGCCGCGTGAGCGCATCCTCTTTGCCGGTATAGGTTGGCATCTTGGTATCGAGCTTGATGCCGGCAAGGTAGGCCGAGATGTCCTTGATGTCCTCGTCCGACAGTTCGCGCTCCTGGGTATAGGGGAACATCGGGATATTGACCCGGGCCCGGGCCCGGAAATTCCTCAACTGGGTCTCGATATATTTCACCTGCTGCCCGGCGATACGCGGGTATTCGCCCTTTTTGCCGCCCTGCCCGTTGTCGCTATGACAGGCGGCACAGGTACCGTTGATTTCCTTGCCCTTGTCGAGGTCGGCAGCCTGCGCAAACCCGGCGCAAGCCAGGGCAGCGACCAGCAATGAAGTGCGTAGAGAGATCAACATGCAAACAACTCCGGATTTAGCTGCGGCGAATTGTCGCATCTTAGTGACGACCGGAAATTGACACAAATCACGCATAATTCGGCCATGGCAATAATCCCCAGCACCACCGAAAGCGCCGACCATCTGGCCAACCTGCGCCGCCTGGTCGGTGGACGCTGGATCGTGCTGGCCATCCTCTTCCTGGTCGTCCTGATGGGGCCAGGCATCCTCGACATTCCCGTCCCGCAGCCCCCGCTGCTCGGCATCATCGCCGTCATCGCCCTCTTCAATGCCATCGCCCAATGGCGTGTCATGCATAGCCAGGTGGCCAGCACCGGCGAACTGTTCACCCAGGTCCTGTTCGACATCGGCGCCCTGTCGGCCATCGTCTTCTTCAGTGGCGGCGCGACCAATCCGCTGGTTTCCTTGCTCCTGCCCCCCGTCGCGGTCGCCGCGCTGACCTTGCCGGCACGCTGCGTCGCCGCCGTCAGTACCGTGGCCATCGTCGCCTATTCCTTGCTGATGCTGTATTTCATCCCGCTGCCGATGGCCGACGCGACGCGCGCCACCCGCCTGCACCTGATCGGCATGTGGCTGATTTTTGTCATTTCGACCGCCATGATCGGGTGGCTGATCGTCCGCATGACCCGCCAGATTCGCGAGCGCGATGCCGAACTGGCAGCCACGCGCGAACAAGCCCTGCGCGATGAACGCGTGATGGCCATGGGCACCCTGGCTGCAGGCGCCGCGCACGAACTAGGCACCCCCCTCGGCACCATGGCCCTGCTCGCCGGCGAACTGGCCAACGACACCAGCCTCGGCGACGCGGCGCGCGAAGACATCGCCCTGCTCCGCCAGCAGATCGGTGTCTGCAAGCAGATCATCACCGGCCTGTCGCGCCGCGCGGGAGCCGAACGCCTGGACAATGTCGAATCAGTGCCGGCCGACCGCTGGCTGGACAACCTGCGTCAGCATTGGCATGCGGCCCGACCGCAGGCTGGCAGCCGGCTGATCATCGCCAGTGACGGCAGGGCACCGGCCATCGCCGCCGATCCACGACTCGAACAGGCCATCCTCAACCTGCTCAACAATGCCGCCAACGCCACGCCCCGACCGCTTGAAATTCGTTTGAGCTGGTGCAGCGAGAACCTGTGCATCGACATCCGCGACCAAGGCCCGGGCTTCCCTCCTGATATCCTGGCTGCGGGCGGCCAGACCAGTTTCCCAGCGCACGAACGAGGGAGCGGTGTGGGCCTGATCCTCACCCGTACGGCCATTGAACAACTGGGTGGCCGACTGACCCTGTTCAATCCCGACGATGGCGGCGCCATTGCCCGCATCGAGTTGCCCAGAGCGAAACCATGAATCCTGCGATGCTGATCATCGACGACGACCCCAGTTTCAACGCCATTTTGGTCCGTACCCTGGAACGTCGCGGCCATAAGGCCTGCGGCGTCCTCGACCCGGAGTCGGCGATTGCCAAGGCACGCGAAATCGAACCCGGGCAGGTCGTTCTCGACCTCAACCTGAATGGCAGTTCGGGGCTGGCCTTGATACCGCAATTGCTCGACATCGTCCCTGACTGCCGCATCGTCGTGCTGACCGGCTACGCCAGCATCGCCACCGCGGTCGACGCGGTCAAGCTGGGCGCCATCCAGTACCTCGCCAAGCCGGTCGAGATCGACGCCATCCTGACTGCCTTCGAGGAAGAGGCCGACCCGAACTTCGACGTGCCGATTTCGGATGAGCCCCTCTCGGTCGACCGGCTGGAATGGGAACATATCCAGCGCGTGCTCAATGAACACGACGGCAACATTTCGGCCACGGCCCGTGCCCTGAAAATGCACCGCCGCACCCTGCAGCGCAAACTCGCCAAACGGCCGGTCAGGAACTGAACCTTGCTGTCCGGGCTGAACCTTACAGCAGCAAAAACGCCAGCATCGCCACCACGGTCGGCGGCAGCGCGGCCAGGAAAAGCCCGAGCGGGCTGACCGATTCATCGTCGAAACTCGACTTCAGGATCGCCACGCCAGCCGGGTTCGGGGCATTGGCAATGATGGTCAGCCCGCCGCCAGTCACCGCCCCGGCGACGATGGCATATTGGAAGGCCGGGCTTACCCCCTGCACCAGAGAGGCCAGGTAGGTCAGCGCTGCATTATCGGTAATAGCCGTCAAGCCTGTCGCCAGGAAAAAAAGCAGCGTCGGTTCGACCCCCAGCAAGGTCCGTTGCAACCACCATTGCTGCAAGCCGCCGAGCACCACCAATCCGGCGAGAAAGAAAGCGACGAGTAGGCCTTCGCGCAGAATCAGCCGGTTCTGGTAACGCTCGTAAGCCTCCGCATAGCCCAGGAAGAACAGAAACAGGCCCATGAAAACGGCCGGATGATGGGCAAAGAGCACGATGCCGACAAGAAAGAAGAAATGGATGCTGGCCACCGAGACCGGCACCGCGCTCGCCGCATCGCGCTCCTGGGCGTCAGGCAGGGTGGCCAATTCCTTCCGGAAAAAAAGCGTGCCAGCCAGCGCGTTGACCGTCACCGCCAGCGCGGCCTTCCAGCCGAAGGTCGTAAACATGAAAGCCGTATCCCATTGCCAGGTCGCAGCCACCATCAGAACCGGCGGTGCACCGAAACTGGTCAGCGTGCCGCCGATTGACACATTGACGAACAACACGCCGAGCGTGGCGTACTTGAAACGCGCCGACAGGGGGCTGCCGAAATAACGATCGCGCAGCATCAAGGCCGCCACGGTCATGGCTGCCGGTTCGGTGATGAACGAGCCGAGTATCGGAATGAGCGACAGGCACAGGAAATAGACCACCGGCGACTGTTGCAGCGGCAGGAGCCGGGCCAGAATCCGAACCGCACTGCCGCAGATATCGAGAATGGGACGACTGGCAGCGATGACCATAATCACGAAAACAAACATCGGTTCCGTGAAATTGCGGCTTTCCATGTAGTCGACGGCATCCGTCTTGCCCGTCAGTGCAACCAGGGCGATAACCAGGACAAAGGCCCAGAACCCGAAAACCACCTCGACCTCGGCGAGCAGATGCCACAAGCCGGCATGAGCGGGCTGGACATGTGCCAGGCGCGCAAACAGTTTGGTCGAGAAGGTATGCAGCACGGCCATCGCGAAGACGATGGCGGCGACGATCTCGGGGGGCGCAATGCTTCCAGAATTCATGCGGGGATCGCAGAGAAGAAAGGGGAAAGGAGACTAACACAGAGCCTTGCCCTGAATTTCGGCCATCGACTCCCGCTGCTGCCAAAGGCCGAAAACCGCGTCACCTATCCCGAACCTGGCGCCCTTGGCTCAGGCATAGCGAGCATCATAAAAACAAAAATACCTTAATAAGGGAAATATAATATTTTTTCGAACAAACGAATCAAACAACAAAATACTTGTCCGTCCCCGGCAAAAAAAATAGACTTATAAATCAAGCAACAATAAATACAAAAAAATTCAAACACACCAAAAGTGGAGACTTAATTGCTGGATGCGGAACGGGAGTACCTGGCGCTAATGAACAATGCGCCGGTAGGGATTGTTTATACAAAAAACAAAATAATAACCAGACACAATATTCATTTTGAGAAACTGTTCGGATTTGAATCCAGCGTCATAAACCAGCCGGCTCGTATCGTCTTTCGATCCGATTCCGATTACGCCGCCCTGAGCGAGCTTGCCGAGCCGGCCCTGAGCGCCGGACAGCCGTTCCACCACGAACTCGAATTGCACCGCCAGGATGGACAGCCGATATGGGTTGACGCGGTAGCCTACCTGATCGACGCCGAAAATCCTGCTACCGGAACGATCTGGATCCTCGTCGACATTTCCGAACGAAAACTCGCCGAGTCGCACTGGCAGGAAACCCTGCTCGAACTGCAGACCATCTTCGACAACGCCTCGCTCGGCATCGCCTTCATGAACCGGCGGACGATGCTGCGGTGCAATCGTCGCTTCGAGGAAATGACCGGCTACGCGCCCGGGGCCTTGCGTGACGTGGCGGCTGTCGAGCTGCATGAATCGCCGGAAATCTACGAGGATCTGGCCCGTCGTTCGAAAGCCATGCTCGTCGCCGGCAAAGCCCTCGAAACGACGACCCGGCTGCGAAAGCAGGACGGCACGCTGATCTGGTGCCACCTGTTCGGCAAAGCCATCGATGCCAATGACGACAGCCGGGGTACGGTGTGGATCGCCGAGGATATTTCGGAAGCAGTCAGCACCCGCGATGCGCTGCAAAAATCGTCGCGCGAAATGGAAGCGCTGATGGCCAATGCCCCGATCGGCATCGCCTTCACCCGGGACCGCAAGCTGCAACGCTACAACCAGCATTTCGGCGAACTGTTCGGCTTCACGGCCGACAGCGCCATCGGCGCCGACAGCGTCGTGCTCTATCGCTCAGCCGAGGAATTCGAAGCCCTCAACCGCCAGGCAGCGCCCTCCCTGCTGCAAGGCAAGCCCTTCCACACCGAACTGTACATGCGGCGTCAGGACGGTAGCGACGCCTGGATCAACCTGATCGGCTACGCGGCCGATGCCGGTGACCCCGCGCAGGGCATCTTCTGGCTGCTGGAAGATCGCACCGCTTTCAAGCAAGCCGAGGAGGACCTGCGGAAGGCCTACGTCGACCAGCGCCTGATTTTCGACCATTGCGTGGTCGGCATCGCCTTTATCCGCAATCGCATTTTCGAGCACGTCAATCGTCGTTTCGAAGAGCTCTATGGCTACCAGCCAGGCGAAATGAACGGCCAGCCGACCCGCATCACCTACTTCTCCGATCAGGCCCACGACCAACTCGGGGCGCATTGCTACGACATCATGGGGCGCGGCGAAACCTTCGTTTCCGAAATCGTGCATCGTCGCCGTAACGGCGACCCGATCTGGATGCGCATGACCGGCCGTGCCATCGACCCGGCACAGCCCAACGAGGGGTCGATCTGGAACTTCGAAGACATCACGTCGCGCAAGGTGGCAGAGGATTCGCTGCGCGAGTCGGTCATGCTGCAACGCGCCATTCTCGACAGCGCCAAGCTGATGATCCTGTCCACCGACAACCAGGGGCAGATCATTTCCTGCAACCCGGCCACCGAACAGATGCTGGGCTTTTCAAGCGCGGAACTGATCGGCAGAACGCCCGTCGACTGCTTCCTGCTCGACGACGAACTCCAGGCACGCCACCACCGCCTGGCCAAGGAGATCGGCTTCCGCACACCGAATCCGGTCGATACCTTGCTGGCCAAAGTCCGGCTGGGCTCGGTGGACCAGGGCGAATGGACCTTCCGGCGCAAGGACGGTTCGCAGTTCACCGTCGAACTGAACATCTCCGCCCTGCATCGCGCGGACAATCACACCAAGGGCTTCCTCTTCGTCGCCAATGACATTACCGAACGCAAACAGGCCGAGAACGCCCTGCTTCGCTCGCGCAACGAACTGGAAGTGCGCGTCAAGGAACGGACCAGCGAACTGGAGAGCGAAGTGCTCGAGCGCCGCCGCATCGAGGGCAAGCTGCGCTATCTCGCCCATCACGATGCACTGACCGGACTGGCCAACCGCCCGCTGCTGCAACAACGCCCCGGCGAAGCCATGGATAACGCGTCCCAGGACGAGGCCAAGCTGGCCGTCCTGTTCATCGACCTGGACCGCTTCAAGACCATCAACGATTCGCTCGGCCATCACATCGGCGACACCCTGCTCAAGCAGGTGGCCAGCCGCCTGACCAATACGCTGCGCGCCAACGATATCGTTGCGCGGCTCGGCGGCGACGAATTCATGATCGTCCTGCCGCTGAAGAACAACGAAGCAATGGCCGGCAAGCTCGCCTCGAAGATACTCGAAGCCCTGCGCCCGGCCATCCGCATCGACGGGCACGAACTGTTCGTCACCCCCTCCATCGGCATCTGTTTCTACCCGAATGACGGGGTCACTGTGCACGCCCTGATGCGCAATGCCGATACGGCGATGTATCAGGCCAAAGCCAACGGCCGGAATACCTACTGCTACTTCACCGCGGAGATGAATGCAGCGGCCGACAATTATTTCCAGATCGAATCCGACCTGCGGCGCGCCGTCGACCGCAAGGAATTCGTGGTGCACTATCAGCCGATCATCAACCTGAAAACCCGGATCGCCACCGCCTACGAAGCCCTGGTCCGCTGGCAGCATCCAACCAAGGGCCTGCTCAGCCCGGCTCACTTCATTTCGGTCGCGGAAGAAAGCGGCCTGATCGGAGAAATCGGCACCCTCGTGCTGCACAAGGCCTGCGCCCAACTGCGCGCCTGGATCGACGAGGGCTTCGCTCCCCCGCTGCTGGCCCTCAATCTGTCGCCCATCCAGTTCAACGACCCCGGTTTGAGCGACAGCATCTGCCGCATCCTGGACGAATACCAGCTGGCGCCGGACCACTTTGAGCTGGAAATTACCGAAACGGTCATCATGCAGGATGGCGAGTTGGCCCTGGGTACCTTGCAGGCGCTGAGCCAGCGCGGCTTTCAGCTATCCATCGACGATTTCGGCACCGGCTATTCAAGCCTCGCCTATCTCAAGCGCTTCCCGGTCGATACGCTGAAGATCGATCGCTCGTTCATCACTGACATGACGTCGAACGACAATGACCGGGCCATCGTCACCGCCATCATGGCCCTGTCCAACAGCCTGCGCCTGCAGGTCATCGCCGAGGGCGTGGAAACCCGCGCCCAGTTCGAGGCCCTGTCCGCCCTCAATTGCGATTTCGCCCAAGGTTATTTCATGGCCAAGCCCATGCCGGCCGAGCAGATCGTATTGAACGCCGTGGTCGAATCCCTGGCCAAGCTCTGACCGGGACATCCCGGGGGAGATGCCGTAAAAACAAAGGCCGCCGCCTGCACGAGCAGGCGACGGCCTTTGGAATAGGCAACGAGTCCGCGCCGAATCAGTGCGAATCAGTGCTTATGATCGCCCATCGGCGCCATACCTGCTGGCATCGGGCGCACCACCTTGGCATCGACCTGCTTGCTGCTGCCATCGTCGAAAGTCAGGGTGATCGGCACGACATCGCCCTCCTTCATCGCGGCCTTGAGGTCGATCAACATGACATGCAAACCGCCCGGCTTGAGGACCGCTTCACCCTTGGCCTTGACATCGATGGCCGGCACCGGGCGCATCTTCATGACCCCACCTTCGTTCAGATGGGTGTGCAACTCCGTGACCCGGGAAGCCGGGTTGTCGGCCTTGACCACCTTCACATCCTTGTCGCCGTTGTTCTTGATCACCATGAACGCACCCGTCGCCGGCGCATTGGGCGGTGCCAGGCGAACATAGGGATCCTGCACCGCGACTTGGTCGGCAGCACCGGCAAGGACGCCGGCAGAGAACAGCAGACTGGCGGCAAACAGGGAAATTTGTTTCATCGGCAGGTACTCCTTCATGGTTGGTTCAAATATTTGCTAATGGCGACAACGACCTGGTCGGGCGGCGTGGCGTGGGCAATCTTGCCGACCACCCGACCGTCCTGAGCGACGATGAATGTATCAGCCGAATGATCGACGACATAGCCCCCCCCGGCCGTCTCGACCTTCTGCTCGGCATAGATGACCCCATAGCGCTTGGCGATTTCGGCGATCACCTCGGCACTCCCCGTCACGCCGACAATGGCCGGGTGGAAAAACTCGACATATTCCTTCAGGCGTTCCGGTGTGTCGCGCTTCGGATCGACCGACACGAAAATCATCGCCACCCTGGCCAACTCCTCCGGCGACAATCGCTTCAAGCCTTCCGCAGTGGCCGCCAGCGAGGTCGGGCAGATATCCGGGCAGTAGGTGTAGCCGAAATAGAGGAGCACCAGCTTGCCGCGATAATCCTTCAGGGAAACCGGCCCGCTCGCCGATTGCAGCGTGAAATCACCGCCTTCGACGATGGGCAGTCTCGGCAGCGGCCGCTCCGCCATTTCCGGTTGCCAGAACAAGGCCAGCCCGGCAATGACCAGCGCCAGCGCAATGGCGACGAAACCCAATATACGTTCCTGCATTACTCCTGCCCTCCTGTGGCAAAGCGATAGGGTATGGCAATGCGCTCGCTACCGGCCTCAATGAGAACGGTCGCCTGCCAGTCCATATGCCCCGTGATACACACCGGCAAGGTCGCCTCGCCGACGTAGCGCCCCTCGCCCTGCAAGGCAAGTTGCGGACGGTTGTACCCCATGTTCATATCCACCCCGGCAAAGTCAACCTCGACCCGGGATGCCGAGAAACCCATGGTCGTCACCCGGACCCCGAACGGCTTGACCAGTGGAATCGCCTTATCCCCCAGCGACAACTCGATCTTGCCACCTGTAGGCAAGAGCGCAGTGCACGCCTGTTTTTGCAAGTCGCAGGCCGGATCCGGCATCACGGTAACGTCGGCTTTCGGCAGCAGCATCGGCGACAGCTTGAAGCCGACGACCACGACCAGGGCTATCAACTCGATGCCAATCAGATCAATCAGAATTTTTTTGTTCACAAGGAAACGTCTCGCCGAAAACCTTTGGTGGTGCGCATTTTCGCCGATATGCACTGAGTGAATTTAACAAAGATCAATTCTTTCACCGCCACCGGGGAATACAGTGTGCGGCAAATTGTCGCAGTGGCATATTGTCACAGGCGACGATGGGGGAAATGGAAGTTCTGACTTCTTGATTTGGGAGAAATAGATATGAGTAAGTTCGCAGTGAAAACCACCGCGTTGCTGCTGGCCCTCGGCTTTGCCGGTACGGCGATGTCCGCCGAATCGCTGCAGGACGTGATGAAGCGTCGCAACCTGAGCCAGCAGGACCTGCTGGCCGCAGCCAAGACCTACGTCCCGACCGGCAAGCGCGATGAATTCATCGCCTTCAGCTCGGGCGGTCAGTCCGGCCAGGTTCTGGTGTATGGCATTCCGTCCATGCGTATCTTGAAGTACATCGGCGTCTTCACGCCGGAACCCTGGCAGGGCTATGGCTTCGACGAAGAATCGAAGGCTGTTCTGCGTCAGGGCAACATCGATGGCAAGGAAATCAACTGGGGTGACACACCCCACCCGGCCACTTCCGAAACCCAGGGCAAGTACGACGGCCAGTCCCTGTTCATCAACGACAAGGCCAACCCGCGCCTCGCCGTGATCGACCTGCGTGACTTCGAAACCAAGCAGATCGTCGTCAACCCGATCTACAAGTCGGAACACGGCGGCGCCTTCGTCACCCCGAACACCGAATACGTCATCGAAGCCGCCCAATACGCAGCACCGCTGGAAAACAAGAAGTTCTACCCGCTCGAAGAATTCAACGAAAAATACCGCGGTGGTGTGACTTACTGGAAGTTCGATCGCAAGGAAGGCCGCATCGAGCCGAAAGACTCCTTCTCCCTCGAACTGCCGCCGTATTCGCAGGATTTGTCCGACGCCGGCAAGGGCCCGTCTGATGGTTGGTCCTTCACCAACTCCTTCTGTTCCGAGCGCTACGTTGGTGGTATCGAAAAGGGCCGTCCGCCGTACGAAGCCGGTTGCTCCGCCAAGGACACCGACTACCTGCACGTGATCAACTGGAAGAAAGCGGCCGAACTGGTTGCCCAGGGCAAGGCCAAGAAGATCAACGGCCACAACGTCCTGATGATGGAAACCGCCATCAAGGAAGGCATCCTGTTCCTGATCCCGGAACCGAAATCGCCGCACGGTGTTGACGTCACCCCGGATGGCAAGTTCCTGACCGTTTCCGGCAAGCTGGACACTCACGTCTCCGTTTATTCCTTCGAGAAGATCCAGGCTGCTATCAAGGCTGGCAAGTTCGAATCCAAGGACCCGTACGGCATCCCGGTTATCGGCATGAAGGATGCGCTGCACACCCAGGTTCAACTGGGCCTCGGTCCCTTGCACACCCAATACGACTCGAAGAAGTGTATTGCCTACACCTCGCTCTACGTCGACTCGCAGGTCGTTAAGTGGGACCACTGTGAAGGCAAGGTTCTCGACAAGATCTCGGTGCACTACAACATCGGTCACCTGATGACCATGGAAGGTGACTCCATGGATCCGAAGGGCCGCTATCTGGTCGCCCTGAACAAGCTGTCGATCGACCGCTTCAACCCGGTTGGCCCGCTGCACCCGCAGAACCACCAGTTGATCGACATCTCGAACGACAAGATGCAACTGCTGTACGACATGCCGTTGCCGCTGGGCGAACCGCACTACGTCGTGGCCATCGAAGCTTCCAAGCTGAAGCCGGGTGTCCGCTACAAGGTCGGTACCGATTCCCGTACGGACAAGCCGCATCCGGGCGCCGTCCGCGCTGGCGAAGAAGTGACGACCAAGAAGGGCAACAAGATCGAGGTCAAGGGTACGTTGATCCGCTCGCACATCACGCCGGAAACCATCGAGGCTGAAGTGGGCGACGAAATCACCATCCACCTGACCAACCTCGAGCGTGCCCAGGACGAAACCCACGGCTTCACCGTGTCGACTTACAACGTCCACGCATCTGTGGAACCGGGCAAGACGGTCACCGTCAAGCTCAAGGCCGACAAGGAAGGCGTCTATCCGTACTACTGC
>RRZT011014734.1_pt1 | contig 11971 bp, 12 predicted proteins | sample 2165551 | NCBI WGS metagenome assembly RRZT01 (sample SAMN10456910, study PRJNA506462) | wastewater metagenome | biome: wastewater; feature: sludge; material: wastewater sludge; isolation source: wastewater sludge with Escherichia coli K12::gfp cells carrying plasmid... | place: USA: Moscow, Idaho... | reverse complement strand
GCAGCGGTGCAGACTCGGGCTGTGCGATCGCGGCGCGCACCTGCGCCAGCAGCCTCGCCTTGTCCGCGCCCAGCGTGCCCTTGAGCACCAGCCAGTTGCTCGCGTGATCGGAGCGGAACACGGTGCGCTCGAGTTCCAACGCGGCCAGAAAGCGCTCCATCTCGCGGAACAGCCCTTGCTGCGACAAAGCCTGCCAGTCCGGCCAGGCCTGCAGGAAGCGGCGCCCGGCGTCGTGCAGCGTCACCACCAGCGTGGACAAATACTCGGGCCGGGTGGCGTTGATCAGGCGCGCGGAGTTGTCGGCGTGCTGCGCGCTCAGCGCCTCGCCGCCGAGGCCGTTGAGGATCATCACCGAGCGCGTGATGCCGGCTTCGCCCAGCTTGTCGAGCGCCGTGCGGGTGGATTCGAAGGTTTCGCCCTTGTTGACGCGCGCGAGCACCTCGTCGTCGCCCGATTCTGCGCCCAGATAGGCGAGCCGGAGGCCGGCGTCGGCCAGGGTCTTCAGTTCGGCGACCGATTTCTTCGTCAAGTTGCGCGCCAGGCAATAGCTCGACACCCGATGCACCGCCGGCAGATGGGTGCGGATGGCCTCCAGGTACGCGAGCAGGCGCCGCGTCGGCAGCACCAGCGCGTCGCCATCGGCGAGGAACACGCGCCGCACCTGCGCGCCGTAGCGCTCGCCGGTGCGGCGGATGCTGTCGACGACCTCGGCCTCGTCGCGCGCGCGAAAGGCTTTCTGCGGCGCGGTGTACATCTCGCAGAAGGTGCATCTGTTCCACGAACAGCCGTCGGTGACCGGCAGGATCAGCGATTCGGCCTCGCTCGGGGGGCGGAACACGGGTTCGACGTAGCGGATCGGCAGCATGGACACGGCTTGGCTCGGCAGCGAAGGACAAGCTCACGAGTCTAGCGTCTGCCCGCCGGGCCGGTGCGACCGTCTCAGTCCCTGCGCCCGGACGCCAGACGGTCGATCATCGCGCGCACGCTGCGGATCTGGATGCCGTCGCGGGTGGCGTAGTCGTCGTCGGTGAAGCCCCACCAGTCCCAGCAGCCGTTGGGGTTCTTCCACGGGATCGACACCGCCTGCGGGAACAGCACCACCAGGCGGTTGGTGTCGGCCCAGCGGTCGTAGCCGGTGTTCCTGACGAAGGTGGTGCCGTTGTACAGCCCGCCGTCGGGCGGTCGGCGCAGCGGCAGGAAGCTCTGGCCCTGCTTGCAGCCGTGGAACACCACGTGCAGCCGGCAGCGTTCGCCGGCTTCGCAGGCGGGCGGGACGTAGAGCCAGCCGGTCTTGTCGAGGCCGGTGCCCCACAGGTAGCTGAAGAAGCCGGTCTGGGGAATGTAGCCGCGCTGGTCGAACTCGATGAAGCGGCCGGCCGGCGCCGGTGTCGTGCGCGGTGGCGCCGCATCCGGGCCGTAGATCCAGTCGAGGATGGCGTAGGCGGCCTCGAAGCCGCACTTGCCGATGTAGGGCTCGTCGGTCACGCCGCAGGCGCCGCCGTAGGCGGTGGTGGGCATGGTGTGGCCGGCGGCGTCCAGCGTCACCGGCTTGAGCGCGGCCGCCGGCAGGCCGAAGGCGTCGTAGAAGCCGTGCAACTGGCGGGTGATCGGCGCCGGCACCAGCGCGTCCTTCCCGCCCACCACGGTCACCACGCGCTGGCGGGCGATCTGCGCCGGGTCGTCGATGCGGCCTTCGGCATGGAAGGCGCGCGTGGCGGCGACCAGCTCGGGCACGGCCGTGCTGGCGTCCCCGACCTTGCACGACAGGGTCGGCTCGCCGGTGCATGAGCATTCGGTGGTGGCCTTGAGCACGCTGTCCTGGGCGCAGTAGTACGGGCCCCCGGCGACGATCCCGGCGCCGCGGATGATGGCCGAGTGCGCGACCTGCATCTGCACCGACATGAAGCCGCCTGAAGAGATGCCCGACACCGAGGTGTCCTCGATCGCGATGTTGAGCGCGGGCAGGGCAGGCGGCGGTGCGGCGAGGCTTGCCGTGGCGACGCCAAGCAGGATGAGGGCGTGCAGCGCGGGCGCGCACAGCAGGCGTGCGTGCGGCGGACGGCTGGGCTGCTGAACTGTCATGGTCGGACTCCGTTGCGCATGGTGTGATAGCCGGCGGGTAAGGGCAGCAATACCCAGCGGGTAAGGGCAGCAATGCCCGGATGGCAAAGGGGGCCGATGCCCCGGCAATCGCTCCCTTTGCGCGCGGGCCAGGGTGCGCTCTGTGCGCTGGGGTGTTGGTCGCGTGCTGCCGCAGTGCTTGCCCCTGACAGCATAGTCCACGCAGGTTTCAGTGCCATCTCCGTTGTGCAGTGCAAAAAAGCCATTGGGCGCGATCCCGGGCGGACGGGTGGCGTGTGCAATAATCCGGCCTCGAAAAAGTGTCCGACCCCATGCCAGAGATGTTCCGCCCTGCCCCGAGTGCGCCCGCCGGGGCTGTTTCCGCATTGACTTGCGTGTCCGCTTGCAGGCAAGGCCAGCGCCCGTGGGCTTGCCGAGGTCCGCGGTGAGCCCCGCGCCCTTGCCGTCGCGCCCCAGCGCGCTGCGCGTGTGGTGGGCGGCGATCCGCCCGCGCACCCTGGGCATGGCGGTGGCGCCGGTGGCGGTGGGTGCGGCGCTGGCGTTCGCTGCTGCCGGCCGCCTCGACGCCGCGGTGCTGCTTGCCACCCTGGCCTGCGCCTTGCTGATCCAGATCGGCACCAACCTCTACAACGACGCAGTCGACTTCGAGCGTGGCACCGACCATCCCGAGCGTCTCGGCCCCCTGCGCGTGACTCTGGCAGGCTGGGCGAGCGCGGCCGAGGTCAAGCGCGCCGCCCTGCTCTGCCTGCTGCTGGCGCTGGTGCTGGGTGCCTGGCTGTGCATGGTGGGTGGGCTGCCGATCCTCGCAATCGGCGTGGCCTCGCTGGTGGCCGGCTGGGCATATTCGGGCGGGCCGCGGCCGATCTCGCATTCGGCCTTCGGCGAGTTCTTCGTGCTGCTGTTCTTCGGCGTGCTGGCGGTCGCGGGCAGCCACTGGCTGCAGTCGCGGACGACGGGTGTGGTGGACGTGATCGGCGGCCTCGCGGTCGGTGGGCCGGCGGCCGCGGTCCTGCTGGTGAATAACTTCCGCGACCTCGACGGCGATCTGCGCGCCGGACGGCGCACGCTGGCGGCGCGGCTCGGCGCACAGGGGGTGCAGCGGGCCTACGCGGCGCTGGTGCTGTTCCCGCTCGTGGCGTGGCTGGTGATTGCCGCAGCGGGCCTTCCGGGCGCCGTGCTCGGCCTGCTCGGGGCGCCGGCGGTGGCGCGCCTGATACCGCGCTTTCGTGGCGCCGAGGGCGGCGCCGAATTCAACGCGGTGCTCGCCGACACCGCGCGTGCGGGTACGCGCAGCGCGCTGATGGCGGCAGCGGGCATCGTCCTGGTTTCCCTGCTTTAGGTCCGTTTCATGAGCATCGACGTTCTTCTGCCTGCTGCGCTCGCGTTCATCATGTTCTCGGTGGGTCTGGCGCTGCGCGCGGAGGATTTTCGCCACGTGTTCCAGGCGCCGCGGGCGCTGCTGATCGGGCTGTGCGGGCAACTGGTGCTGGTGCCGCTGGCGGCGCTGGCAGTGGTCTTCGTGTTCGATCTGCCGCCCGCGCTCGGCATCGGACTGATGATCCTCGCCGCCTGCCCGGGCGGGGCGAGCTCGGGCTTCCTCACCCATGTGGCGCGGGGCAATGCGGCGCTGTCGCTGACCTTGACGGTGATCAGCAGCCTGGCGGCGCTGGCGACCTTTCCGCTGCTGGTCAAGCTGGTGCTCGCCTGGCTGGGCGAGGGCGTGTTCGGGGCGGGCGTTTCCGCAGACGGTGGCGCAGGCGTGATCCAGCTCACCGAGCTGCCTGTGGACCGCCTGATCGGCAGTGTGCTGGTGGTGACCACCCTGCCCATCCTCGCCGGCATGGCGCTGCGCCACAAGGCGTCGGGTTTCACCGCGCGCAGCGAGCCGCTGATCGGCCGCCTCGCCACGCTGTTCTTCGCCGCGATCGTGGTCGCCACCTTCGTGTCGCACCAGCACACCATCCTCGCCAACCTGCTGTCGATCGGCCCGGCGACGATGGTGCTGAACTTCGCGGTGCTGGGCACGGCGTACGGACTGGTGATGCTGGCGGGCGCGGGTCGCAGGGATGCGGTGGCGGTGGCGATGGAGTGCGGCCTGCAGAACGCGGGGCTCGCCATCTTCGTGGCGATCGTGCTGCTGGGTCAGCCCGAGCTGGCGGTGGCCGCGGTGGTCTATGCGCTGACGATGAACTTCGGCGCGCTCGGGCTGGTGTTCATCGCGCGCTGGCAGGTTGCGCGCACGCAACTCGCGCAGGGCTGGAAGTAGCCGCAGGCGCTCGGGCGCAGCGGCGCTCGTGCGCGGGCTTCGACCAAGGCCTCAGTGCGGCACGGACAGGGGGTTCGCAGGCCAGGTGCCGGCTTGCATCGTTGGCGCGGTCGCGGGTTTGGCGCCGTCGCGCAGGGCGGCCTCGACGGCGAGCGTGAAGTTGCCGTAGCGCGTGTCGTGGGTGACTTCCTTTCCGACCCAGCCCGGCAGGCTCACCGGCGTGTATTCGTGCGGTAGCTCGACTTCGGCGACCACCAGCCCGGCGTGGTGGCCTTCGAAGACGTCGACTTCGAACACGTGATGCGCATGGTCGACCAGGTAGCGTGTCTTGCGCACGACGCGGCGGGCGCAGTGGTTCGCAAGCATCGCCTGCGCGTCGGCAACCGGGATGGCGTATTCGAACTCGTCGCGGCTGTAGCCCTGCTTGGGCGACTTCAAGGTGAGCCAGGCGCTTTCGCCGCGGATGCGCACGCGGGTCGACATCGAGCCCGATTCCTTGGCGAGATAGCCCTGGACGATGCGCTCGCCCTGGCGACCATCGAGGATCCGCACATCGCGGACCAGGAATCTGCGTTCGATCTCTCGCGCCATGATGGGTTGTCCGGCCTGGAAGAGATCGAATTGTAGCAAAGGATTTCGTTTGCGTTGGTGCAGTGCAGCGTAGTTCCGGCGCGCGCTTCGCCCGGCCGCCGCCCACACGCCCGGCGGGCAATTGGCTAGACTATCGAGTATTACCTTTACGGGACGCATCATGACCGCACCCACCCTGATTGCACTGATCTCGCAGAAGGGCGGATCGGGCAAGACCACGGTGGCCATGCAGCTTGCCGCCGGCCTCGCGCTGGAGGGCTACCGTGTGGCGCTGGCCGATCTCGATCCGCAGGAGAGCGCGTCGCGCTGGGCGGCGTCGGCGCCGCCCGAGGCGCCCTTTGCGGCCGAAGTGCTCGCCCTCAGGGGCAGCGCCGCCGAGATGAGCAAGGCGCTGCGCCCGGTGGCCAACAAGGTCGATATCGTGGTGATGGACTGTCCGCCGTCGATCGAGCATCCGCACACCATGAGCGCGCTCGACCTGTGCGATTTCGCGCTCGTGCCGGTGGTGCCGAGTCCGACCGACCTGTGGGCGACGCGCGGCATCGAGCGCCTGATCCTCGATCGCCAGCAGCGGCGCCCGAAGCTGCGCGGCGCCCTGCTGCCCAACCGCGTGATGCGCACGGCGCTGGCGGGCGACGTGCTCGACGTGCTGCAGGATTTCAGCCTGCCGGTGCTGGATGCGGCCTTGTCGCAGCGCAGCGCCTACGCCTTGAGCGCGGTACGCGGGACCTCCGTGTTCGGCCTCGGCCGGGCGGCTGCGGCGGCACAGGAAGAGGTCGGGCAACTCGTCTCGGCCGTTCTCAAATTGATCGAGGAATGAGCATGAGCACCGCCAGCGGGACGAAATCGAAATTGCGCGAGACCCTGAAGCAGGAAGACGCCGCGCTCGCGCAGCGCAGCCGCACGGCGCGCACCGCGGTGACTGCGGCGAAGCCGGAGGCGGCGGTCGCGGCTGCCGCCCCTGCCGAGGCGCCCGTGAGCGCGTCCGCAGCGGCGGACGTGATTGCCCCGGTGCTGCCGCCGCCGAAGCCGGCCGCGGCACGGACGCCCGCCCGCCCCGCGGCGCCGAAGCCCGCCAGCGCCGCTGCTGTGGCCAGGGCGCCCAAGGTCAAGGCTGGTCCCGCCCCTGCCGAAGCTGCGAAGGCGGCGGAACAGCCCGCCGAGAAGCCTGCCGACAGGGCGGCCGAGGCGGAACGCAAGGACAAGCACGAGAAGGTGGAGCGCGACTCCTTCTCGATGCCTGCCAGCGAGCACAAGCGCATCAAGGCGCTGCGTGAAGCCCTGGGCAAGGACGGCGTGCTCGCCAGCAAGTCGGAGGTGCTGCGCGCCGGGCTGGCGCTGCTCGCCGAGCGCGACATCGCCGAGGTCGCACGCCTGGTTGCCGCGCTGCCCAAGGTGGCCAAGGGCAAGCGCGCCAGGAAGCACTGAGCGCGGCTGCGGCGCCCTGTCGGCGCGCCGGCCCGGGGCCGCTGTCCGCGTTCTGACACGGAAGCTTCATCTTGCGGTGAAGTTCGCTTTCTATACTTGGGTGCATATTGCGTTGCAGCAGTATGCGTCTCATCGCTGTGCTCACAGGCTGGCGGGGACGTCCGAACCGTCAATTCCGGAGTGCCGAGATGAAAGCGAAAGCCCCTGCCGCCGAATTCCTTGCCGCCAACGAGGCGAGCATGGACGCCATTCACGCCCTCGCCGCCGAGGGTCTTGAGCACGCGGGCCGTGTCGCCGCGCTCAACCTCGCGACCGCCCGTGCCGCCACCACCGACAGCGCCCGCCAGGCGCAGGCCATGCTCGGCGCCGATGACGTGGCCGCGCTGCAGAAGCTGCAGTCCGACGGCCTGGAGCCGCAGATCGCGCGTGCGGTCGCCTATGTTCGCGACATCAGCGAGATCGCGACCGAGGCGCACCAGCACTTCATCGAGATCACGCAGGCCTGGATCGGCCACCTCAAGGCGAGCCTGGACAGTGCAGTCCGCGAGGCCTCGAGCTCGGCCTCTGCCGGCTCGGGAGCGCTGTTCTCGGCGCTCGAGTCGGCGTCCGGGGTGGCGTCGGAGCTCTACGAAAAGGTGAGCGAGTCCAGCGTACACGCGTTCGCTGCGCCGGCTGATGGCGACAGTGAGGGCGAGTCGGTGAACAAGACCGCGCGCCGGTCGGCACGCGCCGCGCGTACGACGGCGGCCGGGAGCGAAGCCGGCGAAGCGGTGATCTCCGACGGCGAGAACTGAGTTCGTTCGAGGCCGACCTGACCCTCGTGGGAGCAACTGTCCGTGGGAGCGGACTTGCCCGCGAATGCGCGCTTCACGGGTTTTTTCGCGGCCAAGGCCGCTCCCACGGGCGCTGAGGCGTCGCAGCTCCTCGTGGGGCTTGCCCGCGCATGAGCGTCACCCACCGACTCCCTTCGCGGACGAGCCCGCTCCCACGGTCTCCGCCAGGCGTGAAGCCTTGCGTCAGGCGAGTGCGCCGTAGGTGGTCGGCCTTGTTACGGCCGGTTCAGTCTTCCCGCGTGCCCCAGCGCCGCGCAAAGCGGCTTTGGGCGCGTGCCGCCTGCGCCTTGCGATCGGTCTTCAGGCGCCCGAGCTGGCGCTGGATCTGGTCCACACTGCTGGCGCTGGCGACGATGAGCTCGGTCTGCAGCAGGTCGCCGTGCAGCGTGGACAGCGTGGCGTTCGCCATCGCCAGGCGCTCGCGCAGGCATTCGAGCGCTTCGCGCAACTCGGCGTTGGCCGCCCACATCTCGCTGTAGGACGGCACGCCTTCCGTCTCGAGCACGGCATCGATCTCGTCCATGCGGGCCGAGATCTGCATCGGATTCTTCTGAGTCATCGTCGTCTCCTCGAACGCGGCGCGCGGGCCTGCGCCAGGGCCAGCCATGCGGCAGCCCTGACGGGATGCGGGCCGTTCAGCGCTTCTTGCTGGCGGACTTGCCCTTGCTCTTGTTCCTGCGCTTGCCGGCTGCCTTGTCGTCCTTCTTGCGCCGGGCCTTCTTGTCCTTTGCGCGGGCGGCGGGCGAGAGCGTGTCGACCAGCGCCATCACCTCGGCCGCGCCCTGTGCGGCGAGGGCGGCGATGCCGGCGCGCACGAGCTCGGACTTGCTCGGACGCCGTCCCGCGGCCTTGAGCTCGGCGCCGAGGGTGCCGAGCCGGCGGCGATCGCTGCCGGCGAGCTTGAAGCGCTCGAGCTTGCGCTTCTCGGGTCTGGCCTTTGCGGTAGCTTGGGTCGGCGTGGTGGCTTGGGCCGGAGGCGCTTGGGTCGCAGCAGGTTCGGCCGGAGTCGGTTCGGCCAGAGTGGATTTGGCCAGAGTCGGTCCGGCTGGAGTCGGTTCGGCGCCCGCCCCCGCGGCTGACGGCCGGGCACCGGCGTCGGCACTTGCGGGCGGTGCCGGGGTGTCCGCGCTTGCGGGCAGCGCTGCGGTTGCTGGCTGGGTCGTGGGGGGCGGGCTGGCCTCGGGCAGGCGTTCCTCGAGCGCCGCATCCTCCTGCTTGAGTGTTGCGCGCAGGGCGCTCCGGGTCTTGGTGCTCACCGCGTTCTCCTCGGTTCGTAAAGGTAATACTTTATTATTGGTTGATCCGCGCGTGCAAGCGCCTCGTCGCGCATTGCGGCGGGTCGAGCTTGCGGCGGCGGGTGACAATCATCAACTCGCCGCGGCGGCGCAGGCGGGGTCGGGCTGGGCCCGCGTGGGCCACCCCAGTGGCGGTGGAAGAACATCACCCGGCCGCCCCCGGGTAGATCCCGCTCGACGATCGGCTTTGCGTCCTGTTCGCGGGCGACGAAGGAAGGAGAACGCGCGCGCGCCTCGTCCTTCATCAGCGCACACAACCGGGGTGGCGTGCGTCGCTCAACGCATCTCGAACAGCTCCTGGTGGAAGCGCCCGGCCTCCAGCCCGCGCGCGCCGAAGGCCTCGCGCAAGGCCTGGCCGAATCCGGCCGGGCCGCAGAACCACACGCCCGCGCGCGTCCATGCCGGAACCGTGCGGCAGATGCGCTCGGCGTCCAGGTGGCCGTCGCGCTGCGTCACCAGCACATGCAGCTTCACCCGCGCCTGGGCGGCGAGCGCATGCAGCCGGGCGATGAAGCCTTCGTCCGGCGCAGCGGTGCTGTAGAACAGGTCGATCGGCTTGGCGCCATCCTGCTGCGCCAGCACCTGCAGGCGGGCGATGAACGGGGTGATGCCGATGCCGCCCGCGACCCAGATCTGCTGCGGCTGCGGGCTGGCGAAGTCGAAGCGGCCGTAAGGGCCTTCCACCCGCACCGGATCGCCGACCTTCAGCGCGCCCGGTAGCGTGCGGGTGTAGTCGCCGAGCGGCTTGATCATGAAGCGCATGCGGCCGTCGCCGGCCCAGGCGGACGAGATGGTGAACGGATGCGGGCCTTCGCGCTCGTCGAAGGTGACGAAGGCGAACTGGCCGGCGTCATGGCCGGGCCAGGTCGAATCCAGGCGCAGCCCCACGTCCAGCACCTGATTGCCGGGGTGCTGGACGACGGTCTCGATGCGGCCTTCGGCGCGGTGCGTGCGACCGATGCGGCCGGCGAGCGAGAGCACCGCGGCGTAGCTGCCGGCGGCCATCAGCATAGCCATCAGGATGCCGATCGGGCTGGCCCAGTAGGTGAATGGCAGCAGCACCACGCCGTGCACCACCAGCGCCAGATACACCGCCGCCATCACGCGGTGGGTCTGCACGAAGCGGCGATACGGAAAACGCTTGATGAGCGCGATCGCGGCAAGCACGACGAAGGCGTAGAAGGCCCATTCGCCGATGGTCTCGGCCAGGCCGCGCTGTTCCTGGAAGAAGCGGAAGATCTCCACCGTCTGTTCGGGGCGCGGGCCGCGCGCGGGTTTTTCCAGCCAGCCCCAGCCCACCGCCCACTTGGTGCCCTTGGCCCACAGCCAGTGCACCACGCCGATCGACAGGCCGGCGATGCCCAGCCACTTGTGCAGCCGGTAGGCCTTGTCCATGCCACCGAAGAGCGGCTCGAGCGCCACCGGACGCAGGGCGAGGATCATGGCGATGCTCATGACGCCCATGGCCAGTACGCCGGAGTAATTGACCGCGATGCTCCGTACCGCGAAGAAGGTGTTGCCCTCCACCAAGAGCGGATCGGCCCACCACCACAGCAGGCTGAGCCCCGCCAGGATGAAGACGAGTGCGAGTTTGATGTTTTTCATGTTGATCCCCTGCAAGCAGCCGGCGCTAGCGGGCGCCGGTCCATCTGCATGGGATTGTGCAACACGGCATCTGTCTGCCTTGTACCGGCGTGTATGGCGTGTCGGGGCATGGTTTCGCGCAGTCCGTGCAGCCGTTCGGCTGGTCAGCGCCGCGGTGCGGCTATAGACTCGCGGGCGAACGTCAAACGGCCGCAAGCCCGCGGCCTCGAACGGCAATCCGAACATGCTCCAGCAATCCGCTTCCTTCCCCACCTGGCTCCAGCACGACATGGAGCAGGTCAACGCCCTCATCCGCCGCCAGTTCGACAGCGAGGTGGTGCTGATCCGCCAGGTCGTCGAGTTCATCCTGCACGGCGACGAGCGCGTCCGTCCGGCGCTGGTGCTGGCGGCAGCACGTGCGCTGGACCACACCGGCGATCGCCATTACGCGCTGGCGGCAGCGGTCGAGCTGATCCACATCTCGCTCGCCCTGCACGACGGCGTGACCGAGGCCAGCGGCGGCGGCGCCGATGCGCACAGCGAGGGGGCGCTGTTCGGCAATGCCGGCAACATCCTGCTCGGCGACCTGCTCTATACCGGCGCGTTCCGCATGATCGTGGATCTGAACGACATGGAGGTCATGCGCGTGCTGGCGGACGCGACCAACGTGATCGCCGAGGGCGAGGTGATGTATCGCGCGGCACGCGCAGCGCCGGTGCGTGATGCCGAGCGCCATCTGGACATCGTGCGCCGCCGCCGGGCCAAGCTGTTCGAGGCCGGTGCGCAATGCATGGCGATCCTGCACCGTGCCACGCCCGAGGTGTGCGAGGCCTTTGCACGCTTCGGCCTGCACGTCGGCATGGCGCATGCGCTGCGCACCGAGGCGGAAGACGGCGTGAAGTTCGGCATCGACGATGCCGGGGCGCGTGCGGCACGCGAACTCGAGGCCGCGCGCGCGGTGGTCGCCGCGCTCGAGACCGAGGCGGTGGCACAGCCGGAACGCCTGGCGCCGTTCATGTAAGCGCGCCCGGCCTCAGGCACAGATCTTGTGGGAGGCCCGGGTCTGCAGGAATGGCCGCACGTCGCTGGCCCCCTTGAGGTCGTCCCTTCCTCAGGCTGCTGCTCGCTCAGCCCGACGCTCTCAGGTCGCGCGGCACTCGTTGGCCTGCGGCTTCTGCGTGCGGCCGTCCAGCAGCAGGCCCTTCCACGGCAGATCGATCCACACCAGGCCGCTCGCGACGTCCTCGAAGCGCGGCAGGCCCGAGTACGACGGGTCGCGTTCGAGCTGGTACTGGCCGCCGTTCCAGGAGAGCTGGATGCGGTTGTTCACAGCGTTGGCGACCTCGCGCTGAAGCTGCAGGCGTTCGCCGCGCTCACAACGGTATTCGCCGCTGGGCAGGGCGAACTCGAACTGGCCGGTCTGCTGGGTGACGCCAGGGGCGACCTCGGTCTTCTGCGGCAGCAGGCCGCAGGCGCCCGTCGCGAGGGCGGCGGCGAGGAGGAGCGTGCCCGAGGCGGCACGCGAGGTCTTCTTCATCAAGCTTTGCATCGAACCGGCTCCAAGGGAAAGGTCCCTGCTACGGTGCGGGGTTTGCATCGAACCGGCTCCAGCGGGCAGTTCCCGGCTACCTTGTTGGAGAAGGGGCGGTGCCCGGTGAAGCGGGCCATCACTTCAGCTCCAGCAGGCTGTCGTCCCACTTGTCGTGCTTGTGCAGGCCTAGCAGGTTGGCCACGGTTGCGGCGATGTTCGACAGACCGGCGGTTTCCGATTGCTTCAGGCCGAGTTTGCCGCCGCTGACGTTGTCGTACAGGATCAGCGGCACCGGGTTGAGCGTGTGCGCGGTCTTGGCCTTGTAGCTGCCGTCCTTGTTCTGCGCCGGCTGCCTGGTCTT
>RRZT010564474.1_pt1 | contig 11973 bp, 10 predicted proteins | sample 2165551 | NCBI WGS metagenome assembly RRZT01 (sample SAMN10456910, study PRJNA506462) | wastewater metagenome | biome: wastewater; feature: sludge; material: wastewater sludge; isolation source: wastewater sludge with Escherichia coli K12::gfp cells carrying plasmid... | place: USA: Moscow, Idaho... | reverse complement strand
CGGACCAGCCGGCGCTGCGTCGTGCAGCGAGGTGGCGAACTATACCCACCTCACCACAACCCGTCAACACCCAACCTCACAAAAACCTGCAACAATCCGGCATCCACCTGTTTCAAAACGAAATTCCCGGAAAAAAACTCCTCTCACCCCCGGCTCAACGCGCAAATGACGCCTGCTCTCCTTACCCCGCCGCACGGATCAACAGCCGGTCCAGGGCACGCTGGGGCAACACATGCCTCAGCCACCAGAACAGGTGCGTCGGAAACGTCACGCGATAACGGGCCTTCTGGTGCCGAGCATTCAACGCATGCACCACTACTTCGGCAACAGCGCTGGCCGGCAAGGTAAACCGTGTGGCCTCACCTTCTTTCTGCAACCGCTGCAACTCCCGCTCATATACATCTGCATGCACGCTGTGGAGATGATCCACATGCGCCAGAAAATGTTGCAGGGCATTGGGGCGAAAACGGCTGACAATCGGCCCCGGCTCCACCAGAGACACCTGGATGCCAGTACCGTCCAGCTCCAGCCGCAACGTATCGACCATTCCCTCCAGCGCAAACTTGCTGGCGTTATAAGCACCCCGCCAACGCATAGGTGCAAATCCCAGCACCGACGAATTGAACAGGATCCGGCCATGCCCTTGCCGGCGCATGACCGGCAGCACTTCGGATACCAGCTCCCAGGTGCCAAACACATTGGTTTCAAACTGCTGCCGCAATGCATTTCTCGGAATGTCCTCCACTGCGCCAGGCTGCCCAAAGCCGGCATTGCTGAATACCGCATCCAGCATTCCCCCGGTCTGCTCCAGCACCCGGGCCACGCCCGCGCGAATCGATTCGCTGCTGTCTACATCCATCTGCAAGGCTAGTGGAAACTGCGGGCGCAATTTTTCGACATCTTCCGCTCGTCTCGCCGAAGCAAACACCTGCCAGCCAGCCTGCTGCAGGTACAAGGCACTCGCCAGCCCGATCCCGCTGGAACAACCCGTCACCAAAATTCGTTTTTCGTGCATTTACAATGAACCTCTACATGCCGTATATGGCTGTTCTTTTCTTGCCCATGTCCTAACAGGAGAAAACCTTGACCCTCGGTCTTGCCTCGGTCGGCACCCCATGGATGTACGCCGGTTTCTTTGCCGCCGTGATCGCCATGATCGTGATCGACATCATCGCCCTCAACAAGCAGGGCAGCCACAAAGTTTCAGCACGCGAAGCGCTGGGCTGGTCAGCCATCTGGATCAGCATTGCCATGCTGTTCAACCTGTGGCTCTGGTGGCACATCCGCACCAATGTCGACAGCGGTCTTGACGAAGTGGCCCGCGCCGCACTGGCCGACCAGAAGGCGCTGGAATTCCTGACAGGCTACCTGATCGAAAAATCGCTGGCCGTCGACAACATTTTCGTTTTCCTGCTGATCTTCAACTATTTCAAGGTTCCGGCTGCCTATCAGCGCCGCGTACTGGTTTACGGTGTGCTTGGCGCCATCTTCATGCGCGCCATCATGATCGCGCTGGGCGCCGTATTGGTGGCCGAATTCTCGTGGGTGCTGTACCTGTTCGGAGCCTTCCTCGTGTTTACCGGCATCAAGATGATGCTGCCGGAAAAGGAGAGCGCAGACGATCTGGGCAACAACCGCCTGCTCAAGTGGATCCGCAGCCACATGCGCATCACGACGGACTACCACGGCGAATCCTTCTTCGTGCGCTCCGGCGGCATCCTCTGGGCCACACCGATGTTCCTCGTGCTGACCATGATCGAGCTGAGCGATCTGGTGTTTGCAGTCGACAGCATCCCCGCCATCTTCGCCGTCACCCGCGACCCATTCATCGTGCTGACCTCCAACATCTTCGCCATCCTCGGACTGCGGGCCATGTATTTCCTGCTGGCCGACGTGGCCGACCGCTTCCACCTGCTCAAATACGGCCTGGCCGTGGTCCTGACCTTCATCGGCGTCAAGATGCTGCTGCTGGACATCTACCACATCCCGACCGTGATCTCGCTCACGACGGTATTCGCGGTACTGGCCACCTCCATCATCCTGTCCCTGTTGACCAGCCGGGACAAAAAATAATTAATCTGGATAAAGTGCGGAATTCACACCGTTTTCACCATTTAGAACTCTTGCTCTAGTGAAATATATCGGCAACAATCCGCTCCATCTCTGGCTGGCCCCAAGGGGTCAGCTTTTTTCATTCCAGCGATATGGAGCAGTCCTTGTTGTTCTCCCGTTTGACCCTGGCGCTGGCCTGCGCCGGCATCACCTCGACAGCCGCTGCTGCCGGCTTCCAGCTCTCCGAACAAAGCGTCACCAGCCTTGGCCGTGCCCATGCCGGCGCCGGCATCATGGGTGATGACCTGTCCGCAGCCTTCTACAACCCGGCGGGCATGCTGCTCAACAAGGGCACGTCCGTACAGGCCGGTATCGTGGCCGCCAGCGTGCGTCCGGAATACGATGGCTCTGCCTCCGGCAAGGCCGGCGTCGCCCGTGGCGATGTGCTCGAGTGGATCCCCAACGGTTTCATGGTGCATGAAATCAGTCCCGACCTGCGCCTTGGCCTGTCGATGACGGCACCGTTCGGTCTGGCCACTGATTACGACGACAAATGGATCGGCAACCAGGCCGGCATCAGCAGCTCGATCAAGACGGTGGACATCAACCCGTCGATCGGCTGGCAAGCTACCCCGTGGCTGGCACTGGGTGCCGGTGTGTCGGCGCAGTACGCCAATGCCAGCCTGAAGCAAGGCATCCCGGGTGTGCTGCTTGGCGAAGTCAAGGCCAAGGGCTGGGCATGGGGCTACAACCTGGGCGCGATGGTGTCCCTGTCTGACAGCACCCGCCTTGGCCTGGCCTACCGTTCCAAAATCGATCATAAAACCGACGGTTTTCTGGACTACACAGGTGGTCTTATTCCCGGTGGCCACAAGCATGAATCCGCCAAGGCCGACGTGACCGTTCCGGAATACATCACCCTGAGCGCCATGCACGAAATCAACCCGCAATGGACGGTGTCGGGCATCGTGCGCTGGACCAACTGGTCGCGCCTGAAGTCGATCGACGTGGTCAGCCAGTCCGGCGGCGGACTCAGCCTCGAAAACAACTGGGGCGATTCCTGGTACTACGGTGTGGGTGCCGACTACCGTCACAACGACCAGTGGACCTTCCGTGGTGGCCTTGCCTACGAAACCACGCCGGTCAAGTCGGCCGAATACCGCAACCCGCTGATTCCCGACAGTGACCGCGGCTGGGTCAGCCTCGGCGCCAGCTGGAAGGTCAACAAGCAAAGCCAGCTGGACTTCTCGTACAGCCACCTCTTTGCCATGGGCGACTCCAAGACCACCTACAAGGGACTGAACGGCGAATTTTCCGTCGTGGCTGACCTGATCGGCGTGCAGTACCAGTACCAGTTCTGACCGGAGCAGCCGGACACCGCAAGCGGGCCCACAGGCCCGCTTTTTTGTGCCCGCCATGCCCGCTGCTTGAGTTATCTGACTGCACGCCGGAATTTGCCGCTACAATTTGGCGGTTTTTCCAGTGACATTCATCATGGCCAAACCTGCCAAACAGCCCGCCAGTTTTGAAAGCGCCGTCGAACAGCTCGATGCGCTGATCCGTGATCTCGAGCGTGGAGAGCTGCCTCTTGAAGCAGCACTGGCCGCCTACAAGCAAGGCGCCGAACTCGTCAAATTCTGTCAGGGCAAGCTTGCCGACGCCGAGCAGCAACTGCGCGTACTGGAAGCAGATGCACTCAAGCCACTGGACCCCGAGCATGACTGATACCGATTTCCTGCCCTGGATGACGGACATCCAGCAGCGCGTCGAAACCGCCCTCGCGGCCAGCCTGCCCGCCGGTCCTCACGCCGCCACCCTGCTGTTTGACGCCATGCGCTACGCCGCACTGGACGGCGGCAAGCGCGTGCGGCCGCTGCTGGTATTTGCCGCCGGCGACGTTTCCGGTGCCACGCCCGAGGCCCTGTCGGCTGCCGCCTGCGCCGTGGAATGCATCCACGCCTACTCGCTGGTGCACGACGACCTGCCCTGCATGGACGACGACGTACTGCGCCGCGGCAAACCCACCTGCCACATCGCCCACGGCGAAGCCATGGCCCTGCTGGCCGGCGATGCCCTCCAGGCCCACGCCTTCGAACTGCTGGCAGCTCCCTTGCCCGGCGTCGTGCCGGCCCGGCAGCTGGCCATGGTATCTGCACTGGCCCACGCTGCCGGCCCGCGCGGCATGTGCGGCGGTCAGGCCATCGATCTGGCAGCCGTCGGCCACGCACTGGACCAGACGGCGCTGGAATACATGCACTGCCTGAAAACCGGCGCCCTGATCCAGGCGGCCGTCCGGCTTGGCGCCCTTGCCGGCTCGCCTGACGATGACGAACTGGCGGCCCTCGACCGCTACGCCCGCCGCATCGGCCTCGCTTTCCAGGTCATCGACGACGTGCTCGACTGCGAAGCCGACAGCGCCACGCTGGGCAAGACCGCCGGCAAGGATGCCGCCCACGACAAGCCCACCTACGTCAGCCTGATGGGACTGGGCGAAGCCCGCAGCTACGCGCACGCCCTGCTGGCAGACGCCCATGAGGCACTGGCCCTGTTCGGCGCCCGTGCCCGTCGCCTGCAACAGCTGGCCGACTACATCGTGGCGCGCTCTTTCTAATTTTTCTGGCCATCATGACTTCCACCCCGCTTCTCGACACGATTCAGATTCCGGCCGACCTGCGCGAGCTGGACCGCAAGCAACTGCCGCAGCTAGCGCGCGAACTGCGCGACTTTCTGGTGGATTCCGTCAGCCAGACCGGCGGGCACTTTGCCTCCAACCTCGGCTCGATCGAACTCACCATCGCCCTGCACTACGTCTACAACACGCCGGACGACCGGCTGGTGTGGGATGTCGGCCACCAGACCTATCCGCACAAGATCCTCACCGGCCGGCGCGACCGCATGCACACCATGCGGCAAAAAGGCGGCCTGGCCGGCTTTCCCAAGCGTGACGAATCGGAATACGACACCTTCGGCGTCGGCCACTCGTCCACCAGCATCGGTGCGGCACTGGGCATGGCCGTGGCCGCCCGCCAGACCGGCAGCGACCGCCGCGTGGTAGCGATCATCGGAGACGGCGCCATGACCGCCGGCCAGGCCTTCGAGGCGCTCAACAACGCCGGAGATTCGGACACGGACCTGCTGGTCATCCTCAACGACAACGACATGTCGATCTCGCCGAACGTCGGCGCGCTCAACCACTATTTCACCCGCCTCATGAGCGGCCGCTTCTACGCCACCATGAAAAGCGGCACCAACCGGGTGCTGGGCATGGCGCCGCCGCTGCAAAAGCTGGCGCACAAGGCTGAAGAGCAGGTCAAGGGCCTGCTGACCCCGGCCACCCTGTTCGAGGAATTCGGCTTCAACTACCTGGGTCCGATCGACGGCCATGACTTGGGCGTACTGGTCAACACGCTGCAAAACATCCGCCAGCTCAAGGGGCCGCAGTTCCTGCACGTGGTTACCAAAAAGGGCCACGGCTACAAGCTCGCGGAAAAAGACCCGATCAGCTATCACGGCGTCAGCAAGTTCAGCCCGGAAAACGGACTGGTCAGCAAATCCGGCAGCAGCAAGCCCGGCTACACGCAGGTATTCGGCGACTGGCTGTGCGACATGGCAGCACAGGACGAACGTCTCGTCGGCATCACGCCGGCCATGCGCGAAGGTTCGGGCATGGTGCGCTTCGAAAAGGAATATCCGGACCGCTATTTCGATGTCGGCATTGCCGAACAGCACGCGGTCACGTTTGCCGCCGGCATGGCCTGTGACGGGCTCAAGCCAGTGGTGGCGATCTACTCCACCTTCCTGCAACGCGCCTACGACCAGCTGATCCACGACGTCGCCCTGCAAAACCTGCCGGTGGTGTTTGCCATCGACCGCGCCGGGCTGGTGGGAGCTGACGGCCCGACCCACGCCGGTGCTTTCGACCTCTCCTACCTGCGTTGCATCCCCAACATGGTGGTGATGGCGCCGTCGGACGAAAACGAATGCCGGCAACTGCTCTACACCGCATTCCTGCACGACGGACCGACGGCCGTGCGCTACCCGCGCGGCACCGGTCCGGGCTGCGAACCGGTGGCCGCCATGACCGCCCTGCCGCTGGGCCAGGGCACGCTGCGCCGCCAGGGCAAGGGCATCGCCATCCTGGCGTTCGGCAGCATGGTGCATCCGGCGCTGGCAGCAGCTGACCAGCTCGACGCCAGCGTGGCAGACATGCGCTTTGTCAAGCCGCTGGACACCGCCCTGATCCGCCAGCTGGCCGCCAGCCACGAGCTGCTGGTCACGGTCGAGGAAAACGTGGTGGCGGGCGGAGCCGGCAGCGCCGTGCTGGAAACCCTGGCGGCTGCCGGCATCACCGTGCCGGTGCTGAACCTCGGCCTGCCCGACCACTACGTCGAACACGGTGACCCGGCCCTGCTGCTGGCCGACTGCGGCCTCGATCCTGCCGGCATCGTCCGCTCGGTCCGCCAGCGGCTGGACGATACTGCCTCCGGCGCAGCCTGACAGGCTTCGGCATGAGCTGGCTGGATTCGCTGATCGTCCTCGACAACAGTCCGTTCGCGGCCCTGCCGCGCTACCTGATCGCACTGGGCATCGGCCTGCTGCTGGGCATCGAGCGCGAACGCAAGGCGCATTCACCGGCCGGCATCCGCACCTTTGCCCTGACCGCCATGTTCGGCACCCTCAACGCGCAGCTGGCCAACCAGATGCAGCTGCCGTTCCTGGCACTGGGCGGACTCGGGGTGGTCGCGGTGTTCATCCTCGCGGCCTACCGCAAAACCGGTGCGGCCGACACCGCCGACACGCCGGACGTCACCACCCAGGTGGCTCTGGTACTGGCCTACTCACTGGGGATGATGGTGTGGCTCGACGGCGGCAAGCTCGCCGTAGCTCTGGGCATCATCGCCACCAGCCTGCTGTACCTGAAGCCGGAACTCCAGCGTTTCAGTCACCGGCTGACCCGCCACGACATCTACACCCTGCTCCAGTTCCTGGTGTTCTTCAGCATCATCCTGCCCCTGGTGCCCAACCGGCAGATGGGGCCGTTCAACGCCATCAACCCTTACGAAGTCTGGCTGATGGTGGTGCTGATCTCCGGCATCGGGCTGGCGGGCTATCTAGCGGTGCTGATCATCGGCAACCGCTCCGGCGCCTGGCTGCTGGGCATTCTGGGCGGGCTGGTTTCGAGCACGGCCACGTCGGTCACCTATTCGCGCCAGGCCGCGCATACTCCCGAGGCCCTGCCGTTTGCCGCTGCAGTGATCCGGCTGGCCAACATGGTGGTATTTGTCCGCATCGGCTTTCTGGCTGCCCTGCTGGCACCGGGCCTGCTGCCGACCCTGCTGCCGCCACTGGCGATTGCCGGACTGGCCGGGCTGGTCATCACGCTGTGGGCCGGCCGGCAGCCGGCCGCTGACAATCCCGCACACGAATTCAGGCTCTCCAACCCGGTGGAGATTCCGACCGCCCTGCTGTTCGGCGTCATGTTTGCCGTGGTCGGCATTGCCATTGCGGCGCTGACCGACTGGATCGGCGTGGGCGGCCTCTACCTGGTGGCAGCGGTATCCGGCCTGACCGACATCGACGCCATCGTGCTCAGTTCCTTCCGCCAGTACGCAGACGGACGGTTGCTGGGCCTGCCCGTCGGGCTGGCGATTGCCATCGCCCTGCTGGCCAATTCGGCCTTCAAGCTGGGGCTGGTGTCCAGCCTGGGCGGCCGGACGCTGGCCCGCCAACTGGTGCCGGTGCTGCTGGTGCCGCCACTGCTGATGTTGCTGCTTGCCGCAGCCATGTTTTTCGGACAATAACGACAGTCATGCAGTCGTGATTGATCCAGTCAATTTGATGGTTTTAAACAGCCAATGCCCGACTTCTTTACTCAGGTATTGGCCGACCAGTATACTCACCCCGAATTTCATCAGGGATATCCATCGTAGATGAACACCGTACCCATGCCTGACGTCCAGAGTTCGCCGGACACCCGCCACATTGCCATCAACAAGGTCGGCATCAAGTCGATCCGCCATCCGGTGCTGGTGGCCGACCGCTCCGGCGGCATCCAGCACACTGTCGGCGTTTTCAACATGTACGTGCACCTGCCGCACAATTTCAAAGGCACGCACATGTCCCGCTTTGTCGAGATCCTCAACAGCCACGACCGCGAGATCTCGGTGGAAAGCTTTGAAGCCATCGTGCGCGAAATGTGCGAGCGGCTGGAAGCCCAGTCGGGCTATCTGGAAATGAGCTTTCCGTACTTCGTCAACAAGACGGCGCCGGTCTCCGGCGTGCAGAGCCTGCTGGACTACGAAGTGACCTTCGTCGGCGAAATCATCAACGGCGACTACCGCTTCACCATGAAGGTGCTGGTGCCGGTCACCAGCCTGTGCCCGTGCTCGAAGAAGATTTCCGAGCGCGGTGCCCACAACCAGCGCTCGCACATCACCATCACCGCCACCACCCGGGCCGACGTGTGGATCGAAGACCTGATCGACGTGGCGGAAACCCAGGCCAGCTGCGAGCTGTACGGCCTGCTCAAGCGCCCGGACGAAAAGTTCGTCACCGAGCGCGCCTACGACAATCCGAAGTTCGTCGAGGACCTGGTGCGTGACGTGGCTGCTGCCGTCCACCGTGACGACCGCATCACGGCCTACGTGATCGAAAGCGAAAACTTCGAATCGATCCACAACCACTCGGCCTACGCCCTGATCGAGCACGACAAGCGCGCCTGAGCGCCACTTGCCCGCCAATGCCGCCACCGGAGCAACCCTCCGGTGGCGGTTGTCGTTTCAGTGCTGCCGCCCGGCCTGCCGGTAGGCTTCCAGCGCAGCCGGAAAGCAGGCCAGCGTCCGCTCGATCACGCCCTGCGCCACCGAAATCGCTATGCCGTAATTGGTGACCGGCACCCCCTGGCGGGCAGCCTGCCGCTGCCGCGCCAGCATGTCCTGGCGCGTCACCATGCAGCCACCGCACTGCACCACCAGCTGGTAACCGGACAGGTCGTCCGGAAAATCACGCCCGGCCACCACGTCCACTTCCAGCGGACCGTTGGCCGCCCGTGACAGCAGGCGCGGAATCTTCACCCGTCCGATGTCGTCGTCCTGCGCGTGGTGCGAACACGCCTCGGCAATCAGCACCCGGTCTCCGGGCAACAGGCGCCGGATGCAGCCCGCGCCCTGCGCCAGCTGCACCATGTCGCCCTTGAAGCGCGACATCAGGATCGAGAACGTAGTCAGCGGCACTGTGTCCGGCGTCTGCTGCACTACAGGCTGCACCACCTGCGAATCGCAGACCACCAGTGCCGGCGGCGCATCCAGCCGCGCCAGTCGGGCCGCGTAATCCTGCTCCTTGACCACCAGCGCGCAGGCATCGCGGTCCAGCACCTCGCGCAGCGTCATCACCTGCGGCAGGATCAGCCGCCCTTTGGGAGCGCTGATGTCGATCGGCACCACCAGCAGCACCAGGTCCTGCGGTGCCAGCAGGTCACCGACCAGCACCGGCGCCGGCTCTCCGGCCGGCGGCTGCAACAGCGCCAGCAAGGCCCGTCGCACTTCGGCCAAGTCGTCGTCCGAGCGGCTCGACACCGTCAGGCAGCGCCCGGCTTCCTGTTGCAGGACGGCCAGCACATCGTGCGCCGGCCTCTCCACATCGCAGTGGTTGACCAGCACCAGATGCGGCACGCCGCGTGCCCGCGCCTCGCGCAGCACCACCCGGTCCTCGTCACGCAGGCCTCCCGGGCTGACCAGCAGGACCACCAGGTCCACCCGGGCCAGCACGGCACGGGTTTTCTGCACCCGCAGCATCCCCAGTTCACCCTCGTCGTCCAGCCCGGCGGTATCGACAAACAGCACCGGCCCGAACGGCAGCAGTTCGTAGGCTTTTTCCACCGGATCGGTGGTGGAACCGGGCCGGGCCGACACGATGGCCCGTTCCTGTCCGGTCAGGGCATTGAACCAGCTCGACTTGCCGGCATTGCGGCAGCCGAACAGGCCGATGTGGGGCATCAACCCCCGCGGAGTGGTCAGCATCGTCCACCTCAGCAGTAAATGTCGCGCCGGCCGGCGCGGATCATGCCGAGCATTTTTTCGGCGTTGCGGCGCGTTTTCGGTTCCATGTCGTCCAGTGCTTCGACAATGGCCTGCGAGCCGGCCTGCTGCGTGGCCGGGCTGGCGTAATCGCACAGGTATTCCTGGAGGGTGGTCACGGCATTGGGATCGCACTTGCGCTTGATCAGCCCCGGCTTGGCCAGGTCCATGAAATCCTTGCCGGTCCGCCCGGCGCGGTAGCAGGCGGTGCAGAACGACGGCACATAGCCGCTGGCAGCCAGTTCGGCCACCACCTCTTCCAGCGAGCGGTGGTCACCCAGCTGGAACTGGCCGGTGGAATCCTCGTCGGCACCGTAGCCGCCAGGATTGGTGCGGCTGCCGGCCGAAATCTGCGACACACCCAGCGCGCAGGCTTCGCGCCGCATGGCGGCCGATTCCCGCGTGGACAGGATCAGGCCGGTATACGGCACGGCCAGCCGCAGGATGGCGATGATCTTCTTGAAATCAAGGTCGGAAACACCGGCAGGCGGTGCCTCGGACAGGGGGGCGCCTTCGGCCGGCTCGATGCGCGGCACGCTGATGGTGTGCGGACCGACGCCGAAGCGGTCCTCAAGGTGCGCGGCGTGCTGCATCAGCGACAGCAGCTCGAAGCGCCAGTCGTGCAGGCCGAACAGTACGCCCAGACCGACATCGTCGATGCCGGCCAGCATGGCGCGGTCCATGGCCGAGCAGCGCCAGTCGAAATCGGTTTTCTGCCCGCCCAGGTGCACCCGGGCGTAGGCCGCCCGGTGATAGGTTTCCTGGAAAAGCTGGTAGGTGCCGATTTCGGCGGCTTTCAGGTCGTGGAACTGCGCCAGCTCCAGCGGTGCCACATTCACGTTCAGCCGGCGGATGTTGCCGTGCGCGTGCGTCACCGAATACACCGCTTCGATGGCATCCAGTACGTAACGGAAGCCGCCCCGGGCGGCCGGATAGCCTTCCCCGGCCACCAGCAGCACCCGTTTCTGCCCCTGGTCGATCAGCTGCCGCGCCTCATGCCGGATGGCGTCCATGTCGAGCGCGTGGCGCTGGATGCCCTTGTTGGAGCGGCGGAAGGCGCAGTAGGAACACTCGTTCTTGCACAGGTTGGAGATGTAGAGCGGGGCAAACAGCACCATGCGCCGGCCGTAGATCGCCTCCTTGACCTCGCGGGCGGTAGCAAACAGCGCCTCGCACAGCTCGGCAGAATCGATCAGGGTCAGGGCAGCCACGTCGGCAAAATCCAGCCCCTTGAGTTCGCGGGCCCTGGCAAGGATTTCCTGCACCCGCACCGGATCGGCCACGGCGTCCGCCAGCGCGGCCTCGATGACTGCCGGCGCCAGCCAGTCAGCCTGCGTATCGTGAAGATCAGACATGAAAACACTTTCTGTCCGGACAGGCTCAGTGCCCGGACGTGCAAATACCGCAATACCGCACCGGAAGCCTCTGCGTGGCCCTGATTCCGTTCAGGCGCGCGCGGACAGCCGCTTCCGGCAACAGAAAACCGTTCGGGCTGCCGGCATCGCCCGCGCCGGCGGCCCGAACGGCCAGCCCCGGGCCGGGGCCTGGACTAGTCCTGGTGCCGCCCTTCCGGCCACAGCTGCGTCAGGCAGAATTCGGCCTTGGGTTCGCGGCTGTGGTAATGGGTGTGCAGCAGGTCATGCGCCACATGCGACAGCGGCTCGCCCAGAAAATCCTCATACAGCCGCCGGACCTGCTGGTTGCGGTGCGACTGGCGCACGGCGCGGGCCCGGTCGATGGCAAACAGCCCGGCCCGGCGTTCGCCGGCATGCTTGAGGTAGCGCTTGTTGTGGCGCAGGTGACCGCCGCCGTCGATGCAGCCGCCGGGACAGGCCATCACCTCGAT
>RRZT010160636.1_pt1 | contig 11974 bp, 8 predicted proteins | sample 2165551 | NCBI WGS metagenome assembly RRZT01 (sample SAMN10456910, study PRJNA506462) | wastewater metagenome | biome: wastewater; feature: sludge; material: wastewater sludge; isolation source: wastewater sludge with Escherichia coli K12::gfp cells carrying plasmid... | place: USA: Moscow, Idaho ... | reverse complement strand
GGATTCGTTGAATGTTTCGAGTACCTGCGGATTGGCAAATTCAGGAATGTATTTTTTCACGGGTTCGTCCAGCAGGAATTTACCTTCTTCGAATAAAGTGAGTATAGCTGTAACGGTAATAGCCTTGCTCTGCGATGCCATTCGGAAATAATCGCCGGTAGTACAGGGTACTTTATTTTCGACATCGCGCCATCCAAATGACTTATTATAAACAACTTCACCCTTGTGAGCTACAAAAACCACCGCATGAGGAAGTACTCCTTTGTCGACCATTTCATTTAGTTTGCTATCAATTCGTTTAAGACGTTCAGTATCGAAAGTGCTGATTTTTTTAGGAGTATAAATGAATTGCTGTGGTACAATAGCGGTTTTTTGTGCCATCACCTGTATTGTACACAAAACTGAAAGTAAAATAATAACTGATTTTTTCATGTAATTTATTGTTTGTGATTATTGATTCATAAATTGAAATGCCAACCAGGCCATACCACCAAAGCCTATGGGTAGAGCCTTTTCGTCGATTACAAAATCGGCACTGTGCAAACCTCCGGTTTGATGATTGCTTTCGCCTTTTACACCAAATCGAAAAAATGTAGACGGATATTTCTGGGTAAAAAATGAAAAATCTTCAGCCGTCATGCGTTGCTCCAGCTCAACCACATTTTCCTCACCTACCCAATCAACAGCAAAGTTACGGGCTTTATCGGTAACAACCTTATCGTTTACCACACACGGGTATCCATCGGGCATTTCAATTTCGGCTGTACAGCCATATGTGTGCGCTGTTTCGTCAATAATTCGACGAATATGGTCCTTGGCTAAAAGTCGCCATGTTTCGTCGAAAGTACGGAAAGTACCCGCCATACTAACTTCGTGTGGAATAATATTCTGAGCTGTACCTCCAACAAGTTTGCCAAAAGTAAGTACCATCGGTGTAAGCGGATGACAGAGCCTGCTTTTTACCTGTTGAAGTGAAACAAGCGTTTGTGCAGCACACAAAACTGTATCGTTGCAAAGATGCGGTAATGCACCATGCCCACCTTTACCCTTAATTTTCACATGTATTTCGTCGGCCGAAGCCATTATTTTACCCGAAAGAAAACCCATAGTTCCGGTCGGATAATCAACCGACACATGTTGTGCCAACATTAATTCGGGCTTATACTCATCGAATAAGCCTGCAGCCAACATTAGTCGTGCTCCCCCCGGTGCTTTTTCCTCGCCTGGTTGAAAAACCAATAAAATTCGCCCTTCAAACTCTTCTTTTAAAGTATTGAGTACTGCGGCAGCACCCAACAAACAGGATGTGTGTACATCGTGCCCACAAGCATGCATAACACCCTCATTTTTCGATTTCCAATCGACATTCACATTCTCACAAACCGGAAGCGCATCCATATCAGCCCGCAAAGCGATGGTTCGCTTATCAGGGTTTCGTCCTTCAATAATGCCTAACACGCCTGTACCTGCTATTCCGCTTTTATATGGGATACTCATTTTCTCAAGTTCGGCACATACAAAAGCAGCAGTTTGGTATTCTTCAAACGATAGTTCGGGGTTCGCATGAATGGTACGGTAACATTGAGTAACGTATGGAGTATAATTATCAACCAAATATTGAAAAGTCTGTTTCATAGAAATGTACATATTGGAATCCTGGATTCATCTGTTATAACCCGGTTAATAAGCATCGGATTGCAAAAATAACAATTTATCTTCATCGAATTATAAAAAAACCACTAATGAAATGATGATAAGTTAAATTTTTAAAAATACATATGAACAATTATTCATATATCGACTTTAAATTTCTACTTTTGAATCTGCTAAACAAAACTTACAATATTTGGTTTTAAAACAATATATAAACATCAATGAAGAGAATTTTATTATTAATTGTGGTAATTGCGGGGCTAATTAGTGTAGATGCACAAATTCACGAACCCGTAAAATGGAAGTTTGAACTAAAAAACACAGGCCCTAAAACAGCCGAGGTTGTTATGACTGCCAGCATTGAAGAAGGATGGCATTTGTATACCATGGATATTCCGGAAAATGGCCCCATCCCTACCCGTTTTAGTTTTGAAACACTCAATGGAGTTAAGCTTATTGGAAAAGTAGTTGCCAAATCGAAACATAAAGAAGTATACGATCAGAGTTTTTCGATGAATCTTGGCTGGTATGCCGATAAAGCGGTTTTTGTACAAAAACTAAGCTTTGATGATGCTGCAAAAATTAAAATAAAAGGTAATGTAGAGTTTATGGTTTGTAACGACGAGAGTTGTTTGCCTCCTACGCAGGAATATTTTGATTTAGGTAACGGACCTGCAACTTCGGACGCAAAAAAAACAGATGACAAGAAAGCGTTAGTAATTGGAACACTTGATACGACTGCTGCTCCCGACACGGCAAAAGTAGCTCCTGTAATTTCAACCAGCACTCCCGGCTCAGACCTTTGGAAACCGGTAATAGCTGAACTTCAATCCTTTGGGAACAGCACATCTGCTAGTACAACCAGTCTGTGGTTAATATTTTTGGCTGGTTTATTAGGTGGTTTTCTGGCATTATTTACTCCATGTGTGTGGCCAATTATTCCTATGACTGTGAGTTTCTTTCTGAAACGAACCGGAAGCAAAGCCAAAGCCCGTACCGATGCCACATTATATGGTTTATCAATAATTGTTATTTATGTAGCGCTTGGTATACTAATTACAGTATTATTCGGAGCCAGCGCTTTAAATAGCTTATCGACAAATGCAGTTTTTAATCTGATATTTTTTGCTATGCTGGTGGTTTTTGCCATTTCGTTTTTTGGCGCATTCGAAATAACACTGCCTGCATCCTGGTCAACAAAAATCGACGCGAAAGCCGATTCAACAGCCGGATATCTGAGTATTTTATTTATGGCATTTACACTGGCACTGGTTTCATTTTCGTGTACAGGGCCAATCATCGGAACATTGTTAGTGGAAGTTTCAACAAGCGGTTCGTTACTGGCACCTGCCATAGGCATGTTTGGCTTCGCAGTAGCACTGGCCATTCCATTTACATTTTTTGCATTTTTCCCCTCGTTACTGAAGCAATTACCACGTTCAGGAGGATGGTTAAATACAGTAAAAGTAGTTTTAGCTTTTATTGAACTGGCTTTGGCCCTAAAATTTCTTTCGGTGGCCGACCTGGCGTACGGCTGGCGAATACTTGATCGTGAAGTATTTTTATCGCTTTGGATAGTAATTTTCAGTTTACTGGGATTCTATTTATTAGGAAAAATCCGGTTTCCACATGATAGTGAAACAAAGCATAGCAGTGTTACAGGTACTTTTATGGCAATAATTTCATTCGCATTTGCAGTATATATGGTACCCGGATTATGGGGAGCTCCACTAAAAGCAATCAGTGCTTTTACACCTCCTTTAACCACTCAGGATTTTAACTTATACGACAACGAGGTTCATGCACAATTTACCGACTATGAAGCCGGGATGCAATTTGCTGCTCAAAAAGGGCTACCTGTAGTAATCGATTTTACAGGATTTGGCTGTGTGAATTGCCGCAAAATGGAAGCATCGGTTTGGACAGATCCTGCAGTAAAAGAAAAATTCGAAAAAGATTTTGTGCTGATATCGCTTTTTGTTGACGATAAAACGGCTTTGCAGACACCCTACGAAGTAACCGAAAATGGAAAAACCCGTACCATACGTACTATTGGCGACAAATGGAGTTACCTGCAAAGAGTGAAATTTGGTGCCAATGCACAACCGTTTTATGTAATGCTCAACACAAATGGAACACCTATACACAAAGCGTATACTTTCGACGAAAGTCCTTCAAATTTCCTGAAATGGTTGAATTCCGGTAAAAAATAAAAAAAGCTGTCGGCGCAAATTGACCGACAGCTTTTTTTTCAGTAGTGATCCCGGCGGGATTCGAACCCACGACCCACGCCTTAGAAGGGCGTTGCTCTATCCAGCTGAGCTACGAGACCAATATCTGAGCACTTATGTAAAAGAATAATCTTACAAAAGCGCTGCAAAAGTAGTGTATTTTTCGGAATTCTGCAACATTAAAACCAACTTTCTCGTGTTTGAAGAGGCATTATTGCTGTTTTTTTGCTAATATTGCAGTTCCAAATTAACATGGTGTAAACAATTGACTATTCCCGGTAAACATTTGTACGTTAATACATACCGTAATAGGTTCAACTTACATCATTATTAAATAAATACATAAAAAACTAACTGAATGAAAGTATTAAAATTTGGCGGAACATCCGTAGGTTCTGTCAATGGCATTCTAAGTGTCAAAAAAATTGTCGAGGAACAATCTGAACCTGTAATCGTAGTAGTATCAGCATTTTCGGGGGTTACCGACCAGCTTTACAAAATGTCGGGATTGGCAGCAAGTGGCGATGAATCGTATATGAGTGAATATCAGCAAATGATGGTACGTCACAACGAAGTGATTGAAACGCTCGTAGCCGATTACAACAGACCGGAAGTAAAAAAACAGGTAGCAATTCTCTTCAATGATTTATCCAATCTTTTACGAGGCATTTTTTTGATTAAAGACAATTCCGTAAAAATAGTGGATACACTGGTTAGTTTTGGCGAAGCTATTTCGTCGGTTATCATAGCCGGAAGCATAGAGAACGCCATTCACTTAGATTCAAGGAAATTTATTAAAACAGTGAATCAATTCGATAAACACATTGTGGATTTCGAAAATACCAACCGTCTTATTGCCGAAGCATTTGCTAACAACACAAAAACAGTTGTTTGTGGAGGATTTATAGCGACTGACACCCATAGTAACAACATTACCAATCTGGGTCGCGGAGGTTCTGATTATACTGCTGCTATTCTGGCAGCAGCACTTGATGCTAAATCGCTGGAGATATGGACGGATGTTGATGGTTTTATGACTGCCGATCCACGCATTATTTCAAACACATATGTAATTGATAAACTGAGTTTCATTGAGGCGATGGAACTATGTAACTTTGGCGCCAAAGTAATATATCCGCCTACAATATTCCCGGTTTTTCACAAACAAATACCGGTATTAATTAAAAATACCTTTAATCCATCGGCACCCGGCACTTTTATCAGCAAGGATAAAACCACCGAAAAAGCGAAAGCAATTAAAGGAATATCATCTATCAACGATACATCGCTTGTAACCGTACAGGGATTGGGTATGGTAGGCGTAATCGGAGTGAACTTCCGTATTTTTAAAGCGCTAGCTAAAAACGGGATCAGTGTATTTTTTGTTTCGCAGGCATCGTCCGAAAACAATACATCAATAGGTGTAAAAAATGCTGACAGTGCAATGGCTGTTAAAGTACTGCAGGAAGAATTTGCAGTTGAAATAACACAGGGCGAAATTGATAACATCACTGCCGAAGACGATCTGGCTACTGTAGCTATTGTTGGCGACAATATGAAACGCACACCGGGAATTGCCGGAAAACTATTTGGCACTCTCGGGCGCAATGGTATTAATGTGGTTGCCTGTGCTCAGGGAGCCTCCGAAACCAATATATCTTTTGTAACGGATAGAAAATCGCTCCGAAAAGCATTAAATGTTATTCATGATTCGTTCTTTCTTTCCGACTATCAGGTTCTGAATATATTCCTTATCGGCACAGGAACTGTAGGTGGAAGTTTATTGGAGCAAATTAAACAACAGCAACCCAAACTAATGTCGCACAATGGGTTAAAAGTGAAAGTTGTGGGCATTGCCACTTCTAAAAAAATGCTTTTCGACCGAAACGGCATCGATCTAAACAATTACAAGGCTTTACTAGCATCAGATGGTATAACCGCTTCGGCTCAAAGTATTTGTAACGAAATATTGCAAATGAATATTTTCAATTCAGTATTTGTTGATTGTACTGCCAGCGAAGAAATTGCAGGCATCTATCAATCACTGATTGAAAACAATATTTCGGTGGTAACAGCTAACAAAGTTGCAGCATCGTCAGATTATTCAAGTTACCTGAAACTGAAAGAAACAGCGCGTCGAACCGGCGTAAAATTCCTGTTTGAAACCAATGTAGGAGCAGGTTTACCAATCATTAATACGATGAACAGCCTGACTAATAGTGGCGATACCATTTTAAAACTTCAGGCAGTTTTGTCGGGGACATTGAATTTTATTTTCAACACCATAAGTACTGAAATACCACTCAGCAAAGCTATATTAATGGCAAAAGAAGCCGGATTTGCAGAACCCGATCCACGTATCGACCTGAGTGGTAAAGATGTAATCCGCAAATTAGTAATACTTGCCCGCGAGGCCGGCTATGTAATTGAGCAATCGGAAGTTCAGAAAAATCTGTTTGTTCCTGACAAATATTTTGAAGGTAACCTGGAAAGTTTCTGGAATAATATTTCTGAACTGGACGAAGAGTTTGAACAGAAGAGAGCACAATTGGCCGAAGTTGGCAAACGTTGGCGCTTTGTAGCCACTATGGAACAGGGTAAATGTAGCGTTGGACTTCAGGAAGTGGATAGCATGCATCCGTTTTACGATTTACAGGGCAGCAACAATATTGTATTGATTACGACCGAGCGTTATAACGAATTTCCGATGATGATAAAAGGATACGGTGCTGGTGCCAGTGTAACAGCCGCCGGCGTATTTTCCGATATTATAAGTATTGCTAACATTCGATAATGCTTAAAATCTGGTTCTACTTTTTGATTTTGGCAAGCGTGCTGTATGGTTGCAATAAACCCACAGCACAATTGCCTGCTAATAAAGTCTTAGCAACCGACTCCCTGAAAGAAGGGCTTATGGCCGCAAATGAACTTTTAATAGCAGGAGAAGATAGTATTTTAGCCACTTTGACGAAAACCCGGTTTAGCATTATGAAAAAATCGGAAATGGGCTTTTGGTATTCTGTTTCATTGCACTCAAAAGTTGGTGACACTATTAAATTGTTAGAAACATGTACTATAAAATACAAATTATATACGCTCGACAAAGAACTGTTAACTGAAAAAACAGAAAAAATAATTTTAGGCAAGAAACAAACAATAACAGGAATAGAAGAAGCTATTAAACTTATTAAAACAGGCGATAAAGTTGAAGCCCTTATACCCTGGTATTTGGCGTATGGAATTAAAGGCGATGGCGAGAACATCGGAGCTTATACATCGGTTTACGCCGAAATTGAACTCAGACGGTAACGGCTTTTGTTATTATTATTATGGAATGTGTGTTATTTATCATTCTTAACTTTTTGATTTAAAAGAATAATCAGATATTTGTATCCTGAATTAACGCCTGTAAAGGGCAAATTAACAAGCATCCGCAGTGTAACTTATGAAACTATTAAAAAAACTTTTCACCCTCACCATTATTATTGCAGCATTTTCATCATGTATTGACGAAGTTACGTATGCAGATCAATTAAAAGACGAACAGAAACTAATCTCAAAGTTTATTTCGCGCAATAATATAAAAGTTGTCAAAACAATTCCTTCAACATTCCCATGGCCTGAAAATGTATACTATAAAACATCTTCGGGTTTATATTTCCGCCTTGAAGAACAGGGAGACAGCATAGATTCGCTTGTAGTTGAAGACAACGATAAAATCATTATGCGCTATATTCGGTATACACTTAATGAAGAGGCAGACACCTCATATTACGACAATACGGTAGCCAATGCCTTTCCGGTTGAATTTAACTACAACGATTTAACATCAACAACAGCCTGTGAAGCCTGGCACGAAGCGGTATCACTTATGAAATACAACAATTCTGCGGCTAAAATAATTGTATATTCAAAATTAGGTTTCGAAGATGATGAATCAAGTGTGATTCCTTACGGATATGATATGCGCATAAAAATCAGAAAATAAACAGAAAAGTAATGACATTAATAAAATCAATTTCGGGCATACGCGGCACTATTGGCGGCAAATGTGGCGATGGATTGAATCCGGTTGATATTGCCCGTTTCACGGCTGCATATGCCACATTAATCGGACGTAATAACGACAGTCAGGCTAAAAAAATTGTGGTGGGTCGCGATGCTCGCATTTCGGGTGAGATGGTCGACAAAATAGTAGTCGGGACATTATTGGGAATGGGCTTCGATGTTATCAACATCGGCTTGGCAACTACTCCTACTACAGAAATTGCCGTTACAATGGAAAACGCTGCTGGTGGTATAATACTAACTGCAAGTCACAATCCCAAACAGTGGAATGCTCTGAAACTCCTGAACAATAAAGGTGAATTTTTAGATGCAAAAGCAGGTGAAGAGGTATTAAGGATTGCGGAGGATGAATCGTTTCAGTTTGCTATGGTGGATGAAATCGGGAAAGAGTACATTAACGACACCTATACAAAAAAACATATTGAGAGCGTTTTAAACCTTCGCTTAGTGGATGTAAATAGCATTCGCGAAGCGGGATTTTCGGTAGCAATTGATTGTGTTAATTCAGTTGGCGGCGTAGCTATACCTGCATTACTTGATGCTCTGGGAGTAAAAACCGTTCATAAACTATTTTGTGAACCTAACGGACAATTTCCACACAACCCGGAACCACTTCCGGAACATCTAACAGAAATTGCCGGATTGATAAAAGAAACAAAAGCCGATGTTGGTTTTGTTGTTGACCCGGATGTAGACAGGCTGGCTATCATCTGCGAAGATGGCTCCATGTTTGGGGAGGAATACACGCTGGTGGCCATTGCCGACTATGTATTGCAACATACTCCGGGAAACACTGTATCGAACTTAAGCTCTACCAGAGCATTAAGAGATATCACACAGAAACATAAGGGCACTTATACCGCAGCTGCCGTTGGCGAGGTGAATGTTGTAACCGCTATGAAGGCAACAAATGCTGTAATTGGAGGTGAAGGAAACGGAGGTGTAATTTACCCTGAGAGTCATTATGGACGCGATGCTCTTGTAGGAATAGCATTATTTCTGACAATGATGGCAAAAGCCAAACAAAAAGTAAGCGAAATCAAACTGAGTTTGCCCGAATATGCCATCTCAAAGAATAAAATTGAACTTACTCCGGAAATTGATGTGGATAAAATCCTTGAAACCGTTAAACAAACACACAGTATGTATGATGTAAACGATATTGATGGTGTTAAGATTGATTTCCCAACCGGATGGGTGCATTTACGCAAATCGAATACGGAACCTATTATTCGTATTTATTCCGAAGCTAAAACCGAAGACGAAGCGAATCTTTTTGCTCAACGAATTATTGAACAAATTAAGGGAATAACAAAACAAGTAAAGAAATAACAAAATAACATCTATTTACAAAAAAGGGATGCAAATTAAACATTTGCATCCCTTTTTTGCTTTCATAATATCGTGTTTTAACCCAATTGCAAATCTTTATGACTTTTCATCTTTTACAAAAAAAATCATTTTATCACAATAATTGCCTTTTTGATTTCACTTTAACATCATCAACGCCTTTTAAGTATCATTATGTAATTGTGAAAAAAAATTAGCTATTAGTGAGTCAAATTATTTGGTCATTATGTAACATTTTGTCTACTTTTGCATTGTAACAAAAACACATTGACACGATACAAAAACATTTTCAATCTTTTTGCTACACAAAACTCAAAAACATACATCAAAAACAATAGTAACAATTCTAAAATTAAAAAACTTATGAAAACAGTAAAAATTTTCGCAGTAGCAATGATTGCATTATTTGCAGCAAGTAGCGTTAAAGCACAAGAGTTCAAAGCATCAGCCGACATCGTAAATGCATATGTTTGGCGTGGTACACAAGCAGCAGGCGCTTCAGTACAACCAACTTTAGATTTCACTGCAGGTGGTTTTTCTATTGGCGCATGGGGCTCAGCTTCTCTTGCTGAAATCTCCGGAACATTTGTACAGGAAGCTGACTTATATGCAAAATATGTATTTGGATTTGGCTTAAGTGTCGGAGTAACTGACTATTACTACACCGGGTCTTCGTATTTTGGCAAATCTCATGCATTTGAAGGTAATTTAGGATATACCATTGGAGGTCTTTCTTTATCTGGAAATTACATCTTTAACGATGCCATTTCAGCTGGTGGTGATACATACTTTGAAATTGGTTACGCTTTCCCAAAATTAAGCCTATTTGTTGGAGCTGGTGATGGCTGGCACACCCCTGATACAAAGTTTGCGGTGTGTAATATAGGCGCATCAACCACTAAAGAAATTAAAATTACAGAAACTTTCTCTATTCCATTGAAAGCCAGTGTAATTTTAAACCCAAAGACTGAACAATTCTTCCTTGTAGCAGGCATTACACTGTAATCAAACAAAACATTAAAAAAATCGTAGAGCTTCGGCTCTGCGATTATACAAATTAGACTGAGTATAAAATTATTTAAAATACATCAAGATGAAAAAAATTGAAGCAGTAATCCGCAAATCAAAATTTGAAGAGGTAAAGCAAGCGCTTTACGATGCCGGAATCGACTGGTTTTCGTACTGGGACATTACCGGACTTGGAAAATCAACAGAAGATCAGGTAGTACGTGGACAAGTATTTAAATCAGGATACATACAGCGCAGAATGATTTCAATTGTAGTTCGTGATATTAATTTGGAGAAAACCATTAGTGCAATTTTAGGTTCAGCAAAAACCGGCGAACCGGGCGACGGCAAAATCTTTGTATATGATATCGAAGAAACCTACCGCATACGTAACGGCGAATCGGGTCCGGACGCACTTTACAACAAAGAAGCATAAAAGCATAAAAAACTAATTTATAAAGAGATAAAAGATGAAAAAATATATATTAGCACTTAGCGCACTATTAGGTTTTGGTAGCACTTTGATGGCGCAAACGGCACCGGCTGTTACACCGGTACTCGACTCAGGCGACACAGCATGGATGATTGTTGCTACTGCATTGGTTCTTTTCATGTCAATCCCCGGACTGGCATTGTTCTACGGTGGTTTGGTACGACGCAAAAATGTTCTTAGCGTATTTATGCAGGTATTCATTATTGTAGCCATTATCAGCATTGAGTGGGTAGCTTTTGGATATAGCAACGCTTTTGGTTCAAGTTCAATTGAATGGTTAAAACCCTATTTTGGTGGATTCGACTGGGCGTTTCTTAACGGAATTAACGTAAGTGATTTAAGCCCATATTTTATTTCACATTCACAGGCAACAGCCGATGGAGGTTCAATAGGAACAATTCCTCACTTGGTTTTCGTAGCATTTCAGGGCATGTTTGCTGTAATTACTCCGGCACTTATTATTGGTGCATTCGCTGAACGCATCAAATTCAAAGGTTTTGTTTTGTTTACAGTTCTTTGGGCTATCCTTATTTACAATCCGGTAGCACACTGGGTATGGTCAGGCGATGGTTGGTTATTTGCAATGGGTGCATTAGACTTTGCCGGTGGTACTGTAGTACACGTAAATGCTGGTATTGCCGCATTGGTAACAGCTCTTATGCTTGGTAAACGTCGCGACTACAAAAACCACGCATTACCACCTCACAACATTACTTATGTAGCCATGGGAGCCGCAATGCTTTGGGTAGGATGGTTTGGTTTCAACGCTGGTAGCGGACTAGCTGCCGACGGTTTAGCAGCAAACGCATTCCTTGTAACACACGTTGCAACAGCAGCTGCTGCACTGGCTTGGGCACTAATTGAGTGGATTTTCGACAAAAAACCAACCGTGGTTGGTATTAGTACAGGAGCAGTAGCCGGCTTAGTAGCCATAACACCAGCAGCAGGTTTTGTTGGAGTGGGCGGAGCATTATTAATCGGCTTGATTTCAGCAGTTGTTTGTTTCTTAATGGTAGCAGTTGTAAAATCGAAACTTGGCTACGACGATTCGCTTGATGCATTTGGAGTACATGGTATTGGTGGTATTGTAGGCGCTTTACTCACCGGTATATTAGCAACTCCGGCTATTCAGTCGGCATACAGCGGAAGCGCAGCACAATTAGGAACTCAG
>RRZT011539474.1_pt1 | contig 11986 bp, 13 predicted proteins | sample 2165551 | NCBI WGS metagenome assembly RRZT01 (sample SAMN10456910, study PRJNA506462) | wastewater metagenome | biome: wastewater; feature: sludge; material: wastewater sludge; isolation source: wastewater sludge with Escherichia coli K12::gfp cells carrying plasmid... | place: USA: Moscow, Idaho... | reverse complement strand
GCGCATCGAGCACATGGCCGATCTGCTGGCGGCGACGGCCGCCGCGAACCTGCCGCCGCCGGTCGCCTTCGACGACGTTCCGCCGCCGGTCTTGCCGCCGCTGCTCGCCGGCAAGACGATCGCCATCGCGCATGACGCGGCCTTCTGCTTCCTCTACCCGGCCAACCTCGATTGCCTGGAACGCCTCGGCGCGACGCTCAAGTACTTCTCACCGCTGGCCGATGCCGCCCTGCCCGAGTGCGACGCCGTGTGGCTGCCCGGCGGCTACCCGGAGCTGCACGGCCCGGCGCTCTCCGCGAACCGTTCGCTGTGGCAATCGCTCGCCGCGCACGTCGATGCGGGTCGGCCAGTGCTTGCCGAGTGCGGTGGCATGATGGCCTTGTTCGAGACGCTGGGCGATGTCGAAGGAAACGAGCACCGCCTCGCCGGCTTGCTACCCGGCCAGGTGCGCATGCAGAAGCGCCTTGCCGGGCTGGGCATGCAGGAAGTCGAGCTGCCCGAAGGCAGGCTGCGCGGGCACGCCTTCCACTACTCGAAGACCGAGACGGCGCTGGCGCCGATTGCTACCTCGATGCGCCCCGACGGACGAACCGGCGAAGCGATCCATCGCCGCCAGCGGCTGACGGCGAGCTACATGCACCTTTATTTCCCGTCGAACCCCGAGGCGGTGGCGCGCCTGTTCAGCCGGTAAGCGAAAGAAACCGCGCTCAGAGCAGCCACAGGCTGCCGCCGACCTCGGCGCCCCACACCACCTGCACCCGGTTCCGGCCGTCCTGCTTGGCGCGGTAGAGGCCGCTGTCGGCGCGCATGAGCATCGACGAACTCCTCGCCGCCGATGCGCGCGGCAAGGTCGTTGTGGCGCAGGTTGGCGCGCAGCACGCCGGCAATCCGGCGCAGGACTTCGTCGCCTGCGGCGTGGGCTAAACTGGCGGGCAGACGTCATACATCAACAACGCATAGGGGAAATGGCGTGAGCGAGTCACTGCAGACACTGGATCAGGTGAAAGCGACGGCCATCGACATGGGCGTCAAGTTCGGTCCCAGGCTCCTGATTGCCGGGATCATCCTGCTGGTCGGCTACATGGCCGGCCGCTGGGCCGGCGTGATGGTCACGCGCCTGTTGGCGCGCTTCAAGCTCGAAGCGCCGGTGCGCCAGCTGATCGCGCGCCTGGTGCAGCTGTTCGTCCTCTGCCTGTTCGTCATCATGGCCATGCAGAACCTTGGCGTCGAGCTGCTGCCGCTGGTCGCCGGCCTCGGCGTCGCCGGCGCGGGCATCGCGCTGGCCTTGCAGGGGGTGCTCGGCAACATCGTCGCTGGTCTGACGATCATCTTCACGCAGCCCTTCCACGTTGGCGATTACATCTCGATCGGCGACGAGGAAGGCGAAGTGCTCGACATCAGCCTGTTCAACACGACGCTCGGGCACACCGACCGCTCGCGCGTCGTCATCCCGAGCCGAAAGATCGTCGGAGAAATCCTGCATAACTGCGGGCAGATCCGCCGCCTGTCGCTGCTCGCCAACGTCGCCTACGGCACCGACGTCGCGGCGGCGCTGGCCTTGGTCAACGAGGTACTGGCGGGCAATGAACGCGTGCTCAAGACGCCCGCGCCGGTGGTGGGCGTCGCGCGCCTGACCGACGCCTGCGTGACCATCAACATCAACCCGTGGGTCAACGTGCCCGACTACGAGGCGGCGATCAGCGAGGTCAATCAGGCGGTGCTGGCGGCATTCCGCGCGCACGGCATCGCCATCCCGCTGCCGCAGCGCGAAGTGCGCATGCTGTGACTTGCCGCTGCGGCGATTGAACGCGATCGCCGCTCATGCGGTCAGACGGGTCTCCCGTAGCAACTCAGTAAAGCAACGAACAAGACAAACGATCATGAGCGACCTGCCGCAAATACCCGATGCGCCGGTTTCGGCGCGCATCCGCGAGCGCATCCAGCGCGCGCGTCAGCGTTTCCACGCCAACGACAACATCGCCGCCTTTCTCGAACCCGGCGACCTCGACGCCTTGCTCGACGAGGTCGAGGGCAAGATGAAGGGCGTGCTCGAGAGCCTCGTCATCGATACCGAGAGCGACCACAACACGCAGGACACGGCGCGCCGCGTCGCCAGGATGTACCTGACCGAGGTCTTTCGCGGTCGCTATGTGGCGGCGCCGCAGGTGACGGAGTTTCCCAACGCCGAGCGCCTGAACGAGCTGATGATCGTCGGCCCGATCAGCGTGCGCAGCGCGTGCAGCCACCACTTCTGTCCGATCATGGGGCGGCTGTGGATCGGCCTGATGCCGAACGAGCACTCGAACCTGATCGGGTTATCAAAGTATTCGCGCCTTGCTGAATGGGTGATGAGCCGGCCGCAGATCCAGGAGGAGGCGATCACGCAGATGGCCGAACTGCTGATGCGCAAGGTCAGCCCGGACGGTCTCGCCGTGGTCATGGAAGCCGATCACTTCTGCATGCACTGGCGCGGCGTCAAGGATGCGGAGACCAGGATGATCAACAGCGTGATGCGCGGCTCTTTCCTCAAGGACGCCGCATTGCGCCGCGAATTCCTCTCCCTCATCAACCTGAAAGTCTGAGGTTCCCCATGCTAGTCCGTCTGCTCTACGCCAGCCGCGCCGCCGCGCCGCTGACCGCGCTGGTCGTCGAATCCATCCTCGCCCAGTCGCGCGCGCACAATCCGCGCCTCGGCATCACCGGCATCCTCTGCTACAGCGAAGACCTCTTCCTGCAGGTACTGGAGGGCGGACGCGACGAGGTGTGCGAGCTGTACAACACGATCGTGCGCGACGACCGCCACACGAACGTGCGCATCCTGACCTACGAGGAAATCTCCGAGCGCCGCTTCGGCAACTGGACGATGGGCCACGTCGACATCGCCACGGTCAATCCGTCCTTGCTGCTCAAATATGCCAAGCTGCCGGTGCTCAATCCGTTCAATTGCTCGGGCCACGCCTCGATGGCGTTGCTCGAAGAGCTGTTGGCGACGGCGTCGGTGATCGGACGCAGCGGTTAAAGCGCGTTTCGCGCCGGCTACTGATCCGGCACGAAGAAGTCTCAACTCCCGTTCGGGCTGAGCCTGTCAAAGCCCGCCCCCCTTCGACAGGCTCAGGGCGAACGGACTTCAAACATTGCCGCGCGGGATCAATAAGGCTACTGCGCCGGCTGCGCGCGGTTCTCGCTCTGCTTGGTGTGAGCGATCGCGCGTGTCTCGAGCCGCGCTTTTTCCAGCTCGGCGAGCGCCCCCTTTTCACTGGCGGAGAAGCCGAAGTGGAACGTTGCGCCCGAGTACTCGACCGAGCGTCCGCGCCCGCCCTCGCACGAAGTCATCCGCCACTGCAGGTTCAGCGAATGGCCGTTGTTGCACGAGAGCATTCCCGTCCCCTTCAGGCTGTCGCAGCGCGGATAGAAGAACAGTCCTTCCTGCGGGATTTGCCCGCGCAACACGCACACCTTGCCACGCGATTCCAGCGCGTAGTACAGGCGGTACTCGCCTTCCTCGGCCGGCGGAATGACGATCGGCCGCGTCAGGACTTCGCCATCCTCGAATTCGACGGCCAGGTAGCCGTGAGCGACGTCGTCAGTCCAGCAACCGGTCGCGAGCACCGACGATAAGATCAGTGCAGTCGTTGTGCCATTTCTAAACAATCGGTTTGTCCTGCGGGTTCGTTAGGGGCGCTGCGCGGAAGATCATTGATACGTTCGGCAGAAATTGACGGCGAGTTTCAATCCACATACTTCAGTTCAACCCGGCGCATCGGCGCCCGACAGGCTTCCGTCTTGCAGTCCGGCGAACTGTTCTCAACGGCCGCACGCTGGCGTCGAATCTGGCGTGCCGGCACACCCAGTGCGCGCAACTGGCTGGTGACTACCATCAGCCGCTCCTCGGTGATAGCCAGATTGTAATTGCGGCTTCCCAGATCGTCCATGTGTCCGATCAGGGTCACCCGGGCCTTGGGGTTTGCCTTGAGCCTTTCGGCGCGCTCGCGCAGCTTCAGCTTCTCGGCCTCGTCGATGACGGTCGAGCGCAGCTGAAAATAGATGTTGTCGGCGGGGTCCGCTGCCTCGGTTTCACTGCTTGCGGGCTCGGTTTCCGTCGCGCCGATTGCCGGAGCATCCGTCATCACCGCGACGGGCTGGCTTGCCTTATCGGCGGCAGGCGGCTGCGTGTTGCAGGCAAGGAGCAGCAGGGCGGCAAGGCAGACGCAGGTGCGGGTGGTGGCGGGCATGTGCAATTTTCAAGTATTTATTGGTCGAAACGCTTACAAGAGGTTCTGGCCTGGCGTGTCTACCATCTCGGCCAACGGCATGTGGGCAAAAGCGACATTATTGCCGGGCAGGTGCCTGATGAGTTCCGATAGATTTATATGCAAAGTTCTTAAAGCGACGTCCGGGATGGCACTCAGCGCTTCCGGCAGGACACCTTCGGCCGGACCAGGGAGCGCGGCGATCGCCGCCAGCCCCTTGTCGGCAAGGCACAGCCCGATGCGCCGCTGGTCGTCATGCGGGCGCGTCTTGGTCAGATAGCCCTGGGCGACCAGCCGGTCGACGAGCTGGCTGCACGTCGACTGGTGCACGCCGAGCCGTCGCGCCAGTTCGGTGACGCCGATGTACGGTGTCTTCTGCACCTCCTGGAGCAGCCACATCTGTGAGCCCGGCAGGCCGCAGCGCTCCTCAACCTCGCGGAAATACTGGCGCATGCTGCCGTAGATCACGCGGAACTGCTGCAGAACATCCAGGGTCAGGGTATTTTTGTTCGAAGATTGTCGGGGCATGGGTGAGTTGCTTCAGACGAAGGCTTCAATTATATTGCAACTAAATGTTGTTTTCCGGATGACTGCCGGAACGTTGCTGCGCAGGCTGTGAAGCGCCCGCTATCCTCGTCGATTGTGCCTGTTTCATCAATCGTCGTTCGCGCAGTTCGCACATGGCTCGTAGTAGCCAGCCTTTGACCCACGTTTGGAGAGGAGATGGATATGCTGAACCGACGTCCCCTGCGCATTGGCCTTTCGGCGCGCATCTACCACCCGCAGGCCGGCGCCACGGGCATCCAGTCGAAATCGCTGCAGTACCTGGAGCAATCGGTCGCGCACTGGGTCATGTCGCGCGAGGTGATGGTGTTCATGATCCCGGCGGTGAGCGGTGACGGCATCGTGCACCGCAGCAGCATCCGCCTCTCCGACTATCCGCAATACCTCGACGGCCTGATCCTGCAAGGCGGTGCCGACGTCAGCCCGCAATCGTACGGCGAGGAACCCTTGCATCCGGACTGGGCCGGCGACCGCGTGCGTGACGCCTACGAGATGGAGCTGCTGCACGAGTTCATGGAAGCCGGCAAGGCGGTGCTCGGCATCTGTCGCGGCGAGCAGCTGATCAACGTAGCGCTCGGCGGCACGCTGTTCCAGGACATTGCGACGCAGGTCGAAACGGCCGGGCCGCACGTCCATGCCGATTATGACCGGCACAGCCACGCCATCGAGTGGGCGGCCGATTCCGGCTTTGCCAGGCTCTTTCCGGGGATGACCGGCGGCGACGTCGTCTCGATCCATCACCAGTCGATCAATGCGCTCGGGCGCGGCCTGCGTGTCGAAGCGCGCAGCGCCGCCGACGGCATCATCGAAGCCATCCGCCTCGAAGGGCGGCCCTACGTGCTCGGCGTGCAATGGCATCCCGAGTTCCATCCGCCGGGGAGCACGACGCTGCTGGACTGCACGCCGATCCTCGATGAATTCCTCAACGCCGCGCGGGGCAAGCGATGGTGAGCGACGCCCTCGCCTATGCGAGGAGCGGCTGGGAGAGCATCCAGGAGCGCCTGTTCTTCCTGCCGCCGTTTCCCGATCAGCTCGACTCGCTCGCCCTGTTCAGCCTGCTGCTCGTCGTCGGTCTGCTGATCGGCGAGTGGATGCGCGCCCGCTTTGGCTGGCCGAAGGTGATCGGCTACGTGCTCGCCGGCACCTTCTTCGGCCCGGCCTTCCTCGGCTGGATCAGCATCGAAGCGCTGGCGCAGGTACGCCCGGTCGCCGATGCCGCGCTCGGCCTGCTGATGCTCGAAATCGGGCGCCGGCTCGACGTGCGCTGGCTCATCCGTAACCGCGATCTCCTGCGCGGGACGCTCGGCGACATCACCTTCTCCCTCCTCTTCATCTACTCCTTCGCGTATTTCGTTGTCGGCCTTTCGCCGGCCTGGGCGGCGGCCGCAGCGGCGGTTACGATGGCCTCGGCGCCAGCCGTCGTCCTGCTCACGGTCGAGGAATCGAACGCGCAGGGCCAGGTCACGGAACGCATCGTTCTGCACACGGCCTTGAGCGCGGCCGCTTCATTCGTCGTCTTTGCCGTCGTCCTCGGTGTCGTGCATGCCGAACAAAGCGCGGACTGGATCAATGCGGCGATCCATCCGTTGTGGGTCGCCGTCGGCGGCATGTTGATCGCCTGGCTGAGCGCGCGCCTGGCGCTCTTCGTCGCCGGCCTGCTGCCGAAGAAATCGCTGGCTCAGGTCTTCATCATGGTCGCCTGCGCCCTGCTTGCCGTCGGCGTGGCGCGCATGCTGGCGGTGCCGGTTTTCCTCACGCTCTTCCTGATGGGCGCCGTGCTCGCCTTCACCGACCGCAAGAAGTCCTTGAGCTACACCGAGCTGCCCGACGGCCACTGGCTGCTGGCGATCATCCTCTTCGTCGTCGTCGGCGCCTCGCTGCCCTGGCACGACCTGACCGGGCTCGCCGCCTTGCAGGCGCTCGGCCTGCTCGCCGTGCGCGCCGTTGCCAAGATCGCGGCGATGGCGGCGTCCGGCGGCACGCTGCCGCTCGCCAAGCGCATCCTCGTCGGCGTCGGCATGCAGCCCTTGTCGGCGACGGCCGTCTTCATGGCTTACGAACTGGCCGGCCTCTATCCGGAAATCGGCCGCTCGGCGCTGACGTTGCCGCTCTTCGCAGCGGCGCTGATGGATATCGCCGGACCGGCGTTGTGCCGCTTTGCCCTTGTTCGCTCGGGCGAAACGGTCGCCAGCGACAAGGCCAAAGGAGGAATCATATGAGCGAGTCGACGCTGGAATTCACGAAAAGCGACGCGCTGACGCTGGGCGTCGAACTGGAGCTGCAGCTCCTCACGCAGCGCGACTACGACCTGACGCGCGGCGCGACCGACCTGCTCAGTCGCCTGAAGTACGACGGCGAGTTCGGCGACGTGAAACTCGAGATCACCGAGAGCATGATCGAAGTCAGTACGCAGGCGCGGGCCACGGTCGACGACATCGCCGCCGACCTCGAGGGCTTGCGCAAGACGCTGATCGACCAGTGCGCACGCAACAACATCGCGATCTGCGGCGGCGGCACGCATCCCTTCCACGCCTGGCCGGAGCGGCGCATCTGCCCGAGCGACCGCTTCGACGCCGTCTATCAGCGCTACGGCTACCTCGCCAAGCAATTCACCGTCTTCGGCCAGCACATCCACGTCGGCTGCGCGACGGCCGACGACGCGATCTGGCTGACGCAGGCGCTCGGCCCCTACGTGCCGATCTTCATCGCGCTCTCCGCTTCCTCGCCCTTCGTCGATGGCGTCGACACCTTCTTCCAGTCGGCGCGCCTCAATGCCGTCTCCGCCTTTCCGCTCAGCGGCCAGTGCCCGGAAGTCGCCGACTGGGCGGCCTTCGTCGCGCATTTCGAATTCCTCAAGGCCTGCGGCATCATCAGCAGCATCAAGGATCTGTACTGGGATATCCGCCCGAAACCCGAGTTCGGAACGGTCGAGATTCGCGTCTGCGATACGCCGCTGTCGATCGAAACGGCGACGGCACTGGCGGCGCTCGCGCAATGCCTGACGCGCTATCTGTTGCGCACGCGTCCGGAGCGACCGCCGATCAACACCCGCCTGCAGCTCTACGTCGCCCGCTACAACAAGTTCCAGGCATGCCGCTACGGCTTCGACGCGATGCTCTCCGACCCGATCGTGCAGAAGCAGGAACCCCTGCGCGTCATCCTGCACGAACTGCTCGCGGCGCTCGCCGAAGACGCCGAGGCGCTCGGCTGCGTGCCGTGGCTCGATCGCATCCACATGTCACTGGCGACGGAAGCCAGCGATGCGCGCTGGTTGCGTGAGCAGCACACGCGCCACCATAACCTGCACGACGTCGTGCGCGAGTCCGTGCAGCGCTTCGCCGGCACGCCGGTTTGACAATAAGGGGGCGAGAGATGAAACACGCGATGGCTTTATTCCTGCTGCTCCCGGCGCTCACGGTTTCCGCGCCGGCCAGCGCGGCCGAGACGTGCACGATCGACCTGGTGAGCAAGACCGGCCTGCCGGCTGGAGCATGGCTCAACGCGGACAACTGGCTGACGCCCGAATACCTGCGCGCCGGCCTGCATTCGCCGGGAAGTTTCATGGCCAGAAAGAAGATTCATGGCTTGCCCGCGCCGCAACCATTGAAGCGCGCGGTGCAAACGCTGGATCTCGCGACGCCGACGAGCGATCCGCTCGACCAGTCGAAGCGCAGCCTTTCCTTCCTGCTGACGACGCGCCTCGCGGCGGATGGCCTGCTCGTCATGCGCAATGGCCAGGTCGTCAGCGAACAATACTGGCACGGCCTCTCCGCGCAACAGGCGTGGCCGCTGCTCGGCGGTACGCGGCCGGTGCTCTCGCTGCTCGGGGCGATGGCCGTGACGCAGGGCAAGCTCGCCGCCGACCGCTCGGTCGTCCGCTACATTCCGCCGCTCAGCACGCAGGCCGGCCTGCGCAAGCTATCGGTCCAGCGCCTGGTCGAAGGCGATAGCCGCTTTGCCTGGAGTGCGCAGGATGTCGACGGCTGGCGTAGCGCCGGGGGCTGGAAGAGCGGCGGCAAGACCGGCATGCGCGACTGGCTCGCTCAGCCGGATCGCTGGGACGTGGGCTTCGCCGAAACCAGGCCGCCGGTCGGCGAGGCAGCGCCCGACGACGACCTGCTCGCCTGGGCGCTGGCCGAGAGCCACAAGGCGCCGCTCACGCAAGTCTTTTGCGAGAGCGTGCTCACCCGGCTGAAACCGGAGAACCCCGTCCTCTGGCTGACCGATGGCGAAGGCACCGAGCTGGCGAACGGGCTGGCGCTTTCCCTGCGTGATTTCGCCCGTTTCGGTCAGATGCTGATCGACGCGCGCGGTGCCGGCGGGCGCAGCCAGATTCCCGGCTGGTTCATCGAGACGCTGAACGCGTCGAGCGGCAAGCGCAAGGCGAAAGCGTCGGAGATCGAGGGGCTGACGCGCGGCACCGAACTGCGTTACGGCTTCGTGCACCTCGGCGGCGCGGCCAACCGGATCGCCCTGATCGGCCCCTACGGCAACAGCCTGTATCTCGACTTCGACCGGCGTCTCGTCGTCGCGCTCTTTGCCTCGTACCCCAAGGAATACAGCCCGAGCCTGCTGGCGACGCTCGAACAGCTATGGGAAGCCGTCGGCTCGGCGACGCAGCCGGCGAAGAAGCGCTGACCGCTCAGCGCGGCGTCCCCTGCCGGTCGATCAGTACGACGGGGACGTGCCGCTGCTGCCGGCGGACGGCGTCGGCCTTGCTGCGGGAGAACAGCGCGCACAGGCCGCTCGCCTGCGCCGGCATGACCACCTCGTCGCAATCGAGCTCTTCGGCCGTATCGAGAATCGAGAAGACGATTTCGCCCTGCTTGAAGACGCCGCGGCAAGCGATGCCGTCGCTGGCCAGTTGCCGGTTCGCCTCGTCGATGAAGCACTGCGCGCGCGACGCCTGAAAAGCCTCGATCTCCTGCTGCGTGCGGAAGCGCAGCACGTGCAAGTTCCTGACCGGCTCGCCGACGTTGAGCAGGATCGCCTCAACCGGCTGTCCGGCCCGTTGCAGTTGCCGCGCGTAGCCGATTCCCCAGCGCGATTCCTCGCACGCGCAGATCGGTAGCAGCAGGCGGCGCCGGCCGCCGGTCGACTTCTGTACGCTTCCTGTCATGTTGCGCTCCTTTGCCACGGGTGATTCGAGACAACCAAGCCGTCGGGCGCTACTCTTCCCGGCGACGTTCACGAAGTTCAATCTCCTGCTCCAGACCGCGTCGCCAGCAGCGCAGGTACAACGGGCCGGCGAGCACGATGAGCAGGGGTACTGCCGCGAGAAACTGGAAGACGTAGACGACCGGTAGCGAACGTTCGGCCGCGAGCGTGCTGTCGGCGCCGAGGAGATAGGTGGCGAAAGCGAGGCTGAGGACGATGCCGGCTTTCTCGAGCGCGTCGAACGGTGTCTCGCGCAGGCGCGTCAGCACCGCACCCCACTCGCTGCGCCGGATGACGACGATGCGCGGCAGGAGCCAGGGCAAGACGATCAGTCGGGTGCGTTCGAGCAACGACGGGTTTTGCCGGGGAATGCCCATCGTCGCCTCACTTGCCCAGGTAGTAGACGGCGAGGTAGGCGAGCAGCATGACCATCACCCACATCGCCATCGCGCGCGTCGCCCACGAGCGCACGAGCGCGCCGTCGCTCTGCCGGTGGCGCGCGATGAAATGGCCGAGGCGCTCCGCCTGCCAGGAAAGCAGCGCGGCGAGGCTGCCGGCAAAGGTGCTCCACAGCCGTGCGACGGCGCCGGCCAATCCGGGCGCCGCCTTGCGGTAGAGCCAATCGCTGTCGATGTTCACCGAGCGCAGTTCGGGCGGGTAGATGCCGGTGCGCATCAGCACCGAGAAGGCAAGCGCCGAGAAGACGAGCAGCTGCAGCTGCGCGACGATGTGCGACGCGGTGTAGGGCTCGTAGTCGACGGCAAAGGGCAGCAGGCGGTAGAGCGTGCCGGGAAAGACGCCGATGCCGATGCACAGCGCGGCGGTGATCGCCATGGCGACGAGCATGTTTTTCGGCGCCTCTGCGCAGCGGATGCCCGAGTCGTGCGAGAAGAAGGCGAAGTACGGAATCTTGATCCCGGCGTGGTGGAAGACGCCGGCCGAGGCGAACAGGAGCACCAGCCAGGTGAGTTGCAGCCCTTCGTGCGCGGCCGCGCTCATGATCATCGACTTGGTGACGAAGCCGCTGAACAGCGGGAAGGCCGAGATCGACGCCGCGCCGACGATGCAGAAGCCGGTCGTCCACGGCATCGACCTGTACAGGCCGCCGAGTTCGCTGCCCTTGACCGTGCCCGTGCGCAGCAGCACGGCGCCCATCGACATGAAGAGCAGCGCCTTGAACAGGATGTCGGCAAAAGCGTGGGCGACGGCGCCGTTCACCGCCAGGTCGGTGCCGATGCCGACGCCGACGACCATGAAGCCGATCTGATTGTTCATGCTGTAAGCGAGCACGCGGCGCAGGTCGTTCTCGATCACCGCGTAGAAGATCGGGAAGGCGGCCATCGCCGTGCCGACCCAAATCAAGAATTCGGTGCCAGGGAAGGCGCGCGCCAGCGCATAGACGCCGAGCTTGGTAGTGAAGGCCGAGAGGACGACGGTACCGGTCGGCGTCGCCTCCGGATAGGCGTCCTGCAGCCAGTTGTGCAGGAAGGGGAAGGCGCACTTGATGCCGAAGGCGACGAGGACGAGCGCACCACCCATCGTGGAGAGGCCGATTCTTCCAAACTCGAGCGAACCAGTCTCGCGCCAGACCATCAGGCCGCCGACGAGCAGGAACAGACCGGAGAGCAACTGCGCGAGCAGATAGCGCATCCCAGCGCGGTAGGCGCTCTCCTGGCGGCGCGCCCAGATCAGCAGCACCGACGAGATCGCCGTCAGTTCCCAGTACACGAACAATGTCAGCAGGTCGCCGGCGAACACCGCGCCGATCGCGCCGCCGGCATAAACGAGCGCGGCCGTCTGCTGCGTGCGGTCTTCGACGTGCTGCGCGTAGATCACGCTGAGCAGGCAGGCGATGAGGAAGATGTAGCTGAAGAGCAGGCTCAGGCGGTCGACGCGCATCGCGGTGAGCGTCTGCCCGAGCAGCTCGAATTGCGCATACTCGCCGTGCGGCAAGGCGAGCACCCAGGCGAAGGCGGCGACCGGCAGCAGCAGCGAGTAGATGAAACGGACCTGGC
>RRZT011448832.1_pt1 | contig 11986 bp, 11 predicted proteins | sample 2165551 | NCBI WGS metagenome assembly RRZT01 (sample SAMN10456910, study PRJNA506462) | wastewater metagenome | biome: wastewater; feature: sludge; material: wastewater sludge; isolation source: wastewater sludge with Escherichia coli K12::gfp cells carrying plasmid... | place: USA: Moscow, Idaho... | reverse complement strand
TCCTCACAGCCGGCGAGCAGGGAGCCGAGCATGACGGTGGAGGCGCCTGCGACGATGGCCTTGGCGATGTCGCCGGAGTACTGGAGGCCGCCGTCCCCGATCACCGGGACGCCTGCGGGCTTCGCGGCGCGGGCGGCGTCGCAGATGGCGGTGACCTGCGGGACACCGACGCCTGCGACGAAGCAGGGGGCGCAGATGGACCCCCGGCCGACGCCGCCCTTCACCGCGTCTGCGCCTGCCTCGACCAGCGCCTTCGCGCCGGCGTAGGTCGCCACGTTTCCGCCGATGATGTCGACGGCTGCGGCGGCCGGGTCGGCCTTGAGTCGCTTGATCATGTCGACGACGCCGCGGCTGTGTCCGTGGGCCGTGTCGACGATGATCGCGTCGACGCCCTCCTCCACGAGCGCCATGGCCCGCTCCCACGAGTCGCCGAAGAACCCGACGGCGGCGCCGACGCGGAGCCGACCCTGGTCGTCCTTGGCGGCGTTGGGGTACTTGTCGGCCTTGACGAAGTCCTTCAGCGTGATCAGGCCGCGCAGCTTGCCCTCGCCGTCGACGATGGGCAGCTTCTCGATCTTGTGCTGCGCCATCAGGCCGAGCGCGTCCTCGTTGGAGAGGCCCACCGGGGCGGTGATCAGCGGCGACTTCGTCATCACCTCGTGGACGGGGCGCAACGCGTTGTCCTCAAAGCGCATGTCGCGGTTGGTGATGATGCCGACGAGGGTCCCCTCGTCGTCCACGACCGGGGCGCCGGAGATGCGGTAGGTGGCGCAGAGCTCGTCCACCTCGCCGAGGGTCGCGTCAGGGCTGACCGTGATCGGCTCAGTGACCATGCCTGCCTCCGAGCGCTTCACCTGGTCGACCATGTGCGCCTGGTCCTCGATGCTGAGGTTGCGGTGCAGGATGCCGATGCCACCCTCGCGCGCCATCGAGATGGCCATCCGCGACTCGGTGACGGTGTCCATCGCGGCCGAGGCGAGCGGGATGTTCAGGCGGATCCGCTTGGTGAGCTGCGTCGCCGTGTCGACCTGGGAGGGGATGATGTCCGACTGGTTCGGCTGGAGCAGGACGTCGTCGAACGTCAGTCCAAGCGTGGCAAAGGGGGCAGGCACCCCGGCTCCGGTCAGCTCGTCTTGCACTGGACACCTCTCACTCAGGGATGGATCGCGATGTCAGTCTATCTCCGGCGCTCGTGGCCGCCCAACGCGTGATCATGGGCCCTCGCTATTCCCGGTTGCGCTCTGAGCGTAGGCGGGCCGCAATGTTGCGGAACCGCCGCCGTCTGCCGGGTTCGGCTTTCTAGATTGACCCCACGACCACCTACGAAGGGATCCACCCATGAGCCTCGAAGCCAACCCGCAGGACGCCTCCACCACCGCGACCACGATCGCCGCGCGGGACGCCGCGTTCGCCGCCTTCACCGGCGGCTTCCGACTCGTCGACCTCACCGACGCCCTCGGGCCCGACACCGTGCTGTGGCCGGGCGCACCCGCGTTGGAGATCGTCGACGCCGTCTCCCACGACAGCGCCGGCTACCACGCCCGCATCTTCACCACGTTCGAGCACGCGGGGACCCACTTCGACGCTCCGGAGCACTTCGTCCCCGGCGGAGCGGACACCGCGAGCATCGGCATCGACGACCTTGTCGTCCCCGCCGTCGTGATCGACCTCACCGAGAAGGCGGCGGCCGACGCCAACGCCGTGGTCGAGGTGTCGGACATCGAGGCGTTCGAGGCTGCGCACGGCACCATCGAGGCGGGCAGCGCCGTCCTGCTGAACTCCGGCTGGGCCCACCGCAAGGACAGCGCCCTCAGCTACGCGGGCACCGAGTCGACGACGGACCTCAGGTTCCCGGGGTTCGGGGTCGAGGCGACCCGACTGCTCGTCTCCCGCGGTGTCGTCGGCCTCGGCGTCGACACGCTCGGCATCGATCCGGGTGACAAGCCCGACTTCCCCGTCCACCGCGACGTCTCACACCCAGCCGGACTGTGGCACCTGGAGAACCTGATCAACGTGGACCAGCTGCCCGCAACGGGTTCGGTGATCGCGGTCGGCGTCCCCCGCATCGTCGGTGGCACCGGTTTCCCCACCCGCGTCTTCGCGTTCGTCTCGCGCGGCTGAGCGGGGCGATTTACGCAACACCGAATTAGCCAATGGGATGGTGCTCGAAATCGAGGCGGTTGAGCGTGAAATACCTTGTGAATGAAGGCAGACCTTCCTTGCGGATGCCCGGCGCGGAGCTTAGGATCCTTCCTAAATAGACGACATCTGGAGGTACCCCATGAGCACCGTCACCGCTGTCACGTCCTGCGCCACCACCTCGTGCGCGTACAACGATTCCGGCTGCACCGCCTTCGCCGTCACGATCGGCGGCTCGGCCCAGGCCTCCTGCACCACGTTCATCACCCTGGACGCTCGCGGCGGGCTTCCGACGGCCGACAGCCAGGTCGGCGCCTGCCAGCGCCTCGAGTGCGTGCACAACAAGGACCTGATGTGCAGTGCTCAGGGCATCGAGGTCTCCGACACCGCGACCTGCATGACCTACGAGGCACGCTGACCCTGACCACGCACGAGCGCGCGCGAGCCGGTGGCTCGCGCGCGCTCGTGCGTCAGGCTCAGATCCTCGCGCCCCGGACGAGTTCGTCGACGCGCCGCTCCAGGGCGGCCTGACTGATCGCGGGGGTGGCGAAGGCCGCGTGCGCGATCAGCGTCTCGTGGCGGCCAACCAGCATGAGCGTGATCCCGAGCGCGTCGACGTCGACGCAGTAGACACGGTCGACGGTGTGCGCGCACAGGTTCGGCAGAGCGGCCTTGCTCGCCACCTCTCCGGGCACGGCGTCGACCATCACCGCCCAGCACAGGTCCTTGAGCGCCGACTGACCCTGGCGTGCGACAGCGCGGAACGCATCCTGCTCGTCCAGGGCCGGGCCGACGGCAGGTGGCGCTCCGGTGTCGATGACGCTCGCCCCGGCCATGTCGTGCAGCACGGCGCGCTCGATCTCGACCACCGCGAGCCGGACGCCGGGGATCGCCGCGAGCGAGGCGACGCGTTCGGGCAACTCACCCTCGACCGACTCGACCCACGTCATGGAGCCGAGCACGTGCAGCGAGGCGGCGACGAGCGAGACGCTCGGGTCGGGCGTGTGCTTGACGATGTCGAGCCTCACCTCGGCCGGCTGAGCATCCGCGAGGCGGGAGAGCTCGCCAACCGGGGAGGCGGCCAGCACCAACTCACCCGCCGAGGTCATACCGTGCGCGACGAACTCGAGACACTCGCCGAGGCGGTAGGCGTCCACCGACGCGGCGCCCGCCCCCGAGAGCATGCGAAGAGCGAGGGCGTGTGCCCGCGCCGAGAGCCCGACCTGAGGCGCTTCGAACGACATCGTCACCGTCGTATCCCCGTCCCGACCAGCGCCACGATTTACACAACGCTCGCCTTGCAGTATTTGCAGATGAGGCAACCCTAACCCGCCGTCGCCCCGCCTCCAAACCCGGGTCCGTCCGTGAGACGCGCCGGGCGGACCTGTGCGCCGTCGGCGCAGGCACCCGTTGGCTGGACCGGCCGACGGTCGCGAGCGCCCGGCGATAGTGTCGATGCGCGGCACTAGAGTTTGTGGTGGCCGAAACGAAGGAGCCATGACCGATGGACCAGATGACCCCGATCCTTCCCGCCCTCACCGACGATGAGCTCGATCCGCGGGCCGCGGCGGTGTTCGCCGACATCAGGCAGACCCGCGGGACCGACTTCGTGAACAACTTCTGGCGGGTGCTCGCCAACGATCCGGCGAACCTCGAGCGCACCTGGGCCGAACTGAAGGAGGTCATGGCAGCCGACACCTCCCTCGACCCTCTGGTCAAGGAGCTGATCTACGTCGCCGTGTCCACCGTCAACAACTGCACCTACTGCGTGCGCTCGCACACCGCTGCGGCGCGGGCGAAGGGTGCCACCGACGAGCAGCTGGCGGAGCTGCACGCCGTCGTCGCGGCCGCCAACAAGACCAACCGCCTCGCGATCGGGCTCCAGGTCCCGGTCGACGAGGCCTTCCTCTGAGGAGAGACATGGAACTGACACTGCAGGGCCGCAGGGCCATTGTCACGGGAGCCTCCAAGGGCCTCGGGCTCGCCATCGCCCACGAGCTGGTGCGGGAGGGCACGCAGGTGCGGATCTGCGCCCGCAGCGCCGAGGAGGTCGACTCCGCCGTCGCAGAGCTCGGTGAGCTCGCGGGCGGTCGCGCCGTCGACGTGCGCGAGGCCGACCAGCTCGCCTCGTTCATCGAGTGGGCGGGCGAGGACATGGGCGGCATCGACATCCTCGTCAACAACGCGGGCGGCGCGCACCCGGGCACCTTCGAGACGCTGAGCGAGGACGCGCTTCTCGCCGACTTCAACATCAAGGTGCTGAGCTGGTTCCGCGCGGTCAAGGACGCCCTCCCCTGGCTGAAGCGCTCCGATGCGCCGCGCGTGATCAACATCGGCTCGGTGTTCGCAGGCTCGCCCGACTACCGCTTCCTCTCGACGAGCGTGAACCGCGCGGCCGGTCTCAACCTGACAAGGACCCTCGCCCAGGAGCTGGCGCAGTATTCGATCCTGGTCAACATCGTCAACATCGGCAGCGTCAGGACGCCGCAGTGGGTCAACATCCATGCGCTGCGCTCGCCCGAGAAGTCAGCGGAGCAGTTCTTCGCCGACCAGTCCGCCGCGATCCCGCTCGGGCGCTTCGGCGAGCCGGACGAGGTCTCCGGCATCGTCGCCTTCCTGGCAAGCGACCGGGCGAGCTACATCAGCGGCGCGAGCATCGACGTCGCGGGTGGCGGCACGATCTGACCCCCTCCACACCATCTCCCGGAAGGCCACCGATGACCAGCTTCACCATCCACGACGCTCCAGTCCGCACCGAGGAGGAGCGTGCCGCCGTGCTGTCCGATCCCGGCTTCGGGGCCCGGTTCAGCGACCACATGGCGTTGATCGAGTGGACGTCCGAGGAGGGCTGGCACGACCGACGCATCGTCGGGTACGGCCCGTTCGAGCTCGATCCGGCCGCGGCCGTCTTCCACTACGCGCAGGAGGCCTTCGAGGGACTGAAGGCATATGCGCATGCCGACGGCTCCGTCTGGCGTTTCCGCGCGGAGGTCAACGCTGACCGCTTCCAGCGGTCGTGTCGCCGGCTCGGGCTGCCCGAACTCCCGGCCGAGGACTTCCTGGCCAGCGTCGACGAACTGGTCACCATCGACCGCGACTGGGTGCCGACGGGACAGGAACAGAGCCTCTATCTGCGTCCGTTCATGTTCGCCCGCTCCCCCTTCCTCGCGGTCAAGCCCTCGACCGTCGTCACCTACGCGGTGATCGCCAGCCCCTCAGGGGCGTACTTCGGCGGTTCAGGGGTGCAGCCGGTCGACATCTGGTTCACCCGCGACTACTCGCGGGCCGCGCCGGGCGGCACGGGCTTCGCCAAGTGCGGCGGCAACTACGCGGCGTCGATGGTGGCCCAGCAGGAGGCCGAGGCCAACGGCTGCAGCCAGGTGGGCTTCGTCGACGCCGTGGAGCACCGCTACGTCGAGGAGCTCGGCGGGATGAACCTCTTCGTGGTGACCGACGACGGCCGGATCATCACGCCTGCGCTGACCGACTCGATCCTTGAGGGCGTGACCCGCTCCGCGGTGCTCCAGTTGGCCGTCGACGCGGGGCTCAGGGTCGAAGAGCGCCGCCTCGCGCTGGACGAGCTGTTCGCGGGTCTCGACGACGGCACCTTCACCGAGGTGTTCGCGTGCGGCACGGCCGCGATCATCACGCCCGTCGGCTCGCTGAGGGATGCCAGCGGGAGCCACCCGGTCGGCGACGGCACACCCGGCCGCACGACGCTCGCCCTCCGCGGTCGCCTGACCGACATCCAGTACGGCCAGGCCCCCGACCCCCACGGCTGGATGCACCGCATCCTCTGACCCCCACCGACCCTCGAAAAAATCGAACTCTGGTCGATTCTGATCCGTCAGCGCGACACAATCGCACTCTGAGCCCCCTCGTCGTCGGCATCTCCCCTCCGGGAGGGCCGACGACGACGTGTCTCAGCGATCCTGTACCCTTTTGAACACTGTTCAAAACGAGTGGAGGAATGTCATGCAGCAGTGGTTCGATCAGCTGGCCGACGACATCATCGACGGCGGTGCCGCCACCGTCGACCAGGCCAGGGCGATCCTCGAGGTCGACGACGACCTCACATTCGCCCTCGTGAGCGCGGCAGGGCGGATCCGACGCCACTTCCATGGCCGGGAGGTCAAGGTCAACTACCTCGTCAATCTCAAGTCGGGCAAGTGCCCGGAGGACTGCTTCTACTGTTCGCAGCGGCTCGGCTCCACGGCCGACATCCTCCGCTACACGTGGCTCAGCAACGACGAGGCCATGCGGGCCGCCGAGGCGGGCATCTCTGCCGGGGCACGACGCGTGTGCCTCGTCGCCTCCGGGAAGGGGCCGAGCAATCGCGATGTCGACCGGGTCGGCCAGCTGATCGGGGCCCTCAAGGAGGAGCATCCGGACGTCGAGGTGTGCGCGTGCCTCGGCATCCTGAAGGACGGCCAGGCCGAGGCACTGTCCCATGCCGGGGCCGACGCCTACAACCACAACCTGAACACCGCCGAGTCGCACTACGACAGCATCTGCACCACGCACGAATACGAGGATCGTCGACGCACCGTCCAGCATGCCCGCGAGCACGGCCTGAGCGCGTGCTCTGGTCTCATCGCAGGGATGGGCGAGACGCACGAGCAGCTCGTCGAGGTGGCCTTCTCGCTGCTGGAGATCGGCGCCGACTCAGTGCCCGTGAACTTCCTGATGCCTTTCGACGGCACTCCGCTGTCGGGCCACGATGAGCTCACGCCGCTGGAATGCCTGCGGATCCTGGCGATGGTCCGTTTCGTGACCCCCCGCGCCGATGTGCGGGTGGCGGGCGGCCGCGAACAGCATCTCCGCAGCCTTCAACCGCTGGGCCTCGAGATCTGCAACTCGCTGTTCCTCGGCGACTATCTGACGAGCGAGGGCCAAGAGGGACAGGCCGACCTGGACATGATCCGCGACTGCGGGTTCACCGTCTGGGGCAGCGGCGACGCGACGGCGGCGGCCACGCTCCCGCCGACCCACCCACGCACCAGGGGCGCTGGCACCCCGGCTCCCGCCAATGCCTGACGCCTGACGCCGGTAACCCGCCCCCGGGAGCAACGACAACGGCCCCGGACCTTGAAGGTCCGGGGCCGTTGCGATGATCTCAGAGAATCACTTCTCGTCGTCGTCCTCACGCTTGTCGACCACGAGGGTCTCCGTGGTGAGCAGCAGCGACGCGATCGACGCAGCATTGGCGAGCGCCGAACGGGTCACCTTGACGGGGTCGATGACGCCGTTCTCGATGAGGTTCTGGTACTCGTCGATCTTGGCGTTGTAGCCGTGACCGACCTCCATCTCGGCGACCTTGGTCGTGATGACGTAGCCGGCCTGGCCGCCGTTCTCGGCGATCCAGCGCAGCGGCTCGACGACCGACTTGGCGACGACCTGCACGCCCGCAGCCTCGTCACCCTCGAGACCGAGGTCGTCCTTCAGGACGGCTCCGGCGTGGATGAGGGCGGAGCCGCCACCGGCGACGATGCCCTCCTCGATGGCAGCGCGGGTCGCGGACACTGCGTCCTCGATGCGGTGCTTCTTCTCCTTCAGCTCCACCTCGGTGGCGGCGCCGACCTTGATCACGCACACGCCACCGGCGAGCTTCGCGACGCGCTCCTGGAGCTTCTCGCGGTCCCAGTCGGAGTCGGTGCGCTCGATCTCGGCGCGCAGCTGCGCGACGCGGGCGGCGACCTCATCGGACTCACCAGCGCCGTCGACGATGGTGGTGTTGTCCTTGGTGACGACGACGCGACGGGCACGGCCGAGCACCTCGAGGCCGACCTGGTCGAGCTTGAGCCCGACCTCGGGCGCGACGACCTGGCCACCGGTCAGGGTGGCGATGTCCTCGAGCATGGCCTTGCGACGATCGCCGAAGGCGGGGGCCTTGACGGCGACCGAGGTGAAGGTGCCCTTGATCTTGTTCACGACGAGGGTCGAGAGCGCTTCGCCGTCGACGTCCTCGGCCACGATGAACAGGGTGCCACGCGCGGCGATGACCTTCTCCAGCAGCGGGAGGAGCTCGTTCATCGACGAGATCTTGCCGCTGTTGATGAGGATGTAAGGATCGTCGAGGACGGCCTCCATGCGGTCGGCGTCGGTGACGAAGTAGGGGCTCAGGTAGCCCTTGTCGAACTGCATGCCCTCGGTGAACTCGAGCTCGGTGCCGAAGGTGTTCGACTCGTCGACGGTGATCACGCCGTCCTTGCCGACCTTGTCGAAGGCCTCGGCGATCAGCTCGCCGATTTGCTCGTCACGCGAGGAGATCGTGGCGACCGACGACATGTCTGCGGTGGTGTCGACCGGGCGGGAGATCTCGTGCAGCTTGGCGACGACGGCCTCAACGGCCTTGTCGATGCCGCGCTTGAGGCCGGGCGGGTTCGCCCCGGCTGCGACGGCGCGCAGGCCCGAGTGGACCATGGCCTGGGCCAGGACGGTTGCGGTGGTGGTGCCATCGCCTGCGACGTCGTTGGTCTTAGTGGCGACCTCCTTGGCCAGCTGGGCGCCGAGATCCTCGTAGGGATCGTCGAGCTCGACCTCCTTGGCGACGGTGACACCGTCGTTGGTGATGGTCGGCGCGCCCCACTTCTGGTCGAGGACGACGTAGCGACCCTTGGGGCCGAGCGTCACCTTGACGGTGTTGGCGAGAACGTCGACACCGCGCTCAAGCGCGCGGCGTGCGTCCTCGTCGAAAGCGAGAGTCTTTGCCATGGTGTATCGGGTTCCTTACTTGCTGACGACGGCGAGGATGTCGCGGGCGTTCAGCAGGAGGTACTCCTGGCCGTCGTACTTGACCTCGGTGCCGCCGTACTTCGAGAAGATCACGACATCGCCCTCGGCGACGTCGAGCGGGATGCGGTTGCCCTTGTCGTCGATGCGACCGGGGCCGGTCGCGATGACCTTGCCCTCCTGGGGCTTCTCCTTGGCCGTGTCGGGGATGACGAGGCCGGAGGCGGTGGTCTGAACGGCCTCGAGGGGCTGGATGAGGATGCGGTCCTCGAGCGGCTTGATCGTGGTTGCCACGTCAAACACCTTTCTCTACGTTTCCGGTTACCCGGCTCAATGTTCTGGTTCGGGGTGGTTGGGCGTCGTCGCGGGTGCCGCCCAGCCGGTTAGCACCCGACAGGGTCGAGTGCCAATCCCAAAACTATCGCGGCTTTAGCACTCAATCAAGCCGAGTGCCAACGAAGATGACGCCTTTCCGGCGTATTGGCAGCGACCGCTTCGCCGACGGCTGAGACGAGAGAGCGGCCTCACCTCGACGGCCTCGCACTGCTAGCCTCTTCACGACTTCACCTCCGGGGGAATCTGGTTCGAATCCAGAGCTGACCCGCAACCGTGAAGGCCCCTCGGGGCCACAGCCGGAATGCCTGGGGACACGAAGCCGACCGAACGAAACCCGTCGAGGACTACGGGGTGGGTCGGGTGCCGCTTCGCGCCAGCACCTCCCTCGTGCCCTCACCATCGAAGGAGTACCCGAGGTGCCCACCCGTTTCACCGCCGCGTCAGCGGTCGGTTCTTTGGCCGCGCTGCTGCTGACCGTGGTTCCCGTCAGCGCCGCGCACGCCGATGACCAGCTCCGGGCCGCCGTGACGGCCGCCGCAGACTACATAGCAACCTCCGCATCGGGAGGGGCGGACGCGATCATCGCTCTCGCCGCCGCCGACACCCAGCCGACCGCCCTGGACGGGATGCTCGAGGCCTTCGCCGGCTCGGCGGTCGGGTCAGCAGGCAACGCCGCCTCGCGGGGCAAACTGATGATCGCGGCCGATGCCGCGAACCTCGACGCCCGGTTCTTCGCGGACGCGAGCTGTGCCACGAACTGGGCAGAGACCCAGCGCGCCGACGCAGAGGCGGGCAAGCTCAGTGCCTACTGGGCGCCACAGCTCGTCGTGATCTCGCTCGCCAGGCTCGGTGAGCCTGCCCCGGAGGCCGCGCTCGAGAAGATCCTGTCGACGCAGCACTCCGGCGGAGCGTGGGGCTACGGTTCAGGAGCGGCATTCACCGCCCAGCCCGACGACACCGCCATGTCGCTGTATGCACTCGGGCTCGTCGCCGACTCAGAGGTCGAGGCCGGCGAGACCCGCGCCACGGCGAGGGCCGCGATCGACAAGGCCATCGCCTGGTCACGCTCCGACGCAGCCCGCAGGCACCTGGACGGCAACTACTACTGGGCCACCTACTCCCCGGCGAACTCGACCGGTCTCATGGCGAGCGCGCTCGCCGAGGTCGGCGAGGACGTGACGTCCCCGCAGGCATTCCTCGCCGCGCAGCAGTCCCTCACCGGCTCCGGGTGGAGCAACACCCTGAACGGCACGAAACCACAGTTGATGGCGACGACCCAGGCGATCCTCGGTGCCGCTGGCGCGGGCTACGGCACGGCGCGCGCCACCGGTGAGGTCACCCCGACGTGTGCCCAGCCGCCCACGATCGCCGCCCAGCCTGCCGACGTCGCGGCCCCGCCCTCCTCGGCCCGACTGACGGCCGACGTCACTGACGGCGACACGCTGCAGTGGCAGCGCTTCGACGGCGCGTGGGTCGACGTGGACGGCGCCACCTCGGCGACCCTCTCCCCCGCGACCGAGGGGCAGTACCGGCTGACCGCGACCAACGTCAAAGGGTCGAGCTTCAGCCGGGTCGCGACCGTCACGCTGACCGCCGAGCCCAGCCCTTCGCCCAGCGCGTCACCCTCCGTCTCCCCGAAGCCGGACCCGACGCCGAGCGCGACGCCGACCCGCACGCCCTCCCCTGTACCGGACGCCACCCGGACGCCTGACGCGACCCCGTCGTCGTCTCCGAGCCGCACCGCCACGCCGCGGCCCGGCACCCCGACGGCGCCAGTCGTGGATGTCTACACCACGCCTGGACTGCACACCTCCGGCGGACGTGCCTGGTCGACGACGTGCGAGCCGTACTCGAAGACCACCCGGTGCCGCACCGAGATCTGGGCCCCGACGGTCGCGCTGCGCGACGGCCGCTACGTGCGCACCACCGGCTGGGCGTTCAACAACCTCACCTACCTCCCTTCTCCGCGCGCGCTCTGGGCTGGCAACCCGCTCGCCGAGAAGGGCGAATGGACCAGCCCCGAGGGCAGGATGTGGCGCACCGACTGCGACTCGGCGGTGACCGGCCGGGGCGGCTGCCGCAACTATCTGCGCGCCACCACCGTCTCGGCGGTTCCCGCGGCCTCGGGCGGCTGGAGTTTCGTCCAGGCCGACGCGTGGGTGTTCAACGGGATCGTGCGCTTCAGCTGAACCCCTGAGGTGGGGCGGCGCGGCTCTCCCGCGTCGCCCCACCCCGGCCCATCGGCCGGCATGGGATGGGACATGATGGGGGTGAGCGACGGCGCTCCCCACTGGCAGCGGAGCCACCTGATGAACGACATTCCTGCGCTGCAGAACCGTGATCTTCCCCGGACAGCTGACCTGATCGAGGACGCCCTCGGCGACACCTGTCCGATCTGGGAGCGCTTCCTCGAGGCGCTGGAGGACCCCGAACTCCACCTCGCCGTGAGCTGGCGCTGGTACGTGGACGGCGGCTGGCTCGGGAAGGTGATGCGCGGGACGCGGAACTTCGCCTGCTCTCCCTCTGGGTCAGAGTCGGGCGCGTCACCGCCTACTTCCCGGAGGCGCATCGGGCCCTGCTTATCGGCCTGGACCTCCGCGAGACGCTGCGCTCCCGCACGCTTCAGCGGCGACCCGTAGGCACCTCGGTCCCCGTCTCCATCGACCTGCGTACCGAAGCAGACCTCGACGACGCCCTGACCGTCCTGCGCCACAAGCTCACCCTGCGCTGACCCCTTCGCCGCCGCGACCGGGAGTTCCGGCGCCAGCTCGACGCGGAC
>RRZT010947057.1_pt1 | contig 11986 bp, 9 predicted proteins | sample 2165551 | NCBI WGS metagenome assembly RRZT01 (sample SAMN10456910, study PRJNA506462) | wastewater metagenome | biome: wastewater; feature: sludge; material: wastewater sludge; isolation source: wastewater sludge with Escherichia coli K12::gfp cells carrying plasmid... | place: USA: Moscow, Idaho ... | reverse complement strand
CTCCTAAATGTTTTTCCTTATAAATTTGAGCTAAAGTAGCCTCGATAAACGCAGTGCTTGCTCCCAAAAAAGCGACTAACCACATCCAAAACATAGCTCCAGGTCCTCCAAATGCAATTGCTGTGGCTACTCCTGCAATATTGCCAGTACCTACTCTACCCGCCAAAGTCATTGACAAAGCCTGAAAAGAAGAAACTCCAGATTCCGAACTCTTCCCATCAAACAACAAACGAAACATTTCTTTGAAATGACGCACTTGTAAAAAACGCGTTCTCACAGAAAAATAAAGCCCCGTCCCTAAACACAAAACGATTAAAGCGTTACTCCAAATAATACCGTTCAAGATACTTACCAAATTCTCCATATATTTACTTTATTTATAATTATCATAAAAACAATGAAAAAATCATTTCATTACTAATTTTTGCTAAAACTATAACATACTAATAAAAAAAACTAACTATCAATACGATAAAAAATGAAAAAAAACTAATTCGTTAAAAATCAACTACTAATAAGCCCAACTATTTTTACTATAAAAGAGTATTTTTTTAACATAAGAAATCAACTATTGTAAATTTTTAGCACAAAAAAAACTGCCTCATTTCAATAAATAAGGCAGTTTTTTTACATTGGAAAAACTTTCAAATCACAAGAAAACTACTCTTTTCGCCACTTTTTACTTTCTTCAAAAACATGCTCTAGAATAGCAGCTTCTCTTTCATCAAATTCAAGTCCCCTACGATTCATTACTAATCTTGCCGTTTCAAAAGCTTTTACGGTCAAATAGGTGGTAAAACCAGCTGCACCTCCCCAAGAAAAACTAGGTATGAAATTGCGTGGAAATCCAGTTCCAAAAATATTAGCACTAACACCTATTACAGTCCCTGTATTGAACATCGTATTGATTCCGCACTTGCTGTGATCTCCCATCATCAATCCGCAAAACTGAAGTCCAGTTTTAGCGAACCTTTCGGTTTCGTAACTCCATAATTTTACTTCCTCGTAGTTGTTTTTTAGATTTGAATTGTTGGTGTCGGCACCCATATTGCACCACTCCCCTATAACGGAATCTCCCAGATACCCTTCATGTCCTTTATTTGAATTAGCAAAAAGAACTGCGTTTTTCACTTCGCCACCAATTCTTGAATGTGGTCCTACTGTAGTTGCGCCATAAACCTTAGAACCCATCTTTACTGACGCATCATCACACAAGGCAAAAGGGCCTCGAATTGTAGAACCTTCCATAATTTCAGCATCCCTACCAATATATATAGGCCCAGTGGAAGCATTTAGAGTGACAAATTCTAATTTTGCCCCTTCCTCAATAAAAATATATTCGGGAGCAATAACATTGACACTTTTTGGGATTGGTTGTGATTTTCTATCCTCGGTTAAGTATTCAAAATCTTCTCGAATTGCAGCATCATTTTTAGAAAAAATATCCCACGTATGTTCAATTGTTATGCAATCACCATTGTATTCAATAATTTCATAGGCATCAAAATCAACTTCCTCCTGCTCTTCACTCGTGTAAAAAGCAATGACTTCATCGCCTTTGAAAATAGCCTGATTGTGTCCTAGATTACTAACTAACTCGGCCAATGCATCATTAGCAAGAAAGGAAGCATTTATCATTACATTTTCTTCTAGCTCCACCATTGGATATTTCTCTGACAAATATTCCTCTGTCAATGTTGTTGTAGTAGAACCCAGACGCATTTCCCATTTTTGACGAATCGTCATGATTCCAATAAGAATATCCGCAACAGGACGTGTAAAAGTAAAGGGCAATAAAGCGTTCCGAGATGGGCCGTCAAAAAGTATGTAATTCATAAAAATTGTTTATTTGTTGATTTGGTTATCAATTTAATCGAAATTTAAAGGCAATAATCTACCATTTTTATAGTATTGTTGTCAAAGTTACAAAGTTTTCAAATAAATTAAATAAAAAAAGCCTTCCAAAAAGGAAGGCTTTGCTATCTTTAAAAACAAACTTTTATTATTTAGCGTGTTTCGCGTATTTAGTTTTGAATTTATCAATACGTCCTGCAGTATCAATAAGTTTAGATTTACCTGTGTAAAAAGGGTGAGAAGTTCTAGAGATCTCCATTTTCACAACTGGATATTCAACTCCATCAACTGTAATTGTTTCTTTAGTATCTGCAGTAGATTTAGTGATAAAAACTTCGTCATTTGACATGTCTTTAAACGCAACTAATCTGTAATTTTCTGGGTGAATTCCTTTTTTCATCTTGCTAATCTTTTTTTATTTGTTAATTATAATTTGTCTTGAAGCTTTTCTTCTGACAGAAAAGGTATAAACTCCTTATAACTTTTTGTTTTACACTATTATTTTGAGTTTGCAAATTTACAATTTATTTCCAATAAACAAATCTTTGTATCACTTTTTTTATATAATCGTAAAAATCGATTTTTAGCTACGAATATATTGGGAATTGTTATATTTGTGGATTAATTCTAAAACAGAGACAATGATCAATGAAACTATTAAAAAGAATGGAATAACCTTTGGAGTAATAATCGGAATTGTTTCTGCATTAATTACATCAACAATATATGCTATTGATTTAAATTTGTTTACTTCTTGGTGGATTGGAGTTTTAAGTATTTTGACTTACCTTACATTGGGAATTATTTTGCTTTCGAAAACCAAAAAAGAACTCAACAATATTTTCCCTTTCAAAGATGCTTTCACGACTTACTTCATTGCTACATTAATAGGTATTTTAATTTCCACTCTGTTTAATGTTCTTTTATTCAATTTTATTGATCCTTCAGCTAAAGATACTTTAAGTGAATTAATGATTAAATATACTGTCAATATGATGCAGAAATTTGGCACACCAGCATCAGCCATTAACGAAGCTATAGCAAAATTAAAAGAAAACAATCCGTATTCTACATTAGAATTACTAAAAGGATCTGTTTTTAGTATTGTTTTTAGTTCCATTTTTGGATTAATTTTGGCAGCATTCTTTAAAAGCAAATCTACACAAGAATAAAAATTAATGAATTTATCTATACTCATACCACTTCTTAATGAAGAGGAATCACTCCAGGAATTATACACTTGGATTATTAAAGTGATGAAAGCTCATAATTACAGTTACGAAATCATTTTCCTAGATGATGGAAGTAGCGATAATTCATGGTCTATTATCGAGGGATTCGCACAAGAAAACCCTCATGTAAAAGGAGTTCGTTTCATGAAAAACTTTGGAAAATCGCAAGCGTTGCATGCTGGTTTTGCAAAAGCGGAAGGTGATGTGATTATAACCATGGATGCCGATTTACAAGATAGCCCCGAGGAAATTCCAGGATTGTACGACATGATTACCAATGGCAAATATGATTTAGTTTCCGGATGGAAAAAGAAACGCTATGACTCTGTAGTGGCTAAAAACTTGCCGTCTAAATTATTCAATTGGGCTGCCAGAAAAACATCAGGAGTAGAATTGAATGATTTCAATTGTGGATTGAAAGCGTACAAAAATGTTGTTGTAAAAAACATTGAAGTGTCAGGCGAAATGCATCGATATATTCCAGTTTTGGCAAAAAATGCCGGTTTTGGAAAAATTGGTGAAAAAGTGGTGCAACATCAAGCCAGAAAATATGGTGAAACTAAATTTGGGATGGAACGTTTCATTAACGGTTTCTTAGATTTAATTACCATTTGGTTTCTTTCCCGATTTGGGAAGCGACCAATGCATTTATTTGGTGCGATAGGTTCTTTAATGTTCATTATTGGTTTTATGCTTGCTGGGTTTATTGGTGTTTCAAAACTTTACCACATGTATAATAACATGCGTTATAGCTTGATAACAACCAATCCTTGGTTTTATATTGCACTTACTACAATGGTTTTGGGAACACAATTGTTTTTGGCTGGGTTTCTTGGCGAAATAATTTTGCGAACAAAAAATAATGAAGAGCGTTACAAAGTGTCGAGGGAGGTTAATTTTCTGTAATTTTAACCAAAAATAAATGCGAAGATAGTAGTTCTCGCTTAAACACTAACTAGCCCAGATTACTTCACATAACTTTTATTTTGATAGGAGTTCAGTGAGTTTTATTTGTAGCGGCCTCCTTTTTCTTTTTTTCTTTAAAAAAGGAAAAAGATACAGCGGATAGCAGGAAGTGGCTTCTAAAAAACAAAAGCAACATTACTTAGATTAAAGAAAAAATTAATAAGTAAAAACAAACACAAATGGACATCAAACAAAACATTTTGGATGCGGTAAACGAATGGCTTACCCCAACATTTGACAAAGCAACTCAGGAAGCAATTATAGAGTTGATGACTACATCACCGAAAGAACTTGAAGAGAGTTTTTATAAAAATCTTGAATTTGGAACTGGTGGAATGCGCGGTATTATGGGCGTAGGAAACAACCGCATCAATAAATATACGCTTGGAAAAAGCACGCAAGGACTTTCAGATTACATGCGTACTGCATTTCCTAATCAGCCTTTGAAAGCAGTTATTGCTTATGATTGCCGTCATAATAGCGACACTTTGGCCAAACTAGTTGCAGATGTTTTCTCTGCTAATGGAGTTGAAGTATATTTGTTTTCGGATATGAGACCCACTCCAGAATTGTCTTTTGCGGTGAAATATTTAGGCTGTCAGTGCGGGATTGTTCTTACTGCCTCTCATAATCCACCAGAATACAACGGTTATAAAGTGTATTGGGAAGATGGCGGACAAATTGTTCCACCAGAAGATGAGGGTATTATAAACAGGATTGAGAATTTGAATTACAACCAAATCAATTTCACTGCTAATGAGGAACTAATTCACTATATCGACACGGAATTAGATGAGGCCTTTATCAAGTCGACTATCGAAAATGCTAGTTTTAATACTTCGGCTGCAGCCAAAGAAAATCTAAATATTGTTTTCACCTCTTTGCATGGAACATCAATAAAATTAGTTCCTGATACGCTATCGCAAGCGGGTTATACGAATGTGCACATTGTTCCAGAACAAGCAGAACCAAATGGTGATTTCCCAACGGTAAAATCTCCAAATCCTGAAGAACCTGAAGCATTGACGATGGCATTGGCGTTAGCTGATAAAACCAATGCTGATATTGTTATTGGGACAGATCCTGATTGTGACCGTTTAGGTGTTGCGGTACGAAATAACGAAGGGCAAATGACTTTATTGAACGGAAACCAATCGATGTTGTTAATGACCGCTTTTTTATTAGAACAATGGAAACAAGCAGGGAAAATAAATGGCAAACAATTCGTGGGCTCTACAATAGTCTCTACTCCTATGATGATGGAATTAGCCACTAATTATGGTGTAGAATGCAAAATAGGATTGACTGGCTTTAAGTGGATTGCAAAAATGATAAAAGACTTTCCCGAGCTTGAATTCATTGGCGGTGGCGAAGAAAGTTTTGGATATATGGTAGGTGATGCAGTACGCGACAAGGATGCTGTTGCTGCTACCTTACTAATATGCGAAATGGCGGCTCAAGCCAAAGCAAAAGGAAGTACCGTTTACAAAGAATTACTTAATTTATACGTTGATAATGGATTCTATAAAGAATACTTAGTGTCGCTGACTAAAAAAGGAATGGACGGTTTACAAGAAATCAATCAGATGATGATCGATTTGAGGGAAAATCCATTGAAGGAAATCAACGGTCAAAGAGTTATTATGATGGAGGATTACCAATCGTCAATAGCGAAAAATTTACTTACTGATGAGGAATCTAAAATGGATATTCCAAAATCGAACGTATTGATTTACTACACCGAAGACGGTTCAAAAATTTGTGCCAGACCAAGCGGAACGGAACCAAAAATAAAATTCTACATCAGTGTAAATGCTGAATTGTATTCAGTAGAAGATTTTAAAGAAGTAGAAAAGGTTTTAGACCAAAAAATAAAAAATATTATTATTGCAATGCAATTGAACTAATGGATAAAAGTTTATTAAAGTTACTACCTTATACAAAATCCTATAAATCTCATATTGTTTGGAATGTGATTTATAATATTCTGTACGCTTTATTTAGCACAATCTCTATGCTAACGCTCCTCCCTGTGCTTGAAGTACTGTTTGGAAAAACTAAAGCTGTACTTACAAAACCTGAATACACTGGGATAGGAGACATTAAACAATATGGAACCGATTACATGTACTATCAAATTTCTACATTAACTCAAGGCAACAGCATACAAATTGCCTTGTTGTTTGTAGTTTTAATGGTAATTACCACTTTTTTACTCAAAAATTTATTCAACTATCTTGCATCGCATCACATTATGCATCTCAAGAATGGAGTGTTAAAAGATTTGAGAAAATCAATGTATAACAAAATTATAGAGTTACCAATATCGTATTACTCTGAGAAAAGAAAAGGAGATATAATGGCTCGTATGCTTGGTGATGTAAATGAAGTACAAAACTCTTTTTTTTCTATTTTGGAGCTTGTGGTTAAAGAACCACTTACTATAATTTTTGCCTTAGCAACAATGTTTATAATTAGCACAAAACTGACCTTATTTGTTTTAATTTTTATGCCAATTTCAGGTTGGATTATTTCAAAATTAGCCAAGAACTTGAGAGCACAATCATTAGAAGCTCAAAAAGAAAGTGGACAATTAATCTCTATTGTAGATGAAACTTTAGGCGGATTGAAAGTAATCAAAAGCTACAATGCTGAACCAAATTTTAAAAGTAGATTCAGTGATTCGGTTACACGCTTATTGAATTTGACAAACAGTATAGGAAGTAGAAATAATTTAGCAACACCGTTAAGCGAATTTTTAGGGGTCACTACTATAGCTGTTCTGCTTTTTTATGGTGGAAATTTAGTTTTAATAGAAAAAACATTAGACGGATCCGCTTTTATTGTCTACCTCACACTTGCTTTTAATATTCTTACTCCAGCAAAAGCCATATCTAAAGCTTCTTATTCTGTAAAAAATGGATTAGCAGCTGCGGAACGAGTTTTTGAAGTGTTGGAAGTTGAAAATGAAATTACTTCTAAAGAAAATGCCATTCAAAAAAATGTTTTTGAATCTGATATAACAATCAAAAATGTTAATTTCAAATACGAAGATGAAGCAGTACTCAAAGACTTTTCACTTGAAGTTAAAAAAGGTCAAACAGTCGCTCTTGTAGGACAATCCGGTAGTGGAAAAAGTACCATTGCCAATTTATTGACGCGTTTTTATGATGTAAATGAAGGCACAATTGCTATCGATGGAATTGACATCAAAGACATGAACCTGCACTCACTTCGCGATTTGATAGGATTAGTGACTCAAGACAGTATTTTATTTAATGATACTATAAAAGCAAATGTTTCTCTTGGAAAAACAAACGCTACTGACGAAGAAATAATCGAAGCGTTGAAAATTGCCAATGCGTATGAATTTGTAAAAGACTTGCCTCTAGGAATTAACACTAATATTGGCGACAGCGGAAACAAACTTTCTGGTGGACAAAAACAACGTTTATCGATTGCCAGAGCCGTTTTGAAAAACCCTCCAATTATGATTCTGGACGAAGCAACATCAGCATTAGATACTGAAAGTGAAAAGTTTGTACAAGTTGCGCTTGAAAACATGATGCAAAACAGAACTTCGATCGTTATAGCTCACCGCCTTTCTACGATTCAAAAAGCAGATGTAATTGTGGTGATGAAAAAAGGAAAAATAGCAGAACAAGGTAGCCACGATGAACTTATTGCATTAAATGGTGTTTATAACAAATTAGTTACTTTACAATCTTTTGAATCCTAATTTACAATTTATTAAAATGAAAATCATTGAATAATTTGATTTTTAATTTTTTAAAATCCAAAAAAATGTATATCAATAATCCAAACATAAAACTTCCTAAGGATCCAAATACTATTATTTGGAAGTATCTGGACTTGTCTAAGTTTTTGGATTTATTGATGTCTGAAAAATTATTCATGTCAAGATCGGATAAATTCGAAGATCAATATGAAGGTACTTTTAGCGAACCTACTTTTGAGGAAATAAAAAAGCTTTCTATTGACAACCCTGACTTTTTAAATTATTACAAAACACATCGAGAAAAAGTAGCGATTAGCAGCTGGCATATCAACGAATATGAATCATTTGCCATGTGGCAGATTTTCACACAAAACAGTGAAGGTTTGGCAATTCAGTCCACAATTGGGCGTTTACAGGAATCGCTTGTTCTAGAAACTAATTTTAAGCAATACATTGGGGAAGTAAATTATATCGATTACAAAAAAGAACACATTCCGTTTGACGATATGTTTTTCCCTTTCTTATTCAAGCGAAAAAGTTTTCAATATGAAGGCGAAGTACGCCTAATTACAGACATTGGCGACAGCAATATCAAAATTAATGAAGGATTGAAAATCAATGTCGAGATCAATCGATTAATTGGGAAAATATACATTCATCCCAAATCCGAAAATTGGTATAAAAACTTGGTCATTCAATTAGTAAAACAACTTGGTTTTGATTTCAAAATAGAAAAATCAGACCTAGAAAGTGACATTTTGATTTAGAGTTACTTTCTAAACAGGCTCATAAGCAATTATTTTCCATTCCTTTTTTGACAAATCGATATAATAGTAATTTATTACATCTTTTTTGTCAAATTCACCGTTTTTGTTCGTATCCTCAATGGTTCTGTAGTACAAACGATTCTTTGACCCTATCAATTTCCAATCAATTAATTCCTGAAAATCATAGGATATTTTAGTAAATTTTTCACCGCTAATTTCACTTAAATATAATGCTTTAATATCGCTTGTATCTACCTTTCCATCCTTGTTTGTATCCATATCCACCATCGTGTACACCATAATTTGGTTGTTGGTTTTATCCGCAACCGACTTCAAATACGTGGCGGTTTGAATCAAAACAGGTTTGTCTGTCAGTTTTTTGATAGAATCCGAATCAATTTTTTGAAACTTCAAATTTTGTAAAAAACCGGTGATTTCAAATTCGCCATAGTTTGATATTGTAAAACTCAAATCATTGACACTAGAAGAACCATACCTCGATTTTATTCCTTTCTCACGAATGCTTAAATCCGCAATGGGATGAATCAAATAATCCGTTCCTTCCATTTGAATTGGCAAATCGGCAATTTGTATTTGGCTAGAATCAACTTTGATTAGTACTTTCGTTTTACTTGCACCATCGTAAGTTACTTTTGGTTTTTCAACTTCCTCCTTGCAACTAGTCAAAAACAAAATTGCTATTCCTATTAGTGTGATATGTAGTTTCTTCATAATCCTATGCTTTAAAATTCAAATGTAATCATTTTTAAAAAATGGTAATGGAATTCGGTAATCGATTTGTAAAATTAAATGGCTTTGAAAATTTGTAGTAGTTCATTTTACACTATTCCTTTCATAACTTAGCTGTCAATTTTACATTAAAAACCCTAGTGGTCATGTAATTAGGAATTGCATATTGGTTTTTTGAATATACATCTCGAACCCAAGTATTCGTAATGGCATTTTGATTGTTAAAAAGATTAAAAATTTCCAAACCTATCGCTAATTCCTTAAAGTTTTTAAACCAACCTGAGTTCTTTAATTCTGAAGTATTATCGACAAAAACTTTAGAGAAACCCACATCTACACGGCGGTAATCATTCAATCTGTTTTGGTACAAGTAAGGATTAGCATAGGATGGCGAACCGCCCGGCAATCCAGTATTGTATACCAGATTCAAATATAATTTCACACTCGGAATATTTGGCATATAATCCTGAAACAAAAGGCCGAATTTCAATCTTTGATCCGTAGGTCGGGCAATGAATCCATTATCATTGCTATTTTCTTCCGTTTTTAAGTACCCAAAACTTAACCATGATTCTGTCCCAGGAACAAATTCTCCATTCAAGCGTACATCTAATCCTTGCGCATAGGCTGTTGCATTATTATTGGCTGCGTAACGAATCCGCACATTGTCAATCGTATACGTATTTACATTTGTTAGTGATTTATAATACAACTCGGAAACCAACTTGAAAGGACGATCCCACATTTTGAAACTATACTCATTCCCAAAAACAAAATGCACCGATTGTTGCGCTTTAGTATTAGGTTGCACCATTCCGTCTGCAGCTCTCAATTCCCTATAAAATGGTGGCTGATGGTATACTCCTCCTGAGAGTCTAAAAACCATCTCTTGTTCCCACTCTGGTTTTATGGCAAATTGAGCTCTGGGGCTAAAAGTAATTTGGGATCTTCCTGTTATATTGTTGCCTATAACTTCCCAATTGTGCATGCGTACGCCGGCATTGTACCAAACTTCACTCCTGCCAATATTCGATTTCAAACTCCATTGCCCATATCCCGAAAATCTATTGATGGAGTTAAAATTAGTCGCTCGGATATTTTGATACGGAACAAGCGGCCCGGTGTAAGGCGAATACACTTGGTCATTTTTAGGCAAATCAATTATGGGCGGATTCAATGAAAAACCAGCTGAATCAATTACTTCCCATTCTATTATTCGATCCCGAATGGATTCGCGTGTGTATTTTACTCCCCATTCAAATTGGTTTTCTTTCCAATCGTGAAATCCTTTTATCTCCGTATTTACAATTAACGCATCCAAATCATTTCTAGCATGATTGAGCTGGGAACCAATTCCTCTTGTATAAGCGACTTCGCCAAAAGCTTCTGATCCAATACTAGAATCCACTTCGCCTAAACGGTATTGGGCAAAAATATCAAAATATTCTTGTTCTAAAGTATGAAAAATTGATCCAATAAATTTCAAAGTGAAATGATTCAAAACATGGAACGTTGTTTTCAAAGCCCCAAAATAAGTGTCATATTTATCCTTTTCTTGGCCTTCATAAAAAACAGAAAGTGTCATGGGATTGTCTATGGTTCCAAAATTAGTGTGCCTCGTTAATGGCTGATATTGGTATTTGTTTTGAGAAATATTACCTAGAAAACTCCATTGCCATTTTGCCGAAGCTTGATAATTAATATTGGTTTGAATATCCGCAAATGAAGGCGTAAAATTCGTTTGAGTATCCTGACTTTTAACTAAAAGACTATTGTTGCGGTATCGAACTCCCGTAACTACAGACCATTTTTTATTTTTGGACACCGCGTCAACAGAAAGGCTGCCGCCAAGAAAACTCGCTTCAAGGCTTGCACCAAATTTAACTGGTTTTCTATAGATAATATCTAAAACCGAAGATAATTTGTCTCCAAACTTCGCTTGAAAACCGCCTGCTGAGAAATCAACGTTTTGCACCAAATCAGTGTTGATAAAACTCAATCCTTCTTGTTGTCCAGACCGAATCAAGAACGGACGATAGACTTCAATTTCATTCACATACACTAAATTCTCGTCATAATTCCCTCCTCGCACGGCATATTGCGTGCTCAATTCATTATTAGAATTTACTCCCGGTAAAGTTTTCAAAACAGTTTCGATTCCGGCATTTGCTCCTGGAATTTTTCGAATCATTTCAGGTTCAATTGTAGTAACACCCTGAAGCTGTTTTCGGTTATTCACGGTCACAATCACTTCACCCATTTGTTCTTCCAGATCACTCATCACTGGATTAAACTCTTTTTGTTCATTGGAATCCAAAGTAAAAACTACTGTTATTTTTTTTAAAGAGACATGAGTAAAAACAAGCGTTATTTTTTGATTTGCTGGAACTTTTAAATCATAAAATCCATTTTGATTGCTACGAGTACCAGCACTCGAATAAGAAACATTTACGTTTTCTACCGGTTGATTGTTTTTGTCTAAAACAACTCCTTTTATTCTGGCCGTTTGCGCCACTACATTTAGGCTTACGAACAGAAAAAAGAAAACAAAAATGAATTTATTAGTGTTCAAATGATTTGGTTTGGCGGATTCAAGTTATAAATGCAACTTTTTCCTGATTTGTTAATTTATGTAAATATACTTGGTTTGGTGTTTTGTAACCAAATCTTTTTCTGGG
>RRZT010880655.1_pt1 | contig 11986 bp, 10 predicted proteins | sample 2165551 | NCBI WGS metagenome assembly RRZT01 (sample SAMN10456910, study PRJNA506462) | wastewater metagenome | biome: wastewater; feature: sludge; material: wastewater sludge; isolation source: wastewater sludge with Escherichia coli K12::gfp cells carrying plasmid... | place: USA: Moscow, Idaho... | reverse complement strand
GCTGGGTCTGGAAGATGGCAAGAAACGCTTTGCCGACCATGCCCTGGCCATGAGCAAGGCATTTTCCCTGTGCTGCACTCTGGATGAAGCCAAGGCGGTGCGCGAAGAGGTTGCCTTCTTGCAGGCGGTGAAGGTGATCCTCACCAAGCGCGATCTTAGCCAGAAGAAACGCAGCGACGAAGAGCGTGAAGCGGCCATTCGCCAGATCATCGGGCAAGCCGTGGTATCGGAGGATGTGGTCGATATCTTCGAAGCCGTGGGGTTGGACAAGCCGAATATCGGCCTGCTAGATGACGAGTTTCTGGCCGAGGTGCGCAATCTGCCGGAGAAGAATCTGGCGGTGGAGCTGCTCGAGCGTCTGCTCGAAGGCGAGGTAAAGAGTCGTTTTGCCAGCAACATAGTGCAGCAGCGCAAGTTCTCCGAGATGCTGACTAATGTGGTCAAGCGCTACCAGAACCGCAGTATCGAGACCGCTCAGGTGATGGAAGAGCTGGTGGAGATGGCCAAAAAGTTCCGCGAGGCCGCCAAGCGCGGCGAAGCCCTGGGACTCTCGGAAGATGAGGTGAAGTTCTATGATGCGCCGGCCAATAATGCCGCCGCCGCCCTGGAGCTGGGCGACGAGATCCTGCGCAAGATAGCCCATGAGCTGACCGACAACCTGCGCAAGAACCTGAGCGTCGACTGGTCAGCCCGCGAAAGCGTGCGCGCCAAGCTGCGCCTGATGGTCAAACGCATCCTGCGCAAATACAAGTACCCGCCCGATGGCCAGGAAGAAGCCGTACAAACCGTACTGCAGCAAGCCGAGGCGCTGGGAGCTGAATGGGCGGCCTGATCCACTGCCCTTTGGCATTAGGATACACGATTCCAGATAGGCGCCGCTGGAAAGCGCCATCGATGAGAATATAAAACCCAATAAAATCAATTACTTATATCATATTGATTTTATTGGGTATTTTATATCTATTTGATTTTACTTGAGTTTTGGTGTTTCGGTGATCACGTGCGGGTTTTGCGCTCTATGGCGCAGCAGGTGATCCATCAGCACCAGTGCCAGCATGGCTTCGGCGATGGGCACGGCGCGGATCCCGACGCAGGGATCGTGGCGACCCTTGGTGATCATCTCGGTGGGGTTACCCGCCTTGTCGATGGTCTTGCCCGGTATGGTAATGCTGGAGGTAGGCTTGAGTGCCATGTTGGCCACAATATCCTGACCTGAACTGATGCCACCTAAAATGCCACCGGCGTGGTTGCTGCTAAAGCCTTCGGGGCGCATCTCGTCCCTGTGCAGTGAGCCGCGCTGCTCGACAACCCCGAAGCCATCGCCGATCTCGACTCCCTTGACCGCATTGATCCCCATCAGGGCATGAGCAATGTCGGCATCCAGGCGATCAAACACCGGCTCGCCCAGGCCAACCGGCACATTGCGGGCCACCACCTGCAACTTGGCACCGATGGAGTCGCCTTCCTTCTTCAGGTCGCGCATAAACTCATCCAGCGCCTCGAGTTTGTCCGGATCGGCAAAGAAGAAGGGGTTGTTCTCGATGATATCCTGCTCGAAACGCTCGGCCTTGATGGGGCCAAGCTGGGTCAGATGACCGAAGATCTCGATGCCGAACTGTGCCTTCAGATACTTCTTGGCAATGGCACCGGCGGCAACCCGCATGGCGGTTTCCCGAGCCGAAGAGCGCCCACCACCACGATAATCACGGATGCCATACTTCTGGTGATAGGTGTAATCGGCGTGTCCCGGACGGAACAAATCCTGAATATCGGAGTAATCCTTGGAGCGCTGATCGGTATTTTCAATCAGCAACCCGATGGAGGTGCCCGTGGTCTTGCCCTCGAACACACCGGAGAGGATCTTCACCGCATCGTCTTCACGACGCTGGGTGGTAAAGCGGGAGGTGCCTGGCTTGCGACGATCCAGATCATGCTGCAAATCGCTCTCGCACAGCTCGAGCCCGGGAGGACAACCATCTACTACAGCGCCCAGCGCCAGACCATGGCTTTCACCAAAGGTTGTCACACGAAATAGCTGTCCAAAGCTGTTCCCTGCCATAATCAATTAACTCCTGTACTCAGCAAACTGTTCACTGTACTCATCCAGCTGTGCCTTGGTCATCACAAAGACGCCGAGACCACCGTGTGCAAATTCCACCCACTGGAAGGGAACATCCGGATACTGCTCCTGCAACTGGACAAAGCTGTTGCCCACTTCCACGACCAGCACACCATGTTCACTCAAAAATTCGCCGGCTGTCGCCAGAATGCGCTTGGCCAGCACCAGGCCATCGTGACCCGCCGCCAACGCCAGCTCCGGCTCATGCCGGAATTCGTCGGGCAAATCGAACATATCCTCTTCATCCACATAAGGCGGATTGGAGACGATAAGATCGTACTTGTCTCCTGCTGGTAAACCGGCAAACAGATCCGAGGCGATGGGGATCACCTGCTGCTCGAGACCATACATATCGATGTTGATCTGGGTGACATCCAGCGCATCTTCGGAGATATCGATGGCATCGACTTCCGCCTCGGGAAACTCCCGCGCCAGCGCAATGGCGATGCAGCCCGAGCCGGTACACAGATCCATGATGCGGGCGGGTTCAACCGTCAGCCAGGGGGCAAAGTGCTGCTTGATCAACTCGCCGATGGGAGAGCGCGGCACTATCACCCGCTCATCCACATAGAATTCGATGTCACAAAACCAGGCCTTGTTGGTGAGATAGGGCGCCGGAATGCGCTCCACCACCCGTCTGGCAACGAGCTCGGCCACCTGACGACGTTCAGAGCGGGTCAGACGCGCAGCGCGGATCTCCTCGCTGAGCACTGGGGTCAGATTGAGGGTCGGCAGAATAAGCTGTACCGCTTCATCCCACGCATTGTCAGTGCCATGACCATAAAAAAGGCCTGCCCCATTGAAGTGGGAAACGGCCCATCGCATCATGTCATTGACGGAGCCAAGCTCCTCGACTGCTTCGTCGATGATAAACTTTTCCAAAACCGCCTCCGGTTAAGCTAGAATTCTGGATAAATAAATACACAGGTGCTTGATTTATGAAGAAAAAACCAGCTATCGACGAACAGGATGTCGCTCTGTTTCGTGAGGCAGCATCAGGCACCCGGTTAATAAGGCAGGATACCATAAGTCCCGTCCGCCAACCGGTCAAGCAGAAAGCTCGTTTACGGGAAATGCGGGTAACAATCGGAACTAGTCACTACTTTTCCGACGAATTTGTCCCCCTGCTAAACAGTGAGGGCCCGACCCGCTACGTCCGTGAGGATGTCTCCTCCTTCGAGGCCAAACGATTACGCCGGGGCGATTATGTTCCCGATATGCTGCTGGATCTGCATGGCCTGACCCAACAGGAGGCCAAGCTCGAACTGGCCGCGCTGGTTGAGGCCTGCCGCCGCCAGCATATCCGCTGCGCCTGCGTCATGCATGGCCATGGCAAGAACATCCTCAAGCAGAAGATCCCGCTCTGGCTCGCCCAGCACCCCCATGTCGAGGCTTTCCATCAGGCCCCCAGAGTCTGGGGAGGCGATGCCTCCTTGCTGGTGCTGATAGAGCAGAACGCTACCGCCGAGCATGAGATGGCGGGGCGCTAGCTTAAACTGGCGGAGATAAGAAAGACAAAAGGCTGCACAGGCAGCCTTTTATGTGGACAAGTAACCGGATTATTACGCGGCTTTACTCAGCTGCGAAATGGTGGTGTTGATCTCCCGGACCGTCCCCTGATGTTCTCTATCGGTTGACTTGGAAACGATCAGGTGTCCGTTCTCGAACTCGAACCGGCCACGTCCGTGAATATAGATCCGCCCCTTGAAAAACGTCTTGACGTACTTGGCAATCATGACGGGCAAATATTTCTTGAAGATTCTCATACCTTATCCCTAGCGGGTACCACAACTTGACCAGCCCATGGTACGCCGAAAGGGTGAATATCAATAATAAAACAGTATGTTATCTACGCAAAGTTAGAGCTGCAGCGCATCTTGCCTACCGCTTAACCCGCTTTGGCCAACAGATGGGGGGCCTGTTGCCACAACACCTTGCCGTGACCATCCTGCAGCTCTATGGCCACCATGGCGGAGGTGACAAACATGGGCGGAACAACACCGGGACACAGTTCGGCCACCAGATGACCAACCAGCGGCAAATGACTGACCACCAGAAGCGTCTGGCACTCACTCTCCAGCGCCAGAAGTTGGCTTACCATCTGAACGTCATCGCCATGTGGAACCAGGTTATCGCAGGTTTCAACCTGACCGGCGGGCAACAGATCGGCAATCCCCTGCCAGGTTTGTTGTGCTCGCAGATAGGGGCTGATCAGCACCTTGTCGAAGCGCTCCCACTGGGGTGCCAGCCAACTGGCCATGGCTCGGGATTGGGTCAATCCCTGCTCGGTCAAGGCACGCGATGAATCATTATCGGCACCGGGAACCGCGTCTCCATGACGCATCACGACGATTTTCATTGGCATCTTTCCATGGCTAGTGCTTAAAACAGGGCGAGTGTACTGTCTTCCCCATGCTACCTCAATCACTTCTCTTTTCATAAACGGTTTGCACCCCTTAACCACAGGGGCGATAATCATGAGGCAGATCAATAAAATATCGGCGCCCACCTTGCCTATGCAACTCAAAACCAGCCCCAATGATCATCGACGCTATCGTTATCTCGTGCTGGCAAACCAGTTGCGAGTGCTGCTGATTGAAGATCACAAGTGTGACAAGTCAGCGGCCGCCCTCGCCGTCAATGTCGGTCACTTCAATGATCCGCCCTCCCGGCAAGGCATGGCCCATTTTCTTGAACATATGCTGTTTCTGGGAACACAAACCTATCCCCAACCCGGTGAGTACCAGAATTTCATCAGTCGTCATGGCGGCAGCAACAATGCGTGGACCGGCACCGAGTTCACCAACTTCTTCTTCGAGCTGCAGCATGAGTTCTTCCTCGAAGGGCTCCACCGCTTTTCCCAGTTTTTCACCTGCCCCACCTTTGATGCCAATCTGCTGGATAAAGAGCGTCATGCCGTTGACTCGGAGTACAAGCTCAAGCTCAAGGATGATGTGCGGCGCAGCTATCAGGTGCATAAGGAGACGGTAAACCCCGCCCACCCCTTTGCCAAATTCTCGGTGGGCAACTGGCAGACCCTGGGAGATCGGGATAATGTCTCGATCCGCGATGAGATCATTGCCTTCTACGAGCAGCACTACAGCGCCGACAAGATGACGCTGGTCCTCCAGTCACCCTCACCGCTGGATCTTCAGGCCCAGTGGTGCGAGCACAATTTTGCCACTATCAAACGCCAGGAGCTGCCCGGACATAAGCTGGATATCCCCCTTTACCGGCCCGAAGATCTTGGCCTCAAGATCCAGATCGAACCCATCAAGGAGAGTCGCAAGCTGATCATCAGTTTTGCCCTCCCCGGCGTGGAGGCCTTCTACCGCACCAAACCCCTGACCTTTATCAGTCACCTGTTGGGTTACGAGGGGAAAGGCAGTCTCTACGCCTGGCTAAAACAATTGGGCTGGGTCAATACCCTGTCTGCAGGCAGTGGTGTCGGTGGCAGTAACTTCAAGGATTTCTGCGTCGTATTCGGCCTCTCGCCCGAAGGGATGCATCATCAGGAAAGTATCATAGAGCTGCTGTTCGGTTATCTGGAACTGATCCGTCGGCAGGGACTCGAGGAGTGGCGTTACCAGGAAAAACGGCAGGTCATGGATGCCGTGTTCCGTTTTCAAGAGGGCGCCCGGGCCATAGAGAATGTCGGCCATCTGGCCGTCAACATGCATCACTATGCGCCGGAAGATATCATAGCCGGTGATTTCCTGATGGAGGCCTTTGACGAGCCGCGTATCAAACAGATGCTCAGCCTGATGACGCCGGCCAATATGCGGATCCAGCTGATTGCCCCCGGGGTTGCCACGGATCGCAAGGCAAAATGGTACGATACCCCCTACCAGGTGAATGCCATCGATCCGCTCTGGCTGCGCCGCTGGCTAACCCCCCAACCGCTCAATCCGGCGCTGACCCTGCCCGAGCCAAACCCCTTTATCTGTGACCGGCCACAAGCCCGCAGTGCCGTGGAAGCCATGAGCAAACCGGCTTGTCTGGTGTCACGTTCGGGGTTACGTCTGTGGCATCTGCATGATACCGAGTACAGGGTCCCCAAAGGCTCGCTGTTTATTGCTGTCGATAGTGAACATGCGGTCAGAACCCCCAAACATATCGCCATGATGCGGCTGACGGTGGAATTGCTGATCGATCATCTTAATGAGCTGACCTATCCTGCCGAAATTGCCGGTCTTGGCTATAACATCTACGCCCATCAGGGGGGATTTACCCTGCACCTTTCCGGTTTTAGCAGCCGTCTGCCCCGACTGCTGGAACTGATCCTGCGCAATCGTACCTTTGGCAAGGTGGATCCCAAACGGTTTGCCATAGTCCGTCAGCAACTCCAGCAAAGCTGGCAAAACCAGCATAAGGGCCGCCCCATCTCCCAACTTTTTGGCCATCTGACCAGCCTGTTGCAGCCCAGCAACCCGCCGGTGGAGCTGTTGTTACAGCATCTGGCCGAGCTGGAGCATGATGCGTTTCCCGAGTTTGTCCGTTTGCTCTATAAGGCGGTACATCTGGAAGTGCTGGCACATGGTGACTGGCTGGCCGAAGAGGTAAAAGCCGTGGCCGGCATGCTGGAGCGGGAGCTGACACCCGACAGTCTGCCCAGCCGCGAGACACGCCGTAAACTGGTGGACATCCGTCAGCTAGGTACCCTGTGCTGTCGGCTGGAGTCCCACCATATGGATTCGGCGCTGCTGGTCTACTACCAGTCCCCCGCCACCGATCCCCATGCCATTGCCTGTTTCACTCTGGCCAACCATGTCATGTCCAGCTCCTTTTTCCATGAGCTGCGCACTCGCCAGCAATTGGGTTATGTGGTCGGCACCGGCAATCTGCCACTGAATCGCCATCCAGGACTCATCTTCTATGTGCAGTCCCCGGTGGCAGGGCCTCGTCATCTTCTGGATGCCATCGAGCTGTTTATTGATGACTTTTACCTGGTGTTGCTCGAGCTTTCGGAACAGGCCTGGCAACAAAGCAAACAGGGTTTGATCCATCAGCTCAAGGAAAAAGATGCCAACCTGCGCACCCGCAGCCAACGACTCTGGGTCAGCATAGGCAGCCATGATTTCGATTTTGATCAGCGGGAAAAGGTCGTTGGCAAACTCGAACAGATGAGTCGGGCTGATTTGATCCGTTTTGTCCGCTCCTTGCGCAGCGCGACGGCAGACCGGCTGGTGCTCTACAGCTACGGTGGCGCTCATCGCCAGAGCGAGGCCATCGAAGAGCCCCATATCGAGGATCTGGCGAGCTTCCAGGCTCAGAGCCCGCTCTTTACTACCGACTGATCCCATCACCCGTTAGCAGGTATGGGGTCACGCTTGAGCCGGTCGCTCTTCATCAATAGTGTTTTATGCTTTTATTTTTATTTAAAAACAGATAAATATCAGACACATAAGAAAAAACCATTAAAATCAACCATATGCAATGTATTGATTTTAATCATAAAAATATTCTTATCTAATCATATGCTCTTTCTTTGTGTGGAATTTCAGGATAAACCGCTAAGGAAAAGCCCTGCACAGATCCGCCTTGCGCCGATAAGGCCAGCAGGCGAGATAGCCGCGTAGCACATATTTCTCGAAATTTCTCGAATTGCTCACACTCTTGGCGCCTCGTCACATAGAGTATGCCCATATGGGCACCGATCTTGATAGAATCAGCGTGATTTTAGGGATGAAAATAAGGCGTTGATATGTCAAGACAAGCAGTCTCTGCAGTGCGTACCTATTTGAACCAGCAGGTACTGGGACAACCCGATCTGGTTGATGGACTCCTGACTGCCCTGTTGGCTGATGGTCATATTCTGGTGGAAGGCCCACCCGGCCTTGCCAAGACCCGGGCCATCAAGATGCTTTCCAACTGCATAGAGGGGCGCTTTCACCGGATCCAGTTCACCCCCGATCTATTGCCAGCCGATTTGACCGGTACCGATATCTACCGCCCCCAGGATGGCAGCTTTGTCTTCCAACCGGGCCCACTGTTCCATCACCTGCTGCTTGCCGACGAAATCAACCGGGCTCCGGCCAAGGTGCAAAGTGCTCTGCTCGAAGCCATGGCGGAGCAACAAATCACCATAGGTCGCAAGAGCTACCAGTTGCCGGATCTCTTTTTGGTCATGGCGACCCAGAACCCGCTGGAGCAGGAGGGCACCTACCCTCTGCCCGAAGCCCAGCTTGACCGTTTCATGTTGCACCTGCAACTGACCTACCCGGATGCCATGACCGAGCTGGCGATCCTGCGTCTGACCCACAATGAGAGCAGCAAGCAGGAGAGCATAGAAGCACCGAAGATGACTCAGGATGAACTGTTTGCCGCCCGCCAGGAGGTATTGCAGGTCAAACTGGCTACCGCTGTCGAGAACTACATAGTCACCCTGGTCATGGCTACCCGCCGTCCGGTCGCTTACGATGCCGAGCTGGCCCGCTGGCTGGCCTATGGAGCCAGTCCCCGTGCCACCATGGCGCTGGCGCGTTGCTCACGGGTTCGCGCCTGGTTGCAAGGGCGGGACTTTGTTACCCCGGATGATGTGCAATCCTGTGCCTATCCCATATTGCGCCATCGACTGATCCTCAGCATGGAAGCAGAAGCCGATGGCATAGATACCAATCAGGCGATCCATCGGCTGCTGCAAAAGGTCGTAGTGGCATGAGTGATGGCATAGCGCTGGTGCTGGAGGATCTGCTCAAGGTTCCGTCTCTGACACACCTGCTTCCCTCCCGACGCACCAGTGGTCTGAAGATGGGATTGCATCATTCCGCCAGCAAGGGGCGAGGCATGGAGTTTGCCGAGGTTCGTAATTACCTGCCTGGCGATGATGTGCGCAGCATAGACTGGCGTATCACAGCCCGTACCGGCAAACCCCACACCAAGCTGTTCCGCGAGGAGCGGGATCGGGCCGTGTATGTACTGCTGGATCTGGATCCCGCCATGTATTTTGGCTCACGAGGACAGCTCAAGGCCCGGCTGGCAACCCTGATCGCTGCGTCGGCCTCCTGGCATGCCCTGGCCAACGGCGATAAGGTCGGCGGCATGGTGCTGGTGGGATCCCAACTGGTGCGCCAGCAACCGGCGGGACGACGCAAGGATCTGATCTTCTGGTTAAACCAGCTACTCAACGCCTATCACGCAGGTTTGCCCCGTCCCGATGCCAGCTATCGGCTGGATGATATGCTGGCACAGCTTAGCAGCAATATCCGGCCCGGTAGCCTCATCCATCTTATCAGCGACTTTTACCGGATGAATGAAAACAGCTGGTTATGGCTGCGTCGTCTGAACAAGAGCCATCAGATCCGCGCCTACCAGATTTTTGATCGCCTGGAGCAGGAGGTGGAGGGTGAAGGTTTTCTGGCCGTAGACAACGGTCGGCAAGAGGGGTTTATCCTCAGTGATCATGAGAGCTTTCAACGCCATTACCGGCAAATCGCCCGACACCGCCAACACACCATAGAGCGCCATCTACGCGAAACCACACAACAGTATGTGGCGCTGGACGCCGTCAGCACGCTGGGTAACAAGATCTGATATGACACCATTTCCCGTTCAGGAACTAAAAGATATACATCCGGCCCCCCCTCCGGGACTCTCCTGGTGGGTATGGCTTGCCGTATCACTGGCCATCGCCGCCATCCCCCTTGCCCTGTGGGGCATTCGCCAATGGAAGCGTCAAACCCCCTATCGTCAGGCAAAACGGGAATTGTCCAGCATCGGTAGAGGAGCGTCCGTAGAGACCTTTGCCACCGATCTTAACCGCTGGCTGAAACAGACCGCCTTGCTGGCATGGCCCCGTGAAGAGATAGCGCCGCTGCACGGAAAAGCCTGGCTCGAATTCTTGACCCAACATGGTGGCGGAGACTTTACCCGCTATACCGCTAGCTGGGAGGCCTGGGTGTATGGTTCGCATCCCGTCCCGCCCGAGCAACAGACCCAGTTATTGGCTGACGCCCGGGTCTGGCTCAAAAACTTGCCGAGGAAGACAAAGTGCTAACTCTTATCTGGCCCTGGTTTTTACCGGCACTGGTGTTGCCGTTATTGGTCCGGCTTCTACCCTCGGTAGCCCAGCACTACGCCCCCGTTTATATTCCCAGCCTCCCCCATGTGCATAATCTGCCACCGGAGCAATCCCACTGGCGTTTTTATTGCTCACTCGCGGCCTGGGCCATGCTCTGCCTGGCGCTATGTCGGCCACAATGGCTCGGTGACCCCGTCCCTTTGGAGCAACCCCATCGCGATCTGATGCTGGCCATCGACCTCTCTGACAGCATGCGCACCATCGACATGCTGGAGCAAGGCAAGGCGGTGAATCGTCTGAGCATAGTCAAATCACGCCTCAACCAGTTTATCGAGGCACGGGCAGGCGACAGAATGGGGCTGATCCTCTTTGCCGATCACGCCTATCTGATGGCACCACTGACCAGCGACTGGAAAACCCTGACCCAATTTGTCGATGAGCTGGATTTTGGTCTTGCTGGCCATCTTACCGCCATGGGTGAAGGCATCGGCTTGGCTCTGAAACGTTTTGCCATGCAAAACAGCAAGGAGAAGCTGATGGTACTGCTCAGTGATGGCCGGGATACTGTCGAAACCATTCCGCCACTGGCTGCCGCCGAGCTGGCCCATAAAAAAGGGATGAAAATTTATACCATAGGCCTCGGCGCCGAGATCGCCCTGGAGGATGAGCTTGGCAACAACAGCAACCCCTCTGCCGATCTGGATGAAACCACACTGATGCAAATTGCCACTATCACAGGTGGTCGTTATTACCGGGCCAGAGATCCGGACGCACTGGCCGCCATCTATCAGGAAATTAATCAGTTGGAACCCAAAGAGCGGGGACAACGCTTCTTGCAACCTAAACATGAACTCTATGTCTGGCCGTTGGGTCTTGCCATCCTGTTTTATCTTGCTGGCCATCTTTCCCTGTTAAGGAGGCGACGTCATGACTGAGTGGACGCTGCTGCGACCCTGGTTTTTACTGCTGTTTTGCCTGCCATTGCTCCTGCTGGCACTCAAATGGCGTGACCAGCGCAAGGGACAGAGCCTTATATCATCACGCCTGCTGGGTTATCTGGGTGTCGATCCCCTGTTAAAGCCACAGGATTTCAGTTATCTGAAGCTATCGTTGAAACTGATTGTGTGGGCTCTGGCTATCATTGCCATGGCCGGTCCTGCCCATCGCCAACAAAGCGATCTGTATGAGCAGGATGAAACCTGGGTCTGGCTGATGGATGTCTCCCAATCCATGTGGGCCGATGACACGCCCCCCTCCAGACTGATACGCAGCAGATACTATCTGCAGCAACTGCTCGAGCAGGCACAGGGTCGCCGAATTGCCTTAATTGCCTTTGCCGGTGATGCCTATGTGGTCTCCCCGCCGACCGATGATGCCGACACACTGCGCTATCTGCTAAGAGAGTTGACTCCCGAGGTGATGCCACTTCAAGGCTCCAATCCCGTAGCCGCATTACAACGTGGTTTGTCGATGCTGGATCAGATAAGGCCTGCACATGGTCGGCTGTTGCTGATCAGTGATGATATTTCCACTGAACAGAGTGCCAAGATGCAATCTTTACTGGCCGCTCACGACTGGCCGCTGGATGTTCTTGCCGTAGGCAGCGAGCAAGGTGCCCCCATTCGTTTACCAGGAGGCAACTTACTGCGAGACCGACACGGGAATATGGTCATCGCCAAGAGCAATCTTGAGGGATTGGCACAGTTGGCCGCCCAGGGAAAAGGGCGCTTCTTCACACTGGAAGATAATGGCGATAGCCCACTGGATAAGCTGCTAATGAGACCAAATTCTCAGGGGAACGCATCGGGTATCCAGCAGCTGCTGATCAATGATCTTGGTTACTGGTT
>RRZT010446894.1_pt1 | contig 11986 bp, 14 predicted proteins | sample 2165551 | NCBI WGS metagenome assembly RRZT01 (sample SAMN10456910, study PRJNA506462) | wastewater metagenome | biome: wastewater; feature: sludge; material: wastewater sludge; isolation source: wastewater sludge with Escherichia coli K12::gfp cells carrying plasmid... | place: USA: Moscow, Idaho... | reverse complement strand
GGACTGTTTCCGTACAAGCAGTGGACGGTGATCGACCGCCGCCGGGTCGACGAAATCGAGACCCGGCTGGACGAGGTGTTCCTCCTCGGAGCCGAGCCCGACCTGCACACGGCGGCGATCGCTGCCCTGCTCAGCGCCGGGCGGATGCTCGTGCCAGTGCTCGACCGCGGCCGCAAAGTCGACAAGCAGCAGGTGAAGCATCGGGGGAAGGCCTTCCAGGAGCAGTACTGGACGGCAAAGGCACTGGCCGCGGCAGTTCAGGGCCGTGATGGGGCGGCCGCGGCCGCGGCCGGCTGAGGACGTCCACGGTGGTGCTCAGGCCAGCGTCGCCACCAGGATCGCCTTGATCGTGTGCAGCCGGTTCTCGGCCTGGTCGAACACCAGCGACGCCGGTGACTCGAACACCTCTTCGGTCACTTCGTAGACGTCCAGGCCGGTGGCCGCACCGATCTCGCGGGCCACCGCGGTGTCGAGGTCGTGGTAGCTGGGCAGGCAGTGCATGAACTTCACATCGGGGTTCTCGGTGCGCTCGAGCAGCTCGGTGGTGACCCGGTACGGCGTCAACAGCTCGATGCGCGGGGCCCAGACCTCCTTCGGCTCACCCATCGACACCCAGATGTCGGTGTGCACGAAGTCCACGGCGCGCACCGCCGAGACGTCCTCGGTGATGGTGACCCGGGCTCCGGTGCCGGCCCCGATGCGGCGGGCGACGGCCACCAGGTCGGGGTCGGGCTGCAGGGCCGCGGGGGCGACGATGCGGACGTCCATGCCCATCATCGCGCCGGCGATCAGCAGCGAACGGCCCTGGTTGAACCGGGCGTCGCCCACGTAGGCGAAGCTGATGTCGCGATCGTCCAGCCCGGACGACTCGCGCATGGTGAACATGTCGCACAGGCTCTGGGTGGGGTGCCATTCGTCGGTGAGGCCGTTCCACACCGGCACCGAGCTGTGCGCGGCGAGGGTCTCGACGATGCTCTGCCGCGAGCCGCGGTACTGAATGCCGTCGTAGAACCGCGACAGCACCCGGGCGGTGTCGGCGATCGACTCCTTGTGGCCCATGTGCGCGCCGGTCTCGTCGAAGTAGCTGACGTTCGCGCCCTGGTGGTAGGCGGCCACCTCGAACGACGACCGGGTGCGCGTCGACGGCTTCTCGAAGATCAACGCGAGCGTCAGGCCGTCCAGTCGCTTGTGCTCGGCACGGTCGCGCCGGGCCTGCTTCAGCTGCGCACTCAGGTCGAGCAGGTGCTTCCACTCGGCGGTGGTGTAGTCGAGTTCTTTGAGGAAGTGGCGATTGCGCAGGTTCACCAGGGGCCCATCTGTCGGTCGATCATTTGTTGGCAGAAGTCTGGCATGCACACTTGCGGCATGGTCATTCGGTTTCTGTTCAGCGCGGCGGCTCTGGGCTTTGCCACCTGGGTGGTGCCGGGCATCAGCATGCGCGACAGTGAGCCGCAGAACGCAGTGATGGGCATTCTGCTGGTCGCGATCATCTTCGGCGTCGTGAACGCTCTGGTGAAGCCGTTGTTCGTCTTCGCGTCCGCGCCGCTGCTGCTGCTCACGCTGGGCCTGTTTCTGCTGGTGATCAACTCGTTGCTGCTGTGGTTGACCTCGTGGATCGCCGACCAGCTCAACCTCGGCTGGCACGTGGACGGCTTCTGGTCGGCCTTCTGGGGCGCGCTGATCGTGTCGGTTGTGTCGTTCATTCTGAACTCGTCGTTCATCTCGAAGAGCGAAGTCAACCGCTGAGATGACCGCTGTCGTCTTCGTCTGCTGGGGCAATATCTGCCGTTCTCCGATGGCCGAAAGGGTGGCGCAGGGTCGGGCCGCCGAGGAGGGGCTCACCGGGGTGACGTTCAGCTCGTCCGGGGTGTCGGACGAAGAGCACGGCGGCCCCATCGACGCACGGGCGCAACGGGTGCTGGCCCGGGCTGGTTATTCGACCGGTGGGCACCGGGCGCACCAGATCACCGCCGCCGAGCTGCGCGAGGCCGACCTGGTGATCGCCATGGAAGAGCTGCACCGCTCACGGCTGCGCCGGCTGGCGCCCGAGGTCGAGGTCGCGTTGCTCACCGATTTCGACCCCGAGGCGGTGCCCGGCTCGGAGGTGCCGGACCCCTGGTACGGGTCGGCGTCGGGCTTCGACGGCACGCTGGCGGCGGTCGAGGCGGCCATGCCGGGGGTGCTGCGGCGCGTCCGAGAACTGCAGGGTGACGCCCCGGTCTGAGTCGGGCCTGCGTCCACTGCCGCTTGGACTGATCGGGCCGGCACCGATGCCGGCATCGGTGAGAGGTGCCTGGTTTCCTCAGTGGTGCCGGGTTATGACACGGCAGCGTAGAGCGATCACGGCACTCGACACAGATGCCGGCATCGGTCGCCTGTCGGGTCGCACCCCCTCCCCTTGCTGTGAACGTGGCAGGCTGATGCCATGCACATCCTCGTTGTCGACGATGATCAGGCCGTTCGCGACTCCCTCGCGCGTTCGCTGCAGTATTCGGGCTACGAGGTGACCGCGGCCGGCGACGGGCTCGAGGCGCTCGCCCGGCTGTCGGCGCTGCGACCCGACGCCGTGATCATGGACGTGATGATGCCCCGACTCGACGGGCTCGAAACCACCCGCATGCTGCGCTCCACGGGCAACGACGTGCCGATTCTGGTGCTCACCGCGCGCGACGCCGTGGGTGACCGGGTGGACGGCCTCGACGCCGGCGCCGACGACTACATGGCCAAGCCCTTCGCGCTCGACGAGCTGCTGGCCCGGCTGCGGGCACTCACCAGGCGGTCGAAGCCGAACGAGCAGGAGACGTTCGGCAGCGAACTGCTCACCTTCGCCGACCTGTCGCTCGACGCCCAGACCCGCGAGGTGCTGCGCGCCGGCCGGCGGATCAGCCTGACCCGCACCGAGTTCGCCCTGCTGCAGACCTTTCTCGAACACCCCCGCAAGGTGCTCGAACGCGGCTGGCTGCTCAACGAAGTGTGGGGCTTCGACTTCCCCACCACCGCCAACTCGCTCGAGGTCTACATCGGCTACCTGCGCCGCAAAACCGAGGGCGAGGGCGAGAGCCGGCTGATCCATACCGTCCGCGGCATCGGGTACGTGCTGCGCGAGACGCCCCCGTGAGAGGTTGGCTGACCCGGCTCTTGTCGGTTCGCGAACGGCCGCTGCGAGACCGGCTGGCCGCACTCGTGGCTGCCGCGGTGGCCTCGGCGGTCGCCGTCACCGGCATCGCGGCGTGGCTGATCACCAACGTCACCGTCTACAACCAATTGGACGCCGAACTGGTCGACATCGCCGCCGTGACCGCCAACTGGGTGGCCGTCGACATCGAGGGCATGGGCGGCCTGGACTCCAACGCCCTCAAGGCCGCCAACGTCACCGTCATGCTGTTGCGGTCGGACGGGCGGCTGACCACGCTGCCCGGCGAGAAGGTGTCGCTGAACCCGGGTTCGGAAGAGCTGTCGGTGGGCCGCCGCCAGCAGGGGTCGTCGGCGCGCACCGGCATCGCGTCCAACGGCGAGCCGTACCGCATCGTCGCCGTGCCGTTTCAGTCGACCACCGAGAAGTTCGCGCTGGTGCTGGGCCGGCCGCTGGAGGCCACCAACAACATCATGGGCACGCTGGCGTGGTCGCTGGTGCTGTTCGGCGTACTGGGCGCGGCGGTGTCGAGCGCCATCGGCTTCGTGATCGCCCGGTCGGCGATCAGGCCGGTGCAGCGGCTCACCGAGGCCGTCACCCGAGTCACCGACACCAACGATCTCACCCCCATCACGGTGGACGGCTCGGGCGAGCTCGCCGATCTCGGCCGCTCGTTCAACACCATGCTGGGCACGCTGGCGTCGTCGCGCGAGCGGCAGAAGCGGCTGATCGCGGACGCCGGCCACGAGTTGCGCACCCCGCTCACCGCGCTGCGCACCAACGTCGAACTGCTGGTCGCCGACGAGCGCAGCAACATGCTGCCCGAGGGTGCCCGCAGCGACATTCTGCGCGACATCGCCGGACAGCTCGGCGAGTTCACCACGCTCGTCGGCGACCTGGTGCACCTCAGCCGCGAGGACGTCGTCGAGCCGCATCCCGAGCCCATTGATCTGCGCGATGTGATCAACTCGGCCATCGCGCGGGCCAAGCGGCGAGGGCCGTCCCTGAGCTTCGACGTGGAACTCAACCCGCTGTATCTGGTGGGCGAGCCCGACTCGCTGGAGCGCGCGATCACCAACCTGCTCGACAACGCGGTGAAGTTCTCACCGCCCGGGGGCACGATTCACGTGCTGCTCGACGGCGATCGGCTGCGCATCTCTGACCAGGGGCCGGGCATTCCCGACGACGAACTGCCGCACGTGTTCGACCGGTTCTGGCGCTCGCCGTCGGCCCGTAACGCGCCGGGGTCGGGCCTCGGGTTGTCGATCGTGGCGCAGACCATCAAGGCCCACGGCGGCTGGGTGAAGGCCGGACGCTCGGCCGAGGGCGGCGCCGAGTTCATCGTGCGGCTGCCGGGTGAGGCCAGCCCGCGGGAAGAGGCGGCGGTGGACGACGACGAGTCGACCGTGCTGCTGCCCAAGATCAAGGCTTGAGCGAATCCGCTGGTCGAGCTTGTGGTGGGTCGAGCTTGTCGAGACGAAGGGATGGTCGAACTCGTCGACACCCTAGTCAGGGCACTTCGGCATCGCGGTGGCGTTGTGCGAGTGACGGCGTTCCTCGCAGTGCGGCGAGACGTAGTCCCAGCCAACGGCGTGAATGCGGTCGGCCAGGCCCTGGGTGTCGGCGAGCCAGCGGGCCAGGCGCGAGCGGTGTCGCGCGTGCGGGGTCATTGCGGCTTCTTGGTGGTGCCGAAGGTGAAGGTGCGCACGGTCGTGATCGGGGTGGCGGGCGCGGGCCTGTCGACCGCCGGTTCGGGCTGGTCGCCGGGCTGCACGGGCCGGACGTCCTCGCCCAGGGCGGCGCGGATCGCCTCGCCCACCGCGTTGGTCGCCGGGTTGAACTTGCGGGTCTCGGCCATGCCGGGATTCTACGTCGAGAGCACTCGCAGGGCGCTGGGTTGATGCTGTGCAATCGCTGGGGGTTCCGGCGGTTGAGCGTGTCGAAACCCTAACCACCCTCAATCTCGACCCACCTCGACCCACCTCGACCCCTCTGCCAAGGGGGTCTCGACCAGCTCGACCAGTGAAATCCGCGCTTCTTCAGCTGGGGTCGGCGAGCCAGTCGTCGACGATGATCGCCATCAGGTGGGCGTCCACCCAACCGTCATCGAAGCGGAGCGCGTCGCGCATGGTGCCCTCGACCACGAAGCCGACCTTCTCGTACACCCGCCGGGCGCGGGGGTTGAAGGCGTAGACCTCCAATGCAACTCGATGAAGGCGCTCGGTTTCGAAGGCGTGCCGCACCACCAACCGGGTGGCTTCGGTGCCGAGGCCGCGGCCGGTGGCGCCGGCGATCCAGATTCTGAAGCCGCACGACGCGTTGCCCTCATCGAGGTCGGTGAGCAGCACCTCGCCCACCACCGCCCCCGACGACGTCTCAACGATCGCCCACACGTGCCGGTCGCTCGCCTTGGCCCAGGTGGCGTAGATCTGCTGCAGCCGCTCGAACGTCCAGGCATCGTCCGAGCTCGGCGTGCTGGTGTGCACCGAGCCGGTCAGCACGCTCACCTCGGGGTCGCGCATCAGCGCGTGCAACACCGCGACATCTGCCTCGGACGGCGGCCGTAACACCACCAGTTCGCCCACGATCTGGGGAGTAGCGGCGAAGGTCACCCGCCGATCATCGCAGGCTGGACGGCGCGCGCGGCCCGCCCCACAGGTCTGCGGTCGAGCTCGCCGATCACAGGGTCAAGCTCCCGGAACTCGTTTCTGTCGGAGCCACCTGGCACCATCGTGACTTGCCACGACCAGGAGGTGAGCCCATGAACCGCAAACGCTTCAACCAGCTGCTGGTCAACACGTTTCTGGCGAACCTCACCACGAGCTACCTGTGGTTCGCGCTCACCTTTTGGGTGTACCTCGAAACCCGCTCGGTGCTGGCCACGGCCTTCATCGGCGGCTCGTACATGCTGCTCATCGCGGTGGTCGGGGTGCCGTTCGGCACCTGGGTCGACCGCACCCGCAAGAAACGGGTGATGGTGGTGGCTCAGTTGGTCACCACTGCGGCTTTCGCGCTTGCCGTGAGCCTGTACCTGGTCACTCCGCGCGCCGAGCTGCTGCGCATCGGCGGCTGGCAGTTCGTGCTGTTCGTTGGCATCGTGCTGGTCGGCGCGGTGGTCGAATCGGCTCGCAACATCGCGCTGTCGACCTGCGTCACCCTGCTGATCGACGAAGCCGAACGCGACAAGGTGAACGGCCTGGTCGGCATGGTCGGCGGCCTCAGCTTCGCCGCCACCTCGGTGTTTTCAGGGCTGTCGGTGGGGCAACTCGGCATGACCTGGACGCTGGTGATCGCCCTCGTGCTGAGCGTGGCGTCGTTGCTGCACCTGCTGCCCGTGCAGGTGCCCGAAGCCGAGATCGTGCACACCGACGGGGCGCCGAAGGCGGTCGATTTCGGCGGCGCCTTCCGCGCGATCAGGGCGGTGCCGGGGCTCACCGGCCTGGTGCTCTTCGCCTGCTTCAACAACCTGCTGGGCGGGGTGTTCATGGCGCTGCTCGACCCGTACGGGCTCACCCTGGTGTCGGTCGAGGTGTGGGGACTGCTGTGGGGCGTGCTCAGTTTCGGCTTCATCATCGGGGCCGGCTGGGTCTCTCGAAAAGGGCTCGGCCCGCAGCCGCTGCGGGCGCTGCTGCTGGCCAACCTGGCCATGTGGCTGATCTCGATGGGTTTCACGATTCGCGAGAACATCTGGCTGCTGGCCATCGGCACGCTGGGCTACCTGGCCCTGATTCCGGTGGCCGAGGCGGCCGAACAGACCGTGCTGCAGAAGGTGGTGCCGTTCGAGAGGCAGGGCCGCGTGTTCGGTCTGGCCCAGAGCGTCGAGGTGGCGTCGGCTCCCGTGAGCGCGTTCATCATCGGACCGGTGGCCGAGTTCTGGTTGATTCCCTTCACCAACTCAGACGCCGGACGCGCCCAGTGGGGCTGGCTGCTCGGCGACGGCCAGGCCCGCGGCATCGCCCTGGTGTTTCTGCTCGCCGGCCTGGCCGGCCTGGCGCTGACCCTGTTCGCGTTCACCACCCGCTCGTACCGCTGGTTGAGCGCCCGGTACGCCGAGCCGAGCGATACGCCCGCGGCCGAGCCCGATGACGCCAGCACCACAGCCGGCTGAATCGCAGGGCGCGGTCGGTCGGCCTACGCTGAGCGGGTGATCGACCTGACCGAGCTGTGGAACTTCGACGACCCCGCCGGCTCAGAACAGCGGCTGCGGGCCGCTCAGGTCGAAGCGCCCGAGACCGAGGCGGCCGTGCTGCAGACGCAGGTCGCCCGGGCGCTCGGCCTGCAGGGCCGGTACGCCGAGGCGTTGGCGGTGCTCGACGGCATCGAGTGCACCGACCCCGAGGTCACCGTGCGCAGCCTGTTGGAGCGCGGCCGGGTCTACCGCTCCAGCGGTGACGTGACGGCCGCAGCACCCCTGTTCGAAGCCGCGGTGGCGGCGGCCGACCAGGGCCTGGAGGGTCTCGCCATCGACGCCATGCACATGGTCGCGCTGACCCTAAAGGGCGACGACCAGATCGCCTACACCCGCGGCATTCTCGACCGGGCGCGGGCGTCGCGCGACCCGTCCGCCCGGCGCTGGCTGGCCTCGCTGCTCAACAACCTGGGCATGGCCTACAGCGACCAGGGCGAGTGGCAGTTGGCGTTGCAGACGTTCGAAGAGGCCCTCGCCGAACGACGCACCGGCTCGGACCTCGAGGCCACCTTCGCCGCCCGCTGGATGGTCGCCTGGGCGTTGCGTCACCTGGGCCGCACGGCCGAAGCCCGCGACGCGCAGCTCGCCCTACAGGCCGATCTGGTCGCGGCCGGACGTGAGGACCCCTACGTGCACGAGGAACTCGCGCTGCTGGACCAGGCGTGAGCGGGCCGTCCGGCACTGCGGCGTGCCCCTGCGGCGGGGGCGCCTACGCCGCCTGCTGCGCACCGTTTCTGCGGCGAGAGGCCTGGCCGGTAACGGCCGAACAGTTGATGCGGTCGCGCTACACCGCCTTCGCCCTGGGCGACGCCGAGTACCTGCTGCGCACGTGGCACCCGCGCACCAGGCCCGAGCGGCTCGAGCTCGACGACCGCGACTGGGTCGGTCTCGAGATCACCGACCGGGTGGACGGCGCCGAGCACGACATGATGGGCATCGTCGGGTTCACCGCCCACTGGGTGGCGGGTCGGCAGCCCGGCAGTCAGACCGAACGGTCGGCCTTCGTGCGCAGGGGCGGACGCTGGGTGTACCTGGCCGCGACCCCAGACGCGGAGTAGCGCCCCAGCCGGTCGAGCTTGTCGAGACCGCTCAGCCGAACCATGAGCCCCATGAGCAGGAATGAGAACCGTCCCCCATTCCGGGTCAGGGGCTCATGGCTACTCAGATAGCTGATTGCTACTGAGATCTACGTAGCGTTGAGCTATTCAAGTAGCGATGCGGTCTCGACAAGCTCGACCAGCGGTCAGGCGAAGGCGGCCTCGAAGCGGGTGAGCGCCTCGGGGGTTGCCTCGACCGCCTCGAGCGCGAGTTGCACGGCACCCAGAATCGGCGGTGCGGTGAGGGGCACCACCTGGGCGCGCGGGGCCACCGACCGCAGCCCTTCGTACACCCGCGCCATCAGCAGGGGCGGCTTGGCCTGCAGAATGCCGCCGCCCAGCACCACCGGAACCTCGCGCTCGAGCAGGTCGAGCCGGCGCAGGCAAGTGCCCGCCATGGTGACGATCTCGGCGGCCAGCCGGTCGACGAGGGTCGTCGCCACCGGGTCGCCGGCCGCGGCCGCGACGAACACCGCCGGGGCGAGTAGCGAGAGTTCGCCGTGGTCGCGCCGTCCGACGTGCAGTTGCTCGGTGAGTTCGACGATGGACGACACCCCGAACTCGGCGCACACCGCCGCCACCAGGGCGGTCGGCTCGCCGCGTCCGTCCTCGGCGCGCGCGGCGTACCAGAGTGCCTCTTGGCCCAACCCGTGACCACCGCCCCAGTCGCCCGAGATGCTGCCCAGCGCGGGGAACCGCACGGTGGCGCCGTCCGCGCGGCGCCCGACGGCGTTGATGCCGGTGCCGCAGACCACGGCCACGGCGTCGGGCTGTTGGGTGCCGGCCCGCAGCAGGGCGAACACGTCGTTGTCGACCAGCAGCAGGCCGGGCCAGCCGAACCGCTGCAGGGCCGCGCGATAGGTCGACACCTCACTGGGCAGGTCGAGCCCCGACAGGTACACGGCTACGGCAAGAGGCGGTGCTTCGCCGCAGACCTCGGTGACCAGGTCGACGACCAGCTTCGCCGAGGCGTCCACGCCGATCAGGTGCGGGCTGGTGGTACCGATGCGGCGCCGGGCGACGATCTCGCCGGCCGGCGTGGCGGCCACGGCGTCGGTCTTCGAACCGCCGCCGTCGATGCCGACCACCACCCCGGTCAGGCCCATGGCAGAAACCTGGCGTTGGCGGCCAGCAGCAGATCGGTCAGCCGCTCGGCGCGGTCGTGCTGCAATACCAGGGGGTGCGCCCGCATGGCCCGCAGCACCCGGTCGCGGCCGCCGTGTACCGCGGCGTCGAGGGCCAGCCGCTCATAGCCGGTGACCGCACCGATCAGGCCGGCGATGTCGTCGGGCAGGGCCGCGACCGGCTCGGCGACGAACGTCGCACCGTCGAAGCGGGCCGGCACCTCGATCACGTGGTCGTCGGGCAGGAACGGCAGCACGCCGTCGTTGCGCAGGTTGACCACGCGCACGCTGCCGTCGCCGCGCATGGCGGCGATCAGCTCGACCGCGGCCTCGGAGTAGAACGCTCCCCCGCGCCGCTCGAGCGCCTCGGGCTTGGTGTCGACCGAGGGGTCGGCGTACAGGCCGAGCAGTTCGTTCTCGATCGCCTGCACCGCGCTGGCCCTGGACGGCTCGCGCAACTGCTCGGCCAGCACCTCGTCGTGGGCGTAGTAGTAGCGCAGGTAGTACGACGGCACCATGCCCAGCTGGGCCAGCAGGGCCGGGGCCAGTTCGACCTCGTCGGCGAGGTCGTCCAACCGGTCGCCGAGCAGGCCGGGCAGCACGTCGACGCCGTCGACGGTGACGCTGCGTTCCCAGGTGAGGTGGTTGAGCCCGACGTGGCCGAGGCTCACCTGCTCGTGGGGCACGCCCAGGGTGGCGGCGAACCGGCGCTGAAACCCGATCGCCACGTTGCACAGCCCGACCGCGCGATGGCCGGCCTGCAGCAGCGCGCGGGTGACGATGCCGACCGGGTTGGTGAAGTCGATGATCCAGGCGTCGGGGCGGGCGTGCCGCCGCACCACGTCGGCGATCGACAGCATCACCGGCACCGTGCGCAGCGCCTTGGCGAGGCCGCCGGGACCGGTGGTCTCCTGCCCGATGCAGTGCTCGTCGTGCGGCCAGGTCTCGTCGTCGTTGCGGGTGGCCTGCCCGCCGACCCGCAGCTGCACGAGCACCGCGTCGGCGTCCGACACGCCTGCGACCAGGTCGTTCGTCGCCACCACCGTCGCCGGGTGCCCGGCCCTGGCCAGCATGCGCCGGGCCATACCGGCGACCAGGCCCAGCCGGTGGGCGTCCGGGTCGACCAGGTGCACCTCGTCGAGCGGCAACACGTCGCGCAGCCGGGCGAACCCGTCGATCAGTTCAGGGGTGTAGGTCGATCCGCCACCCACGATGGCCAGCTTCATCACAGCTCCTCGTCGATCTGTTGCTCCAGCCGCGCCTGCAGGTCGGTCACCAGCAGCGACCTGGCACCCGCCAGCACCGACGCGGTCAATTCACTGGCCGCCACCCTGGACGGCGCCAGCGACAGTCGCTCGGCGACCAGGCTCGCCAACTCGGCGCCCCCGGCCAGACCGGCCGGCCCGCCCAGCACGATGCGCGGCGGGGCCAGCAGGGCGAGCACCGGCTGCAGCACCACCGCCACCCGATCGGCGAACGCAGCCAGCACCCGGGGGTCGGCGTACAACCGGTCGAGCACGTCGGCCGAGCCGCCCCGGCTGGGGGGCTCACCGGCCAGGGACAGCACGCCCGGGGCGCCGGTCAGGTCGGTGAAGTCGGCCACTCCGGGGTACCGCGCGGCCACCGATGCGGGCACCTCGAGGTAGCCCAGCTCGCCGGCGCCGCCGCCGAAACCGCGATGCAGCACGCCGCCGAGAAACACTCCGGCACCGATGCCGTCGCCCAGCCACAGGTACACGAAGTCGCCGGTGACCGCACCCGCGGCCCGCACGGCCAGCGCGGCCAGGTTGACGTCGTTCTCGATGGTGACGTCGAGGCCGGTGGCGGTGGCGATCAGCGTCCGCGCCCCCTGCAACGGCCATCCGGGCAGCGTGTCGGCGTACGACAGTTCGTCCCGCGGCGCGTCCACGGCGGCCTGCACACCGATGGTGACCGCGCTCACCGTGTCGTGCGCCACCCCGGCCGCCGCACACGCGGCGTGGACGGCGGCGGTCACGTCACCGGCCGGTGACCGGTCGAGGCCGGCGGTCGGCACGTCGACCACCGGATGCTGGCCGTCGGTCGGATCGACCAGCACCGCCTGCAGCCGGTCGGCCAGAATGCTCACCGCCACGCCGGTGAGGGTGTCGCGGCGCACCCCGTAGGCCACGGCGTTCGGCCCCCGCGAACCGGTGATCTCGCCCACAGGGCCGATCAGGCCGACGCGTTCGAGCCGGGCGATCATCTGCCCCGCGGTCGGCTTCGACAGCCCCGACAGCTCGCCCAACTGGGTGCGGCTGAGCGGGCCGTGTTCGAGCAGCAGCCGGAAGGCCGTCCGGTCGTTCTGGGCGCGCAGCCAGGTGGGGGTGCCCTTCATCGCGGCCGTCCGGCGTGTTCGGCGCGCACCTCGTCGCGCAGCCGTCCGAGTCGTTCGGGGTCGGCGGCGGCTTCGCGCAGCGAGGCG
>RRZT012566779.1_pt1 | contig 11990 bp, 11 predicted proteins | sample 2165551 | NCBI WGS metagenome assembly RRZT01 (sample SAMN10456910, study PRJNA506462) | wastewater metagenome | biome: wastewater; feature: sludge; material: wastewater sludge; isolation source: wastewater sludge with Escherichia coli K12::gfp cells carrying plasmid... | place: USA: Moscow, Idaho... | reverse complement strand
TCGCACACCTCGCGGCCGAGAAGATCGGCCAGGCAGCGGACAAGGTGGGCCCCCTCGCCCACCAGGCAGCCGACGCGGTCGGCCCCTACGCCCACCAGGCGGTCGAGACCGTCACACCATATGCACATCACGCCGCTGAGGTGGTCAGCGAGCGGGTCGGCCCATACGCACAGCACGCCGCGGGAGTCGTCACCGACAAGGTCGGCCCGTATGCCCATCATGCCGCGGAGGTCGTCGGTCCGTACGCGAAGACCGCCAAGCAGCGAGGCGCCCAGGTCGCGCACGATGCGGTCGAGAGGTTCGGCCCGGTTCTCGAGGACGCGTTGGATCGAGTGCCACCCGCAGTCGAGTCCGCGAAGACGAAGATGCATGACGATGTGCTGCCGAAGCTCGCGGAGGCGCTCGCCGCAGCCGCCGCCGCTCCGGTGGTGACCGCTGCCGCCGAGAAGAGCAAGGCCCTCGTGTCTACTGCCGCGGAGGAGGTCGAGCCGACCCGGTCCAAGGGACGGTGGCTGCGCCGGATCGCCGTCGTGGTGGCGGTCGGCGGCATCGCCGCAATCGTCGCCCGCAAGCTGCTGGGCAGTTCGGACGCCAGTTGGCAGGCGGCCCGGCCGACCGCGCCCTATGCCCCCACCTCGGCTCCGGCGACGTCCCCGGCCAGCGAGTCCGCTGCGGCCGACCCCACCACAGAGGTCAGCCCATCGGCCCCGACTGCTGACGAGGCCGATGCCGACGCCGACGCCGATGAAGACGCCGTCTCCGCGGAGGCAGGCCAGACAGCTGAGGTCGCCGCGTCCGATGAGGTGCCCGAGGAGTCGGCGTCCGAGGAAGCGTCGGACGAGTCGAGCGACGGCACCGACGGCGAGCTGCCCAGCGCGGACGCCGAAGCCGACGGGGGCGATGTCTCTGCCTCGGGAGACACCGAGGGCTCGGAAGACACCGAGGGCGAAGGCGACAACACCGAGGGTGAGAACGACAACAACAAGTAGTCCCGGGAGACGGCTCCTGCCCGTCGGGAAACACCGACCGGAAATCGCCCACACCTGAGCAGAAAAACATCGGCTGCAGCGCTCACAACAACCTCCTCGACGAGGCCTTCTCTTCATAGAGGCTTCATGAGGAGGATCCATGTCAGCGGCGCTGCAGCCGGTTCTGTATTCCTACGACCCCGAGCGGGAGGCGGTGTGGGTCGACGCGACACCGTTTCGAGCCCATGTCGCCCAACTGCTCGCCACGGGTCTGACAGTGCCGGTGATCGCCCAGTTGGCGGGTGTACGCGAGCGCTCGGTCCAGCATCTGGCCCACGGCCGCGAGGGTCGTCGAGTCCATCGCATCTGCCGCGATACCGGACGACGGTTGTTGCGGATCACCACGCTGGAGGCTCGAGCAGTCCGGTTTCGCCCGGTGCCCGTCCGGCTCAGCCGCGAACGACTACGGACCATGGTCGGCGCCGGCTGGTCGGTCGATCAGCTGGCAGACCAGACCGGTCTCGGGATCGACGAGGTGGCGCGGATCGTGGGCCGTGGGTCGGCCACCTGCTCCCAGCTTTGCGCATTGAAGATCGCCGTCGGGTACCAGCGGTGGATCGCCCAGCAGGAAGCCGGTCCCGGCTGCCCGGCGGTCGCGTGACGGGCCACGTTCGATGATGGCCACGATCGGCGTCGCCCTCGGCCTCGGGATCCTGATGGCCCTGCTGACGCCACGCATGCTGCGCGCGCTACCCGAGCCACCGGCGCCGTCTGCCGACCCGAGCGAGCACGACCAGCCCACCGAGCCCGACCTGGACGAACCTGGCGTCGTCCCGGTCGAGTCCGGCGAGTCCGGCGAGTCCGGCGAGTCCGGCGAGTCGAAGATCCCCTACGCGTCGCTGGCCACGCCGCGGTTCTCTCTGGTCGTCGGCGGGCTCACAGCACTCGGCAGCATCGTGGGCGGCCTCCTGCTGCCGTCCTCCGGGCTGCCGGTCTGGCTGACCCTGAGCACATTGGGCATGCTGCTTGCCGCCATCGACGCCAGGACGACCTGGCTGCCACTGCCCTTGACTCGCGTGGCGTGGCTTGCCACGGCGCTGGCGCTCATCATCGACGGCGTGCTCGGGAGCTGGGGCGACGCTCTCCGCGGGCTGGGTGGGTTTGTGCTCGCCGGAGCCCTGTTCGGCCTGGTCTGGCTGCTGACCCGAGGAGGATTCGGCTTCGGCGACGTCCGTTATGCCCCGCTGGTGGGCGCCGCCACGGCATCGGTGTCGTGGTCGCTGCTGGCCTGGGCACTCGTGCTCGGCAGCCTGGTCGGCGCCGCGGTCGGGCTCGTCCGGTTGGCCGCAGGCAAGCGGGGCGCCTTCGCATACGCGCCGTCCATCCTGGCCGGTGGCTACCTTGCCTTGCTGGCCCGCTGGTTGCTCGCCTGAGAGTCGCCGTGGCCGACCACATGGAGCAGCGCTCGGGCGTAGGCATCGGCCGCCTCAGGCTCCGGGGGCGTGTGCATGGCATGCCCTGGTCCGCTGACGGCCACCACGAATCCGTCCGGCCCGGCATCGAGGGACAAGAAGTGGTCGCCCAGCAGGGTGCGCAGCTGATCCTCCCTGGGCAGCCAGATCACCTGACCGACCTGCACCGAGTCCAGCGCCCACTCCACCGTGCCGTTGAAGTGGAATCGGGTGTCGTTGTCGCGAGTCACCAGCTCCACCACCATGTCGCTGACCAGAAAGATTGAGTCAGCGATCTCCGGTTGCGGGATGAAGAACTCATCACCGTTGCGCGGTTGCCAGCGCAGGTACGGCTGCAGCTCTCGGGCCAGCTCGCGGGAGATCACGTTGCGAGCTTACGAGTTCAACGGTCGCCGCTCTTCGAGCCCGGCTACTTCGTCGTCACGCGGAGACGAAGAACGCCTCTCCCCACTCCTCCTCAGCACACCGGCGGGCGATCCCGGCCGCTCGCACTCCGACTACTCTCGACGTCGTGACCACGACGCCGCGACCGGGTTGGTATCCCGACCCTGCCGAGGACGCCGAACGCGGCGGTTTTCGCTGGTGGGACGGCAGCGGTTGGACCGACCACGTCGCGGATCACGGCTACGCGCCGGCCCCGGACATCGCCGACATCACGGCCCCCCGCCGCCCGCGATCACGGATGATCCAGGTCGTGTCCTGGACCGTGATCGTGGCGCTGGTCGTGACGACCGCGGCCGGCGCCCTGGTGCTGCTGTGGACCGGCCCCGAAGCCAGCGGTGGGCACCAGCCGGTCGAGGTCACCGCGCCCATCGGCGGCCAGCTCGATGAGCGGGCTCGGCGAGCCAGCATCGGTCCGGTCACGATGGACCTACCCGGTGCGCCGTACAAGGTGGCCGGCGCACATTCGGTGCCGGGGATCCTCGACACCGCCTTCGTCGCCGAGGCAACCACGCACTCTCGCACTTCCTCCCAGGAGCCGAGCTGGGGCGCGGTGGTCTGCCTTGCCTCGGTCCATGAGCGGCTCACAGCGGACTTCGATCTCGACGCGGACTCCGTGGACACGGTACGTCGGCTCGCGGAGAAGATGTACGGCACGGGACCCACCCGCATCCGCCACCTCAAAGCCTTCGACCACGCAGTGGACGGACACGGCGGGATGCGGGTGACGGCTCAGATCCACTACAAGATCGCCGGGCTGCCCAATCACTACGACGAGGTGACCGCCCAAGTCGTCCGGCTCGACGACGGCTCGGTCATCGCGGCCTTCAGTTCCATCCCGAACGACGCAAGTGAGGAGATCCACGAGCTTGCGGCACAGTCGCTCGCCAGCCTGCGGATCAACTGACCAGCCCGAGAGTCAGGCTCAGGCCCGAGTGGCGTCGACCCATAGCTGGAGCTTGGTTCGACCAGCCCCGCTGTCGATCGCCTCCCGAGCCCGATCCAGCGCACTCGCCAGCTGCGCCTCGAGCTCCCCGGCCACCGGGCCGTCGTAGGCGACCAGCGCCGCCGCAGCATTGAGCAGCACCACGTCGCGCACCGGTCCTGGCTTGCCGTCCAGCAGCTCGTTGACCACCCCGGCATTGAAGCCAGGATCGCCACCGACCAGATCGTCCACCTCGGCCCGCGGGATACCCAGCTCGAGCGGATCCAACTCCTGCTCGACCACGACTCCGTCGCCATAGACCCACATCCGGGAGGTAGTCGTGGTGGTCAGCTCGTCCAGACCGTCACCGCCATGCACCACCAGACCGCGCTGACCGCGACCGGCGAACACGCCGGCCATCAGTGGGGCCATCCGCTCGTCGGCGACCCCGACTGCCTGGGCGATCGGCTGTGCCGGATTCGCCAACGGCCCGAGGATGTTGAAGGTGGTCGGGATGCCGAGTTCACGACGCCAGACGGCATGCCGCAGCGCCGGGTGATAGATCGGCGCGAACAAGAAGCCGATCCCAACCTGATCGATCACCTCCGCCTGCCGCTCCGGTGCCAGGTCGAGTCTGACCCCGAGCGCCTCGAGCACGTCAGCTGCACCGCAGGCCGACGAGGCGGCCCGGTTGCCGTGCTTGACGACCCGCGCGCGCGCGGCAGCGGGGCCGGTCGCGGCCGTGGGTGGATCGCGGTGGGCGCCGGACCGGTCAACACAGGAGCCCACGATGTCGACGGCCGGACCCGGCACCTCGATCGGTGTCGCGAAGTCGAGCATCGTGTCGGCCAGACCGGCGATCTCCTCCACCGTCTCGCCCTTGCAACGCAGCGCGACCACGAACGCGGCCTGCTGGGCCGGCGTCGCCTCCCCGCCGAGCAGTTGCTCCATCGCCCAAGCGGTCGCCTCCCGCGACAGATCCTGCCCGGCGACCAGCGGACCGAGCACCTGCGGCCAGGTACGCCCGCCGTGCCCGGTGCTCGACGCCGGCATCAGGCCGGGCTCGCAGGCACGACCGCGCGGACGCTCCGCAGCATGGTCGCCACTGCTTCGGGCAGCCGGATCGGATCGACCGGGTGCGGCACCACGCCGTCGGCGCGGGACCAGGTGGCCAGCCAAGCGTCGTCGCGACGACCGGTGAGCACCATGATTGGCGGGCAGGGGAAGATCTCGTCCTTGAGTTGACGGCACATCCCGATGCCCCCCGGCACAGCCTCCCCGTCCAGCAGCGCCAGATCGATGCCGCCGGCATCCATCGCCGTCAGCACCGCTGGCTGTGTCGCCACCTCCAACACCCGGATCGGTGGCAGATCGTCGGCGAGCTTGCGTCCCAAGGTGAAGCGGATGTTCTCCCGGACCGTCCGGTCGGAGGAATAGAGCAGGATCGTCAGTTGAGACTCGTCTGCCGCCCGACCTTGCTCGCCGCTCGGCGTCTGCTCACCGTGCTTGGTCTGCTGGGCCCCATCGGTCATCGCGTCGCGTCCTTCGCCTCCGGCGTCCACCGTCCGCCGTCCAATTCCGGTCTTGGCAGGGATCGTAGCCGAACGGCGCTGGCAACCCCGCGCCGCCGCTGCCCGGGTCCTTCGGCTGGGGCCCAAACCCGCTCGAACACACGCTGCTGCCTCCGAAGATCTAGGCTTTCAGCCCACAATTGCGAGCCCTGGGGTGACCTCCGGGTGTCATACCGACATAATGACCCCGTGGCTCTCCATACACACGAGGTCAGCGGCTCGATGATCCAGCCCCACGGCGCGCTGCACCGCATTCCCCAGTCTCGGCTGCGCGGGCACGCAGGGCGCCCCGACATGGTTGCCGTCGGCACCATTGTCTGGCTTGCGTCGGAGTTGATGTTCTTCGCGGCCTTGTTCGCGGCGTACTTCACGATCCGCAACATCACCAATGGACAGGCTGCCGCCGCAGGCACCGAGACCTTGTGGCACACCTCGACCGAGATGCTCAACATCCCGTTCGCGATCATCAACACCACGGTGCTGGTGGCCAGCTCATTCACCTGCCAGATGGGTGTCTTCGCTGCCGAGCGTGGCCAGGTCAAGCGGGCCGGTTCGCTGGCCAACATCAAGGGCTGGGGGCTCCGGGAGTGGTACATCCTGACCTTCTTGATGGGCGCCTTCTTCATCGGCGGCCAGGTGTACGAGTACGCGGCGCTGTTCTCCGAGGGCGCCACCATCTCCACCGACGTCTATTGGTCGGCGTTCTTCCTGGCGACGGGCTTCCACGGTCTGCACGTGACCGGCGGCCTGATCGCCTTCGTGCTGCTGCTGGGCCGCACCTACCTGGCCCGCACCTTCACCCACGAGCAGGCGGTCAGCGCTGTCGTGGTCTCCTACTACTGGCACTTCGTCGACGTCGTCTGGATCGCCCTGTTCGGCGTCATCTACCTGCTCCGCTGAATTACCCGACCGATAGCCTGCCCTCATGCTCGACTGAAAGACCCTTGGGCGAGTCCCATCGCAAGCTCAAGCTCCGCCAAGTGAATATCCACCAAGTACCGCACAACCGAGAGGGACCCCCACGTGCGATTCCTGACCGCAAGACGACGGCATCCGGCAGCCAAAGCGCTGGTCTTGGTGTTCGCCCTGCTTGTCATGGGCGCTCTCTACTCCGCGCTCGCCCCGAGCTCCAAGTCCGCTGCTGACACCAGCACCAGCCAGCAGGTCGAGGAGGGGCGCGCACTGTTCGCGGTCTCCTGCGCCTCCTGCCACGGGCTGAACGGCGAAGGACAGACCGAAGGCACGATCCAAGGTCCCCCACTGATCGGCGTCGGTGCCGCCGCCGTGGAGTTCCAGGTCGCCACCGGCCGGATGCCGATGGCCCGCCCCGGCCCGCAGGCCGAGGTGAAGGCAAGCGAGTTCACCGAGGAGGAGACGCTCGCCCTCGCCGCGTACGTCGCCAGCCTCGGCCCCGGCCCGGCCATCCCCGAGCCTGCGGACTACGACCCGGCGGGTCTCAGCGAGGAAGAGATCGCTCGTGGTGGCGAACTGTTCCGCACCAACTGCTCGGCCTGCCACAACTTCGAAGGCGCCGGCGGCGCACTGCCGAACGGCAAGTACGCCCCGTCCCTGTTCGGGGTCAGCAACCTGCACCTGTTCGAGGCCATGCTGACCGGCCCGCAGCAGATGCCGGTCTTCTCCAACGGTGTGCTGACCGTCGACGACAAGCGAGCCATCATCGGCTACCTCAACGAACTGCATGAGCAGCCCAGCCGCGGCGGTCTGGCACTCGGCGGGCTCGGCCCGGTGTCCGAGGGCCTGTGGGCCTGGCTCGCCGGCCTTGGTGTGCTGGTGCTGTTCGCGATCTGGATCGCAGCGAAGGGAGTCAAGGCGCGATGAGCGACCTCCAGCGTCACGGCGCAACCGACCACGAGCTCGCGACCGTGGACAGCGAGCGGTTCCCGGTGCCGGACCCCGGCGAGCCCGAGCATCTTCCTCGCCTCACCGATATCGACGAGGCGGCCGCCGACCGCGCGACCCGCCAGGTCGCCACCATGTTCGGCCTGGTGCCGATCCTGGCCCTGATCTTCGTGGTCTGCTATTTCGCGGTTCCGAAAGACGCGGTTGTCGACTTCGGCCCGCTGCACACGCCAGCCCAGCACGTCATCTTCGGCGTCACGCTCGGACTGGCGCTGCTGCTGATCGGCACCGGCGCGATCCAGTGGGCGCGGCAGCTGATGGACGACCACGAGATGGTCGACCACCGGCACGGCGCGGTGTCCAGCGACGAGGACCGCGAGTACGTCATCACCGAGCTCGAGAAGGGCATCGACGAGTCCGGCATCACCCGCCGCAAGGTGCTCGGTGCCAGCCTCCTCGGCGCGCTGGGTCTGGTGGCCTTGCCCGGTGTCGTGCTGCTCGCCGATCTCGGTCCCTGGCCGACGCGCAAGTTCTTGGAGCGGACGCTGGAAACGACGATCTGGAAGGAGGGCATCCGCCTGGTCAACGACGTCACGTACACCCCGATCAAGGCGGAGCAGGTCCAGATCGGTCAGCTGATCAACGCCCAGCCGGAGAACCTGCAGGACTTCCACGGCACCGAGTTCCTCCAGGAGAAGGCGAAGGCATCGATCATCGTCGTCCGGATGAACCCGAACACGATCAAGATCCCCGAGTCCCGCAAGGACTGGCATGTCGGGGGCATCCTCTGCTACTCCAAGATCTGCACCCACGTCGGTTGCCCGATCAGCTTGTGGGAGCAGCAGACCCATCATCTGCTCTGCCCCTGCCACCAGTCGACCTTCGATCTGGGCGACTCCGGTCTGGTGGTCTTCGGGCCGGCGGCTCGCGCGCTTCCTCAGTTGCCGATCACGGTCGACGCCGAGGGTTATCTGGTCGCCAGAGACGGATTCGATGTGCCAACGGGTCCCAGCTACTTCGAGCGGGATTCCAGAAACGACTTCAAGCGGGGTGACAACTGATGGCCAAGCCAGCACCCACTGTCTCCGGCAACGCCTCGGTCCCGGCCGAGACGCCGGCCAAGCAACTCGGGCCGGTCTTCAAGGCCGCGGCCGGTCCCGCGAAGTGGACCGACGAGCGGATCGGCGTCGCCAAGCTCAGCCGGCCCTTCATCCGCAAGGTGTTCCCCGACCACTGGTCGTTCCTGCTGGGTGAGGTGGCGCTCTATTCGTTCATCATCCTGCTGCTCACCGGCGTCTTCTTGACCTTGTGGTTCAAGCCGTCGATGGCCGAGGTCGAGTACGAGGGCACCTATCAGCTGCTTCGCGGCCTGCAGATGTCCCAGGCGTTCGAATCCTCGCTGGCCATCTCGTTCGACATCCGCGGTGGCCTGCTGATCCGCCAGATGCACCACTGGGCGGCCATGCTCTTCATCGCCGCCATGTTGGCGCACAGCCTGCGCATCTTCTTCACCGGCGCGTTCCGCAAGCCGCGTGAGGTCAACTGGCTGATCGGCGTCGGGCTGTTGAGCATCGGCCTGGTCGAGGGCTTCGCCGGCTACTCGCTGCCGGACGACCTGCTGTCGGGCACCGGCTTGCGCTTCGTCGACGGCCTGATCCGCTCGATCCCGGTGATCGGCACCTGGGCGGAGATGTTCGTCTTCGGTGGCGAGTTCCCCGGCGACCTGATCGTGGCCCGGCTCTACATGGCCCATATCTTGCTCATTCCGGCGTTGCTGCTCGGCTTGATCGGTGCTCACCTGGCGCTCGTCGTCTACCACAAGCACACGCAGTATCCGGGGGCGGGTCGTAACGACGGCAACGTCGTCGGTTACCCGGTCTTCCCGGTCTACATGGCCAAGGCCGGCGGCTTCTTCTTCATCGTGTTCGGCGTCGTCACCTTGATGGGTGGCCTGATGCAGATCAACCCGCTCTGGACGTACGGGCCGTACAACCCGGCGGAGGTCACGGCAGGCTCCCAGCCCGACTGGTACATGGGCTTCGTCGAAGGCGCCATCCGGATCATGCCGAACTGGGAGTCGCACATCGGCAGCACCACCTGGTCGTGGAACGTGGCGATTCCGGGTCTCGGGCTGATGGGTCTGATGTTCGGCCTGATGGCGGCCTACCCGTTCATCGAGGCCTGGGTCACCGGGGACAAGTCCGAGCACCACGTCCTGGACCGGCCGCGCAATGCCCCGACCCGGACCGCATTCGGCGTCGCCGCGATGACCTGCTACGGGTTGTTCTGGATCGGCGGCGGCAACGACCTGGTCGCCACCCAGTTCCACGTCTCGCTGAACTCGGTGACCTATTTCCTCCGGGTCGCGGTGTTCGTCGGACCGGTGATCGCGTTCATCATCACCAAACGGATCTGCATCGCTCTGCAGCGCGCCGACGAGGAGCGGCTGCTGCATGGCTCGGAGAGCGCCATCATCGTTCGCGATCCCTCGGGCTCCTACTCCGAGGCGCATGTCCCGATCAGCCAGGAGGAGGCGTACGCTCTCACCCAGCACGTCGAGCCGAAGCCGCTGGCGCCGCTCACGGAGCAGGGCGACCTCTCCGACAAGGAGTACAAGGCCGAGCAGCGTCGTCGCAAGGCGACCCGGTTCTGGTTCCTGGATGCCTTGCGCAAGCCCACCCGGGCCGAGCTGGAAGAGGCTGCGCATCATCACGATGGCGGGGATCACGACGGTGCGGACGGCGACGGGCACGGCGGGCACGACGCCAAGGCGATAGGTGCCAGCTCAGGCGCGCGGCGCGCCGCGGACTGACCGTCCACCTCCACCGCAGCCATGCCGAACGCCTCGCCCGTCAGGGCGGGGCGTTCGTGCTTTCGCCCTGCGTGCCAGCGAAGTCGGACACGCACCCGGTGGCGTCCCGGGAAGGTGCAGCCCAGCACCGTGTGCGTTTGATCACCCCCGGCGCGCGTTGGTAACGATGAGCCCCTCCCCCGCGTTGACTTGGACGGACAGAGGCGTCCGCCATGCCCTGTCCGGGCCTGGTTCTGCGCCGCACCGAAACACCAGGGAATTATCTGCTTCGCCATGACTGACACCAAGACTGAATACCGCGCCCGCGACTTGACCACCGAAGACAAGACCTACTACCGCAGCAACCACGGACGACCGCCCGCGCAGGAGCCGGAGCCGGAACCCAAGCCGAAGCGGATCGACCTGTCGCCGACCCAGCTCGCCGGCGGCGCGCTGGCTGCGATGACCTCAGCGGTCGTCGGCGCGCGTCTCGGCGTCGCCGGCACGGTGCTCGGCGCAGCAGTGGGCAGCGTCGTGGCCGGGGTGGCCGGCACGCTCTACACCACTTCGCTGCGGCACACCAAGGAGAAGATCTCCGAAGTCATCGTCGCCAAGGCGGGCGACGCGGAGACCGAGATCATTCCGGTCTCGGTGGAGCCGGACCGAATGGCGGACCAGCACGCCTCCAACCAGGTCACTGTCGGCGACACACGTACGCTGCAGCTGTCACTCGCAGCAGACCCTGCCGTACAGCCAGCGGCCGCTGCCGATGCAACTCAGCCGGGCCAACCCGGGCGTCGCTGGCCGTGGAAGGCGATCCTGATGAGCACGGCCGCTGTGTTCGTGCTCGCGTTCGCGGCCATCACCGGATTCGAGGTCCTCACCGGCCATGCGATCTCCGGTGGTCAGGGCACCACGATCACGCAGGTGAGCGAAGGACGTTCCAGCGGCTCGAGCAAGCCGTCGGATGCGCCGTCGACTCAGCCCAGCGACAGCGCGAGCACCGAGGCATCAACTGAGACCAGCTCAGCGCCATCCGCCGAGCCGAGTCAGTCGGCTGCGCCGAGCAGCACGCCCAGCGCGACGACGGTGCCGCCAGCCACGACCACCGAGACCCCCTCGGCCGGCGCCGGCGCGGGTGACCAAGGCGGCGTACGCGGTCAGGCCGACAGCACGGACGGCACGATCGCCGACCGCTGACGCCCAGGGAGACGCGCCCCGTGGGCGAAGGCACACGTCAGGGTTGCCTAATTACTCATGTTCTGCGGCACCCAGTTGGCGGCCGGCACCTCTTCGCCGGCCTTGACCGGACCAGGCGGCGTACCTTCGCCGAAGGGCCGGCCGCCTAGCTCCTCACGCCCGTGCGCTGTCAGCCAGTTGGTCAGATCCGGCCCAGCGGGCACGATCTGAGTCGGATTCACGTCAGTGTGCACCACGTAGTAGTGCTGCTTGATCTGGGTGAAGTCGACGGTGTCGCCGAACCCGGGTGTCTGGAACAGATCCCGCGCGTAGGCCCACAGCACCGGCATTTCGCTCAGCTTCTCCCGGTTGCACTTGAAGTGCCCGTGGTAGACGGGGTCGAAGCGAGCCAGCGTGGTGAACAGCCGCACATCGGCCTCGGTGATGGTGTCGCCCACCAGATAGCGCTGGGTTGCCAGCCGCTCGCTCAACCAGTCCAAGGCGGTGAACAACCGGTCGTAGGCGGCGTTGTACGCGGCCTGTGAGCCGGCGAACCCGCAACGGTAGACGCCGTTGTTCACCTCGGTGAAGACGCGCTTGTTGACGGTGTCGATCTCCTCCCGCAGCTTCTCGGGATAGAGCTCCGGAGCACCCTCACGGTGGAACTCCTTCCACTCCAGCGAGAAATCGATGGTGATCTGGGGATAGTCGTTGGTGACGACTGCCTTGCTCGGAATATCGACGACGGCAGGCACCGTGATTCCGCGCGGATAGTCGGGAAAG
>RRZT011155995.1_pt1 | contig 11993 bp, 9 predicted proteins | sample 2165551 | NCBI WGS metagenome assembly RRZT01 (sample SAMN10456910, study PRJNA506462) | wastewater metagenome | biome: wastewater; feature: sludge; material: wastewater sludge; isolation source: wastewater sludge with Escherichia coli K12::gfp cells carrying plasmid... | place: USA: Moscow, Idaho ... | reverse complement strand
GGGCCTCAGTTGCCTGCCACCTTCATATTATCCAGCAGCACAGAGCCGACGCGGACGTTGTAGCGCGGATCCCAGTCATCACCGACGGCGACCATGCTGCGGTACATCTCCTTGAGATTGCCCGCTATGGTGATCTCCTCCACCGGATAGCAGATCTCGCCATTTTCCACCCAGAAGCCGGCCGCACCACGGGAGTAGTCGCCGGTGACAATATTCACGCCCTGCCCCATCAATTCGGTGATGTAGAGCCCTGTGCCCATCTGGCGCAGCAGCTCTTGCCGGGTCTGTCCCTGTCCCTTGACCAGCCAGTTATGGATCCCGCCGGCATGGCCGGTGGAGACCATCCCCAACTTGCGGGCCGAGTAGCAGGTGAGCAGATAGGTCTTGAGCTTGCCGGCGGCGATGATCTTCTGATCCCGGGTCTTGACCCCCTCGCCGTCAAACGCCGAGCTGGCCAGGCCGCGCGGCAACAGTGCCTGCTCGAAGATATTGAGCCAGTTGGGGAAGATGGGCTGCCCCAGGGCATCCAGCAGGAAGGAGGATTTACGATAGAGGTTACCACCACTGATGGCAGCCACCAGATGACCAAACAGGCCGGCGGCGGTTTCCGGATCGAAGAGCACCGGCACACTGGTGGTACCAATCTTGCGGGCACCGAGGCGGGAAACGGTGCGCTCCACGGCCTCTTGCGCAATTTTTTCCGGGGTCCAGAGATCTTCGATGGCACGGCAGGAGGAGTAGCCGTAGTCGCGCTGCATCTCGCCATCCTGCTCACCGATCAGCACACAGCTCAAGGAGTGGCGGGAACCGGCATACCCCTTGATGAAGCCATGGCTGTTACCGTAGACCTTGATGCCGTTATGGCTGCTGAAACCGGCGCCATCCGACTGCTTGATCCGCTTGTCCAGCGAGACGGCATGAGCCTCGCAGCGACGGGCCAGATCCAGTCCCACTTCGGGATCCAGTTCCATGGGATGGAGCAGATCCAGATCCGGTACATCCCACGCCAACCATTGGGCTTCGGCCAGACCGGCGTAAGGGTCCACCGAGGTGTGGCGGGAGATCTCCAGCGCCGCTTCCACGGCACGGCGTACCGCGGCAGAGGAGAGATCCGTGGTGGAGGATGAGCCCTTGCAACCGTCACGGTAGACGGCAATGCCCAGCGCCCCATCCTTGTTGAATTCTATGCTCTCTACGTCGCCGCCACGGGTGTTGACCGAGATGCCCGTCTGTTTACTGATGGAGACCTCGGCACTGTTAGCCCCCAGTTGACGGGCCATTTCCAGAGCATCGGCCACCACCGACTCCAGTTTTTGCTGTTCATGGCGAACTTGTTGCTGCAGATCCATAGTCATGAGTGTGCTGTCATCCCCCGGTTAGGGTCCCAGACTATCACAGCCCAGCAGACAACGGGAGAAACTGATAAGATAAAGCCAATGGAAACAGGAAAAGAGTTCTCATGAGCCATCAATTCGAGCAAGAACCCCACGATGAGTGGGATGATGAACCCAGTAAGACCCAGCTCAAGCGCGATTCCGAGGCCCTGCAGGACCTGGGGGAAGAGCTGGTCAATCTCAAACCCAGCGAGCTGGCCAAGGTGCCACTGGACGAGACCCTGGCTGACGCCATCGATCTGGCCCACCGCTTGCGGGGCAAGAAGGAGGCCTGGCGTCGCCATCTGCAATTTATCGGCCGCCTGATGCGCAGCCGGGATACCACCGAGATCGAGCAGGCCATCGATGTGATCCGCAGCCGCCATGTGGCGGGCAATGCCCGGATGCACAAGCTGGAGCAGTTGCGCGAGAAGCTGATCGCCCAGGGCGATGAGGCCATCAACGAGCTGGTAGCCCAGTTCCACGATCTGGATCGGCAGAAGCTGCGCCAGCTGGTGCGTCAGGCCAATAAGGAGCGGCTGGAGAACAAGCCGCCTGCGGCCTTCCGCGAACTGTTCCAGTATCTGCGCGACGAGCTGGAAAACCAGATCTGAGGCGATGGGCGCCATGCCCTGCTAAACGCAAATAAAAAAGCCATTAAAATCAATATGATATATGCTATTGATTTTACTGGCTTTATTTTATCTATTTGATTTTATTGCCTTTTTACCGCGTACCGCCCACTGTCATCATATCCAGCTTGAGCGTCGGTTGCCCCACGCCAACCGGCACACTCTGCCCCTCCTTGCCACAGACCCCGACCCCGGCATCCAGTGCCAGATCGCGTCCCACCATGGAGACCTGCTGCATGGCCTCGGGACCATTGCCGATGAGCGTCGCCCCCTTGATGGGCGTGGTGATGCGACCATTCTCGATGAGGTAGGCTTCAGAGGCCGAGAAGACAAACTTGCCAGAGGTGATATCCACCTGACCACCGCCAAAGTTGGGCGCGTAGATGCCCTGTTTCACCGAGGCGATGATCTCCTCGGGATCATACTCACCAGCCAGCATATAGGTGTTGGTCATGCGCGGCATGGGCAGATGGGCATAGGATTCGCGACGACCATTCCCCGTGGTAGCCACCCCCATCAGGCGGGCATTGAGCTTGTCCTGAATGTAGCCCTTGAGGATCCCCTTCTCGATAAGCACTGTGTTCTGGCCTGACACCCCCTCATCATCCATGCTGACCGAGCCACGACGTCCCGGCAACGTGCCGTCATCGACTATGGTGCAGTGCTCCGAGGCTACCTTCTGACCTATCTTGCCGGCAAAGGCCGAAGAGCCCTTGCGGTTGAAATCCCCTTCCAGACCATGTCCCACCGCTTCATGGAGCAAGACACCGGGCCAACCGGGCCCGAGCACCACCGGCATGCTACCGGCTGGCGCATCCATGGCCTCCAGATTGACAAAGGCCTGACGCACCGCCTCGCGGGCATAGCCCAGCGCCCGGATCTCGTCGCCCACCGGCTCCAGAAAGTAGTCATAGCCAAAGCGTCCACCACCACCTGAACTACCCCGCTCGCGGCGGCCATTGCGCTCCACCAGCACGGTACAGTTGAGACGGACCAGCGGACGGATATCGGCACAGAGGGTGCCATCAGTCCCGGCGACCAACACCTCTTCATAGACACCGGAGAGGGAGGCAATCACCTGGGTGACCGCCGGATCCAGGGTACGGGCAAAGCGGTCAATCTGCTCCAGCAGGGCAATCTTCTGGGGCTTCTCCAGAGAATTGAGCGGATCCATGGCCGCATAGAGTTCTGTCGGACGCGCCGGTTGCCAGATCTTGATCTCGCCCGACCCACCGCTATCGGCAATGCCCCTGGCGGCGATGACAGACTGGCTCAACGCCAGCAGGCTGATCTCGTCCGAATAGGCAAAGCCGGTCTTCTCACCACTGACGGCACGGACACCGACGCCCTGATCTATGTTGTAGCTACCATCCTTGACTATGCTGTCCTCCAGCACCCAGGACTCGTGATAGCTGCTCTGGAAATAAAAATCGCCAAAGTCGATCTGGTGCCCCATCAACTGGCGCAGCAGGCGGGCCAGGGTCGTTTCATCCAGCTCATGGGGTAACAACAGGCTCTCGGTTACTTGATTCAGCAGCATTACTCGCTCTCTCCCCAGCCGTGGCGTAATCTGGCATGCCGCATCACGGGCATGTCCAGGCGAATTTGTTCAAGGTGCGATCTATCCAGCTTGCTGTGGATCAGACCAGGTATCTCTGCGGCTTCGGCCAGCACCTGACCCCAGGGATCGATGATCACCGAATGGCCCCAGGTCTGGCGGCTACCACCATGCTGGCCGCACTGATTGGCGGCCACCACATAGCACTGATTTTCAATGGCGCGGGCCCGCAGCAGGGGCAGCCAGTGCGCCTGTCCGGTCACCCGGGTAAAGGCAGCGGGCACCAGCAGGATCTCGGCCCCGGCCATCCGCAATTGGCGGTACAGCTCGGGAAAACGCAGATCATAACAGATGGAGAGCCCCAGCGTACCGAAGGGCGACGCCACCACCTGCCACGCCTCGCCCGCCACAAAACTGGCGGACTCCCGATAGCTGCCATGGCCATCGGCCACATCCACATCAAACAGGTGCAGCTTGTGGTAATGGCCCTGCAATATTCCGGCGTCACTATAGACTAACGAGCTGGTATGCACCCGTGACTCGGCCGCATCGGCACTGCGTATGGGCAAGGAGCCCGCTACCAGCCAGATGCCGTACTCCCGCGCCCACTGCGCCAGCTGCTGCTGTATGGGTCCCTCAGCCAATGGCTCGGCGATGGCATGATAGTCCGCCACGCTGCCCAGGCAGGCAAAATTCTCCGGCAACAGCACCAGACAGGGACGTTCAGCCGGTAACTGCTCCAGCTGCGCCACTATGGCCTGACGGTTGATCTGCCAGTCGGCCTGGCTGGTTAACTGAATGGCAACCACTATCATGGTGTCAGGGCCTCCTTGTAGACCTCGGGAACCGACTTGATGGCTCCCCGCTCACGTCCCACCTCGGTGACCTGGGGATCCTCCAGATTGCCTTCAATTCTGAAGTTGATACGGGTGACCACATCGATCACCGGCTCCAGCAACTTGGATGCCGCCAGCACATAGACGCCGGTTACCGGCGTCACCGCAAAGGCCGTTGCCAGCGAGAGGCTGTTGGTAAATTTCGGGGTGAAACTGGCCACATAATCGATGCGATCCTGCACCAGATCCACGCTGCCTTTACCACCTATGTCGCCCGCATCCCCTTCCAGCAGGAAGTCCTGATTATCCACCACGCCATTTGCAACTTTGCCACTAAACGCGATGCGTTTGAAGTAAAACCCCTTCTCGAACACATCACTGAAATCGAGGCTCAGGCGACGCATGTTGCCGTTTAGCGACAGCACGGAGAGCAGGCGAGTTCCGGCTGTATCCAGTTTTCGCAGCAGTCCCGATTCGGTCTTCAGGCTATAGGTTCCCTGCAGCGTGGGTTTGTCGAGCCGATAAATGGGCCCCTGCCACTCCAGCGCCAGCTCGCCCTTGGCCGGTGTTCCCACCAGCCCCTGATCGTAGCCCCAATCCGTCAGCATCCGCTCCATGCTGGGAGTGACAAGGGAAACCTTGAGCGATGAGCGGGGCTGGGACTTATCCAGCCGCCACTGGCCATGCCCCTGCAACTGGCTTCCTCCGGTCTGCAGGGAAAAACGGGGAATATCCAGCGCATCTCCCTTGGCGGAGGGACGAGCCTGCAGCGTGACAACCCCCAGCTTGCTCTTGTTCCACAGACAGCGCTGACAGGTAAAATCAAAGGCCGGAATCGCGCGCAACAGTTCAGCCTGCGCCGCTGGCGATGGCATGGGATCTGGGGTAACCGGCTCTTTTTCCTCGGCCGTGCGCCACTGCAGGTAGGAAAAGTTGATGGCCATGGGGCTGTGGGGCTGCCACTTGATGGCGCCGGTTGCCTCACTGGCCCCCAGACTCAGCGAGCCCTGCTCCCCCTTGTGTTTCAGATCCAGTACCACGTTATGCCAGGGCTGTTGCTGCCAATCGAGGCGGTCGACATTCAGACGCAGGGCCCGATCATCAGGCAGACGCCCGGGAGCCGCCGACAGCTGTTCCGCCACCTCGCCATCTTGCAGGCTCTGCCACCAACGCTGCCACTGATCCAGACTCAGCGTGGTAAACGCCAGATTGACGGAGAGGGGGGATGGGGTGAAGGGATAGCGGGACTCATCCTGATTATTGAGCCAGAAACGGGTGAAACGCCCCGAGGCATGATCCAGCAAACTCTCCAGACGCAGGCCATTTTGCCAATCGGCCCGGATCCGCGACTCCTTGCCATTGCCTTCGGCAACCAGCGTCAGAGGCTGGCGTGCTTCGGCAGGCTTGCCATAGGGCGAGGGCAGAGAGAGGGCGACTCCCCGCAGATCGGATGACCAGTCAGCCCGATAGTGATAACGTCCGCCGGGGGCGATGACCAGATCCAGCTTGCTCTGCCAGCGCCCGGCACCTTGCGCCAGTTCACGCCAACGCTGGGGCCAGTTGGTTGCCTGTGCCGACGCCCATTTCCCGTCACCGGAGAGCAGTACCTTGTAGTCATTCCCGTCACTACGCCCCAGATAATCCAGCGTCACCGGCTGCTGCCAGAGTTCGGCACCGAGCTTGTCAAAACGGGTCTCGTTCTGGCTGAAGAAGAGCTCCCCCTTTACCCGCTCCAGCGGTAAGCCCAGTGAGGTAACCGTAACCTGGTTATTATCCAGTTTGACATGGCCGGTGACCCGCACTGCATCCCCATCCAGCGGTATGGCCAATTGCAGATCGCCGGTGAGGGGCTTGCGGATGTCAATTTGCTTGAGCGCTGCGCCCACCGAATCTTTCACCCCGGAATGGATAAGATAATCACTGACAGCGGCCGCCTCACCCTCCACATCGGCATTGATGTAAAGCTCTCCATCCGGCATCAGGGCAGGAAACCAGCCGACGATGCGAGGCGCCTTTGCCTTGCCCAGCATGGCCCCGTCACTATCCATGCGCAGGGTATCGTTCTGGAACAGGAGATCGAGCGAGAGTTGCTCCAGGGGTTGCCAGTCGGGATCGAAGGAGAAGCGGGCATCCCGCAGCGGTACCGCCGCCTGGAAGATGCCACCACCATCATGATAGGGAAACTCGGCGAGGGGACCATCCCAGAGGATGGTGGAACCTTCGGCATGACCGGCCTGCAGTGCCCGACTCAAATAACGGGTAAGCCCCTCCCCCATGGCCAGACGGGGATAGTAGCGCCAGGCCTGACCGGCATCGTGCAGATCCACGCCCGCCAGCAGCGCCAGGTAGGAGGAGCCCTGAGCGGGTAAATCGAGACGGAAGTTGCCGGAAGCCTCCAGTGCCGGGGTCTGCAAGGCTATCTGGTTACCCGAGAGCTGCCAGCCATCAGCCATCCGCTGCCATTGCAGGGTGGCCGAGAGTTGATTGATGGGGATATCTTTGGGGAAATAGGGACCGACCGCGACCGTCTGTTTACCTAACGCCAGCTCCAGCGCGCCACCATCCGGGTGACCACGGACCCGCCCCGACAAGTCGCTAATTCCAGGTAACATCTGCCAGCGGTGCCAGCTGACATCTTGCAGGATAGCGCTAAACTGCCAATGGGGATCGGCATCGGCTCGACTGAAATCAATATCCTGCAGTAGCCCTGAGGGTTGCATGGCCCTTAACGCCTTACCGCTATCGGACTCCTCCCCCACCAGAAGACCAATAAACGGCGAGACAGCTGCCAACTGGATCGGATCCATTCGACCAGAAAAGAGTCCCTTATGGTAATCGAGCTGCAAGCCCCAAGGATGAAGACCCATAGCAGGATCACCTTCTACCTGTACCCCATGGGACGCCAACTGCCAACCATCTGTCATCCGCAACCATTGCAACGTTCCACCCAATAACGCCACTTCATGCAAGCGATCACGCTGCCGCCACTGCAGGCGGTTCTCGCCAAACTGCATCAGAGCCAGTTGCCACTGACCCTGTTGCCGTTCAAGCCAGAGTTGAACATCCAGCGTACCGTCAGGCTTATCCTGCACGGTACGCAGCTCCGGTAGGTCGGTGGTTCGTGTCGTGGCCAGGTAGAGCTGCCCGGCCAGGGAAGCGGGGTCGCGGCCATCGCCGGAGAAATCTGCGATAAGGTGCAGCCGGGTCGCCAGTTGCTGATGTGCCAGCCGGAAACTCCCCTCCCCCTTATGGCGCCCATCCTGGTTAAGCCAGAATACCTTATCGACCTGCAAGGTACTCAACTTGCCCAGCGAGGAGGTCACCTGCACAGTGCAATCCTCCAGGGCGATGGCATGGATATCGTGAAGCAGGAGAGCAGCCACGGGTTGCCAGGAACGGCTCTGCTCCTGCTGCCGTTTTTCATCTCCCTGCCAGAGGGAGTCCGCCAGCGAGAGTTGCAATCCCTGTAACTGCAGACGTTCAACGACCCAACGCCGTTGCAGCAGACTCTGCCAGGGGGCCAATTGCAAATTGGCCTCACCAATCCGCAAATGCCAGCCGCTCTCTTTTGCCGGCTCCAGCGATAAACCTCGCAGCGCCAACGTCGGCCCGGCGTTACTCCAGGCCAGGCCCAGCGACTCGACCCGGGAATGGAGGGTAGCAGGCAGCAGATGATCAAGAAGTGTCTGACGTTGCTCCTGGATCCAGGGCAACCCGAAACGGGCCAACGTGACAAGAAGCGCCAGCAATAGTGTAAAAATGCCCAGCATTCGCCAGGCATGGGAGAGGGTGCGGCGTACCACCTACATCATCACCACATCAAATTGTTCCTGGCTATAGAGCGGCTCGGCCTGCACCTTGACCTGCTTGCCGATAAAGACCTCCAGCTCAGCCAGACTGTGGGACTCCTCGACATGCAGCGCTTCTGCCACCTGCAAGGAGGCATAGACCACAAACTGATCCGCATCATAGGCGCGATTGACCCGCAAGATCTCCCGCAGTATCTCGTAGCAGACCGATTCCACTGTCTTGACTCGTCCCCGCCCCTTGCACTCTGGGCACTCGGAACAGAGGATATGCTCCAGGCTCTCGCGAGTGCGCTTGCGCGTCATCTCCACCAAGCCCAGATGGGAGAAGCCATTGACGGCAGTCTTGGCCCTATCCCGAGCCAGAGCCTGCTCCAGGCTCTGTAACACACGCCGTCTGTGATCTTCGGATTGCATGTCGATGAAGTCGATGATGATGATACCGCCCAGATTGCGCAGCCTGAGCTGACGGGCAATGGCCGCTGTCGCCTCCACGTTGGTATTGAAGATGGTCTCTTCCAGATTGCGATGACCGACAAAGGCACCCGTGTTGATGTCGATGGTGGTCATGGCTTCGGTCTGATCTATGATGAGGTAACCGCCAGACTTGAGCTCCACCTTGCGCTCCAGCGCCCGTTGCACCTCATTTTCCACGTCATAGAGATCAAAGATCGGCGAATCGCCGGAGTAATACTCCAGCTTGTTGACCATCTCGGGGACAAACTCTTCGGTAAACTGCTTGAGCTGCTCGAAGGTGAGGCGGGAATCGACACGGATCTTGTCCAGCTCGGTACCCACGAAGTCACGCAGGATACGAAATGCCAGGCTGAGATCCTCATACAGCATGCTGCAGGACTTGTACTTGCCACGCCGCTCCAGCACCTTGCGCCACAAACGTTTGAGAAACAGGGTGTCCTGCTCCAGCTCACGCTCACCTACCCCTTCGGCCGCAGTGCGGATGATGAACCCCCCCAGCTCGTCCACATGACGCTGGACAATGTTCTTGAGGCGCTCACGCTCCGATTCACTATCGATACGCTGGGAAACCCCCACATGGGCACTGCCGGGCATGAAGACCAAATAACGGGAAGGCAGGGTAATATCGGTAGTCAGGCGGGCACCCTTGGTACTGATGGGATCTTTGACCACCTGCACCATGATGTCCTGTCCCTGACGGACCAGCTCGGCGATATTGCCAACCTGAAAATGCTCCTTCTCGCGCACATCGACACATTCGGTATGGGGAACAATATCCGAGGCATGCAGGAAGGCTGCCTTTTCCATGCCGATATCGACAAAGGCCGCCTGCATACCCGGAAGTACGCGGCTGATCTTGCCCTTGTAGATGTTACCTACCAGCCCGCGCCGGGCCTGGCGCTCCAGATGCACCTCCTGCAGGATGCCATGTTCAACCAGAGCAACCCGGGTTTCGGAGGGTGTAACGTTTACCAGCAGTTCGGTCGACATACCGACTATCCTTTTCTGCTACAGGTGACGTAGCAATAGTTGATCCGTTTCCAGCAAGGGTAAGCCGACCACGGCGCTGTAACTGCCATCGATGCGACTGACGAACTTTCCGGCTATGCCCTGAATACCATAAGCCCCGGCCTTATCCACCGGCTCGCCGGTCTGCCAATAGGCCGCAATCTCCGCTGCCGAAAGCACACGGAAAGTAACATTGGTGCTAACCAGTTGGCAGAAGATGCCACCCGCCGTCGCCAGTGCCACCGCTGTCATCACCTGATGCTCGCGTCCGGAGAGTGCTGCCAACATCCGGCTGGCATCGGCTTCATCCACCGGCTTCTCCAGCACTACATCATCCAGCACCACTATGGTGTCAGATCCCAGCACGGGCAGGGAGCCATCACAGGCGAGCCAACCGGCCTCCGCCTTGGCACAAGCCAGACGCCGTGCATAATCGGCAGCATGTTCACCCGGCTGATGTACCTCGGGAACATCCACCTTCAATATTGCAAAGCGGTACCCCAGCTGGGTCAGCAGCTCCCGTCGTCTCGGTGACGCGGAAGCCAGATAGAGTTGTGGAGAATCGCTGTTCATGTCATTTACCGGATACGATACTTGCGGCGCACCTTGCGCAGCCAGAGGAAAACCCAGGGCCAGAACAACATGGTGCTGACAGAGCCCCACAACAGCCGTTGATCAAAGGTGACCACGGCAAAAAGATGTTCAGCCCAGAAGATAGTCAGTTGCCCCAGCAAGGAGATGATGCCCACCACTATGGCCTGTTGCCAGACCGAAAAGGTACGCAACTGCTGGTACTGCATGGCCGCCACATAGACCATGATGGAGAGGGCCAGCGCCCGCACCCCGAGCGTCGAGCCCAGCAACAGATCCAGTAAAAAACCGGCAACCACTGCAGTCCCGACACTAACGCGATGGGGCAGGGCAATCACCCAATAGAGCACCACCAGGGTCAACCAGTCCGGGCGAAATGGATCAATAGCCGTCGGCAGCGGCACAATGGAGAGCAAGAGCCCGCAAAGTATGGTCAGATAGATGGAGCCCGTACCATGTCCTGTCAGATTCATTACTTACTCTCTCCATCGTTGAGAGCCTGTTCGACACCCATCATGCCCATATGCTCGGGACCTGAGGGTACGGTGGCATCCGGCCAAAGCAGCAACAGATAGCGCAACCGATCAAGGGCAGCCAGAGGCCGAGCCATCACCTTGGCAAAGGGATTGCCCTCCTCGTAACTGAAACGGGTCACGGTCGCTACCGGATAGCCCATGGGGAAACGCCCACCGAGCCCGGAGGTCATCAGCAAATCGCCCGCCTTGAGGTCGGCACTGCGCGGTATGTTTTTCAGCTCCAGTTCATCCAGATTACCGGTACCGCTGGCTATGGCCCGCATATCGGTTCGCATGACGCGCACCGGAATGGCATGGCTCACATCCGAAATCAGCAGCACCCGGCTGGTCGTCTTACTAACGCTCACCACCTGCCCCACCACCCCGGAGTCATTGACCACGGGCTGGCCATGGAAGACGCCATTGCGCTCACCCCGATCTATGACCACCTGATGCACGAAGGGATCCGAATCAACCGCCAGGATCTCGGCCACCATCTTGCGGGAATCCTTGCGCACCGGAGAGCTCAGCAGCTCCCTCAGGCGCTGGTTTTCCTGAGCCACCTGCTTGAAACGCAACAGATCGCTGCGCAGCAAAAAGAGCTGCTGCTGCAGCTTCTGGTTCTCATCCAGCAGATCGGTACGGGATTTCAACTGATCGCCCAGTCCATCGGCTAACTGACGCGGCGAATTGGCCAGATAGAGCAAGGGACTGACCAGCGAGTCCAGATAGACACGAACACCATCGAACAGATGGAAGCGGGCATCGGCAACTATGCTTGCCAAGGACAGCAGCACAGCAAAAAATAGCCTGATTTGCAGGGATGGACCCCTGCTGAACATTGAATTCATGCCATCGCTCAGACGAAACCGGCCCGCAAGGGGCCGGCTCCATTATTCGTAGTGGAAGAGGTCGCCGCCGTGCATGTCGATGAGTTCGAGCGCTCGACCGCCACCACGGGCCACACAGGTCAGAGGATCGTCAGCAACAACGACCGGGATACCTGTCTCTTCCATCAGCAGACGGTCCAGATCCCGCAGCGAGGCACCACCACCGGTCAACACCATCCCCTTCTCGGAGATGTCGGAGGCCAACTCGGGCGGAGACTGCTCTAGCGCTACCATGACAGCACTGACGATGCCGGTCAGCGGCTCCTGCAGGGCTTCGAGGATCTCGTTTGAATTCAGCGTAAAGCTG
>RRZT011857085.1_pt1 | contig 11996 bp, 9 predicted proteins | sample 2165551 | NCBI WGS metagenome assembly RRZT01 (sample SAMN10456910, study PRJNA506462) | wastewater metagenome | biome: wastewater; feature: sludge; material: wastewater sludge; isolation source: wastewater sludge with Escherichia coli K12::gfp cells carrying plasmid... | place: USA: Moscow, Idaho ... | reverse complement strand
GGAGGTCAGCTACGACCCGAAGGCGGACGACATCCCCGTCGGCATGATCCACGACTTCAAGTACAAGGAAGGCAGCTTCATTCCGGGCTTCCTCAACCCGAAGCGTACTTTCCTCACCGAGCCGCTCGACGACTTCTTCTTCGATCAAAGCTACGCCCACGCCCTGGGCGCCGCTCGCCCGCACGCCGACGGCTCGCCCAGTGGCCAGGTCGTCAACCTGGACGCGCGCCGCAAGATCGCCACGCTGCCGATTGCCGGCATGCCGCACCTGGGCTCCGGCATCACGTTTGACTGGAACGGCACGCGCGTGCTGGCCAGCCCCAACCTGCAGGACGGCACCATCAGCGTGATCGACATGAAGACCTGGAAGCTGGTGAAGAACATCGCCACACCCGGCCCCGGCTTCTTCATGCGCAGCCACGAGAAGACGCCCTACGCTTGGACCGATTCGATGATGGCGCCGAAGGCCAAGCACATCATGACCATCATCGACAAGCGCACGCTGGAGCCGGTGGCAGAAGTGAAAGGCCCGCCCGGCAAGACACTGGCGCACATTGAGTTCACCAAGGACGGCAAATACGCCCTGGCCAGCCTGTGGGAAGACGAGGGCGCGCTGATCGTCTACGACGCGGCCACGTTCAAGGAGATCAAGCGGCTACCGATGCGCAAGCCGGTGGGCAAGTACAACCTGTACAACAAGATTTCGAAGTCTGAAGGCACGTCGCATTGAGCGTGATGCGGGACGCCAAAATGCTGCGTTTTTAGTAGCTACTCGCGCTTGATGGGCGGGCGCCAAAGGCCGATTCAACCCGAGATTGCCGAGACTTACCGTGGCTGGTAGTTCGCCAGCCGCGCCGTGTCGGTGATGTGGATGTCCCGCTTGTCGACCTGAATCAGTCCCGCCGTTTCCAACTCGTTCAGCACGCGCGAGAAATATTCCGGCGTCAGCGACAGGCGCGAGGCAATCGCCGCCTTGCTGACGGGCAGCGACACGGTGATCGCCTCCGACGCCGCATCGCTCTCGGTCATGCGGTCGCCCAGCAGGTAGCCGATGACGCGCTGCACGCCGCTGTGCAGGGCGTAGCCCTCCACGTCCTTGATGAGACCATGCAGGCGGCGCGACAGGCCGGCCAGCATGCGCAGCGAAAAATCGGGGTTGAACTGGATCTCGCGCAGCACCACGGCCTTGTCGACCGTGAGCAGCAGCGTGTCGCTCAGCGTCTGCGCCGACACCACGTAGGGCACGCCAAGAAACATCACCGCCTCGGCAAAGGTGTGGCCGGGGCCGCACAGCTCGATCACCTTCTCGGTGCCGGCGGGCGAGATGGCGAACAACTTGACCTGACCGAGCACCGGCACGTGAAACTCGTTGCACGGATCGCCGGTGCGAAAGATCAGCTTGCCGCGCTCCATGCGGCGCAGTTCACAGCCGGTGGCCAGGCGCGTGAGCTCGTCCTCGCGCATGCTGGTGAACAGCGGCAACGTGGCCAGATAACGGGGGAGATTGAACTTTTCGAGATCCACGGCTGGCGTTGGTGGGTGCGTGCCCGGCGGCGCGCACCGAAACAGGGCAACGCCCGAGTCTATCTGACCGCTGCGGTGAGCCGGATGTAGACCTGTGTGAGCGCGCGCGCCAGCTGATCCGGCCGGTGCACCAGCGCAAAGCCCTGGGCGCCAAACAGGCGCGGCAGGTACTGGTTGGCTTCCTGGTCGATGGTGACGCAGAACGGCACCAGTCCGGCCTGCCGTGCCTCCAGCACGGCGTGGCGCGTGTCCTCCAGCCCGTGGCGGCCTTCGTAGTGATCGAGGTCGTTGGGCTTGCCGTCGGACAGGATGAGCAGCAGCCGCTGGCGCTCGGGCCGCTCGCCCAGGCGGCGCGTGCCGTAGCGGACGGCCGCGCCCATGCGGGTGTAAAAGCCCGGCTTGATGGCGGCCACGCGCGTGCGGGCGGCGTCGTTCCACGGCTCGCCAAAACGCTTGAGTTCGTGGATGCGCACGGCGCGCCGCACCGACGAAAAGCCGAGCATCTCGAACGGGTCGCCCACGCCATCCAGCGCGTTGCCGAAGACGTACAGGCTGTCGCGCACCAGGTCGATGACGCGCGCGGCCTGGGTGGCGTAGGCATCGGTCGAGAGCGACAAGTCGGCCAGCATCAGCGTCGACAGACTGCGTTCGCTGCGCACGCGGCGCGAGAAGATGGCGGGTGATTCGCCGTGCGGCTGGCGCGCGTCGCGCCGATCGACCTGGTGGCGCACCCAGGCGTCCAGGTCCAGCTCGTCGCCCTGCGTCAGCCCATGCTGCCAGCGCGGCGCGGCGCGCAGCGCCTCGAAGCGGCGGCGCACCTGGCGCGAGGTGCTGCCAAGGCGCTGGGCCATGGCGGCGCCGGCATCGGGCGTCGGCGCGTCTTCGTTGGCGGCGGGCGCGCGGTGGCGAAAGCGCTGCGCGCGGCAGCGATCGGGCACCAGGCGCGCGCTTTTCTCGTCCCATTCGGGCAGCGGCTCGCCGTCGCCCACCGGCAGGTCGTCGGCGCTGGGGCTGGGCAGATCGAGATCGAACTTGATGCGCGCGGCCAGCGTTTCGCCCGGCTTGCGGTGCGCCAGGTGCAGCATCTCCATGTCGTCGGCGACCTGGGTGTAGTCCTGGTTGTCTTCGTCGTCGCCGGTGCGGTTGACGCGCACGAACTCGCTCCAGCTCAGGATCGACTCGGCGCGGAAGAACATCACCAGACCATCCTTGTTGCTGGTGTCTTCGGTGCGCTGGGCGCGGCGGCGCTTGATGTCTTGCTTGACCGGGTTTTCGTCCCGTTTTTGCTTCTCGGCGCTTGCTGGATCAGCGTCATCAGCTATGGATTCTGAAGCATTCTCTGTCGTGTGAAGGGCCTGGAGCCAGAGCCAGACGGGGGCGATGGCGGTGGGTTGGGTGCTGTCTGGCTCCTTCCCCCGCTGGGGGAAGGCGGGGATGGGGGCCGCGCCTTCCCCAGGCAACGCGGGTGGCCCCCACCCCAATCCTCCCCCAGCGGGGGAGGGAGAAAAACTGGCGCGCAAGGCCTCCTGCACGCGCTGCTCCTGGTCACGCGCGGAGCCGCGCAGCTTGGCAGGCGCGCCGCGCTGCGCCAGGTGTGCCTGTGCCAGCCGCGCATACCGCGCGCGCAGGCCCGGAAAGCGCACCAACGCGCGCTGCGTGGCGGCCACGTTGTCGGCCAGCCAGCCGGCGGGCGTGGCGTGGTGGCAGGCGGCTTGCGCGGCCAGCCACAGGTACAGGTCGCGGTTGAGCGCGGCATCGGGGAACACGGCGATCAACGGCGGCAACGCCAGCGTCTGCTCGTCCAGCGTGCTGAGCGCCGCGCGCTCGCCCTGCCCGGCCACCTTCTGCAGCCAGTTGCGCGGGCCGCCGATCTTCTGCGCCGTGGCGGGCACCACGCGCACGATGGCGTCGCCGCCGCCGGCACGAAACAGCATTTGCACCGCGCGCTGCACGTCTTCGAGCCGCACGGCGGCTTTCGGAAAGCTGGCGTCCGCCGCCTGCCAAATAAAACGGTGCCAGCGGGCGCCGACCCACTCCTCCACGAATCAATCCTCGGCAAACGCCGCCAGCACGACCTCGTTCAGCGCCTCGGCGGTGTCGGCGTCGTCGGTCAGCGCATCGACAATGGCGGCGCGGGCGGCGATGAGTTCGGGCAGGCCGCTCACCACCAGCCGCGCGGCGACCACCAGCAAACGGGTGCTGACGGTTTCTTCCAGATCCTGATCGGTCAGGCGCCGCAGGGCCGAGGCCAGCTTGACGAGCCGCGTCGCCAGTTTTTCATCGGCACCCGATTCGGCCACGATGATGCGACGCTCGATCTCCGGCGCCGGGTAATCGAACACCAGCGCCACAAAGCGCTGGCGCGTGCTGGGCTTGAGGTTCTTCAGCAGGTTCTGATAGCCGGGGTTGTACGAAACCACCAGCATGAATTCCGGCGAGGCCTGCAGCAGCTCGCCCGTGCGCTCGATCGGCAACTGGCGCCGGTCGTCGGCCAGCGGGTGCAGCACCACCGTGGTGTCCTTGCGCGCTTCGACCACTTCGTCAAGGTAGCAGATCGCGCCGGTGCGCACGGCGCGCGCCAGCGGGCCGTCGTTCCACACCGTGTTGCCGTCGCCGATCAGGTATCGGCCCACCAGGTCGGCCGCCGTCAAGTCGTCGTGGCAGCTCACGGTGATAAGCGGGCGGCCCAGCCGCGCGGCCATGTGCTCGACAAAACGCGTCTTGCCGCAGCCGGTGGGACCCTTGAGCAGCGCCGGCAGTTGCTGGCGGTAGGCGTGCTCGAACAGGCGGACTTCGTCGCCCTGCTCGGCGTAGAAGGGAATGGTCGGCGTGGCCGCGGATTCAGTTCGGTACATGTTCATGGCCTTGCGCAATGACGAAATGACTTCGCCGCTGGGGCGGCTTCAATGACGACATGACATTTCGGTCATGCGGCGAAGCCGCGTCATCAAAGCCGCCCCAGCGGCGAGATCATGTCGTCATGCAGACGATCAGTCGTGCTTGAGCCTCCGCTGCGCCGGGCTGGGCATCAGGCCGCCACGGCGCGGCGTGCCGAGCGATTCCTCGGCCGGCGCGCCGCCGACAAAGAAGCTCCACAGGTACATCACGAGGCCGATCAGGAACACGCCACCGCCGCCCAGGCGCATCCAGTAGAAGAACATCATCTGGTCTTGCGCGGCCATGAAGGGCATGGCGCCGCTGGTGGGCATGCGTTGCAGCCACACCTGCAGGATGCCGGCGCCGGTCATGGCCAGCACCATCACGCCCATGCCGATGCTCATGACCCAGAATGACCACATCTCCAGCGACTGCGCCTTGTAGCTGTTGGCGATGCGCCCGCGCAAGGTGGGCATGGCGTAGCTGATCAGCGCAATCACCACCAGCACGTATGCGCCGTAGAAGGCCAAGTGGCCGTGCGATGCCGTCAGCTGCGAGCCGTGCGTGTAGTAGTTGACCCACGACAGCGTGTGCAGGAAGCCCCAGACGCCGGCGCCCAGGAAGCCCATGACCGCGCAGCCCACGGCCCACAGCACGGCGGCCTGGTTGGCGTGGTCGCGCCGGCGGCGCTGGACCATGCGGAAGGCGAACATGGTCATCAGGAAGAACGGAATCGGCTCCAGCGACGAGAAGATGTTGCCCACCAGGTGCCAGTAGCCCGGCAGACCGATGAAGTAGTAGTGGTGCGCCGTGCCCAGAATGCCGGTGAACAGCGCGAAGGCGATGATCACGTAGATCCACTTGTCGACCACCTCGCGGTCGACGCCGGTGGTCTTGATCAGCACGTAGGCCAGCAGCGCGGCCATGATCAGCTCCCACACGCCTTCCACCCACAGGTGCACCACCCACCACCAGTACATCTTGTCGCGCACCAGGTTGTGCGGGTTGACGAAGCTGAACAGGAACAGCAGCGCCAGCCCCCACAGGCCGAGCATCAGCACCGTGGTGATGGTCGTCTTGCGGCCCTTCAGGTAGGTCATGCTGAGGTTGAACAGCATGGCCAGCGCCACGATGACGATGCCCACCTTGGTCGGCAGCGGCTGCTCAAGAAACTCTCGCCCCATGGTGGCCAGCAGGTTGTTGCCGGTCATCTCGGCCAGCTTGGCATAGGGCACCAGCAGGTAACCGACGATGGTCAGCGCGCCGGCCACCAGGAAGATCCAGAACATGACGAGCGCCAGCTTGGGGCTGTACAGCTCGGTCTCGGCCTCTTCCGGCACCATGTAGTAGGCCGCCCCCATGAAGCCGAAAAGCAGCCACACGATGAGCAGGTTGGTGTGCACCATGCGCGCCACGTTGAACGGGATCGCCGGGAACAAAAAGTCGCCGTAGATGTACTGAATGCCCATCAGCACGCCGAAGATGATCTGTCCGACGAACAGGCCGATGGCCGCAATGAAGTACGGCTTGGCCACCGCTTGCGACTGGTATTTGAGAATGGGGTTGTGGGTCATGGTGGTTTCTCCTGCGGGCCCGATCAGCCTTCGATGTTGGGCGGCCACTTTTCGGCATTGATGCCGTTGGACCACTTCAGAAACTCGACCAGGTCATCGAGCTGCCCATCCGTCAGGTTGAACTGCGGCATCTGGCGACGGCCGGGCGCGCCGGTGGGCTGCGCCTTCATCCAGGCCTTGATGAACGCCCCGCCCGAAGCGTCGCCGCCACGGCGCTGGTACACGTTGGCCAGCTCGGGCGCAAAGTAGGCGCCCTCGCCCAGCAGCGTGTGGCAACCGATGCAGTTGTTCTGCTCCCAAACCATCTTGCCGCGCACGACCGCTTCGGTCATCGCGGCTTCGTTGGAGCGCTCGGGAATCGTTCTTTCGGTGTGAAACACCAGTCCGACGAAAACCAGAATGAAAAACAATGACCCGCCATAGAAGATGTTGCGCGCCATTTCCTTGGTGAAGCCGCCGGATGAGTTCGTGCTCATGACCGATTCCTCGCTCGCTGTGGGTAGTGATAACCCGTATAGGGTAGAAAATTGACTCAGGTCAGTCCTTGAAGCAAGTCAAGGTTGACCTAACGATTTAGTCGGGAATTCGGCCTGATGCCAAAACGCCGACGCGGCCCTTTCATGCCCAACTTGAATATAAAAAATGCCTCTGACGCTTGTCTGACAAGCGCGAGCAGCTATAAAAATTGAAGTATCAGCTGGCCGTCTCGCCCGTCACGGCCGCCAGCATGGCCGGCGAGCCTTGCAGCGCCGCGCGCTGCATCAGGTGCTTGACGGCGCGCAGGCCGCCCAGCTCTTCGCCGCCGCCGGCTCGGCCCGGGCCGCCGTGCTTCAGGTACGGCAGCGCCGAGCCGTGGCCGGTGGATTCGGGCGCCGCGGCGCGGTCGAGAATTTGCAGGCGGCCGTGCGTGGCGGCCATCGACGTGATGGCCTTGACCGCCGTGGCCACATCCTTGATCACCAGCGTGCCGGCCAGGCTGCCCTTGCCGCGCGCGGCGAGTTGCAGCGCATCGTCCAGGTCCTGGTACGCCATCAGCGTGCTGACGGGACCGAAGGCCTCGACATCGTGCGCGGCGTGGTTTTGCGCGTCCTTGGCCAGCAGCAGCGTGGGCTGGAAGAAGGCGCCTTCGGCCACGCCCTCGCCCACCGGCGCAAAGCCGGCGTCGCCGCCGAACACCACTTCAGCGCCTTGGCAGAGCGTGGCCACGCGCTCGGCCACGTCGCTTTGCTGCGATTTGGAGGCCAGCGCGCCCATGCGCACGTTCTCCAGGCGCGGATCGCCCACCGTGGTCTTGGCCAGGCGCTCTTTCAGCTTGGCGGCGACGGCGTCGATGCGGTCGGCCGGGACCAGCGCGCGGCGGATGGCGGTGCACTTCTGGCCGGCTTTTTGCGTCATCTCGCGCGCGATTTCCTTGACGAACAGATCGAATTCCTCGTCATCGGGCGTCACGTCGGGCGCCAGCACGGCGCAGTTGAGCGAATCGGCCTCGGCGTTGAACGGCACGCTGTGCTTGACCAGATTGGGCGTGGCGCGCAACCTGGCCGCCGTGTCGGCCGAGCCGGTAAAGGTGACCACGTCCTGCCCCTCCACGCGGTCCAGCAGATCGCCCGTGCCGCCGATGACCAGTTGCAGCGCGCCTTCGGGCAGGATGCCCGATTCGCTGATCAGGCGCACCAGCTTTTCGGTCAAGAAGCTGGTGGCCGTGGCCGGCTTGCCGATACAGGGCATGCCGGCCAGAAAGGTGGGCGCGAATTTCTCCAGCAAACCCCAGACGGGAAAGTTGAACGCGTTGATGTGCACCGCCACGCCGCCGCGCGGCACCAGCACGTGGGTGCCGGCGAAGGCGCCGGTCTTGCCGAGCGGCATCTGCGGGCCCTCGTGCCACAGGTTGCCGGCCCTGGGCAGTTCCTTGGCCATGCTGGCGTAGGCAAAGAGGGTGCCCGTGCCGCCTTCGATGTCGACCCACCCATCGGTGCGCGTGGCGCCGGTGTGAAAGGACAGCGCGTACATCTCCTCCTTGCGCTCGCCCAGAAACTTGGCCAGGGCCTTGAGCATGCCGGCGCGCTGCTGGAAGTCGGTCTTCAGCATGGCCGGCAGGCCGACGCGGCGCGCGTAGTCCAGCGCCTCGGCAAAGTCGATGGCGTCGGCATGCGTGTGCGCCACGGTCGATCCATCGATGGCGCTTTTCAGCGCCTGCGCGGGCTGCGTGCCGATCCAGCGGCCGGCGATGTGGCTTTGGAGTTGAGGGGTCATGGGCTGCTCCTTGAGGGTTGTGCCGACGCGGCTCGCGCCAGGCCACGGACTTGAGGTGCTGAAATGCAGGCTCAGCATCTTTTAGGCCACGAGCGCTTGTGTATCAAGCGCAAGCAGCTATCAAAATTAAAGCGGCACGCGCCGCAGACTATGCGGCCGCAGCGCGCGCGCCACCGACGCCCAGATAGGTGTCGATCACGCGCTGATCGTGTATCAACTGATCGGCCGGCCCCTGCACCGCAACTTCTCCCATCTCCAGCACATAGCCGCGATCAGCCACGTTGAGCGCGGCGCGCGCATTCTGCTCAACCAGCAGCACCGACACGCCGGTCTTGCGCAGCGCCGACACGGTGTTGAGCACTTCGCGCACGATCAGCGGCGCCAGGCCGAGCGAGGGCTCGTCGAGCATCAGCAGCTTGGGCCGGCTCATCAGCGCGCGGCCGATGGCCAGCATCTGCCGCTCACCGCCCGACAGCGTGGACGCCATCTGCGCGCGGCGCTCTTCCAGGCGCGGGAAGATGGCGAAGATTTCCTTCATGCGCGCAGGCTGGTCGCGCTGGCCGCGCCGCCACAGGGCAAAGCCGCCCAGCAGCAGGTTGTCTTCGACCGACATTTCGCCGAACAGCTCGCGCTTTTCCGGCACCAGCGCCACGCCGCGCCGCACCATGGCCTCGACCGTGGGCCGCGCGATGGTGTCGCCGCCCAGCGTCAAGCCGCCTTGCGAGGGCAACAGGCCCATGATGGCGTTCAGCAGCGTGGTCTTGCCGGCGCCGTTGGGGCCGATGACGGTGACGATTTCGCCCTCGCCCACGTGCAGCTCGATACCGTGGATGGCCTGCACCGGGCCGTAGTAGACCGAGAACTTCGGCAGGGTCAGCAGCGCCGCGCTCATGCCAGGTCTCCGCCAAGGTAAGCCGCGATCACGCGCGGGTTGGCCTGCACCTCGGCCGGCGTGCCGTGGGCGATGACGGTGCCGAATTCCAGCACGGTGATGCGGTCGGCCAGGTTCATCACGAATTCCATGTCGTGCTCCACCACCAGAATCGCCAGCCCTTCGGCGCGCAGTTGCATCAGCAACTTGGCCAGACTTTGCTTTTCAAGGTGGCGCAGGCCGGCGGCGGGTTCATCGAGCAGCAGCACCGCCGGCTGCCCGGCCAGCGCGCGGGCAATTTCAACAATGCGCTGCTGCCCCAGCGGCAGCGACGCGGCGGGCGTGTGCGCCACATCGGCCAGGCCGCAGCGCTCGATCTGGCGCATGGCTTCGGCCAGCACGGCCGCTTCTTCGGCGCGGTCGGCGCGCAGCATGCTGGCGATCCAGCCCTTGTGGCCGCGCCGGTGCGCGCCCAGCGCCACGTTGTCGAGCACGCTGCGTTCGCCCAGCAGGCGCACGTGCTGGAAGGTGCGGCCCAGCCCCAGCGCGGCAAACGCGCGCGAGGGCTTGCCCTGCATGACCTGGCCCATCAGCCGCACCTGACCTTCGGTCGGGTCGTCGACGCCCGAAATCATGTTGAAGAAGGTGCTCTTGCCGGCGCCGTTGGGGCCGATCAGGGCGTGCACCTCGCCGGCGCGCACGTCCATGTCGACCGCGTTGTTGGCCACCAGGCCGGCAAAGCGCTTGGTGACCTGGTCGGCCTTCAGGATTTGCTCGCCCGCGGGCGGCAGCTGGCGCTGATCCAGCGATGCCCCACCCGCCGCCGCCAAGGCCCGCGCAGGCGGCTGCAGCTTGAACACGCGCTGCGCAAAACCCGCCAGCAGCGGCCACAGCCCGGTCGAGGCGCGCTGCAGCACCAGCAGCATCAAGAGGCCAAACACCACGGTCTCGAAGTTGCCGCTGGTGCCCAGCAGGCGCGGCAGCCAGTCCTGCAACTGCTCTTTCAGCAGCGTGATCAGCGTGGCACCCAGCACCGCGCCCCACAGGTGGCCCGAGCCGCCGACCACGGCCATGAACAGGTATTCAATGCCGATGTTGAGGTTGAACGGCGTCGGGTTGACGAAGCGCTGCAGGTGCGCATACAGCCAGCCCGACACGGCCGCCAGCAGCGCGGCCAGCACGAACAGCTTGATGCGCTGGTTGGCGCTGTCGACACCCATCGATTCGGCCATCAGGCGCCCGGTCTTGAGCGCGCGGATGGCGCGGCCCTCACGCGAATCCAGCAGGTTGTGCAGCGCCCAGATGGCCAGCAGCAGCACCGCCCAGATGACGATGCCAAGCATGCGCGGCGAGGCCAGCGAGATGCCGAAAATCTCCAGCGGCGGCAAGCTGCTGATGCCGGTGAAGCCGCCCAGCGCCTGCAGGTTGCCGAAGATGTAGTACAGCGAGAGACCCCAGGCAATGGTGCCCAGCGGCAGGTAGTGCCCCGACAGCCGCAACGTGACCGCGCCCAACCCCCAGGCGATCAGCGCCGTGACAACCAGCCCCAGCACCAGCCCGACCCACGGGTACAGCCCCTTGGGCAGGAAGGCCAGCCACTCGGCCGCCTCGGGCGCGGTGCAGATCCAGGCCGTGGCGTAAGCGCCCAGGCCGACAAAGGCCGCCTGCCCGAACGAGGTCATGCCGCCCACGCCGGTCAGCATGACCAGGCCCACGGCGACCAGCGAATACAGGCCGATGTAGCACAGCAGCGTGACGGTGAACGGCGGCAGAAAGCCCCACACCGCCGCCAGCAGCGCAACAAAGCCGATGACGAGAACCTGCGGCTTCATTCCTCGTCCTCCACGTGGTGCGTGTGGAGCGAGCGCCACCACAGCACCGGGATGATCAGCGTGAACACAATCACTTCCTTGAACGCGCTGGCCCAGAACGACGAGAAAGATTCCAGCTGCCCGACCAGCAGCGCGCCGGCCAGCGCCAGCGGGTAGCTCGACAAACCGCCCACGATGGCGGCGACGAAGCCCTTCAGGCCAATCAGGAAGCCGGTGTCGTAGTAAATCGTCGTCACCGGCGCGATCAGCAGGCCGGAGACGGCGCCGATCAAAGCGGCCAGCGCAAAACTCAGATCACCCGACAGCGCCGTGGGAATGCCCATCAACCGCGCACCCACCCGGTTGATGGCCGTGGCCCGCAGCGCCTTGCCGACGATGGTGCGCTCGAAGAAGAAGTACATCGCCACCACCAGCAGCGCCGTGACGCCCAGGATGACGACCGATTGGCCGGTGATGGTGAGGCCGCCGACGTCCCAGCGCGCTTCAGAAAACGCCTCGGTGCGCGAGCCTTCGGCGCCGAAGAAAAAGAGGCCCAACCCGACCATGGCCAGGTGCAGCGCCACAGACACGATCAGCAGGATCAGCACCGTGGCGTGCGCCAGCGGGCGAAACGCCAGCCGGTATACCAACGGCCCCATGGGCGTGACCAGCAGCAGCACCGCCACCACCTGCAGCCACATGGCCTGCGGCTTGACCACCAGCAGCATCAGCGCCGCCAGCGCAGGCAGCGCCACGGCCCAGAACAGCGTGCTTTTCCAGTCCACTTCCAGCCCGCGCGCCTGACGCACCGCCTCGACCACCAGGCACAGCGCGGCCATGCCGAGCAGCATCCACAGCAGCGGCGGCAGCTTGCCGCTCTGCAGCGCCGCCATGGCCAGCGCCGCGTAGGCGACGAATTCACCTTGCGGGATGAAGATGACGCGGGTGACCGAAAACACCAGCACCAGGGCCAGCGCCATGAGCGCGTAGATGGCACCGTTGACGATGCCGTCCTGCACCAGCATCAGGGCGATTTGTAAGTCCATGCAAGCCGCAGCGCGCGCAAGGCGCTATGAAATTAAAAGC
>RRZT011939417.1_pt1 | contig 11998 bp, 9 predicted proteins | sample 2165551 | NCBI WGS metagenome assembly RRZT01 (sample SAMN10456910, study PRJNA506462) | wastewater metagenome | biome: wastewater; feature: sludge; material: wastewater sludge; isolation source: wastewater sludge with Escherichia coli K12::gfp cells carrying plasmid... | place: USA: Moscow, Idaho ... | reverse complement strand
GCCGAAGCCCGCCAGCAGTTTGATCGCCTCGGTGGCCTGGAGCGCGCCGATCTGGCCCACCATCGCGCCCAGGACGCCGATGTCGGTCGCCAACGGGTAGTCGCCGGCATCCGGCTCAGTGACGATGAGATCGCGCAGGTACAGCCGGGTGCCCGCGTCGTCGGGGACGCCGAAGACCGAGCACTGTCCCTGCATGCCGACGGCGGACGCCCACACCAGCGCCGAGCCGACGGCCGCGGCGGCGTCCGAGATCATGAACTTGGCGCCGAAGTTGTCGGTGCAGTCCAGCACGAGGTCGTAGTCCGGGAACAGCTCCTCGGCGCGTGCCCGGTCCAGGAAGTGGGTCAGCGGCCGGACGCGCACCTCCGGGTTGAGCAGCCGGAGACGCTCGGCCGCAGACTCGGCCTTGTTGCGTCCAAGGTCGGTGTGCAGCACCTGGCGCTGCATATTCGACAGTTCGACCACGTCACCATCGACGATGTCGATGCGTCCGACGCCCGCCGCAGCCAGGTAGGGCAGCGCCGCCGACCCGAGCCCGCCCGCCCCGATGACCAGGACCTGGGAGCCCAGGAGCCGTTCCTGCCCGGCCTCCCCGAGCCCGACGACGTCGATGTTGCGGCGGTAGCGCTGCCGTTGCGCGGGGCTCAGGGGCATTGCGACCACTCGTGACTGCCGTCGGCCAGGAACTGCTTCTTCCAGATCGGGAGCTCCCGCTTGACGCGCTCGATCAGGTCCGAGGCAGCCTCGAAGGCTTCGCCCCGGTGGGACGCCGCGACGGCCACGAAGATCGCCATGCCTCCGATGCCGAGGTAGCCGACACGGTGCTGGGCGACGACGGCGTGCACCCCCGTCCGGGAGGCCTCCGCGGCGACGATCGAGCGCAGGATGTCCGCGGCGAGGGGGTGACCGACGTACTCGATGCCGGTGACGGCAGCGCCGTGGTCGTGGTTCCGCACGACCCCGGCGAAGGTCACCACAGCCCCGGCGCGATCATCGGACACCAGGCTGGTCAGCGCATCGGCGTCGATGTCGGCGTCGGTGATGCCCGACGCGTCCAAGAGGGCACTCACGATGACCTCAGCTCTTCCGCGGGGCGCCCGGGCGGGCGTACCGCCACCAGGTGATGACGATGCACGCGATGGCCCATACGGCGCCGATCAGGTAGAAGGTCGCCGGCGGCATGAGGGTGAGGCCCACCCCGAACAGGAACGGTCCGAACGCGGCGATGGCGCCGGTCCAGCCGATCACCCCGCCCGCCTGACGACGCTCGAAGATCATCGGCATCTGCTTGAAGGTGGACGCGTTGCCGATACCGGAGAACAGGAAGATCGCGAGCATGCCACCCAGGAACTGGTTGAATCCGCCCTGCAGGGCGGCGGCGCTGGAGGTGTCGGGGGTCAGCGCGGGGATGGTGTAGAGAATCGAGCCGAACAGGCCGACGCCGGAGACGAGCGTCCAGATCGCGCCCCCCATCTTGTCGGTCAGCGGCGAGAAGGCGACGCGTGCGCCGGCCCCGATGAGGGGGCCGAGGAAGACGTAGGCGACGGGGTCGGGGAGCGCGTACCCCTCAACCAACAGCGTGGCCGTCGCGCCCGCCCCCTCGACGATCTTGGCGTTGCCGCTGCCGTACAGGTTGGCCATCAGCAAGCCGAACTGGGCCGACAGGCCGGAGAAGGTGCCGAACGTCATGATGTAGAGCACCGTCATCCACCAGGTGTCCTGGTTACGGAAGATGTCGAACTGCTGCTTGATGTTGGCCTTCACCGGCACCGACTTCAACACGATGTAGGCCCAGATCGCGCCGACGATGATGAACGGCACATAGACCAACGCGGAGTTCTGGTACCAGACGGTGACGGGTGCCTTGCCGGCGACGGCCATCTGCTGCGAGCCGAGGAAGGCGAACATGCCGAAACCGATCAGCCACGGGGTGAGCAACTGCACCAAGGAGACGCCGAAGTTGCCGATGCCGGCTTGGATGCCGAGCACCGTGCCTTGGAGCCGCTTCGGGAAGAAGTAGGACGTCGAGGGCATGAACCCGGAGAAGGCGCCGCCGCCGATGCCGGCGAGGAAGGCCAGCGCCATCAGGCGCCAGTAGGGCACGTCCGGGTTGGTGACCTCGAAGCCCCAGCCGACCACGGGCAGGAGCAGCAGCAGCGTGGTCAGCGCCACCATCTTGCGGGTGCCGATCTTGGGCGGCAGCACCATCCATACCAGCCGCAACAGCCCGCCGGAGAGGCCCGGCATGGCCGCCATCCAGTAGAGCTGTTCCTTGGTGAATGCGAAGCCGAGGGCGTTGAGCTTCGGCACGATGGCGCTGGGCAGGAACCACGCGGCAAAGCACAGCGTCAGCGTGAACGTGGTGACGGTGAGCGTGCTCCAGGCCAGCTTCTTGTCCCAGGTCTTCTCATCTTCGGGGTCCCAGGCCAGCAGCCAGTCCCCCTTGGTCGTGGGTGTGGTGGTCACGATGCGGTCTCCAATTCTGGTTCGATGAGGCTGGCTGACTCCGGTGTGGCCCGCGTCATCATGCGGTGGATCGTGACGTGCATCCAGACGGCGCAGAGGCCCACGAGGACGAAGATCACGAAGAAGGTGGAGGTGGGGAACCCCGACAGGAGCTTGGTGTAGGCGAACAACGGCGGCAGGAAGAACCCGCCCAGCCCGCCGAACATGCCGACCAGGCCGCCGACCGAGCCCACGTTGTCCGGGAAGTACTCGGGGATGTGCTTGTAGATCGCCGCCTTGCCGACCCCCATGGCACAGCCCAGCAGGAACACCAGCACGACGAACCAGGGCAGGTGCATCTGGTAGGCGAGGTGGTTGGTGAAGGTGCCGTCGGCGTGGGCGATGGTGAGGTGCCCGTTCGGCATCATCAACAGTCCGCTGGTGACCAGCATCAAGGCGAACGTCAGGTACATGACGCTGCGGGCACCCCAGCGGTCGCTCATCCAGCCGCCAAGCGGGCGCAGCAGGGACGCGGGGAAGATGAACGTGGCGGTGAGCAGGCCGGCGGTGGCCAGGTCGACCTGGAAGTTGTCGACGTAGTACTTCGGCAGCCACGCCGACAGGGCCACATAGGCACCGAAGACGGCAACGTAGTAGAGGCTGAAGCGCCACACGCGCACCTGCTTCAGCGGGAGGAGCGTCTCCCTGATCGGCTTCGTCGCCCCTGGCGCCTGATCGACGCGAGGGACGATGAACCAGGTCAGCAGGCCGATGATCACCAGCATCACCGAGTACAGCACCGGGATCAGCCGCCATCCCCCCTGGATGCCGAGGATGTAGGAGCTGCCGGCGGTGGCGGCGATGATGCCCGGCCCGATGAGCTTCGTGACGGACGCCCCCACGTTGCCGGCCCCGAACACCCCCAAAGCCAGGCCCTTGCGGTCTTGGCCGAACCAGGCGGAGTTCCACGACACCCCGACGCTGAACAGGTTGCCGGCGAAGCCGACGAGGAAGGCGAGGACGAGGAGCCAGGTGTAGTCCTGGGCGAAGCTCACCAGGTAGGCCGGGATCGCGGTGGCGAAGAGCAGGAACAGCGTGACCTTCCGGCCGCCGATCCGGTCGGCGATGATGCCCGCGGGGAGCCGCCACATGGAGCCGTTCAGCACGGCGACCGCGGAGACCCAGCTCAGCTCCACGTCGGTGAGCCCGAACTCCTTCTGGATCGGGACACCCAGGATGCCGAACATGAGCCACACCGCGAACATCAACGTGAACGCGATGGTGGACATGACCATGACGCGGACTGACCCCGGGGCGGTGGGATGGTCGGGGGCGACCTCAATCAATCTGGTGGACATACGTGGCTTCCTCATGGGCGAGTTGGTGGGCGAGGCGTCCTCGCGCTCAGCGTCGCGACTTCTCGTTGTCGCGGGTGCCGACCGGATCCCAGCCGCGGCCCCGACGGGTCGCGGACTGGCGCGGGTCGGTGTCGCGTGAGCGGTAGACGATGTAGGGACGGAACAGGTAGTGCAGGGGAGCCGAGAAGGCGTGCACGAGGCGCGTGAACGGGATCATCGCGATGAGCAGCAGCGCGATGACGATGTGGGCCTGGAACTGCCACGTCGCGTGTCCCATCACCTCGATGTCCGGTTGGAGGGTGAACAGTGAGCGGAACCAGACCGACACCGTCTCGCGGTAGTTGTGCTCCTCGCCGGTCGCGGTCTTGTCGCCGGTCAGCGTCGCGACCATGCCGAGACCGATGGTGAGCGCGAGCGCGAGATACATCACCTTGTCGTTGCGGGTCGTGGCGCGAAACACCGCGGTCTGGGTGCGACGCCGGTAGATCAGCAGACCCAGCCCGAGGACCAGGCCGATGCCGGCCAGCCCACCGCCCCAGAACGCCCCCAGGTGGTACATGTGCTGGTCCAGCCCGACCCAGTCGGTGAGGGCCTTCGGGATGAGCAGGCCCACGACGTGGCCCAGGAACACGGCGATCAGCGCGAAGTGGAACAGCGGTGAGGCGATCTTGAGCAGCCGCGACTCGTACAACTGCGAGGACCGCGTCGTCCAGCCGAACTGGTCATAGCGGTAGCGCCAGATCAGGCCACCCACCAGGATCAGCGCGGTGGCGTAGGGCAGGACGCCCCACACGAAGATGCCCATGTCAGTCTCCTTGCCTGGTGGCGTCCGTCAGGGACAGGCGGCGCGCCGGGGACGGCGTGGCAGTCAGGAATCCGTCCAGGCCGACGAGCTCGGTGGGCGGGTTGTCGTGCAGCTGCTGCACCTCGGCCCGGGTCTGTGGGGAAGGGCCGCCCAGGCTCGCGCAGAGGGCGGCGACGACGCCGGCCTGCGGGAGCCCGTCCTCGGTCAGGCCGATCCGGAGCAGTTCCAGCGACGCCCGGTACGTGTTGAGCAGGGCGACGCCGATGGCCGGGGCGCCCTGGGCGGCGAACTCGAGGACCATCGGCAGGTAGTCGGGCAGTTCGCCGTTGAGGTCGACCAGCAGCCCGGAATCGCGGTAGGTCTGCTTGACCGCCGCGAGGACTTCGCCGCGTCGCCGGGTGTCGCCGTCGGTCCAGTAGGTCAGGTGGAGGGCGTGGCGGCGTGACAGGTCGAACTCCTGCACGTGCCAGCTCTGAACCTCCAGCACCGGCATCGAGCGCAGGTGGGCGAGCGTGGCGGCGAACCCGTCCAGGGCGTCGACCTCGGCGAGCGCCTGCTCGACGAGCGGGAGTTGGCCCAGGACGTTCTCGTCCGGGTAGGACAGCACCACCGACGCGGCCGCATAGATCACGCGGTGGCGCTTGCTGGGGGGAGCGGGGAGCCTCATCCTCGTGCCGCCTCCTCGCGCCTCGCCTTGGCCGCCGCGAAGGACTCCACCGCGACCGGGACGACGCGGCCCGACGACTCCCCGAACACGCCCCGCGTGCTGGGATCGTCGTCGAAGTCCACCGAGCAGCCGATCTCCTCGAGGTTGTGGGCCTGCTCGCGGTGCGCGGTCGGGATGACGTAGCGATCGCTGTACTTGGCGATGGCGAGCAGCCGGTACATCTGCTCCATCGCGGCGCCGGTCATCCCGACGGCCGCGGGCAGATCCTCTTGCCGGGGACGCCCCAGCGTCACGTCACGCATGTAGGCGCGCATGGCCGCCAGCTTCTGGAGCACGTCGCGCACCACGTCGACGTCGCCTGCGCTCAGCAGTTCCGCCAGGTACTCCAGCGGGATGCGCAGGGCGTCGATCGCTCCGAACAGGTTGCCCCCCGCCTCGGCGTCATGGCCCTGGTCTTTGAGCAGATCCACGACCGGCGACAACGGCGGGATGTACCAGACCATGGGCATGGTGCGGTACTCCGGGTGCAGCGGCAGGGCCACCTTGAAGTGCTTGATCAGCGCGTACACCGGAGACTTCGCCGCCGCGTCCAGCCAGTCCTCGGGGATCCCGCTGCGCCGGGCGTCCGCGATGACCTCCGGGTCGGTCGGGTCGAGCATCAGGTCGAGCTGGGCCTGGTAGAGGTCCTGGTCATCGGCCAAGGCCGCCCGGGTGACCTGGTCAGGGTCGTACAAGATGATGCCGAGGTAGCGCAGGCGCCCCACGCACGTTTCGGAGCAGACGGTGGGGATGCCCGCCTCGATGCGCGGGTAGCAGAAGTGGCACTTCTCGGCCTTGCCGGTGCGGTGGTTGAAGTAGATCTTCTTGTACGGGCAGCCGGTGATGCACTGCCGCCAGCCGCGGCACTTGTCCTGGTCGACCAGGACGATGCCGTCCTCGGACCGCTTGTAGATCGCGCCCGAGGGACAGGAGGCCATGCAGGAGGGGTTCAGGCAGTGCTCGCAGATGCGCGGCACGAAGAACATGAAGCTCTTCTCGTACTCGAGCTTGATCTGCTGGTTGGCCTCCTCGCGGAGCTTCTTCAAGATCGGGTCGCCCGCCTCGGTGGCGGCGACGCCGCCCAGCGAGTCGTCCCAGTTGGCCGACGCGCCGATGGCCATGTTCTTGCCGGTGACCAGGGATTTGGGCCGAGCGACCGGGAAGTCGTCACCGAGCGGGGCCGTGATCAGGGTCTCGTAGTCGTACGTCCACGGCTCGTAGTAGTCCTCCATGCCGGGCTGCACCGGGGAGGCGAAGATGCTGAGCAGCTTCTTGAACCGGCCGCCGGAGCGGAGCTTGAGCCGGCCGCTCTTGGTGCGCACCCAGCCGCCCTGCCAGGTGTCCTGGTCCTCGTAGGTGCGCGGATAGCCCTGCCCGGGACGGGTCTCGACGTTGTTGAACCACACGTACTCGATGCCCGCCCGGTTCGTCCAGGCCTGCTTGCAGGTGACCGAGCAGGTGTGACACCCGATGCACTTGTCGAGGTTCATCACCATGGACACCTGAGCCATGACGCGACGCTGCTTCGCCATCAGTACTGCACCTCCTGGGAGCGACGCCGCACGGTCGAGACGATGTCTCGCTGGACGCCGGTGGGGCCGATGTAGTTGAAGGCGTACGCCTGGTGCGCGTAGCCGCCGATCAGGTGGGTGGGTTTGAGCAGGATGCGCGTCACCGAGTTGTGAATGCCGCCGCGCTTGCCGGTGGCCTCCGACTTGGGCACGTCGATCGTGCGTTCCTGGGCGTGCTGCACGTAGCAGATGCCATCAGGCAGCTTCGAGGTGACGACCGCGCGGGCCACGAACACGCCGTTGGCGTTGGTCAGCTCGATCCAGTCGTTGTCGGCGACGCCGATGGACGCGGCGTCCGCCACGCTCAGCCAGGCCTGCGGGCCGCCGCGACCCAGCGACAGCATGAACAGGTTGTCTTGGTACTCGGAGTGGATCGACCACTTGTTGTGCACCGTCAGGTAGCGGAGCGTGATCGCCTTCTCCCCGGCAGGTCCGAGCTCGGGTTCGCCGTAGGCCTTCGTCATGTCCAGCGGCGGCCGGAACGTCGGCAACTGTTCGCCCGCGTCGATCATCCAGTCGTGGTCGAGGAAGAAGTGCATCCGACCCGACAGGGTGTGCCAGGGCTTGAGCCGTTCGGTGTTGATGGTGAACGCGGCGTAGCGCCGGCCGCCGGTCTCGGACCCCGACCATTCCGGCGAGGTGATGACGGGCTGCGGGGCCTGCTGCGTCTGCACGAAGGTGATCTGCTTCTCCTCCGACCCCTCGGCCAGGTCGGCGAGCGTGCGGCCGGTCTTGCGCTCCAGGTCGTGGAAGCCCTGGGTGGCCAGCTCGCCGTTGGTGGTGCCAGAAAACATCAAGATCGCCTCGGCCAAGCGCTGATCGGTGTTGATGGCGGGGCGTCCCGCGGCGGGACCGCTGGGGAACACGCCGTGCAACTGGGCCAGCTTCGAGGTGGCGTGCTGGACGTCGTAGGTGATGTTCTTCACCGTGAAACCGAGCTTCTCGGCCAGTGGCCCCACCGTGGCGAGCTTGTCGGCGATCGCCGTGTAGTCGCGTTCCACGACCGAGAGCACCGGCATGTTCTGGCCGGGCACGGCGGGGATGTCGGTGCCCAGCCAGTCGCGCACCACCCCGCCGGGCTGCTTGATCTGGCCGGGGGTGTCGTGTTGCAGCGCGACGGCGACCAGATCGGAGCGGGTGTCGAGGTGCCCCTTGCTCATCTGGGACAGCCGCAGCGCCAGTTCGGTGAACAGCTCGTAGTCGGTCTTGGCCTCCCACGGGGGATCGATCGCCGGGGAGAACGAATGCACATACGGGTGCATGTCGGTGCTGGACAGGTCGTGCTTCTCGTACCAGGTCGCGGCAGGGAAGACGATGTCGGACAGCAGCGTCGAACTGGTCATGCGGAAGTCGGCCGTCATGAGCAGGTCGAGCTTCCCCTCGGGGGCTTCCTCATGCCAGGCCACGTGCTCGGGGCGTTCGTCCGCCCCGTGCTGGTTCGGCATCAGGTTGTTGTGGGTGCCGAGGAGGTGCTTGAGGAAGTACTCGTTGCCCTTCGCCGAGGAGCCGAACAGGTTCGAGCGCCACAAGATCATGGTGCGCGGCCAGTTCTGCGGGGCGTCGATGTCCTCCATCGCGCTCTTCAGGGCGCCGCTCTTCACCTGCGCGGCGACGTAGGCCGGGACGCTCTCCGCCTCGCCACGGGCGACGGCCGCCTTCGCCTCGTCCGCCAGATCGAGCGGGTTGACGTCGAACTGCGGGTAGAACGGCATCCAGCCGAGGCGGTTGGACTGGGCGAGGGCGTCGGCGGTGTGCAGCCCGTCGAGCGCGCCCGTGGAGAGCGGGGACGTGACCCGGTCGGAGGAGAACCCGTCGGTGCGCCACTGGTCGGTGTGCATGTACCAGTACGCGGTCCCGATCATGGTGCGCGGCGGGCGCTGCCAGTCGGTCGCGTTCGCCATGTTGAACCAGCCGGTCATCGGGCGGCACTTCTCCTGGCCGACGTAGTGCGCCCAGCCGCCGCCGTTCTTGCCGATGCAGCCGGTCATCATCAGCAAGGCGATGATCGCGCGATAGGTGACGTCCGCGTGGAACCAGTGACAGATGCCCGCGCCGATGATGATCATCGTGCGGCCCTTCGACTCCTCGGAGTTCTGGGCGAACTGGCGGGCGGTGCGGATGCACGCCTCGGCCGGGACCGACGTGATCTCGGCCTGCCAGGCGGGTGTGTAGGGGGAGTCCACGTCGTCGTAGTCCCGAGCCCACGTGCCGGGCAGGCCGTCGCGCCCGACGCCGTACTGGGCGAGCATGAGGTCGAACACGGTGGTCACCAGGGTGTCGCCGATCCTCCGGGCCGGGACGCCGCGACGCACGATGGAGCCTTCGCCGCGGGGGTCCTCGAAGCAAGGCAGCGCGACCTCGACGCCCTGGGCGTCGGCGTCGCCGAGGAAGGTCAGCGCCGGTTCGATGGCGCCCAGATCGAGGTTCCACTTGCCGGCGCCGTCCTCGGCGTAGCGGAAGCCCATCGAGCCGTTGGGGACGGCGGGGGCGCCGGTGGCCTGGTCCCACATCACCGTCTTGAAGGCGGCGTCGGTGAGTCCGGCGTGCTGCGGCAGGTCGGCCGCGGTGACGAACTTGCCCGCGGTGAGGCCGTGGCCGTCCGGGTGGTCGACGAGCGTGATCAGCATGCCCAGGTCGGTGTACTGCTTGACGTAGGAGTCGAAGTAGTCGACCTTCTTGTCGACGAAGTTCTCCTTGAGGATGACGTGCCCCATCGCCATCGCGAGGGCGGCGTCGGTGCCGGCCTGGGCGGGCAGCCATTCGTCGGCGAACTTGACGTTGTCGGCGTAGTCGGGGCTGACCGTGATCACCTTGGTGCCGCGGTAGCGCACTTCCGCCATCCAGTGCGCGTCGGGCGTCCGGGTCAGGGGGACGTTGGAGCCCCACATCATCAGGTAGGTCGCATCCCACCAGTCGCCGGATTCGGGAACGTCGGTCTGGTCCCCGAAGACCTGCGGGCTGGCGACGGGCAGGTCGGCGTACCAGTCGTAGAAGCTGGTCATGGCACCCCCGATGAGGTGCGTGAAGCGGGTTCCGATGGCGTGGCTGACCATGCTCATCGCCGGGATCGGGGAGAACGAGACGCAGCGGTCGGGGCCGTAGTTCTTGATGGTGTTGACGTAGCTCGCGGCGGCGATCTCGAGGGCCTCGTCCCAGGAGATGCGCACGAGGCCGCCCTTGCCGCGGGCCTGCTGGTAGCGGCGCCGCTTGGTCTGGTCGGTGCTGATCTCGTGGAAGGCCGCGACCGGGTCGCCGAGGCGCTTCTTGGCTTCGCGGTACATCTCCAGCAGGACGCCGCGGCCGTACGGGTAGCGCACGCGCGTGGGGGAGTAGGTGTACCAGGAGAAGGAGGCCCCGCGCGGGCAGCCGCGAGGCTCGTACTCGGGCCGGTCGGGCCCCGTGGTGGGGTAGTCGGTCTGCTGCGACTCCCAGGTGATGATGCCGTCCTTGACGTAGACCTTCCAGGAGCACGAGCCGGTGCAGTTCACGCCGTGGGTGGACCGGACGACCTTGTCGTGGCTCCAGCGGTCGCGGTAGAAGATGTCGCCGGAGCGTCCGCCCTCGCGGAAGGTGGCGCGCAGATCCTGGGTGCTGTCCCAGCGGGTGAAGTATCGACCGACCTTCAGCAGGGCATCTGAGGCCGGCCCGTCGAGTCTGGCGCGAGGTTCCATGGCGCTGAGTTTTGCACAAGTTACTCGGATAAACATGTCTGGCGGGGACTCTGCGCCGGGGTTCTCCGGGCGGCCTCGCGGGCATTCTCAGACGCGGGACAAGGCGGCAAGTTTCACCGCGAATGCGGCGGCCGGGCCCCGAGTATTTTCGCAACTTCGGGGGTGTCTAAATCCTGGGTCGCGGTGGCCGGTGCGGGGATGAGACGCACGGTCAGCGGACGCATCAACCGGCGCACGGAGACGTCTCGGGGGTCCTCGAGCAGCGAGAGGGCGTCGCGAAGCGAGCCGAGCCGGTAGCGGCCCGCCAGGTACTGCGGCCAGCCGCTGGTGTCCTCCAAGGCGATCCCGTCCTCACCCTCCGGCTCGGCGGCCAGGAGCCGCACGACGGAAAGGGGGTCCGCGAGATCGCCGGCCAGGATCAGCACCTCGTCGGCGTCCTCCAGCAGGGGGAGCGCGGCCGCGATGCCGGCCACCGGGCCGCCGAACGCGGGCGACTCCCTGCGGAACCTCACGCGAGGGTCGGAGGACCACCCGTGAGGCGGGTCGCCCGCGACGACCACGCGCGAGGCCCACGTGAGGGCGGCGTCCACGCTCCGGGTCAACAGCGGGCGCCCCTCCAAGACGAGCGCCAGCTTGTCCGTTCCCATCCGGGTCGAGCGTCCACCGCCCAGCACCAGACCCGCCCGGCGCATGGGGCCTACCCGCCCGCGAAGGGGGGCAGCACGTCCACGCGCTGCACCCCGGCCAGGGGCGCATCCGGATCGTCGAGGCGGGCTCCGTCGGCGAGGAGGGAACTGACCCGCAGCACCTCCGCGAGCCGCGGGTTCGACCTCCCCAGTTCGGCCCGCAGTTCGGACGCGGTCAATTCGCTCGCGTCCACCTCGGCCTCGTCGAGTCCTGCAGCCTCCGCCGCGCCGGCGAAGTATCGGATCTGCACCATGGGTTCCTCCTTGTGTGTGTAGGGATGCTCAACCGCCGCTGGCGCTCATCGTCCGGCCGGGTTGGTGGAAGCCCGGCTCGTCGATGCCGTGGGCCGGGGGCTTGCCCCATTGCGCGAGGCGCCACGCTTGGGCGAGATCCTCGTCACTGCCCCCGCCGCGCAGCACGGCGCGCAGATCGGTCTCCTGGCGGGAGAAGAGGCAGGAACGGATCTGTCCGTCCGCGGTGAGTCGGGTCCGGTCGCATCCACCGCAGAACGGCTTGGTCACGGAGGCGATCACGCCCAGCCGCCCCCCGGGTTGAGTGGTGTCGGGGGCGACCTGCCACAGTGCTGCCGGGGCCGGGCCGCGCGGGCCATCGACGGGGGACAGCGTGAAGGCGCCGCCCAGCATCGCCAGGACTTCGTCGGCGGTGACCATGTCGTCGCGCCGCCACTCCCCGGCCGGTCCCAGGGGCATCTGCTCGATGAAGCGCAACTCGTAGCCGCGTTCCAGGCAGAACCG
>RRZT013022076.1_pt1 | contig 12000 bp, 15 predicted proteins | sample 2165551 | NCBI WGS metagenome assembly RRZT01 (sample SAMN10456910, study PRJNA506462) | wastewater metagenome | biome: wastewater; feature: sludge; material: wastewater sludge; isolation source: wastewater sludge with Escherichia coli K12::gfp cells carrying plasmid... | place: USA: Moscow, Idaho... | reverse complement strand
TTGTTATTGCATTTGCAAGCTTATCTATGCTATCTGCTAATGTTTCTAGTTTAGATTCTATTCTAACTAATAGAAATATTGTTATAGCTATAGGAAAGCCTATATTTGCAATAATAGATACTAAATCATTCATCTAATCACCTATGCCAAAGATATTTCTCTAGTTTCAGTTGTTATTATTTTTGCACTGTCTTTTGCTACTAATTTCTTCTCTTTATTTCTAAAAACATCTTTTTCAACTATTGTATCCATGGTATTTTTAATGGTTTCTACTGCTATTCCTTCTTTCGGGTTATCTAATGATATTTTAAAAATCTTATCTAATTCATCTTTAAATCCCATCTCTAATTTCGTCTTTACCATACTTTACCTCCTTTCTATTCTTCAATTAATGAAATCTCTTCTAATCTCTTAATGCCTAATAGCCCTAATGATTGTAAATTTGATAATTCTTTTCCTATTGTATGAAGATCTTCATCTGCTACTTCATTATTTACATTGCTAAATGTTTTAGATTTTCTAACTGCCTTATTATTTACAATCCCTCCATCTAATTCTAGTTTAAGTCTTGTATTTTCTTTTAATGCGATTACCATATTCTCACCTCCTATATATAGATAGAAAATTCTCATCTTTTTTACCATGTTTTTTTAATTTATTTATTCCTATTGTCTTTAAATTGGCTACAGTTTGATATTTAATATTTAATAAATTTGATATTTCCTTTAAACTTTTGTTTTCAATATAGTATTTATAGACTATATCTTTTTCTCTTTTAGATAGTGTATTTAATAGATTATACAAGTATTCTATTTTATATTTTTCTATTATAATATCTTCTATATCTATTTTAGAATCAATCTTATTTAATAGTTCTATACCATTTTCATCTTCCTCATTTAAGGATATTTCCTTTTCTAATTTATTCTTATTTAAATAATGATATTTTAATTTTGATTTAATAAATCCAAGAAACTTAACTCTATGCTTTGGATTGTATTCTATTATAGATTCTAAAATCAATAATATCCCCTCTTGAAATAATTCTTCATATTCACCTATTGAATAGTATCTTTCAATGGAACTTATTATTAATGGCTTTAATCTTTTTATAAGTTCAACCTTAGCTTCTTCACAACCATCTTTTGATAAACCAACTAAATCCTCTATATTCATATTATCTCCTTAAAGAGATATCTCTTATATATTCCTAGGTATAGCTAGTTTACATTTCATTTGTCTATTTTGAAAACTCTGAGTCTTTAAAAGTCTATAGCATAAAAAAAGAGATATATAGATTCTCTCCATATATCTCCATGAGTTTTTAATATTCACTTTAAGTTTTTTATAAAGTTTTAGATTTATTCTTCAATTGACCAGCTTAGCATATTATCTTTTATTTTTTCAAAAAAGAATACCACTAGAACTAATATTACTACCATAAATATAAATCCACTCCATACATTTGGATATAATCCATAATCTGCATTTTTCTTAACAAAATATCCCATACCATAAGTTGCTCCATACATTTCTGCAAATACTAAAGTTGTAAAAGAACCTCTTAATGAAGTATTAAATCCTGACATTATTGAAGGTAATGCTGCTGGCATTAGCACTTTTGTCATTCTATTTAACCCTTTTAATTCTAATGTATCTGCTGTATCCAAGTATCTTTTATCTATTGTTATAATACCATTTACCGTCCCAAAAATAGTAGGCCAAATAATACTATAAGTTATCATAAATAGTGAAGCCGATCTAAAACTTGGTGCCAATAATAATGCAAATGGAGATAATAATATAGATGGAACTACACTAAATATATAAACCATTGGAAGAAATATCTCCCTAAGCCTTTTGTTTAATCCCAATAAAATGCCTACTGATAAGGCAATTAATACTGCCATTAAAATCGCTGGTATCATTAATGAAAAAGATGCAAACATATTTTTTAGCATTGTTTCTTTATTTTCAATAAATGAACTCCATACTTTGTCTAGTGTAGGAAAAAGAAATCCATCTATAGATCCATTCTTAGAAATATGATTGTATAATAAAACCAAAGTTAAAAAGGCTAATAAAGTAAATATTCGAGTTGATATTTTTTTATTTAATTCTTTTGATTTATCCATTTATTCCTCCTTATATAATTTAAAATAAAATCTTTTTAATTATAATATAGAGAGTTATTATCTTCAAAATATTTAACTACAGTTTTCCAATACTCTGGATCTTCTTCTCCCACTTCTTCAATTACTTCATCTAATGCTTCTTTATAAATATCCACATATATATAGTCTTTTAAGTTGATATTTTTTGCATTTTCATCTAATAGTCCCATTTTATCAAACCAATCCCAAGCTCTTACACATGAATTATAAAGTGGATCTACATGTAGGATATACCCTGGATCATATGTATATGCTTCAACAAAATCCTTAGGAGAATCGATCTCTTTTGATATTAAATCCACTGCTTTTTCTGGATTATCTACAAAATCTTTTTGTCCTCTTATTAAAGCTTTTAGAAGTTTTTTTGTTGTTTCAGGGTTATCTTTTATAAATTTACTATTTGTTTCCATTCTACAACATGAATAGTTTTTAACTAATTCATTACTATCAATTAATACTTTTAATGTCCCTTGCTTCTCCATCTCATATATTTTTTGAGTCATTTCTGTCCCTACCATACCATAATCAATCTCACCTTTTACAACTGCTGCAATTGTATCCGCTGCTTCCATACTTACCCAGTTAACATCTTTTACTGGATCATGCCCTTTATCAATTAATGGTCCACTTAACTGAAAACTTTGAGGTCCAGCTGCAACTGTTTTTCCTATTAAATCTTCCACTCCATCAAATTTTGCATCTGGCGGTCCTATTAATTTTACTGAACCTGAAACCATATGACCACCAAATATTGCTACATCTTCACCTGATGCTATATATTGAAGTGGTGTTCCTGTACCAGCATTTGATATTATATCTATCTTATCTGAACTTAGTGCTGCAAAAGAATCCTTTGTTGTTTGCATAGGAATTTCCTCAACTTTTATTCCATATTCATCTAAATATCCATTCTCTCTAGCCATTGACATCATAGGATTTCCTGCATGACCTCTTACCCATCTAATTACATCCACTTCGCTATTTGATTCTTCTTTAGTTATATTCTCTTTTTTCTCATCTGTTTTTTCTTCCTTATTTGATGCATTGCATCCAACCATTGATAATGCTAATATAGCGCAAAGCATTATTAGTAATATATTTTTTTTCATTTATTTCCCACCTTTATTTATATTTAATTTTTCTGAAACATCCATATTAATATAATGAATTAAATCACTTCTTAATCTAGTGTTTTCCTCATTCTCTCTTTCTCCTCTTTTTAATCGCTGTTTATCCGTAACTTTAGTCTGATATATAATATCATTTCCAGATTGTCCTAATACATATATTTTTTCTGATAATAAAAGAGCCTCATCAACATCATGAGTTACAAAAAAAACCGTTTTTTTAGGATTTCCTTGTTGCCATAATTCAATTACTAAATCTTGTAATTTTGCTCTTGTTATAGCATCTAAAGCTCCAAAAGGCTCATCCATTAATAGTACTGGTGGATCTATGGCAAGAGCTCTTGCTATTCCACATCTTTGCGTCATTCCACCGGACAATTCTTTTGGTAATTGATTAAATACATTTCTATTAAGTCCTACACTCAATATTGCTTCTTCTGCTTTATTTTTTAATTCTTTTTTTGATAACTCAGGAAATTTTTGTTTTAATGCTAATATGATATTTTCTCCTGCCGTCATCCATGGAAATAATCCATAATCTTGAAAAACTACACCTTTAGAAAGATCCGCTCCTTCTATAATCTTATCTCCTAAATAAATTTCTCCACTACTTGGAACTTCTAATCCTGAAAGTATTCTCAATAATGTTGATTTTCCACAACCTGAAGGCCCTAGCAAACTTACAAATTCTCCTGCAGAAACTTTCATATTTACATTATTAAAAATCATCTTATCACTATTAGAATAATGAAAAGATAGATTTTTAACTTCTATACCATTTATATTATCCATATAATCACCAAACCTATACCTATATAGTTTTTGATCTCAATTTCAATCTTAATAAAGCTATTAAATAAGCTAAATTAATATCTTTCGTGCATGCAACATTCATAGTATAGCATCCGGATTTTCCATAGACAAATTGAAATTTTCTATATTAAATCTATTATAATTAGTCTGGATAATATAAAAACTTGTCTAACAATTATAAAAATTTATTTAGCATAAAAAAAGATATATATAGATTCTCTCCATATATATCCATGAGTTTTTGATATTCATTTTAAGTTTTTTATAAAGTTTTAGATTTAATAAATATTTTTTTATATAAAAATACTATTAATCTAGGTATATTGATAACTAGCCCTATTGCAATTAATATAAATGAAATCAATATTAAAAACAATGCTCCACCATCACAGCCATAAAGTGATATGATCTTTAATTTAAGCGATATTGTATCTAAAATATGTATTCCAAAATACATTATAATTCCCAATATCAATGGTGATAATAATATAATATTTTTATGATTTAAGTATTTTTCTCGATTTGATAATAGAAACAATAAAACTAAAGCTAAAAATAAACCTACTGTTATAATAACTCTTGTCAATACAATTCCTCCCTTATTTTAATACATTTTATAATAATAACTATAAAAAGTATTTAAAATAAGGTAACAATATTATAAATTAATTAATATTTTTATATTTTTATTAATATTATATCATTTTACCACTCAATACAATTACTTTGCTGTTCATTACATTTATTTCTTGAATCTTAAATACTATTAGAATATTTATAAAACCAAACCTATGCAAAGCTTGATTCTGCCTTTATTTACCATTGACAGTTTATTATTATTCATGATATTTTTTAATTGAATGAAGTTATAAATAGGAATTCCAGTGAACAATTATTATTCATTCATTAAAAAGTATACTTTAGAAGACGACTACTTTAGTTTGTTATTAAGAGTAATGAGCATGAAAAAGAAAATTATTTCTATAATAAGTTTGATTGCTTTAGTTAGTGCTTTTGGAATTCAAGTTATAGCAACCTCTCAAGTAAATGGTGGTTCTGTTGAATTAAGAGGTCAACCAGAAATAACACCATACACTACAGAATTAGTTGATGATGGACTAGGTGAATGGCGTTATGGTACAGGAGTAGGATGGGAAGGCGGAGTTGTTAAAACTGTATATTCTGATTTAGATCATAGCACCAAAGAGCACCGTTCAAGTTGTTCAATAGGCAATAATTATGATGATAGTGGATGGTTTCAACCTCGTAGAACATCAACTTCTTCAACATGGGGACCACTTACATCAACTGCATATGCTAATTGGGATACAAAATAACAAAATTTCTTAATTTAGTAAAGGTCATCAAAATTTGATGACCTTTACATATAATACTAAGGAGAGTCTATTATGAAACGTTTTATATCATTATTTATTTTTAGCTTTTTTATCATTGTTTTTATTTTTAATTTAATAGAATATAATAATAATGAATATGATAATCTATTAAACTCAACGAATTCTTTTAATTATAAATTTATAATTCCTGATGATGCTATTAATTTAAATATTGAACATATGGAGGTTTTAAAAAGCTTAGCTAAAAAAAATAATGTAAATATTGCAAGATCTATCTCCTATTATGATAATAATAAAGATATCTCCATACACGAAGAATATGTTTTTTTATCTACGGACAGTTCTTTATATTCTAATATTGATATTAAATTTGGCAGAGAATTATTATATAAAGATATGTTAAATAAAGATTTATTTATATCAACCAATAATACTAATAATGAAAATCAAATTGGAATAATCTCAGATTTTGGTAGTAATCATTATTATTCTATTTATGTTATAGACAGAGTCTTAGATAATTATAAATATCCTGGTATCTATAAATTAGAAGCTAAGTCAAAAAATAATTATTATAATTTTTTAAATGATTATGTTAATTATATAAATGACTATATAAAAGATTTCTCTTATAAAAATAAACAAGAATTTAAAATAGAGGATGGTTTTAAAATTGAAAATTATTTAATAGATAAATCTACTGATAATTTTAATGGGCAAGAAAATATTACAATCAAAAACAGTAATAAAAATATATTTCAATTAATATCATTTATTATTATATTATTATCTTTGATTTACTATCTATTCTATAACTCTAAAGAAATTTCTGTCTTAAAGCTCAATGGCTACTCTACATATCATATTAGTTATAAGATATTTATTGAGTCTTTTAATATTATATCCTTACTTAGCTTTTTAATAATATTAATTGCCATGTTCTTTGTTAAAGATAATAATTTTGAATTTTATAAAAAAGTTATTTTTGATATTTTTTTAAATTATGTACTTCTATTAATTATTTTATTCCTAATATCCTTAATTTATATTAAAAAAATTAATATTACCTATTCTGTAAAGGGTCAAAACTCAACTCTATTAATATTTATTATTAACTCTGCTATTAAAGTAGTTATATCTATTGTAATATTAATAACTCTTACAAATATTTGGACAAATTTAAATCTATTAAAACTAAAAGAAAAAAATTTAGCTAACTGGGAGATAGTATCTGATTATGCTGTTTTTTATCCAATTAAGGTCGGAGATGATAAAGATAGTATCACAGCTGGAAACTACCCTTTAGACTTGCCAACTTATGAATTATATCCATATTTAAATAAAAATATGGAATCAATTTACATAAATTCTTTTCAATACACCCAAAATATCTTAAATGCAGAAAAAGATAAAAAAGATATAATCAAAACTATAAAAATTAACCCAAATTATCTTAAGAAATTTCCAGTATATGATGAAAATTCAAATCTTATTAGTATAGATGAAAATATTGAAGAATCTATTTTCCTAATTCCTGAACAATATAAAGACAAAGAAGAATATAATTTAAATTATTTTTTAAATGAAAGAAAAAGATTTCATGATAACTTACATGTGGATTACTATAACTATGCTCCAAAAGAAAATTCTAAAAAAGTTAAATTTATATATACGAAAAAGAATCAAGATATTTTTTCTATTAATCCAAATGTTTTCCCAAACAATAATAATTTAATAAAAGATCCAATTATACAAGTTCTCACCGAGGCAAATTCTTTAGTCCCAGATAGAACCTATACTTCTTTATCTAATCAAACATTATTTATTAAACTTGTTGACTCTAATGTTTTAGATACATATTCAAAAATTTTTCCACATTTAGAAAAACATAAACTAAATGATAATTTACCATCTTTAGTTAAACATAATGAATTAATAATGAATGAATTAAATTTTTTAAAAGAATCTATAAATATAATATTATTAGTATTTTTTATATCCACAATATTATTAATAATAATATTGTTTCAAAATATATATCTTCATTTTGAAACAAATAAATATGAATTTTTCTTAAAAAAAGTTTTTGGATATAATTATTTAAAAAAATATTCTAAACTCTATTTCTTACTATTTATTACCAATTTTTTTGAATTTATTATATCTATTGTCTTATTCTATAATTTTTCTTATAAACTAATGACTATTAAATTGTTCTTAGAAATTGTAATTGTTTCTATTTTAATTAAATATTTTGAGAATAAAAACTTGTCATTGTTGATTAAAGGAGGTATTTAAATGTCAATTTGCAGTTTAGAAAATATAAATAAATCTTATGATGATAAAGTTATTTTTAAAAACTTTTCTATTGAAATTGATGAAGGGGAGTTTATTTGCATTACTGGTGGAAGTGGTTCCGGAAAATCTACTTTGTTAAATATTATCGGCTTACTTGATACAATTAATTCTGGAAAAGTAAATCTATTTAATTTTACTGATTTAAAACCAAATACAAGAAAAGCTTCTTTTCTTTTAAAAAATCATATAGGGTTTTTATTTCAAAATTATGCTCTTATTGATGAAAAAACTGTAAATTACAATCTGGATATCGCTAAAAATAGCTCCACATTAACTAAGACAAAATGGAATCAATTGAAAAAAGAAGTATTAAAAAAAATGGAATTAGATATTCCATTAAATCAAAAAATATATAAATTATCTGGTGGGGAACAACAGCGCATTGCTATTGCAAGAATAATATTAAAAGACTGTGATTTAATATTAGCTGATGAACCTACAGGTTCTCTAGATACTAAAAATAGAAATTTAGTATTAGAAATATTAAAAGATTTAAATAGAAATAATAAAACAATTATAATGGTTTCTCATGATCCTTATGTAGTAAATATTTCTAATCGGGTAATTAATTTAGATTAAATAGATTTTATCAATCTAAAGAAAATGCATTAAAGAGGAAAAAGTATAATTTATAGAAATTCACTCTATTAATTATACTTTTCTTTTAATATTTCTCTGACCATTCATATGGAATTAAGTCACTAAGTATTGGCTTCTAAATTAAGTAGCATATAATAACTTTAAATCTTTTTACTTTCCATTCTCTCAATTTCCAATTTTCTATATACTATTATTGCATATATGGACAATAATATTGAAATAAATATAATGTATTTTGTTACTGAGCCTATTATAGATAGCTCTTGTAGTAGTACAATAATAAGTATAATTGATGCTATTAAAAATATTCTTCCTATAAAATAATATCTATTTTTCGTCTTTAATAATTTCCTTTCTTCTCTACTTGACATATAGTACATTATAGAAAAAATTGGCCCTTTCTGTAAGAATGAAAATATACTTATTGTTGATGTACTTAATATCAATATAGATATCATAATTATATTTAACATATAATCTCCTCCATTCTATATATTATAATTACCCTAAAAGTATATGATAATATTTTAGATAAAATAAAAAGAGTGGTTTCCCACTCTCTATTGTTTTAATGCAGTTTTTAATATTTCAACTTTATCTAAATGTTCCCAAGGTAGATCTATATCTGTTCTACCAAAGTGACCATATGCTGCTGTTTGTCTATAAATTGGTCTTTGTAAATCTAAATGTTCTATAATTGCAGATGGTCTTAAGTCAAAATGCTCTTTAACTAATTCTACAATTTTTCTATTTTCAATCTTTTCTGTACCGAAAGTATCTATATCTATTGATACAGGTTTTGCAACTCCTATTGCATATGCTATAGCTATCTCACATTTATCTGCAAGTCCTGCTGCAACTATATTCTTAGCCACATATCTAGCTGCATATGATGCTGATCTATCTACTTTTGTTGGATCTTTTCCTGAGAATGCTCCTCCACCATGTCTTCCCATACCACCATAAGTATCTACTATTATTTTTCTTCCAGTAAGTCCTGCATCTCCCATAGGTCCACCTATTACAAATTTACCTGTTGGATTTATATGATATATTGTTTCTTCGTCTAATAATTCTTCTGGTATTATTTCACCTATAACATATTTTTTTATATCTTTTTCTATTGTATCTAAACTAACTTCTGGTGAATGTTGACTGGATATAACTATTGTGTCAATTCTAACTGGCTTATCTCCTTCATATTCAACAGTTACCTGAGTCTTTCCATCTGGTCTTAAATATTTTAAAGTACCATTTTTTCTTACTTCTGTTAATCTTCTAGCCAATTTATGTGCCAATGATATTGGCAATGGCATATATTCTTCTGTTTCATTGCAAGCAAATCCAAATACTATCCCTTGGTCTCCTGCTCCTATTTGGTCATATTTATCTTTACCATTGGATTTCATCTCAGATGAACTATCAACTCCTTGTGCTATATCTGGTGATTGTTCATTTATTGAAGTTATAACTCCACAAGTTTCTGCATCAAATCCATATTTTCCTCTTGTATAGCCTATTTCTTTTACCGTCTCTCTTATTATCTTTGGTATATCCGCATAAGTTGTTGTACTTATTTCTCCTGCAACTAATACCAATCCCGTTGTAGCTATTGTCTCACAAGCCACTCTTGCATCACTATCTTTAGATAGTATTTCATCTAAGATTGCATCTGATATAGCATCACATATTTTATCTGGATGCCCTTCTGTTACTGACTCTGATGTAAATAATCTTCTTTTCATCAATATCCTCCTTTTAAACCTTTGCCTATCAAATAAAAAAACCTCTTTCACAAGAAAGAGGAATATATCTAAATATATAACCTCATCTTCCAGAAAAATTCTGTGGGATTTAGCACCTTTATATTAATATAAGGTTGCCGGATTTCAACGGGCCCATTCCCTCCATCACTCTTGATAAGGCATCAAGTTTTATTAAATTTACAAGTTTTATTCTAACATAGAGAGTCTGCCATGTCAAATATTATAGAATTATATGATAGGTAAATATGGAAATAATAAGTCCTGAAGTTATAACTCCAGACCATATTGCCAATAGCGATTTTTTAAAATCCAATTTTAAAAGTGATGCTGCTAAACATCCTGTCCATGCTCCAGTTGTTGGAAATGGTATAGCCACAAATATAAACAATCCTAATATACTATATTTTTTTATCTTTGACCTAGTCTTTCTAAGTGTACGATCCTTAACCCAATTTAAGGGTGTATTGAATATTTTAAATCTAAATAAATATTTCATTATCGGATTTAATATAATCAATAATATAGGTACTATAAACATATTACCTAGAATTCCTAGTATAATAGACCGTTCAGGGCTAACACCTAGTGTTGCACCTAATGGAATAGCTCCCCTTACTTCAGATATTGGCATCATACTTGCTATCAATATTAAAATTTCTTTTTTAATAAATTCTATATCAAACAAAATATCTCTCCTTTATATACTATATAATATATAAAAAATGAAATAAAATCATCTCTTTTATTGTATTTTAATAAATTCTTAATAATTTTGTATCTTTAATAATTTTATTCATTATATAATAGGATTATAATAATTATAAAGGAGCTTAAAATGATACATAAAATGAAATTATATATTGAATCATTTATGCAAATAAAAGATGGTACTAAAAATAGAGAATATCGTTTAAATGATGAAAAAAGGCAGAATATAAAAATTGGTGATATTATTGAATTTACAAAATTACCAGATTTAGATGAGAAAGTTGAAAGAGAAGTTGAAGGATTATTATTATATAAAAATTGGTACTCTTGTTATGAGGATTTTTTTGAAGAAGATTTAAGTGAATACTATAATAATATTGAAGAGGCTGTTACTGATACTTATAACAACTGGTGGTCAAAAGAAGATGAAAAAAAATATGGCTGTTTGATAATTAAATTAAAGAAATTATAGGTGTATTATGGCTAATATTTATATATTTAGAGGTAAGGCAGCTACTGGGAAAACCACTATTACAAATGCATTATCTGAAAGAATAAATGCAATTATTTTGAGAAAAGATGATATCTTTGATTCTATATATCAGCATATTAATGATAATACTATAAATAATAATATAACCTATGATATATTAGCTAGATTAGTAAATACCAATCTTAAAAATAATATTGATATTATCTTAGATATTGGATTGTATTCTAATATTAATTTAAATCTTTTTCTATCAAAAATTGATTTTGCATTTCATAATAAATATATATTTTTATGTGAATGTAATGATATATATTTTTTAAGAGAACGCTGGCAAGAAAGATTTAAAAATCCTAAACCAAATCAATTTTTTAAAAATTTTGATGAAGTAATAAATTATTATTCTAAATTAGATTGTTCTTCAATTGAAAATGAAATAATAATTGATAGCACAATTGATTTAGATATTATTTTAGAGAATATAGTGGATATTATAAAAAAAGAAAGATGAGCCAAATTAAACTTATCTTTCTTTTTTCATATAATCAATTTATCAATTATTTATATTTATATTTTTATTTAAATTCAATTTTATCTACAATTATA